>Ga0126336_10002290_pt1 | contig 10782 bp, 3 predicted proteins | sample SidCmetagenome_FD_92530 | JGI IMG/M metagenome (GOLD analysis project Ga0126336, IMG submission 92530) | Coral microbial communities from El Islote,Puerto Morelos, Mexico - Siderastrea C C metagenome | ecosystem: Host-associated > Invertebrates > Cnidaria > Coral | place: El Islote,Puerto...
ATTAAAATACGGCTACGTGATTGGCTGAAATTAGAAAAACAGAGATAAATAGGCCAAAATTATGCAGAAAATACATTTTATGGTCCAAATATGGAATTTACCTATTGTTCTTTCTGTCACGAAAGTTTCGTCACGATCTTATGTGGGGAACCATGGTAACGACAGAAGAACATGTGCTCCATCTGTAGCCACCATCTTGGATTTGACGAGTTCGCGTCCATTTTTTCACTGCAGCTAGTCATCTTGGTTCAAATTACCTTGTCTTTTCGTATTACGAGAGCAACTCTACTGGAAGATGCCTTGTGCAGCAGTGCTTTGTCGTTCGTTCTATTCTAAATAGGGTTTTGGTGACCCCAAAGTCTTGCACCGTGTAGAAAGCTGAGAAAGCGATCGAGTTCCATTTGGGCTTTTCGTTTTGTGGGATTGTGCAATATGCAATGTGGTGGAAAGCACAATGATCGGAAGCGAAATCTTTGTGTGGCGCGTGCATACAGAATCGAATTTAAAGGTTCAACTCGTAAATATTGAACGAATGCACAGGTCAGTAGCTTTTGTTTTATTTTGGATCACCGGCATGAAATTAGGTCTAAATAATCTCAGTTCTCCTTTTCGAAGCCGTGAACTTCCAAATAAAATTTGAAAAACCATGTCTGTTGTGTATCTTATGTATTTTCGTTACTTTTCCGAGCCTCTAGAGATCATTATGATGATTTGCTCGCCAGTTGATCGCCGTCAAGTAAATTAGACTTTCCGTGCCTTGGCGCATATCCCTTCCCGCGTGATCTCGGGGAGTGGGTAAATCGGACTGTAATTTCTAAGTATTTAACAGTACCGGTTACACAAGGTAAAACGAATTTTATGACCAGAAACTTTATGGCCTAAGGCGTTGCGTACTGAGTATGAAGCAACATTGCTTGCGGTCTCGTGTTAAGATTTTCCGGGGTTTTCACATTACCGTTTTTGTACAAGCTTTAAGTTCTTATGTTTTGGCGTCGGGAAAAATGTTCAAACATTAAGATTATAAAACCAGGTAACGAAGAATTAGCTAGCTAGCAGACTTTATTTACGAACTGCGAAGTCAAAATGTCACGATGCCGGTTTGTCAAATTTCATTGCGTGGTTTTGCATGTGAACCAGATCCAAAATAGATGCCGCATATTGCAACAAAACAATGAAATGAGGGTAAATGATTGATGAAACTGTCAAAGTTACAACGAAAGCAAGGCAAACTATGGGTCAAATATCGCTTTCGATCTCATCATCTTCGAAAACTCGTGGTTCCCCACATACAGTTTTTCTTAAACTTTGCGTCCATAAAGATCTTTATTTAAAGAAACTTCTTAGCTAATTTCAATGCTTCCTTCGAATACTAGGCTTTTTTAATTTTCCTGAAACCATTTGAATTTCGCGCTAATAGCTTTTTATCCAATGAGAAAGCTAATTTAAGGCTTATTAACACGTTTCCTCATGGTAGGAAATAACGGCTCCCATTGCCGCTGTCTGTTGTTCTCTACTATAGTTCTTACGCGAAGCATTACTTAACATTCTATACATCTGCATATTTTTTGCCTGTATTAGATTGTTGTGCGTTAGCCTCAGAAATGATACTAACGTAAAGTCAACAGCAAACTCAAAATCCTTCAAAATCGCTTTAAATATCATTTCTGAGGCAAAAGGACAACAACACAACACAGGTGAGTCAATTTAACGTTTATTTAACATTGACCCACAGATATATTTTCATATAATCCCATGCATTTTCTATAATTATTACAAACGGTTAAACGCAAACATATTGTCTGGGACCCTGTGCCCTTACAGTGCTCATAGCTACATGTAGGTCTACAAGAAAGATCAATGCAGTCACTAAACATATCATCCGGTCAAACTATCTAAGAACCACGACCACTTTAGATAATTTAAATTAAGTTTCACGTTTTTTGACGCCTCATACATATTCATAAATTCAACGTTTCCTGCGGGTATACACCACAAAAGCACCTTACACTAGACCTGATGTGTACAGCTGGCATGAGAGTTAACTCCGATCAAATTTAGCCTGATTCTACCTTCATTACAGCACTAAACAAGCTTAAAATTGTTACATTTCTCCTACTCAATTTTCCACGTATGATGACGTAAGACCTATGTCGCTTACCCTTCTTTTCCAGTAAAATTCTGCTTTGTATGCAGTTAACAAACTGAAGATGTTCCAAAATGGCAACCGAGAAAGAAGACAAATATGGCCGTGTCTGGACTGGACCCGACCAAAACACAATCTGTACCCAGGGTCCTCTCGGTGGTTGCCGAAGAATTATAAATTTAGGGGAAAGTTCAAACTAACTTTTCCAAAATTCTCTTACTGTATTTAACACTTATCGAGTTTTGTATCACCGTTAAATAGCCTTGATAAAATCACGTTTTTACAATTTCATGACCCACTGGATTTCAGGTTGCAGATGGCACCGCAAGGCCTGTTATTAAAAAAGGAAACTCTTAAGTATTAAAGTTCCTTTCGTTTGAATGTTTGCAGTAAGAAAAAAAACGAGAACGCCGCGTTCAAGCCACGAGGACCACGAGGCTTAGCATTTTTAGAAAGGAATCCTCCATATTGTTTATACAATGCATGCGTGCATGCGTGCATCCCAGCTCAGTGTGATAGAGAAAAATCACGAGATAAAGTTACTTGTATCTATTCTACTGATTAAACCATTATATCGGAGTTCAGTTGACACTTATATTCTGTGATTTTTTTAAAAAAGACAATGGAATGCACAGTTATGCTGCTCTGTCAACGCTCTACATTCCAAAAACGTCAATTAGTGTCCATCACCGTATTCAGTTGTTTCGTTTTCGTTCAGGACCGGGAAAGAAAGCAAATGTCCTTGTTTTCTCGTGCATCGGAATAAACGGGGCGAGTCAGTCGGTTTTAAACTGGAGAGCGCCGTCTGTCAAAATATGTTCAACACGGTTTTGAATTATGAAATAACAATCAATGTCAAGACCTCCGTGATTTGCTTGTTCTTGTACAAATACCTGCCCCAAATCTGACAGCTCGGGACTGACGGGCCATTGTCAGGAACGAAAGGATGTGCGGGATATTCAAAGATTCTCGATTATATTTACCAAAGAAGTTCAATTTGAATTGTTGAAGAGAGCGTCCAGTACAACAAACCAGTGTTTTAGCTCAGTGCGACGTTTTAGGATTAGCACGTCGAACGAAAGCCACTCTATGGAGACAAATCTGCGATTAACATAGAACAGACCCATCTTTTAAGCTTATGATGGTGAAATTGAAATCCCTTTGGCTCTGTTTCTTTATTACAAAGCACCGTTCATGAGGCAGCGACGTTTTCAGTGGCTAAAACAACTTTGTCGCTATTTAGTAATCGTTGGTCAATGTGCATAGCGTTACGATCCAAAAGACGTCACTCGTGCCCCGGAGACCCTAAAAGTGGAAATCTTGGCTCAAATTGCTAAAACAAAGTGAAAACTTGCAAAAATTGACCGAACAACTTCCGGTAGGCACGCCACAGATGAGTTCGGTGAGATCGCGAAGCCACATTACACAAACACTGTGTTTACACATCAAGAGCAACTACTGCCGGTCAACTTGATAGATCAGAACCAACACTGCGGGATCACAGCCAACGGACTCAACATGGTTCGGAAATTGGAAGGCTACTCTCTGCTGGTCCTCGAGGTTTTCATCATTTTCCTCAATATTCTTGCCATCATAGTTATATTTCGCTTCAAAAAGAAATACAACCCGGACATTCTGATCTTCACTCTAGCCGTGGCGGATCTTCTAAAAGCGTCTATTCCACTGAATATGACTTTAGTCGCTTACCTCAGCGAGAAAGGAATGGCGGAAGGGACTCCTTCTTGTATTGTGTTTGGTTGGACTGCTTTTACTCTCAACAGCGGAATTATGCTTGTTATGACGCTGATGGCTATCGACAGATATGTTGCGATGTGCTGGCCTTTCCAGTACAAACATCTTCTCTCGAAGAAACGACTTATTTACACAATCATTGCAGTTTTCGCATTCAGCGGGACGCACTCCGCATTACCTTTGGTAGGGGTCGGTAAAATGCGATCATATAATAACGGCAGCTTTTGTCATTTTGATTTCGATTCCACGATTCCCGTGAACTTGGGTTACAATATATTTGTTCTTGTCCTCGGGATTTCCATGCTCGTGGTTGTTATATTTTGCTACACGCGCGCCATGGTTAGCGTTCGAGGGCTTATTAAACGCCAACGACGAATGTCTGCTGTTACGCGGGACATTGATGGAACGGAGCAAAAGAGACAGGCCATGAATCGCATGTTTGCTCGCCTTATGATCGTCATGATGATGGTGTTTTGCCTTTCGTGGCTTCTTTTCTTGGTAAGTATGAACACTGTTGGCCTTGTACCGTACATTTATCGCCCCATTTGTGTTTCGTGTTCCGAGATATATTTATCCATTTAGATTGACAGATTTATGGGTGTCGTTGTTTTGTGATTTTGTTCGTGTGGGTTTTGTCCGTCCAGTTCCTATTTTCAATTAATAAAATTATGGTTTTTACTTGTCTTGTAGCATTGAATTGAGGAAAAAAATAATTGTAGTTGGCTCTGTGCCTCCCAGTGTGAAGCCTTTTAAAATAATCGTGGTTAAATCGTGTATGATCTTTTGGCTCACCGTCGGAATTATCAGTCCAAGTTTCCTTATAAGGGTATCATTTTACAAGCGAAATTTACAGCAAGCAACCTACATTGCGTTAAGTGAAATTTTTGCCATCTCACACACTGAATGAGAGAAACTATATGATTCAATTGTTAGAAATGTCAGAGCCAGTTCAACTCGTTCAGGTAGTCCATCCTATTGTTATACGGTCTTATACGTATCGTTTCAAGCTCTGATATCGAACAGCCAGATGCTTCAGAACACAGATGAAAGAAAATCTGAAAGCTGACCAACCTTGAATGTTATTTATCTGCTATAGTGATGTCTAGGCTGAATTTGGTGATTATTTCTCATGCTCAGTCAAGACAATCTTGCTTTAGTTAAGTGTTTGTAAAACGGTATCTTTCTGTCTAATCTGTGGAAAGAATACAAGCGTTGAAATTAATCGTACTTTAAATCTTGTTATTCCAAGGGACTCAAATAAAGACTGGTGATTTTAAGTCTGTTATTTTATTTCGCGTCTTCGGAAAAACAAACATTTTTGTCTTCTGTTCACTGAGAAGCATTTCCGATTGGTTCCTTCTTCAATTGCCTATTTGATATTTGCACTGGTTTTTCAAAACCGCTGCTTAGTCGCATCTTATTATCTGCGTTAACGCCTTCTTGATTTTTGGAGAAAATAGACAGAAAGACTGGAAAAGAAAAAAGGCCTCATATTAACTCGTAGAGTATTTGGTGGATCTGTTACTTGTTATGAAAGAGAACGATCCGACTTCCGCCTTCTGATAATTGATGTACAGTTTGTTTTCTCCTCTTTTCTCCTTACCCATTGTCTTCACGGAACAAAGGGAATGCAATTTATGGTTTTGTGGTAAACACAAAATTTAATAGCCTAGATGATACACTATATATTATTACTGTTATTGGCGGTTCTTTTTCATTTGCACTTTCAAACACCAAGATTGACAAGCAAAATATTTACTGAACGATAAAAATTCTAGGTTAGCAAGCCAGAAAAAAATCATCAAATCCTTTTCAGTCTCCTCAAATTTTAGGACTCTGTACAGTACACGCGTGTGTTTTGGTCCCAGCTTCTCTATAATTTGAAACCATTTTGTTTCTCACTGTGGCCTTGACACAGGAAGGGTTTGACGCAGGGTTTGACGGAAGAAAAGGGACAGCTAGTGAATTGTTTCCGTTTTGTTCTGATTCTGACACTCAAAATTCGCACATTATATTAATTTTTTTTCGAGGGAACATGAGGTATTTCCCCAAAAGCTGATTACAGTTTTCCAGGATCGTTGATCGTTATTCTAGTTTTTTGTTCCCCGGAAAGGGAACGAACCTTGTGTTGAGCGGCTTTGTACTAAATAAGCGAACCCCACATTGCTATAACTGATTCACGAGAACGTATGTCAGAGTTGACTTAAATCCAAAATTTGTCGAGTTATGATCATTAGGAACAGAAATATGTTAAAAGCACCAAAAACAACTGCTCTTCTCCTTGAAATCAGGGTAATCAGAGCACTAACAAATTTTGTTATGTCTATGAAGCTGTGTTTTGATCACCGATAAAATGCTATATTTAGTTGTGCACGTGGTTGTTTGTTTGTGCGTATGTTTTTTTTTTCTGTTCCCCAGAACTGTTTTTAACTGGTACAGCCCAGTTCAGTGCAAAAATATAGTCTTGATTGGCCTTAGAGCAATTGATAGATCACCTTTAAAATGTTGACAACGTGACTTGTATATTCTTTAGCAAACCAAAATTGTTGCATGAGAGTAAAATTGTTTTGGTTGACCTTTGGATGGCTTATTAATTGAAGGACAAAGTAGAATACCAGCACGCGCTGCGGTTAGAAATGAGCCAAAACAAATCAGCACAATAACCAATGGACTGTTGTGATTTTAAAGAGTCGAACGATAATCTGGAGATCCCGAGTTCAGGCCCCCTCTTACCACTAGTTTGCTTTTGTCACACGGCAGTCTTTCGATTTTTCGGCAAATAGCCAAATGGAGAACCTTCAACTAGTTGGACATGTTGTTAAGGTCATATGTTCAGTTAGTTCAGTTTAGCCCGCCCACAGGTGTCGCCATTTGCATTCCTTCGTCGGACGAAGAAACGAAATGGAGACGTCAATTAGTATTTTTTTCCTCCGATTTATAGTTTCCCCAAACGTACACAACCTACGAGAGTTGTTTTCTATTATTATTCCTTTATTCTTGGGTATTTATAACTTCCTCGAAAGGGTTAATAATTAACAATTATTCGCCTCAGGCTCAGTAAATATTGGCGAATATTTACCGAGCCGAAGGCGAGGTAAATTTTAGCCAATATTTACTGAGCCTGAGGCGAATAACTGTTTTAGTATAATTTTGAGATGTGGACATTAAAAAGTAAAACAGGGGGCTAAAACTTGACAAACAACAAACGAAAGAAGAAACTTAGCTTAGCAGCCGCGCCTTGAAATGTTATATTTATCTGGTAGCGCGGTGAATATAACATTAAAATTATACTAATAGGGGATATTTATGAGCACAGCAGATGTCCAGTGGGCGTTGTTATAGCCCATACTTACTCTTTCCTAGAACAATATGAATATGACTGTGCAGCGTTTCAAAGTGTTGGGTATTAAGAAGAAAACTTATCCTTAAATTCTGTCTCTCAAAGTACAATTCACTCGATGCGGAAGGAGAAGGTGGCGGTTATCATGGTTGCTTTATGAGAAGACATTCAGGGCACATGATGATAAAGAAGAGAGACCAAATACAGATATGTATGGTCCTTTTTTTTCAGATCGTCGTTCTCCAACACGTGAGTGGCTGGTTCAAGATCGCCCCTGAAGCACATTTCTGGTCCATGCGATTGGCTGTTGTCAACTCTCTTGTTAACCCGTTAATTGGGGCAGCTATGTGCAAACCGTACAGAACAGGATACCTGTTTCTCCTTTGTAAATTTCTACACTGCTGTGGTCTATGTTCGTCGTACAAAGCCGAAAGTAAGTAAATTTTCTTTCGACCGAGGTGATGAATGATCATGAATTGAATTAGCCCAATTGATGATCTTCTCAACCTCCTGAGAAGATTTGTCATCCCAAAATCCTTCCGGAACAAGGACAAAATGTATTCTATGAAACTACGTCGGATCTCTTTTTCTTCTTGGAAAAGACACACTGAAGAGAGAAAACCAGCAAAACGAATTTTGACTTCGCTTACTTTCCACTGCTTGACACCTGTGGCAATGCTTTTTTCTTGTTTCTGATTGGTCCATTGGGCTAAAGGGATATTCTGTCGATTGCATGACCAGATGTGAATGCTTCGGTTTTAGTTTGACGGCATGCACTTCAAAACAGCTTCGCTGGTATCATAATTGGAAAGCCGGATCCTTGAGAAATCTAAAAGCCTTCGAGTCCTTAGCTCAGAATATCCGGGAAAAATTATTATTCACTAAAAGCAAGATGTCTCCTTCATCATTAGTTTAAAAAACTGTGACCAGTCCAGAATAGGCGTCCATAGCACTACCGTTTTCCTTCAGAAACCAGCTTGCAAATGGCACCACGTCAATGCTTGACTTGTTCTCCAGCTGAAAGAAAATTTTCTTTATTTTGTTTCGCAATATTGACACTCAGAGAATAGCCAACAAGTGGCATATCTTGGCTCTAATATTTATTATAAAATTTCTCGCTCATTAAAGTCAATTGAAGAATGAAGAATTTTCTAAGAAATCCTAGCCTCCTCAAGAATATCCGGCTTTGACCGTTAAACGTCAGTTACAGGAAATACCGGTGTGACTATAGCTTGAAAATTTAAATAATTGTCAGCTACCATCTTTGTCGGAAACGGTACATATCATCCCGACCAAGGTTCAGCTCTCAGTTTTGTTTTACAGGATTACTATACTCTTCGCCTCTCCGTTTACAACTCACATCATTCTCTCAGTCCCATGAGCGCCCTTACTCAAAATAAAGAAAAGTGAAATTGCCGCCAAAAAATGCAACAACATTGGAAAGTACTATACTAAAAAGCTGCTATTTGAATGATTACACCTAACGTTTCAACCCTTAGCACGAAAGGTTTCTAACACATTGCACGACGCAAGGATTCGTTGACTATATAAGTGAAAGGGTGGACAAAAGATGGCTTTGCAGTTTACGATAATGCACGCTCGAAGTCTAGAAAAACTGGTAGTGAGCGTTTGAGCTAATCGATTTTGCGTGCAGCACTCGTTGTCTTAAGAACACCAGATTTCCGTGGGCGACAATCAATCCCTAGCATTATCAACCCTGTCATAATATTAACCTACGATCAGACGTCGGAAAGAAAATAGACGACTGAGTGCAGATTACCATATTATCATCTCATAATATCTGGTTTATTTACCGTTTATATTTGTTATCACTACACAGACCCCTGGACGCATTCACGAAGGTTGTCTGTAAGTTCACGGAGCGGTTCTGGTCGCAGACAATCTCGCTCTCCAACCACAAATTATGAAACTCTGCCGCGAATCACGAGTAACCCCTCATTCAGCTGTCATGACTCTGGCATCGTACCTGACAGCAGCATCGGTTATCACCAGGGTGGACTCATTAATGCCGCTTATGAAATGGACCCCAGCCAAGCTGGCCAAATCATTTCCATTACTCAGGAAGGGAGAATCAGAGAACGCCCACGGTTGCAAAGAAAACGCATTTCTTTCAAAGATGAGGTGGAAGCAAAGCAGGCAGGGCTTGTATTTGAAGGTCAGGAAACTGTGGGAAATGTCAGCTGCACTCCCAATGACACAACAGGTTCACAGCAGCATTCCACTGTATCCCTGTCCGACATTTCCAGCCGTCTAGAAACTTCCCAATTGCAAGGTAGCAGTTGTTTACAAGAAGGCGATAAGGGGAACAGCATGGTAATTACCTCGAAGGTAGTTGTGTCATCTGCAGGTGTGGAGACGAGTGAAGGGAATCTAAAGTATGTCGACACAGGTAGGATAAAGAGAGCTTTATTGTTTCTGTGACGATTTACTTTCTTGCAGAAATTTAAAGGAAACAGTTGCGAGGTCTGATGGTGTTAGTAAGATCAGTAGCTTATAGACGAAGAGCCCTTCGGATCCAATTGCATTTTCTAGTAGGATTTGAATACTATCAGTTCTCGTTTTGCAGTCATTTTATTGGGATAGGGAGCAAGAACACTTTTGGAAATCAGACTGTTTTTGAAATCAGAATGTCAACCGTGCTGAGGTTTTGACTGCGTTTGTAACTAACCATGTATTCAGATTAGAACTGAAATATCAACAGTAGATCTCAGCTTAGAACGCCGACAGTTTTCGGGATCATGTCGAGTAAGTGATATCAAAATGCGGAAATGCCCAGTCATTTCGTGTAAGTGAGATCAGAATGTCGTAGTCTTTGGGAGGTAACCGTGATAGTGAGATAAGAAAGCCAAAGAGTACTTGGGATTTAATCATTCCAGTGAGACCAGGAAACTGCGAAGTCTTTTGGATTCCATAATATCAAGATGCAGTTTGCTGCAGTGCTGCAGACAGTGCGTTGCAACAGAATGTGGCCTGGTCAAATTTTTCTTTAAATGACTAACAAGCTCTGAAACTGTTTAGAAGTGACGGGCATCGTGTTACCTAGGTACTACCTAATTATACATATAATATACATCTTGAATGTCCGATAGTTGTCAATATTGGCAATGTGTTTTCCTAGGTGTTTATAATCAACCCACATGGAAACCCCATGATTTGTCCTCCAACCGACCGAAAATCATCGATTTACCGCAAGACGCGGAAGGTTCTGGCAGTTTGAGAGAAGACAACACAACGGAAGAGAAAACAGCACTTGAAGTAAAAACGTCATTAGAAAATGCTTTCATCGATAATGGCCACCTTCAACGTGGCAACGAGGATGCAGAGTCAGTGACATCGCAAACAGAGACAGGCGAAGGAAACGAACTAAAATTGAGCGAAGAAGCGAAAGTCAAAACGGAAATTAGTGAGGAATGTCAGTCTGCACCTTCAAAGGATCATAGTCATGAGTTAATAAAAGACGAAGCCTTGCTGCATACACTTGAAATCACACATTTCCCAGTTGGAACCAACTCTGATATAAAGACAA
>Ga0126336_10002291_pt1 | contig 10781 bp, 9 predicted proteins | sample SidCmetagenome_FD_92530 | JGI IMG/M metagenome (GOLD analysis project Ga0126336, IMG submission 92530) | Coral microbial communities from El Islote,Puerto Morelos, Mexico - Siderastrea C C metagenome | ecosystem: Host-associated > Invertebrates > Cnidaria > Coral | place: El Islote,Puerto...
AGGTCCACAGGGAAGGGATGGAGCTAAAGGACAGACTGGTGACAAGGGAGCACAAGGAATGACCGGTCCAAAAGGAGAGAGAGGTCCCGGGGGACCTCGTGGGAAGAGCGGGCCACCAGGAATGATGGGAAGTAAAGGAGAGCGGGGAATTGTGGGAGCTTAAGGAAAGAAAGGAGACAAAGGAGAGAAAGGAGAAAACGTAAAAGCGAGTCTGGCTAGTGCAGTGCCACAAACCAAGTTTACAGTTATGCGAAATATTTTACGCAACAAAAACACCTGAAGAAGACGGGAACCACGATTACGATCGAGCTTCAGATTTGTGGCTCTGTCAGGGAATGTAAACTCACTTACCCCCTTTTTTTGGTCTACAGGAAAGGTAAAAGGCTCCCAAAGACAGAGGTAAAACGTCACAGGGTCTGCTGCTCCCGCGCGCAAACCACTAACAAGTGAAATGCTGAAATTATTTACAACACAATCATCTTGCTCGTGCAGAGATACTGTTCGACATGGCTTTCTTTCTGCATAAGTTGTTACTTTTGCCCAGACGAAACCACTCTAATTATGACTATGCAAATGACCATCAAAATGGAAAACCGTTTCTTGTTCGCATGAGAAATCTTCTACGATTCTACGAAACAAAAGGAGAAACAATTGCGCGCTCCGTTCATTGTTTAGTTTGCCGCCCACATCATGATAATGAGCATAGCCGTGCGTTCATGGCAACCAATGAATTAAGCTCATTGTAAGCGTCTATAAACGGTTATTCACGTGCAATGAATATTTATACACTCTGCACTTGTGTCCTCTCGTGCGTTTATAATTCCTTCTCACAATACAAAAATATTCGTCTTCTGAGCTTGTTTCTCTTCATTTTTCGGCTCCCGTGTAATGCCATCGTGGGCGTTAACATGTACGCAATCCGTAATTAAGAATGCTAAAACGTCAGTCAGTATTTAAAGAATAATGGAAAAAAGTCTCCAGGAAGAAGCTCAGAAGACGAAAAATTTTTATTATTATGAGAAGGAAATAGGTCAACTTCACTGTTTCCTCAGTTGTCCGCATTGTGTTTTTGCCTTTATGTTTTCCCCTGTTGTTTTTCATCTGTGGGCAAATAACTGCACAATTGAAATGTACTGTATTTTAGGTGCCGATAAGTTGAGAAGAATTTCATCTTTACAATCCACAAATGCACTTCAATTTCTTCAAATTTAAGTTAGAGTTTAGCGCAATCAGGATAAAAACGCAGAAGAATTCACGAGTAGAATTATAAAAATACGTTTTATGTTGCATGAGTCCTTCCTCTCTCTTTTAGAATGCTGTTAAAATGAATGTCATAAAAAGACACTGTATAGAGGACAAAGTTAAGGCAAAGGACCTGTTTTATCATCTAGCGCAATTTTAAACCGACAGTTTCAGTCAGACACGAGCAGTATTGTATTTCCGATCGTTTGGAGTAAAATAAACTACTAATCACTCCTATTTTTATGGTACATGTTGTCATGTCCACGTGTGGTATTTTCTTTTAGAGGGAAAGGAAACTTATCTTAGGCATACATCTGATGAAAAACCTTTCTATTTATAACTTGTTCTTTAGAGATAAATTAGAAAGAGTCAAAAGAGCTGAAAACAAATTGTGAAGCAACTTTATGGAAGAAAAACGAAAACGGCACCTAATAAGCCGGCCGATAGTCTATAAAATCTTAAAAGAAAACCTACCTCTACCTGTGGTATAGAAAACTGTCAGTAGCTGTTATAAACTGCACCAACAGATGGAATGAAACCGGTAGACCCAACCTGAAGCACACGGCAAATCAGACCAGTAGCCGATTTTGATAACTCTACTGAGCAAATTATTTGTAACAATATTGTTATAGCGTTACACTGTCACGGCCTCGTGGAGTGTCCACGTCACAGCCTCGTTTCCAATAAAGTTTATGTTGTTGAACCGCCATCTTGAACGAGTGCTGTTCCTCTCATCTCATCCTCTGTTTCTCTGTAAGAAAAACCTACCACTCCAACTTGTTACATGGTGGCACGGGAGTAAAGAACAAGTTCGTCAGTGATTACTGCTGTCGTCATTTCTACTCTGGACCTTTCATAACACGCTCTTTGCTCCACGAAACACCGTTCTCGCACGTGGACCTTTGCACTCTTTCTCCACTCGTAAGTTGCTGTCAAAAGCATTATGTCTGATACTAAAACTACTGAAACTACTGCGCCGCGTTCTCGCCGTACTCAAGCCACAACTTCATCCAAAACTGAAGCCCCTGAAGCACCGCGTTTTCGCCGTCCACAAGTCCCAGCTCCACAGCCCCTCGAGGTTGACGGCGAACGAGCCGATAATTGGAAAATTTGGAAATAGAGATGGGACAATTATCGCATAATCACCGGACTGCTAGATCAACCGGAGGATTATAAGTGTGCTATGCTCCTCCACAGTGTTGGCATCGAAGCCATGCGGATCTACAACGGCCTGAAGTTTGGCGAAGGAGAAGATCAAAACAAAATGGCCGACATTATTAAGAAGTTTGACCAGCAATTTCTGGGACAGACTCAAGAGTTCTTTGAACGCTTCCAATTAAACCGTCGAAATCAGGAATCTAGTGAGTCGATTGATAAATATGTGTCCGTTCTCAGAAACATGGCAAAAACTTGTTTTTTGGTTGCAAGCGTGAACTGTTGATAATGGATCGCTTGCTACTTGGCATATTGGATGACAAAACTCGTGAAGAACTTCTATCCACTCCTGAGCTCATCCTGGTGAAAGCTATCGAGATTTGCCGTGACTAGAGAAGCCGCGATCCTTCATATGAAAGCCTTAAAGAGTGAGGAAATCAACAAAGTCAAGGGAATAGCAAAACCAAAGAAGCCTGCGAAGCACAGGGACCAGACTAAAAACAAACCACTCCAATCTGAGAATTTGCGCACGGTTTCGAAAAAATGCCATTTCTGCACGCAAGTTGATGTCTTGAGAAAGGAATCTTGCCCAGCCTGGGGGAAGGCGTGTACGTCGTGTGGTCGAAAGAATCACTTCCCTTCCTCAAGGAAATGCAAAGACCAAAATGTTCAGGCTGTGATGGATGATTTCGCCTCCGACTCACCGGACAGTAGCACTGGAACTATCAGCGCTATAACAGCTGAGCTGTGCCATGATGTCAACTCTGTCAAAATACAGCACCAACTTATCTACAGCGAAATGGAGAATAACCATGAACCCGTGAAACTGCAGATCGACTGTGGTGCAACTGTTTGTATTCTGCCAAAACGATACCTTGGAAACCTCAAGATTCGTCCTGAGATTATCAACCTTCAGATGTGGAATAAGACGTCGGTTAGATCCCTCGGTAAATGCAAAGTGCATGTCAAAAACCTGGCTACGAACAAAAAGTTCAAAGTTGACTTTGTCATTGTTGACAAGGATCTCACCCCTCTACTCAGTGGCAGTGCAGCACAGGCAATGGGCCTCATCACAGTGAACTACGACAACTTCAAGGTGGTCAACACAGTCTCCTCAGGGAATCACTACTATGTGCAGCAGTTCTCTGATGCCCTCAAGGACACGCCGGGCATTCTTCCCGGCAAGAAGGTACATTTGACCATCGAGGACGGAGTCATCCCTGTTGCGCGTTGTGCTCGCACACTCCCAGAAGCCAGGAAGGACGCGGTTAAAGCTGAACTCCAGCGTCTCGTGGATGAGGAAATAATCGTCCCAATTGATGAGCCCACTGACTGGGTAAGTCAGATGTCTGTAGCTGAGAAAAAGTCTGGCATTCGCATCTACATAGACCCCAGGCCACTCAACGAAGTGCTAAAGTGTGAGCACTATTAACTCCCTGTCCTAGAGGACGTCCTGCCTGAGCTCACGTCTGCCTGCAAGTTTTCAGTTTCCGACCTGAAGTCAGGATACCTTCACTGCGAATTAGACTATGCCTTAAGCCTGTTGATTACCTTTAAAACTCCTACGCGAATTAGACTATGCCTCAAGCCTGTTGATTACCTTGCCACCCTACGCGAATTAGACTGTGCCTCAAACCTGTTGATTACCTTTACAACTCCTACGCCTCCCATTTGGATTGAAGGTAAGCAGCGAAATCTTCCAGAAGTGATTGCACCAAGCTCTGGAAGGTTTGGAAGGCGTTCGCTGCATAGCCGATGATGTAATCATCTGGGGTCGCACCGATGAGGAACACGATGAGCGAGTTTGCCTCTTCCTCCAACGCTGGTGCGATATTGGAATCTCCCTGAAGAAAGAGAAGTGCCGTTTTGGCTTGTACGAAATTCCTTGCATGGGCCATGTCGGCAGCAACGAAGGCCATAAGCCCGACCCATCGAAGATAGAAGCTGACTTAAAGATGGATCCCCCTTCCGACAAGGCCGGCTTGGAAAGGCTGAGAGGAACTGTAAACTATTTGTCAAAGTTCGTACCCAGACTCTCTGAAGTAATGCAGCCCATCAGTGACCTCACTCGTCCCGATGCTGAATGGACTTGGGACTCTGCTCAGGACAAAGCCTTTGAGGAGGTCAAACATCTGCTAACACAAGCACCTGTGCTTGCTTACTTTGACCCCACAAAGGAACTATCCATCCAATGTGATGCCATTGGGCAAAGTTTGGGAGCCGCTCTCCTACAAGAGGGATGACCATTGGCCTATGCGAGCAGAGCTCTAAGTGACGCTGAGACCACATACGCAACCATTGAGAAGGAGATGCTGGCCTTTGTATTTGCTCTCGGAAAAATGACACCAGTACACATTTGGCCGACCTGTCGTGGTGTATTCAGATCACAATTCCCTGGAGACTATTGTAAAGAAACCGTTTGACAGAGCTCCCGAGCGTCTTCAAGGCATGCTAGTTCAAGCGCTGGCCTATGACATCAAAGTACAGTACCTCAAAGGCAAAGAAATGTTCCCAGCAGATACGTCCATCCCTTCCCAGAGGAAGCGACGATCGCCAGAGAGAGTTTGAAACCATCAACGCCCTCACGTACTTAGTCATGCCTGATGAGAGAATCCGTGAGATCCGCCAACACAGCAGCGCAGATTCAGCTTTACAGCAGCTATAGCGAACTATCCAAGAAGGCTAGCCAGACGAAAAATTAGCGCTACCATCTCTGGTCACCCCTTACTTCTACATTCGTGATGAGATGGCAGTCACTGATGGCTTAATCTTCCGCGGAGAAAGACTGGTGATTCCCAGGAGCCCGAGGTCAGAGATTAAGAAAGAGATACACAGTAGCAACCAAGGCATGGCGTCCTGCCTGCGGATGGCACATGTTTTCTGGCCCGGCATGAATAAGGAGGTGAAGGAGTGGATCCAAACCTGTGAGACATGCAGTGAATTCGAGCATAGCCACTGTAATGAGACAGTCATGAGCTATGAGATTCCTGAGAGACCTTGGGAGAAGATTGCGTCCGACCTGTTCGCCTACAAGAACAAAGACTCTCATCACAGTCTGTTACAAGTCCAGTTTCTGGGACATAGACAGCCCGCACGACACTAAGTCTTCGATTGTCATCAGAAAGCTGAAAGCTCATCTCGCTAGATACGGCATTCCTAAACGGCTAGTTAATTCCCATGAATTCAAGAAGTTCACCACGGATTGGAGCGTAAAGCACACGACAACTTCACCCCACCACAGCAAAGCCAATGGCAAAATTGAATCAGCGGTGAAGGCTGCCAAACGAATGCTTCGCAAGACTTACAGATCTGGCGAGGACCAGTACTTTGCCCTGCTTAACATCAGGAACGTGCCTACACAGGACGTAGACAGCAGCCCAGCCCAGAGGCAATTGGGAAGAAGGACCCGAACCCTGTTACCTACCACGCAATCCTTGCTCGAAGCCAGGAATCCAGTAAATGCTTATGTGTCTGAGCAACTACGCTTGAACCAGATGAGGCAAGCAAAGTATTACAACCGGTCTGCCCATGACCTGCCTGTGCTGAAGGCAGGTGACACCGTCCGAATGAAGCCATTCGTGCTCGGGCAGAAATCCTGGAACAAGGCTGAGGTAACCAGAAGGCTTGATGAAAGATCCTACGAGGTCAAGTCGGCAGGAGGCACCTACAGGCGTAACAGACAGCATCTTGTCTTGACTCCCAAGTCAACTACTCAGCAGGACACCCCTAAACAGACCAAAGTGGATGCAAAGGTTGGAAGTGACCAGTCAGACCACCTGCAACCCCAATTTCCTGCTGTGCAAACCCGTTCAGAGGGGAACCACGTGCCATCCAGTGCGAGGAAACACCATGCAGAGGGAACAGGTGGTACAGCCGCACCTAAACGCACCCGTTCTGGGCGCATCATAAGAGAACCAGCGAAGCTACGCGATTACGTCAGGGTTTGAACTGTTCTCTTTCAATGTCATATTGAGACTTTGGCAGCACATTTTTATTTTTCCTTTTGTAGCATTTCGTGTTATTTGTCAAGATCCGAACACGATGAAAACCCAAAACGATAACCCGTTTAGAGTGAGTTATATTTAGCTGTTGTAGACAGGCGACGTTTCCACTTCAATCAAGCGAACAGCCTGTAGTCTGAGATGATTTGACGAACCTTGAGAGTTTAATGACAGGATATTGAAACATTGTAAAGGCGCAAGAATAGGATAAATATTTTATGCGTACAGCTTGTCTGGAAGGAAGCTCGAAAAAAATTATTAATAACAATAACGCTCTAACTCATTTCAGAAATCAAAAATGAAACAAAATAAATCAAACAAAATTTCCTTTGAGAAATCAAAAGGCGCACAAAACAAATGAAATCGAGAGCAGACAGGAATCAAAACAAATATTTTTTTAGTGATACTCCTCGAACATCGTAACGGTACTTTATTCCGAAAGGAATCTATTTCCAAATAAATCGCAAGAAAAAAAATTAAATAAAAGACACCCCGACCCCGACCCCGACCCCGAGTCGGGGTTTTACTGACACCTTCCATTTACTCCAGTATTTTACAAGCCGTCTAAAGTCGGTGGTGCTATTTGATTTAGGCTTTGTGCATGTCTCACTTTAGTATTTTCAAAGGCTTCTTTTCTTTCCACTTCGCATCGCATCAAATGACAGGCGTTTTTTACTGGCTCAAGGCTTGGACGTCTGGCGAAATGGTTTTTAAATGGAGGTGTAGAGGATGACTTCGGTGTCCTCTCTTATATGGCACATGTTGGTCTGTGGCCAATGCCGGTTTTCTGTGTTTTAGCCGTAAACGAAAGGTTTGGCTTCTCCTCTCTCCATTTAGGAAAACTTCAGAGCCGCCTGAAACACCATGCATCTTTTCCCAACCATATATATTTGACAATTTCCAAGAGGTAATTTTGGGATTAAAGACCTGTATGCCGTGACACGTAATTCAAGCCTTTCCCGTTCGATACAATCAGTGTTACTTTGTTGAAACACTGGCGGTACAATTGCGTCTCCCTGCCTCTCCCACAAGGCAATGTTGTAAAGACGTTTCAACCAAATAGATGAAGACAAGCGCTCACAACACTATGCAACATTGAATAAGGGTGGGACGGGAGGGTGTTTCAACGACTTGTGTCAGTGATTGTAGCCTATCTATATATATCTAATTAAATTAATGTCTCCACCCTCCCACCTCTGGGAAAGAAATGGTAGTAGCACAAAGAGTAGAATGGATTAACGAAGATTGAGGGAAGAGGAAGGTTAAAGGGTTGAAATTTACATTCAATGGTGTTCAGCAGAAAATGATAAACGACGGTGCCATTTAGGGCAAAAGTAATCAAAGATTCGCTTTCAGTGGGTGATTAACAATTCCAAAAAAAATCGTTAACTTGAGTTGACACAAATGGGCATGCTATTAACCCTATTCCGCCTGGACTTTTTTGGAGTTTCTTAGCCTTGCGGGGGGGCACAAAGTGCCCCCCCCTACAGATCTCGAAAAGTATTAACGCTCTTGTGATGAAACGTGGCATGTATTTAGTACGTCATTAGCTTAACAGATTGGTGTTATGACGTGTCAATTATGTCGTGTCATGACGTCATAATGGCGTCACAAACCCGCCATTTTGAGGCCGCCATCTTGGATCCCAAACCTGCAGTCATACAGTTGACAATGACGACATCGAAAAATATATGAATTTGTTCTAGGAAACATACTTAATCAAAATGAGCACAAAAGCAAAGGATTATCTCTTTCTTACAAACTAAGGGGAAAAAACTGACAAAACGACTGAAAAACGACAGCAAATAGTAAAATACACTCCTGAGAAGACGGTTGCTATGGAAACGTCAATCTTCATAGATACGTCATTGACAAAGGAAAATATTCTCTGATAAATTTTAGGAAAAGTCACGAGATTTGATGATTATTCGGCCAGCCGTTTAAAAGTTATAGTTCGTTAAAGTCAGCGCGGGCACAATGTCCCCCCCCCCCCAGGCTAAATGGGGTTAACTGTCAAACTTACCTGAAACAGTTAGATTCACTTCATGAGCAGCGGTAGTTACAGCAATTTCAACATTGACCTCAATCTTGTAAGTTCCCTCATTATCCATTCTGACATCATTGATCTGTAATGAGGCAAAACTTGTTCCAGTGGCTCTGTCAACCACAATATGTGGAGCTTGTTCGCCATAATTGGGACCCAGTCCAGTAATTTTGACGTAAGAAGCAATCTGATAGTATTGTGAACTTGAATCATTCAACTTTGACCATTTTACAAGAAAATACGTTTGACTTTTTGTCTGTTCCTCGGCACTGAGGGAGTAACGCCATGTTAGTGCCTTATCGTGTCCCTTTATTGCCACTGTTGGGTTGGTTGGTTGTGCTGTCCAATTCAGTGACACTGTAGATCAAATATACGAAGTCCTAATACACAATGTGTTCCTTCAAAAATTGTCATCCGGGATACTAACCGGTTTGATTTTGTATTGAACTTACAATGCAAATTTACAGAGATAACATCCGTAATGGTCGCATTTACCAGACGCATTGAGCCGGTAGACAAGGATGTCAAAATCAAATTAAACTGCGTTATTTATACTGCATTAAACGGGCATTGCTAATTTGCCCGTGTTCGTTTATACGTTAGCAGTTCAAATGTTCTGCTGATTCTTCCACGAGTTTAAATGCTACGGATTCACTAAATCGCCTATGCAAGTTTGTAACAAGACGGTACGAACGGTTTATGTGACATAACCTACAAGAATATCAATTCTTCCTGATTCTTGGATGCAAGGAGAATGAATGCAACTTTATATTGGTCATGGTATTTGTACTTAAGTTGCAGCATAAGAGCGATGAAATATAAAGCGACAAAATTATAACTTACTTTGGCCGGTGAACCTGAACAGTAATGTTTCAGATTAGAACAAGTTCAAACACAAAATATCTACTCTACCTGACGGTTGTGTAATACACAGGATAATCACAAAAAGAGTTGCCAACCATTCCAACTTCTGCTTCTTCAAAAGGCGATTTAACCGGACAAATAACTGATCAAACAAACAAACGTCCGCCATTATCATATATTTAGCCATGCATAGATTGTCACTAATTAACTGACCTTTACATTTTAATTCTGTATTTAAATTCCGAGCGGCAGGAATACTGCAGGAAAAGGTCACGCAATAACAAGAAAGTAACGATTTCCGTTTTTTTTTGTGTGTGTGTTTTTGTTGTTGTTGTTGTTCATTTCGCCCACCCACCACCCACTTGAAGTTTCGACCGTTAATTTCTAAAAGTGCCTCCATTTTGAGAGAATAACCCTGGCATTCGCTGTAGCCTTCGCTGTACAACTTATCCTTCAGGTACTCCCATTTTCAGACTCCATTTTCTGTAGCATCCAAAAAATTTCGGACAGGAACGTTTGCTGTGTCATTTCCCTAATGTGCAAAAAGGGTAACCACCGGATGGATATTTTCATAGAACTACTGCTTCATTTTTATTCTCCTGTCATATCTAGAAATATTTACTACAGTAGAAGGAAGTGCTATCCGACATCCGAGTTGTAAAAACCCGAAATCCGAGTTGTTAAAATCCGACATCCGACCTGTTAAAATCCGGCACCCGAGTTGTTAAAATCTGATATCCGAGATGTTAAAATCTGACATCCGACTTGTTAAAATTCGACATCCGAGTCGTTAAAATCCGACATCCGAGTTGTTAAAATCCGACATCCGAGTTGTTAAAATCCGACATCTGAGTTGTTAAAGGGGCATAGTCACGCTATTTTAGTTCGCTTTAAAAATAAAAATATGTCCTCACATCAATGAACGCCCACAAATAATGGTCTAGTTTTGTTACCAAAGACTATATTACTTCACTGAAACTATTTTCTGTCGTCTGTTGTTACGGATGGCACAGATGGACATGGATTGCAACTTGAAAAAATTAGGCTAAACTTTTCAAATTCTTTCAGCGTGTTGACATTAAATCGATATTAAATGGTCATGGTTTGTTTTCTCGTAATGTCATTAAGTTAATATGTTCCTTTAAATGTTCAAACACAATGTTGGGCATGAATAAAGTTAGCTACCGATAATTTTCGCACAGTTTTGAACACAAATCTGCGAAATCCTCGTGACTATGCCCCTTTAAAATCCGGCATCCGAGTTGTTAAAATCCGACATCCGAGTTGTTAAAATCCGGCATCCGAGTTGTTAAAGTCCGACATCTGAGTTGTTAAAATCCGACATCCGAGTTGTTAAAATCCGACATCCGAGTTGTTAAAATCCGGCATCCGAGTTGTAAAAATCCGGCATCCGAGTTGTAAAAACCCGACATCCGAGTTGTTAAAATCCGACATCTGAGTTGTAAAAATCCGGC
>Ga0126336_10002292_pt1 | contig 10779 bp, 7 predicted proteins | sample SidCmetagenome_FD_92530 | JGI IMG/M metagenome (GOLD analysis project Ga0126336, IMG submission 92530) | Coral microbial communities from El Islote,Puerto Morelos, Mexico - Siderastrea C C metagenome | ecosystem: Host-associated > Invertebrates > Cnidaria > Coral | place: El Islote,Puerto...
ACTACATCATTCCTAAATCTAAAATGTTCAACTCAACAGAATCATGCACTCAATACTTAAAGGTAACTTAGTCAATCCAAATACTATACTTCAGCTATTTATGTTAATATATTTACTTCTGGGATCGAGTTCATATAGCATCTGCTTCAGGGACAGATCTGCTTCTTGGCAATTTTACTGAAGTCGGGATAAACGCCATACTGAAGCTTTCCTTGTATTTCGGCCAAGATAGCTTTCCCATGACTCACTGCGACATTGATTAACCGTTTTCCATTTGGCAAAGCACTCTGGGAACGGACAGTGCAACTGGGCATCATGCAAACGCTGTCTGTGGTCTGATTGGCTGTTTGTTGCTGAAGAAAAATGTCGAGAACGATAGGAAGCTAAATAATTTCAATGACTGGAAAATAAATTCAAGAATGCGACGGAGAATTGTTGATTGGGTTTGAAAAAAAAAATCAGTTACAATTAAAAGGAAACGATTTACGTGTAATATAGGACGTGTACTTTGCACAAGAGAAAAGGTTTTCGTTGTGCTGCTACCCTGATGATAACACACTGGGTTAAGACCCCTTTTGCTTTAACCTCCTCGTTAGTACTGATTTCCCTGTCAGTGGGCCACCAAAATGCCCTCGAGAGAGTATTGAAGGCCTGAAGCCATTGTTAGAATTTTTGCCAAAGCAATGTCTAAATATATAAATTTGAATTGTTAAGTTCTTGCAAAGGCAGCTTTTTTTGCAATTTATATTTTGCTTCTATGATCACGAAAGCCTCTCAAAGTTATGCATTTGCTAACTCTTAGTGCGCAGTGTGTACAGCTCGTACCGTTTTCTCCAACACAGGGATACTCGCTTTCAATTTCTTACCACAGGAAGCGTATCTCGTGCTTCTTGAAAATGACGAATGAGATTCCTCGTGTTCCATGTCAAATCTTTCAGCTTGTGAACAATTCCTCTTGTGTTAGGGACTGCTTCAAATTCCCTTATGGCACAGTGGAGTATTGGTAGAAATGCCTTTAGAATACAGTGATCAACTTTCAGGCGAGCTTGTATCTGCAGTTGATAGAGAAAATAAAAAAGACATAAGATTCATTATCAGCATTAACAGCTTCATTTTAGCATATGTTTTTAAATACGAGAATTTGCGACAACCCACTCCATTAGCGTAGTTTTAGCTGACAGAAATAACCGCCATTTTCAGATTGACTTTTTGAGATTTTTGTATCACAATTCTTGCACTTAACTTTGACTATGCGACAGGTTAGAGCGAATATGACTCAATCCGATATGACCAATTACTCCATGGGATTTCAGTCACTTGGTGATGACATGCGCACTACACGCTTGCATTATATATACGAAAAAAGGAAGTGTATACACTACAACATGGAACAACTGTATCAGGAAATTTACACATTAAGTGTTTCTTCCATCTCACACAACATAAAAGAAATTCGAAACCAAAAGCTACCGTGTACATATAATCACATGGTTAACGCGAGAACGTACACGTCCTTGTAGAGGATGCGCGCTTAGCGCGCAATGAACTGGTTGTAAATGAACATACCGAACTCTTGGCATTTCAGTTTGATGAAGTTGTAACCCCCAATTTCTAAGTCTTACATTTAACGATAAAGATTTGTATAAAGGAAATCGAACTTGTTTTTCTCCCTGTGGCTGTTGTTTAGGATCACAACTATAACGGTATTTTCTAATACAAAAGAGTCACAGTTACGTTATCACTTCCTTGTTGGGACAAATTGATGTAGATCGGGTGGTCTGCCTGCTTGTATTCTCCTGGCCAGCGAACATGCTATAGCAAGAAACAAACTTGTCAGGAAAAAAGTATACTTCTTTGGCTGAATAAAAAATCAAGGTTTATCTGGTGACTTAATAAAAGGGGTAGGCTGGTTGAATTTTTATCTAAACACATTTTAAAAAAAGGAAAAATATTTTATACACACTATTAGTAAGTCCGCCATCCCACGAGAGCACATCAGGTTGATAGAACACCGTTTGGTGTTCAACAGTTAATTATTAACCGTGAACGTTAATTTTTAATTACCTTAAAATCTTCATTTTTCCCAATTTCAAACCTTTCTTTACCCTCGGTCAGTGCTTAGCGCAAGGTGCTAGTGTTTAAAATCCCATCTGGCAGTAGGTAAACCGGCTGGCTATTTCCAAGCGTGGCCGAGAATTTGAAGCGGAACTATCGTGAAAGAGCTCCACTAGCGGTCAGAGCGCCCTAACCGCTTAGCCACGCTCTTCCATACAAAACGCCCCGGCGCGCTGAACTTTACTCACTTTTTTAAAATGCCAGGGAAAGCGACCACAAATTGGTGATTTTTCCTAAAATGTATCTGGGAACAACTTGGTATGACATGTCGTTGCTTATGAAATTTGATGTCGCCATGCTAATCATATTTTGACAGGCAGGTTTTTTTCTCTAGTGTTTTGTTTTTTAGTTTCTTTCAGCCTTTTTTTTAACTTTACCTTCAAATTTTATCTTTCTATTGCAGCAACTTTATTACTTTTAGATTCTTTAAGTGTTCTTTTATTGCTTTCAATCACTTCTTAGCCAATTTTGGAGGTGTTGGAAAAATAAAAAATCCAAGATGGCGGATCCAAGATGGCCGCCGTTTGGAAATCATGAAGCAATTCCCACGTCATGTTACGTTATCAGGTCATGTTGGAGACCTCAAAAGAAGCATTTTTGACGTACGATTTATTCTCGAATTTTTGTTATCATATCTTTGAGTTTAGGCTCAGCAAAAACCAAAAAGTCCAGCCCCTCAATAGGACTGATCAAATCTAGATTCATTTTTCAAACTTGGTGGTATAATAGCCTTGCCTTGAGGATCTAAAATAGTGATTTATATAGACAATGACATGAAAAAAAAAAGACCTCCCTATCTCACGGTCTTAAAATAACAAAAGCAACTTTCGGAATTCATAAAGGGTTATAAGCCATTGGGTAACGTGAACAAAAACCATTCTCAAGATAACAGTGCATTGGCCATCCTGAGTAATTACGCACTATGGGCTTCTTTCGTTTCTGAGCGAGACGTTAAAGCTACTTACAATCTCTATTATGTTGTTTGCAACATCTGTACTCAGCTTGTCCAGTAAAAGCAACATTTCAGACATTAGATCCTTCGAACTTTGATCAACTTGTACGCAGCGGGGCTGGCGATTACTGGCGGAAAGACCTCGAGTAATAGCAAAGGCAGCAAACAGGAGAAAACATGTCACCTTGAAACCTGCATTAGAAGAATCAATGTTAAGCGTTACTTCTAGAGTGTGGGTATAAGAAGAAGAGTGCGTTACTTCTAGAGTGTGGGTATAAGAAGAAGAGTGCGTTACTTCTAGAGTGTGGGTATAAGAAGAAGAGTGTGTAATTTTCGAAAATTTCCGCTTGGGAAACTTGACAACTGGTTCAGTAGCAAAGCTAGAAAGTACAGCTCAGTAGCTGTCATTTGAATGGTCGCACTTTCCAATTTAGACCAGTGCCAGCCCAATTTATTGTATTTTTCTAATCCCATTTTATTACACAAAGGTTGGATTTGATTTGAGAACCACTTTGCGGGTATGAAAATTGCCTTAATAATCGTAAAAATTGTATCTTTAGTTCGTTTTGCACATCGGTTATCAAATTGACCTTCAGTTCAATTATCGAATCAAATTTGTTTTAAAAGACGCGGACAGCTGAGGGACTCATAACGGCTGTCTTATACCCGTCTTTTAATGCAGAGGAACTACGATACCCAAACTAAAAACGAACGAACATTAATTTTGTCCTCCCAAATGCGTCCTATAAATGAAAGTATAGAAACGGCCTTAATCATAAAGTAGCAGCTAAAATAATACAAGGTTCGGCCCTTACCATACATCTTCTGTCACTTACAACTCTAGTGTTCGAGCAAAGTTTCTCCTCGTGGAAAATATTGATATGATCCGCGAATGGTGATGTCCTCCTTTTATACATACATCTAAAGACATGTTTTTCAAATTTTTGGGGAGTTTTTTTAAGTTTGGGAAGTTTCAAAGACTTTGTCAAAGTTTAAAAGTAGATCATGCCTATTGTAATCCTCTACTTTTAACGGATAGCCGACTGTGAGAAGGCTTCTGTGCGGCAAATGCAGGAATCGAGGTTAGCTTCTTCGTTGGAGGTATGTTTTACAAATGTTTGGGAAGTTTTCACAAGATTAGGAAGTTTGTCAAAGTTTAAAAGTAAATCATACCAAAAGCATTACTAATCTTTGACCGGACGAGCCGACCGTTCAAGAAGCAGCTGGTTGGGTCTAAAGTCTTCCTTTCTACAGATGGTGGGTTGCCATTTCTCCAGGGAGTTCCGCGATCTAAACAAGACATAAGTTTAGAAATTTATTTCGTCTATTTGCTGACAGTTCCAGAAAGCAAGTTTCTCTAAGTTTACGCTTTGCGAAATAACAAAAACAAATAGCACTGCAGGAAAGTAGTGTTCCAAAGCTTTCATCAGTTAGTCAGAAAACTGTATGTTTCCAGTCATCCGGACTCGAATAGTCAGAGTCACATAACTTGGCCTTATTTTTAAATCTGGTTAAAACAAGCTTATAGTTACGTGAATGGATTCTTTGTCTTGGAACAGTTCCTCTCAGGTTAAACTTCACATGTATGCTGTTCGTGTTATAACTTCTCAAATCTTTCCCTCACGACTCATCTATCCTTTCTATGTTAAGACAAAATTCGCTTGTTTTTAGACAGCAAACTATGGTTTTTAACTATCGTCACAACCTAAACTTTAAATATATATCTCCTAGTCCCTTTTTCAAAAGAGTATACTTTGTAATTGTCTATTTCCAAGAAAGACATCTGCTTAAATTTTCCAAGAAATGGGATTATTGAAGTCAAAGAAAGAATGTTAAACAATACATCTAAATAATTAAACAACGCAGCTTATTTTGTGAGCCTTGTCGCCCATTGCATTTGGTGCGCGACGAATTTGACCTGAAAATATATGACGTAGGTAAGTTACTAGAAATAGATTTTTACCAGAGAAAAATCTGCCGCCCAAAATTTCCAAATTCAAGTCACTAACAGCCTAGTTTATGTACATTCTTGGTCGAACGTTTTAAGAAACGCATTTAGTAGTATCTTAAGACTTATTCTCTTTAAAAGGTGTTCATGTAACAACATATCTGATCTAACTTTCATATGGGTGTTTTTACTCTTCAAAATTTCTCGTACAATATTTAGTACCCACTGATGCCGCCATAATTCGTTACATGCCTGGGAAGGTTAGTTAGAATGTAACAAACACAGTAAGCTGTTATACAGGTTTCCCAATCCCACTGCCGTTCAAAGTGTTAAAGAGAGACGTCAAGAACACGAGTTTATAGTACGAAGATAAAAACCCGGAGAATTTAAGTATAAGAAACTGTCATAACTGAATTAGCGTGTGACTGAGAAAGTTGAACGGTTAGTGCCATTAGCTTTCTTGGAATAGTTTCGATAAGCCAACTCTTACTTGCATAGGGGTAGACGTCAATTGTACTTGTTACTATAACTGTAACTGTAGACTTACTTATATGTTCACTGTATGTTCCCCAAAGGGCTTTTTAACATTACTCTAAGAAGGAGATTCAAGCTACATTTCGCTCAATGTTAAAGCTGCATTACTCTAAGAAGAAGATTCAAGCTTCAATAAGTTAAGAGGGACCGAACTTTCCCTTGAAAAACGTGGCTGTCTCCAATAGGTTGTGACTTGATTCATATGCTGGATAAAAATCCAAGCCACCCATCTATCTATTCAAGCTTTGCTAAAGTAAATGGGAGAAAATGCAGTTGAAACTATGTGGCGGAATAACTTCGTTCATATAAATTCCTTCTAACTTCTATTAGATGTCGAGTCTAACTCTTTCTTTCCACATTTAAACTTTGAGCTACCAATTTCATTAGTTAGTTGTTAACTTTTGAGTCTATGTTTGAGTGTGATCAAATGCATCTTCTGAGTGCTTTCGAATTGATATGACACTGTTAAAATTGGGAATTCTTGATAACAAATACTCAACGTTCAATATTAGACTCGTTTATATTAATATTTATTTGTTCATCTGAATATTAACTGCAAAATATTAGAGATGCGACTACTCCAGCTGACCTTAAGAGCAGTGCAACTAGCTGGGAGATAGCTGTTCGAGAACTTGCAATCACTTCGTGCAAATCAGTTGATCTATGCTTAGGGACGTTTGATCGAGCGAAATATGCGTTTGGAATCGTATCAACACACAGTCGGAGGCCTACACTAAACTTCTTACAAACATAATCTTTTTATCCATTCATAGGATAAATTAAAATAACAAAAATTCACAGCTTTGTGTAGGGCTCGTGTAGTTTATACCTTGGACTGTCAATTTCTCTTTTCTGATGTTTGAGGTGGTGGAAGGGATGGGGTGGGGGACTGAAAAGCTTGCTCTTAGATTTTGACGTAACCATGGAAATCGTTGGATGACAGCATGACAAAAGAGTTCCAGGAAAAACGTTTTTCCAAGAAAAGCCTTAAACCTATAATTAATTAAAGCCTTTGTTACACAACTAAATTAGAGTTTGGCTGTAGGTAAAGTTTGCACGTCAAAAGTTTTAAAGATTTCTATAAGTTTTGGCATCAGAGATTTCCAAAATATGCAATTTCCAGTTATGTCATCATTATCATTTTCATTATCGTTATACCACTATCAGGAACAGACCAAAATATGGACTGGACCATTCGACCCATTTATTATTATAGCAGTACTAAGCGTTTATATGCTATGTCCCTAAATAGCATGCACAGGGCGCGAAAGTAGCCTATGCAGCTAATATTCGAACTTTTAAAACCCTAACTTGTATTAAAAATGACTATAAAGCACTAATGCCGCTAAAATGTTCAAAGTCTCTTAAATTCTAAAATGCCTAAAATGAACACAAGTCAAAAAACTTAAAATTATTCTTTATACAAGTTGTCACGCTAAAATCTAAAAGATATTTTTGGCACTTATTATTATTATTATTATTATTATTATTATTATTATTATTATTATTATTATTATCATCATCATTATTAATTTACAAAGCTACAACCTTTGATAATGTTACAATAATTTGGACCATTCCACCCATGGACCATTGAACTTTTGGATCATTTTTTGGACTATTTTTAGACTAATTTATGGACCAATTTTCTAGGGGGTGGGGACGGAGGGGTGGTGCGCAGTTTTTTTCCTCGAAAGGTGGGCGGGCCATAATTTTTTTGACAGTTAATCCTTCTACAAAGATATTCATCTCAATTTCATAGAGGTCATGAAAGTCCGAGAACAAGCTATCAAGGTTTAAATGGAGGGACATTCGGCAGCCACTATCAGCTCATTGTTAAAATTACCTATCACGCTCAGGACTGTCTTTCAAAGGAAAGCTTTGGGATGCAAAAGGGGCTGGTACCCACTAGACTCACACCCAGAGATGAGGCAAGCCATCATATTTGAACCAAAAGTTACTTTTAACCCGCTTTGTAAACAAAGAATTTTATTTCATAATGAGCTCCGAATTTTCCTTTCTCCCAAGACATTTAGGCAGCGTTATGTTTTCCCCTCCCGCCTAGATAAAGAAAACTGGGTACCCGCCTCTTCCCATCCATTAGCGGTCGAAAAAGTTATAGAGAGACTTGTACATGTGTGTTGTGACCGATCAAATTCCCTTTTCTGGTGCCTAACTGATCACGTTTTGCTACGCAGATATGAGAAATGCTTCGGTATGATTCGGCTTAGCTTTACTACATCGATTCAGAAATACGTCAGTGCGAATTTCGAGCTCATTGCTCAGATGTCGCTTTTTTCCATGAAGTACGGTATTAGGGATGGAAGGGAAGGAGGAATGAAAACCTGCATATTTTCTCAGATATAAGGGACTGTGTCAGCTAAGTTAAAGTGGCACTACAATAAAAAAAAACACTTTTATTTTTTTTTCTGATTTCGAAACTTTGTTTACTAAACGGCTTCCCTTACTTTTGAGACTGTTGATTTAAACTGCAGTTTTCCGATTTAATGGTCCGCCCATTATTACGCCAGAGAGGATACAATGGCGTCACGCACGAGCTTTAGAATGTAGTGTGTGTGAAAGTGGCTTGTTTGGTGTGCAGCACGGGAGTTTTGAGCTTTCAGACTCTCAAACTTGTGTTTCGCAAAATTAATAAGTTGTGTCCACCACTGCATTCTAAAGCTCATGAGTGAATGACGTATTGTATCCTTTCTGGTGTAACAATGGCGGACAATTAAATCGGAAAATTGCAGTTTAAATCAAAAGTCTTCTCTCAAAATTAAGGTTTGAAATTTCGCTTTGGGAGTGTTTAGTAAGCATAGTTTCAAAATCCGAAGAAAAAATAGAAGTGACTTTTTGATCGTAGTACCACTCCCTCAGTGTCCCTTTGACTCCTGACTTTTTCAGTAATTTTCAACCATTATCGACATGCACACATAAAATAGCCTCTTACAACCTTCCTTTTGTGATCATAGTGTTTATAACCATGTATATTTACAAATTAGACACGCAAGAGTTTCCACAAACCATTTATTGCACTCCACTGAAAAGTAAGGTTTTACTGAGCAGTCCGTGGTCATTTGTATCGTCTTCCAGCTAAAATTCTACCTGTTGTAGCTGTCAAAGAGCGCATTCGCTCTTCGTGGTATTATTAGGAGGCATTACAACATGTTTTGGCTCTCAATTGTTGCTTGGATCTCCAGCCGAATAATCGGACGAATTTGCCCACGAATCGTCGCTGCTGTCAGTGTGTTGTGGGGCACTTTACAGCACATTTGGCGAATCTCTTTCTCTTCCTCCAAATAAGAAGCCATTTTTAAAGGTATTTGTAAACACAGAACGAGAAAGTCTCGAAGAGAATCGGGTCTGAAAGGGCGAATACTTGTCAAAGGCAAAACAAGAACGTAAATACTTCATATAAGAGACATAAAGTGTCTTTAAACACAACATGGGACCTTTCGGAACCTTTTTTGGGACAAAACCTACACCTAATATGGAAGCGCGCGTAAATGCGCGCTCAGGAGTCAAAGGGTTATGTAGCACTTTCATGATGCCAAAAGACAAATGGGCATTTATCAGCCGAAATTAAGGTTACTAAACGAGTAAGTAACTAACCTGTTACAAAATATCTTTGGTTACGGATTGCCTGAATGGAAATGTATCAGGAAAACTTGAAAAAGTTGAGCCCACTTTTTCAATTTTTGCCCTTGCGCCTTAAAACGACCGCTAGTTTGTTCTCTCTCTGTAGAATTTTCGTTATAGTTTTCCGCTCTGTGTTACTCTGGGAAATAGTCACTTTTACGCAATCTCATATAAAAATGGTGGGGATGCGCGATGCTCTTCAGAAATACCGAAAGGGACACCTACACGGTACTAAAATCTTGTATTTAGGGCGTAGCTCAAATTCTTTTTTTTTTTCATTTTACAATACTACAGCAACTTACACTACTTCCAATACTTACAATACAACAACTTACATTACAGCTATACTTACTAGCAGAAGAAACTAAACATTACTTACTAATGTAACTTACTAATTAAAACAGTATTACTTACAATAATGTAACACATGGCTTACAATATTGTGTTAAAAACAAACAAAACAGTGACAAGGGCAATAGAACGTCACAAAGCAAAGCTTAATTATAATGCAGGATAATGTTTACTTTCTTCCCTGTTTCTTACTTTTTCACTAGTGTTGCATGATAAAATTACGTAAATGGTATGACACATATACATGAAAATTACATAGGACATTTAAAGTCAAATCAATTTAACAATAAAAAATGGGCGACATTTTGTCCTATTTCAAATTCATTTTTAGCCCTGAAAGATATCAATTCTTACAAGAATTTACCTACCCTGCCAATTTGTTGTCTTCTTATAGCTTACAAGATACAGCGGTTCCCCGGCATAACGAAGTGCCAACGGACTGGGAAAATGTGTTCGTTGTAACTGGAGTTCGTTGTAAACGAGAAGCGGTTATAGCAAATTTGTGGGAAACGACGAAACTCTTTGTTATGTCGGGATTTGGCTAATAATTATTTTTCCTTAAAATTTAACAGTGTTATGTGGCAACAATAAGCATTCGGTTAATCGTACAATTAAGATTAACATTGAATGCACCTCTGTTGATCTGATATCGGTAACGTTTACATTTTTAGATCATTTTACTGTTTTTTATAACATAGAGGGCAAAATTACTGATTGCTGATTCATTGAGACAGAGGACATGTTTTTCTTAATTTTCTTTCTAACGAGGGCAAAATTACTGACTCCTGACAAGAGAGGATGAACTAAGAAAGTGAATCCCCATGCCCCATGACAATTTGAAATTTGTTATTAGCTCGCACCCTTGTAGACTGCGAGTAGTCTCTAATTTTGGCGATGGCGATTGTTTGGCGATGGCGATTGTGGGGCGGGCAAAATACACACGCGCGCGCGCGAAATTTCGAGGAGACGCGACGCGAAGGGAACGCCGAAAATTAGAGACCACAGACAAAGCCAGGGAGTTTGTACCCTGGGTACCAGAGGTTTTTTTCTCTCTAACGTTGGAACATAAGCTGCAACCGGAAACCGCGCAACAAAAGCCTCTGGCACCCAGGGTAGGGAGTTTGAATTAAGCGCGTACATTCCAAGCGCAAAACTCTGATTGGCCCTTTTTTGGATACTTGTCAACAATCTGGCAACAGTACACAAGCCGCTGTCAACACTCATGATAACATTGACT
>Ga0126336_10002293_pt1 | contig 10779 bp, 3 predicted proteins | sample SidCmetagenome_FD_92530 | JGI IMG/M metagenome (GOLD analysis project Ga0126336, IMG submission 92530) | Coral microbial communities from El Islote,Puerto Morelos, Mexico - Siderastrea C C metagenome | ecosystem: Host-associated > Invertebrates > Cnidaria > Coral | place: El Islote,Puerto...
TTCGAGATAGTGGAGATAACCAGGGACCGGGTCTAGAAATGAAAAGCCCAATAATACGATGGTTTGTTTCAAACACATAAATTTAATGGCATTTTTTACCTGCTAAGAAGTTAGCTTCGTTTTGTAAAGCTCCATCAGATACTATAGCCCAGTCTCCAGTCCCCAGGTTAACCTTCCTCGTCTCATCAAGGCCGATGATCTCTGAGGGAGTTGGTACGATTAATTGTCCCGGTTTCTTCAAATCTGTGATATCATTAATAGAGTACCGCTTCTGTGGTGTGTAAGGGTCGTATTTATCCGAAGTAATCCGCTTCCATTTTTTAGGTGCATCAAACGGACCAATAAAAGACAAAGCTTCACCCGAGGTACTTGTGATTGTACGTGCCTGCAATCCTTCGGCGGCAACATACCAGTTTGGCATCACATCCGTTCGAGCCACGTCCCAGTTTTCTGCGTCAAAATCTACCACCAATGACTGGAAACCAGCCAAGCTTGGGAAGCTAGCAGTTGGCTCAAACTTATGCTGGCAGCCATTGATGTGAGTCACCTTGATTCCATGCCCACCGGGAATAACGTAACCACTTGGATTATGTTTTGTATGGGTTGGCTCGATAACCCGGATGTGACACAGATAAATGGCCCAGGGTCCATTAGGAATCGGTTTTGAGCCTGCGTTGGTTAGGGTCATTCGAACGCGGTAAGATCTCCAGGTGTCTTGAAAGTTATCCAAGACGTCATAACGAATTCCGAGATTGGTTGCGATATAATCCAGGGTATTTTGGTCCAAGTTTTGACTAAAAGCTTAAAATGAAAACTTGAAATCAGTTCTGTTCGCCCGCAAAATGTTCTTGTTTGTCAAATTAAAGCTCGAGTTGCTTTAGGTTTCAAATACAGTGAAGCCTTTTTTGGTACTCTACTGGAAACATTTTTGCCCTTAAATCTTAAATCTCTCAAAAACGGTGTGTCAAGTGTATTTCTAAAAAATTGTACGAAATTATTCAGGAAATCGTCCATACTGGCCGTGGGAGAAATTTTGTCACAGTTTTCGCGTTTAAGAAAATCCTCGGTTTTTCAAGAGCGTCGTTCGCTATCCGGTTTCACTTATTTGCTTTCAATTTGGTTTACTCGCTTAATTTGTTTGGCCTTTCCCAAGGTTGTTTTCGTACAAAATACAAATGTACTTTGAAAGAAAAGAATCATTTGAGTTTCTCCCTTCTGATAATTATCCTAATTATCTGTGCGCACGTTCATCTGTTCTATTCAGTTTATTTTACACACAGATAAGGACAGTTAAACAGACATGTTGCAGCCAAATCCTCGGTTCGTTCCGTTGTCCTTATGAAATCCAGGTATTATTGTTTGACTTCCCTAAATTAAAGGTCTGCACACTTATACTTAGTAGAGGCACATGGTGCAATTGTGAGAGAATCGGAATTTCGATTGTTCTTTCAAAGGTGTAAAGGTCGGTAGCATAAGACCGCTTTTTTTGAACAAAAAACCTTTCTTCACGTTGTGTATCTCCATCCTAGAGTATAAATGGGTACCGCCAAAAAAATACCGAAAGTGACCCTGCAAGGCCGGTGACTAGCATCCCATCCAGGAAGAAGTAGTCAGACGCCTAGTTGCCTTATGCCGGGTTGAGCTCCGCTCGTGGGGTGTGCAACTTCATCCTTTTTACCCTAAAACTTAGAGAAACACCTTTGAACTAATATGTCGTCGAAGTTTATAGCTCATCCATTTCTCCATGAAGTCATAAGGAACTTTTGAATGAAAGCTACTGAGTCGTACTTCCGTTCGAAGTTTTGCAGGTACATTTTTTTTTTCTGAAAAAAGTCGTGTAATTTGCGGAATTCTTTGGAGGAAATATTATTTTGATAACACAAACCTTGAACAGCCAAGCTCAGCAAAACCACAGCAGCAACGCTTCCTTTCCTTTTGTTCATGTTCCGCATGTTTGAAGCAGTATTAGCGTCCTGCCCGTGCAATCTAAGAGCATTGGTTCTGCATCTGGTGCTGTGCAGTACCATGCGGCAAACACACACCTAAGCTGAGCACACAACCAATGACAGCACGTCTCTGTTGTTTTCTCCCCGATATCACAATTGTAGGCGTAAGATCTCTCTTGCAGTTTACATAACTGAATTATCGAGTTTAAATATCAATTTTTTGCTTCAAAGTGCGCTCAGAATCCTAAAAACGGAAGCATATAATTCCAGAGGAAAAAGCTGTGAAAAGCTTGTGTGGTCACACTAATACCTTAGGATTCCATCCACACACTTGAAATGCCGTACAACCTCGCATGAGTTTTAGAGTGGCATGGTTAACGTTTTGGAATATGCTATTATGGAGTATTATAGCCTCGTTACCAAAACGAGTCTTCCTATCACATCATCAAAAAAGGGACTCGGATGAGTCCCGAAAATTGTGTTTAAGATGCCCACCTTGTTTTGCAGGTTGATTAAAAACTTTTTATTCAGGACTAGCACTCTACTCCACGTGCAGATTCCAAAATTTTTATAAATACAATCGACAGATCGATTGAGACTTCAAAGAGTAATTTTCATGTGCCTGCAGTTTTTCCTTCTTCTGAAGCTCTTAAGACAATTCTTGACAACGTCTACTGTGTTCAGTGACCATGTCAATATTAAAACAAACAAGTCTACAGCGGTGTTAGTTCAGCCTGCCAGCGCGGAGAAGAACATGTCAGTCAATAGATGGCATGTGATCACAGACATACAGGTGGAACATACACTACTAATGCTTCATACTCCAGCTGGGAGTGAATCCTCACTGTGAAAATGACAGGGAAGCAGAACAATTTAAATGGAAATGTAATTTGCCAGCAACGTTTACGGAAAATATGGCGTTAAGCTTACATTTAGTTAAAAGTGCTGATGTTTTTAAATTTTATACAGTTTCGCTAAAACAATTTTGAATGTGCAAGCTGTTTTTGTATGGAAACCGTTTTTTAAGCCTTCAGAGAAAATGTTCTTAAAACGTTCTTATTTTTAGAAACGTTTGAAATAATCCTAAAAATGTCCGTTTTTGCCACTAAAAATCAACATTATCGTCTCCGTGAAGTGACGGAGGGATGACAATGTTTGATCGACGCTAGGTTTGAACCGAAAAATTGACTTTAAAAAGATGTTACCTTTGTGAACTTTCGTCCGTTTTGCATGAAGAACAGGATTTCCATGAACAACATATTTAACTATTAAGCTAAATTATTGTACATGTATTTCTCTATTGCAAGATAAATGTGAATTGCTAATCCTCTGAGATCTTTTAAAGATATCTGATTTTTCAAGAATTTCTCAGTACTTTCAAAACATCAGTATGATGACAAAAACTACATCTTGGTATACAGCCCAAAAGTGTTGAATTAGCATTTATGCCCCTTGGGCTGACTCGACCCTTTTGGGAGCCATTTTGATTTTTAGTGAGGCAAAATGGTACCATTAGAACTGTGACAATCCTTTCTGAACCCAATCTAGCCTTGGGTGCATCTCAGACTTTAAAATTGAGATTACTTTGGCCCTAATTTTCCTACTCAAACTGAGCACTGCATTTCGTTTACTAAATCGGTTCCATTTTGGTGTGATTTTGGTGCACTTGCCAAACCCGTAGATAGACATAGCGGGCGATCAGGGGAGCTTTCCATTCAACCAAAAATTCCGGAAATTCCGGGTGGGGAGGCGAATGGAACAGAAATTTTCCGGAATAAAATTCCGGAATTGTGAGTATACCTCGCGAAATTATCCTCAAGTTCCGGAAAATCGGAACCATTCGAAAATTCGGAAATTGCTGGTCCATTCGAAAAAATTTCGGTTTCCAGAACCTCGCTGTCGTAAATTTCTGGAAATTTCGGTCATAAGCCGTTAATGAAACGGTTCGATACAACTGGACTGGTAAAACCAACCAGATTTACTGTTCCATTTGCCACATGAAATTTCGTAATTTCAAACCGGAATTTTTGGTCGAATGGAGAGTGTCTTTTCAGTATTAATGGTTCACTTGATCGCGTGAATTTTACGGTGAATTATACAATTGTCTTTGCTAGATCAACCGAGATGAAAGAAATGATGAAATGAAACCCAGCTACTTCTAGGTGTTTTCGGGTCATTCTGTTACTAAGATATCCAGCAAAGACCGGTCACATGTCTCCTCGCCGCCACTGACTACTGTATACCGCCTTTTATTTTTTACTTTTATTTTCTCCTACGAAAGATGCAATGAGATAAGCGGTGGGCCCAATCCAGGAAAACACTAAAAGGAGCAATCCCCTAAAAATAGCGTTCCTTCAGAAGAAGTGAGATAGCCGGTGATTGTTCTTTGGTGGTTTGATCTGCTGGTGTTAAATAAAATTTATTGTGGTCCCCAGTTATCCGCTTATAGTTGAAGAAGACATGCCCCTGAAAGCACAGCTGCCTCTTTTTTTTAAAGTGGCACTCCTTTGACTGTCTCAGTGTAATGCCCACTAAACTGACCCTACAGACTGAGGCACTCGAAATATGTTCAACATTATTCACCTTAGCGTTCAAACTGATCCGAAATTAATTGGGGAAGAGGTCAAAATAAAAATAATCAAAATAATCAAATAAAAATAAAACTGTTTTTGAACATAGTGTTATCGTTGTGTTTTCCTACTCCACGGACGGGAGATATATATTTCATATGTTTTCGTATGCATGAGTCGTTAGTGGACCCGTTCTTATGGCTGGATTTGCACAGAACATTAGTGATTTAATGAACATGTGACAGCTGTTTCACATAATCCCTAAAGAGGGTTTTAACCCCATCAGCCCGTGCGGCACGCGTAATAAAGAGAAGCACGTGGTCGAAAGGGATCGTCTGTTAATAGAGTTTTGCTTTTGTTTCTGTTTTTGTTTGAATGTTTGTTTGTTTTGTTTTGTTTTGTTCATTTCGTCTCTTTTTGAAGCTTGTCGAGGAGCGAGTTACAGTCATTTCAGGGATAGCGCTGAAGAATATTATCCAAGAATGACGCCATCATGGGCAACAAATTCTAACTTTATACTGGACAGATATACGAACACTCTAAGTCTACTATAAACACATGCACGTAAAGATACCTCACGTGATAGGATTACTGCTGTATCACATGCAAGTAAACCTGCCAACGTAATACTAACTGTTGACTGTTTTGATGACTTAACTCTTTTTAGCAAGTGAACATGCACGTGGCTTAGCTGTGGATTTGTTTCTCAAGTCAGCAACAGTGTTTCTGATATCAGCCTTAATTTGGCCGATATGAGGCCCATGAGCGGTAATTGCCAGTGGATAGACACTTATAAATATGGGTGATATATTGAGACCATGTTAAATGGAATGTAACGAAGAATTTCATCGTTATTATATTTATTATAATTATTTTTTTTAATAATTCAAAGAACGATGACTAGATATTTTCGTTTTTCTCATAGGCAGAAAAACTCGACTTACTAAAAGAAGTTAGCGACTTTTGACTAAAACATTTCAAACCTTTTTTAATGCCAAATATCAGATTACAAATACTTTAACAAGACAGAAAGGGCAGAGTGCGGGATTGTTTTCGTTGATGCTTGACAACCGGTCGTGTCACTTAAGTAATAAAGCCCACTCATTGACGAAGGTGAAAGTTGAGTACCCGCAATGACAGTGTCTTACATTAATAAAACATTGCTTGGTTCCTGTTTGGCGATATAAAAGATCGATCCAACAAAGCTGCATTTTCAGTTGAGAGAAACTCAACGAGAGAAACAACTTTATTTAGTGTTTCACCTTTGTTTTTGTCATGAGAAACAAACAAACACAACGAAGACTTTAAATTTTTTACCATTGTTCTTGTCATATTCACGGTGAAACTCAGCACCGAAGAGCATGTGAAACGGTTCTTCCGTCCTTCTTCACAAAATGCCCGTTATCAGACATGTTTAGAGCTCAGGATTACAACTGAGGATTTGTTTCTATAGCCAGCAAGAATGTTCAAAAAATATCAGTTTTAACTTAGCCGATATGAGCTACTAGGTTGATACTTCAAAGTGGTTGCCTGAGAATGGATACTTAAAAATATGGGTGATATATTGCAACCAGGTTTAATGGAGTTTAACGAAGTATTGTAAGAGACAGAATAAATGAAGGCTTGACTCACTGCATTCATTTAGTGCCTTCCGGAAATTGTTCCTGGAAAGGTAGATGAGCTAAGGTCCAAAAGAGACAATGTGTGGAGTTAATTATAACTTTCTTGCCTCAGAAAACTACACGATGGCAAATAGAGAAAAGGAGTCAAACCAACGACCCTTTGGGTCCAAAGTCCCCCTTTGCCGATAAGTACGGCTCGACCCTTAGGGGTGAAGTAAAGCCGTACTTTGGGCCTGGGTGGTCATGCGGCCGGCGTTTAACTCACGTTTATGTAGTATGAAGCGATCAGAAGCAACTAGGAGTATTACCTAACGCACTGCAGAGATGAGAGACACTGGAGTAAGGTTTATTGTGTAACCTCGAAACACCGACCCTCTCAGCTTCAAATCGAAAGACTGACGCACTAACCACTACACCATCGCCACTGCACCCGATCAATGGTGCTCAGTTTTAAAACTCAAGGGCAAATCTACACCATTTTGCCTAAAAAAAAAACAACAACAACAACGGCGCCACAAAAAAATTCGCATTAAGGTTTGTCTGTGTGAATCGGTAGGATATAACACCGGACATCATGCAGCTGCTTTGACCATTGTCCTCGAAAGTTCAGTAGTTTGCATTTAACCTGCAGTTAAATGGAGATTTCAAAGTTTCATTCCTTTTTTCTTTGATTTCGTGAGAAACGTGTGCAGAAAAAAGAACAAATTTAGGTCCAATGAAGCATAAACTAAGGACTAATACTTGCATCTACTTTAGATCGGTAGTCGCCTTATTCGGAGCTACTCACTTGTAAATATGTCACTACCTTTTGTTGTCAGGAGCGATCATATTTTAGTTTCGCTCTGATTGGAAAGATCAAGTGTTTAAGTACGAAAAAAAAATTGAAAAGGAGAGTTTTTTAAAAGGGTTCTTAAAATTAAGATCCTTGTGATCTTTGGCTGGTTAATAGGTCATTAACTTTGCTGCAGCGGAATTTTCCTGTTTTAACCACGCATAATTTTAATTTCATGGCTATTGTATTTATTATAATTCTTTTTTTTTTTTTCATAATTCAATGAACTATGACTGAATATTTTTTGTCTTACTCAAGGGCAGAAACTAACAAGAAGCATCGACCAGAGAAAAGAAGGATTAGACTTTTCACCAAAGCATGTCAAACCTTATTACTGCTAAAGTACAATAAAACGTTTTTACAAGAAGGAGAAGGCAGAGAACGTGCTTGTTTTTCTTATTGTTTGACAACGTCATGTCACGTAAGTAAAGAAGCCCACTCAATGACGAATGTATCGGTTGAGTAGGCACAGCGACAGCGTATCACATATTAAATAAAACATTGCTCAGTTCCTGTTTGGCGATATAAAAGATCGATGCAACAAAGCTGCATTTTCAGTTGAGAAAAGCTCACCGAGAGCAACAACTTCGTTTAGTTTTTCACCTTTGTTTTTGTAATAAGAAACAAACTCACGGCAATGAAGACGTGTATTTTTGTTGTTAGCTTTTTTCTCGCCATGGTTATGGTGAGTGCTTTTAGCACCGAAGAGCATGTCAAACGATTCTTCCGGCCTGAACACAAGGCGTATTTACCCGAAACAACCAGCTTAACACTCGAAGACGAGTCCGCCCTGGCAAGCGTTCCACAGAACGACGACTCCACCAAGTGCTTGTCCGTCTGTGAGCCAAAGTGCGATAAGCTGGACGTTCCAGATTATTTAACGGTAAACATCACATTATTCCATATTTTATTTGTGGGTTTCCAAAATAAAAGACCAGTTTTTTCTATCTATTTTATGATTTTTCCTTGGCACACTCTTTACTGAACAGTACTGCAAGCACACAATTGCTTGGCTACCAAAAACGTCCAAATTGTGTTGTTCCACGATCAATGCCTTCACTCATCTTGACTTTTTCTTGACAGAGAAACGCAAGCTTCCACAGATTTGAAGACGAGCCCATCAACTGCGTTCTAGCGTCCACAGTCGTGTTCAAGAAAAACCCACAGTACCGATGCAAATGGCTGAGTCTTTACCTGTTTGACTGTTGCCGTGCATGCAATGCCAAACACGCAAAGTGCCTCAAAACACTTGGGCTATTCCATGGCGGCCCAGAATTCTGCTATCGCCGAGATAACTACAAGTGCATGTGCAAATGCCTGGCAAAACACAACCCTCCAGAGAATCACTATCGAATCGGCCAGTAATTGACTCGCTCAAGAGGTCATGAAATGAGCTAGCTTTTTCAAAATGCTTGTCTGTCAGTATTAACAGAAGTGGCCTGTACTTTAGTCTTTATCACCTATTTTGTGTATCTGATCAATTCATTGCTGTAAGTCAGTTTGCTTTTGCACTTTTGTCAACATGTGTATCGGAAAGTTCTCATTGCTTATGTGCTGAAGTGGATGTCATAAATAAAATAAATGCACAAAGTTGAGGTTGTGTGGTTTAATTTCTTTTGATTAATGTCTAAACGGTGCAGCTCTATTGTGGCCCAAACAAATATAAAAAAAATACCTCCTCAATAAGGTTAGTTTGAACGCGTCGCCCAATTCAATTTCTCCTCGCAAGAGTATTTTTTTCCTTTCACAAAGTCAAAATTTCTCAGCTATTCATTGATTCCCTTCTAACTTTATTTAATTCTTTTACTCGTTTTAGTCTGTTAAAATGTATTCTTAATTTCCTCAACGTTGACCTCAATTGCTTATCCTTAACCTCTCCAAGAACTTGAAAACATTTTCCCTTTGCAAATAATGCAAACCGAGAATTAAGTGAAAAACCAAATAAATGATCTATAGAGAGCGGAAACCGCTGTTGCAATATAGTTAACGCGACTAGATTCTATTAACAATCAGAGGGTCTCATTATTATGACCGTTGTGGTCGTATTTCTTAAGAGATATTGGCATTACTGATTCTTTACCACCTGGCGGTGATTTTAATATTCGACAAACTATGCAACATGATATTTTGCCCGGTACAATGCGTACCGATTCCCTAGAACGTGTGGCTGAAAATAAGCTGAACTTATTCGAGAAGAGAAAAAAGTTCTTAGCTCGGCTTGAAAAATTTGTTGCATAAATTTTGCAAAAATGAGCAGTTTGACTTCGTGAGCGGGGGTTGCACATTTCAGGGGTGCTAAATTAACGGTCACCCATGGAACTGTTAATTTTTCCGCATGCAGTGGATCACAGCATAAAATAACTACTTATCATCCTCGGTATATTGCTTGCTGTTATTGTATTTATTGAAAACAACTAAAACTTAATTCAAAAGCGCGGGGTAAGTTGTGAATGGTTGTACTTAAAGGTTTTAACAATCGAAACTAGCAATGGACCAATATACTTGCGCCTAACCTCACTGAGAAGGTCAGCCCATAAAACTCACGTAATTTGTTCAGTCGCAGGGCATCAACATTTAAACAAATGGACAAAGAATTTTTGTTTTTAAAGTGCGTTCTTTTTGTATAGGTTTGACGTGTTATGTTATGCTGACCTCTTTATAAGAAATATTACAGAACAAGCTTTGTCCCTTTGCGAAAAACAACCAGTTACGCAATGCAGTCTTATTTGCGCTTCACTAAACGCGGAAAATTTCACGGTTCTGCAATTTGGACGGATTAACGTGCATTCACATCCCTGACGAGACCGGCCCCCACAAACAAACGCAAATTGATATCATTTTGCAAAACAATAAAGAAATTCCGATGGAAAAATCAATTTTACCTTACACACAACATATTCAGTGCCTTGCTTTGCTCTGCTTCAGTTTTGCTTTGAAGATCTTACTCTGTTGAACTAAAAAAATCTAACTTTGATAAAAGGTAAAACAGCATTTTCATAGTCAACTGGCGTGTAGTGTGGTACGTGTGAACATGTAATAACGCAATGTTGACGTTATGCATGAATCAGCTAATTTCAATTCTCAAAGCAACGAATCAAAACCAACATAACAAACAGTGAGACCACTTTTTTTTCCGCTTTCGTGATATAAAAGCTTTTTTGCACACCCAAAACGCAGTCAGAGCAGAGAGGCGTTATCGATCAAACGGGGTGTATCATAAGTCGCATGAGATTCCTTCGAACATGAAGTTGTATTTGATTGTTTGTTATGTTGCTGCGGCCATCCTTGTCGCCCAGGCATACAAAAGCGAAGATTTGAACGCGTGGTATGAAGAAGCAAACGAAGCTCTTGAGATGATGGAAGATCAAGGCGAACTGCAGAACTTAGAAGATAAAGGAAACAGCAGCCAACCTGGGCCTACACCAACAGGTAACCCTCACGGATGTGACTGCAAAGGAGAGTGCAAAAAGCTTCATCACAGTCGAGTCCCGTACAAGGAAGAGGTAACGTTATGACCATATCCTAACCCTCCTAAACACACACTCTAAACACACTCTCTCTTTTTCAACCTTTTCAACCGACCACGGGAATACATTCCTTAGAGTAGTCATACTTAAATATATAATCTTCCACATAGCCTCAAAGGATGGAAAGCCATTATACAGTTACAACACCACAGGAAAGACCCGCCTGCTCACCGCCCACCGTCTTGAAAGCTGTACTACTTTGTGCAGCCTAATAAACAGCATCACAGAAAAGAATCGGTGCGTTAAAGCTCTTCAGAAATTTATTTACAGGCTTAAATTAAA
>Ga0126336_10002294_pt1 | contig 10778 bp, 4 predicted proteins | sample SidCmetagenome_FD_92530 | JGI IMG/M metagenome (GOLD analysis project Ga0126336, IMG submission 92530) | Coral microbial communities from El Islote,Puerto Morelos, Mexico - Siderastrea C C metagenome | ecosystem: Host-associated > Invertebrates > Cnidaria > Coral | place: El Islote,Puerto...
CTTTCCTACCCCCCCCCCCCCCCCCCCCCCCCCCCCTTTTTTTTTTTTTCCCAAAAAAAAAACCAAATAATAAAAATATAAAAACAACAAAAATTAGGGGGGGGGGGGGGGGGAGGGGGGAGGATTTTTCACATCCCTTTGTGTTTTTTTTGTTGGGAAAAAAAGATGGGGGGGGGGGGGGGGGGGGGGGGGGGGGGGGGGTAGGAAAGAATTGTTGTTGTAAGTAATATTTTCATGGTCAAAGTCTTCACTCATTCCAAAGCATCTCAACAGTTTTGTCTGAGACTGCATTTTGGGTATGACATTAGAGCTTCAAGAACATGACATTAATGTCTTACATAATAAGTAAACCTTAACTACAACTTACTGAAAATACAATGCCAAATCTGTTGCAATGATTGCTTGTTCTATAAGTTTAATAATTCTGTTGTAATCACCAGCAGACAGAGATCCAAAGATTTCATTTCCCTGGAATGTAAAAAGGAAAGCATTTTTTGGGAAAGGTTTTGATACGTTGAATTGGTTAGAATTATTGTAGTATCCTTTTGGGAAAGGCCGAGTTTGATGAGCTTGGATTACTGGTATGCAGAATTTGATTCTTTTAGGAGTGAAGAATGGTCTTTCAAAACTGATGGAGCTTGTTAAATTTTCACTGAGTCTCAAACATTTAAAATAGTCTTGACGTCTTAGACCCATAAGAATTAAGCAATGGCTACTATCCCAGAGACCCAGATAAAAACAAAAATGGATCCCACAACCTGGGAGATAAATTTTCGGAAACCTAAGTCTGAAATGCCTTCAGTCAGGAAAATAATTTCAACACTAGTCAGAGTGGCCTTAAAGCTTGTCCAAAAGAATTCAATGAAGCTTTTTAAGTTCTTTTTGTACTTTTTCAGCTTGAAATTCCCCATCAATGAGTGTCAGGCATTGGAATATTAAACAAGCGTCTCAGCGACTTACTGAGGTCTCCAATTTTACTGTTCTATAGCCCTTCTTCTGGTGTTCTTTTGGGAATATATATTATTTTGTGTATTCTGTTTCTCATAGACCCTCAAGACTTGTTGATGCAACTGACGTCCAGAACTAAAACCTATGGGGACAGAGCTTTCACTGTGTGTGCCCCGAAGATTTGGTACACACTTCCTTTAAATATATGAAATTCCAGCACAGTTTCAGTTTTTAAGAGGAAACTTAAAACTTTTCTTTTTGATAAATTTATTGAGAGTAATTCTTTAGTATATTAGTTTTCATTTGCTTGCTTAGTTTTGTGAAGCGCCTCAAGCAAGTAGTGGATGTGTGCACTACATAAATGCATTATTATTATTACTATTATTATTATTATTATTATTATTATTAACCAGAATGAGAGTACAGTGGAACCCCGTTATAATGAAGTGCCAAGGGACTGAGAAAATGTGTTCGTTACAACGGCAGTTCATCTTATTTGTTAACTGAACATCCGAACGCGATGAAGATACCCATTTACTTCAGAATAACTTTTATTTTGTTGTTGTAAATGAGTGCTGTTTCAAGTTCATTCAAGCGAACAGCCAATAATCCAAGGAGATTTGACAAGTCTTGACAGTTAATGACAGGATATGCAAACATTGCAAAGACCAAGCAAGACGGCTCCTGAGTAAAATGTGTTCAGTTTGATGCCCGTAAAAAAAATAATCAAGCTGTTCTCAGCCTCTAGAATGACCTTTCAAGTTCAGATCGTCAAAATATTGAAGGACAATTCGGAACACCATTCAGGCTTTTTGAGAAACACTTTTCGAAAGCGAACGAGGCAAAGAAAGCCCCAAAATATATTTCAGAACGAAAAGTTTCAGGACTATTTTTGAGAAACGAGCACCAGTTTACTCCTTGGCGGCTCCGCTTTTAGGCATGGCTTGATCTATATATTACTGTTACTGGGCCAAAAAATATTGTTGGTTATACCAGGGTCTTCGTTATATAAGTGTTCGTTATATCGGGGTTCCAATGTAAGAATATAATTTAGTCCAAAAACAGTGCCCTTCCCCTCTGACTCTTAATATAATGTTGTAAGCTGTTTACCTGGCTATTAATGATCATAATACATTGATCAAAATGGTGGTGCTCCATGGTGGATGTGCTGTACAACTGTGCTAATGCTGACGCACTCCTGTGTACAATACAAAATAACATAAATAAGACAAATTAGTCACAAAAAAACTTGCATGCTAAATTTATTCCTTTTGGCCTAAAAGGCAAAAAGCAGGCTTCTTCCGTGACAAGCTGTGTACCAGTGAACCAGCAAGAATGCTAGAAATACAATAACTGAGGTTAAGAATGACATAGATCTTAATATCGTATATTTTTTTGTTTTATGCTAGTGGTGTCACAACATTGTGCCTCCTGGACTGTTACTTACTTGATTTGAAATGAGTTGTTGGTTCCCCTGTGATCAAGGTCATGTGATAAACAAGCCACCAACAGAGCAAATTTCTCATCAGGAGTGAATAGATTACCAAATTCATCAATCTGCAGGTGAAATTAACAGAGAATTACCTCCCCTGTATGTCACCCATGCATTACATTGTGAACAGATTACAGTGGCTTCATATGAGGGCTGCTAACTGTAGTGCAATGACATCTGCTCAAGTACATGTAGTAGGCATTCCTCGGGATGCACCCAGGGGCAAATATTTAATGCTTAATAAATCAATCAGTGTGTGCACTTAAGATATTTTATAATGCAGTTTTAATAATAATAACAATGATAATAATAATAATAACTTAATTGACCACTCCCTATAAGGGGCTTTTTAGGGACAATGAAAGAAATAATCTAAAATTAATGAACTTTAGTTAACAGCTTTAAGAAACCCAACTGGCAGGGAGGCAGGCCAGTTGGCTACCGTATTTACAAGCGTGGCCGAGAAGTTGAACTAGGGGCTACCAAGAACAACTCCAGCTAGTGCTTAGAGCGGGACTTGAAACCGGGACCTCCAGATTTCAAGTCTGGCACCCTAACCACTCGGCCGTGCTGCCTCCCCTATTTCATTTAAATGGATTTCAGTTTATGGGAGTCTTCTCAGGTAGTTACACTTTCGTTTGCTCTGACACATGTCCAAAGGTTATTTTTAAAAAGCCTTGAACCAATAACCCTTTTTCTGGAGAAGTAACAGTTGGTCATCAGACATTGATGGAAACCAAGTTTCTCAGATGTCTAGATCATTTTTGACCCTTTAAGCCCTACAATGTATTGTATCTCTGAAGAAAAAGTCCACCAGGGGTTATTAAGATGTCTGGACAATTTTGTAAAATATCCAGTCAAAATTAAAAGTATACCTATGCAGAAAGAGAAGATAAACTAATGCACCATATGCCATGTCCTAAGCAAAGAACACAATAGGACGAACTAATAATTACTTTATTTCCGTGTCAAAACAGATTTACCGTTCCTGCTAATTTGGGGACACTTACATGTAATAAGTTAAAATTTCAACAACTATTTACAAGATTTCAAATAACTAGCTATTAAAATCAAAATTAGATATGGCAATAGAAGAACACAATAGTTTTGGTGTAAGTGAAGCATCATCCAAAAGTTACTCTAACAATGGTACCTAATCTGCTACCAAAATCAAATTGGCCAATAGAAACTACCTTAAGAATTGTGAACATTGTCTGTGCAACATTGAATGCATGCCTCCAGTTGTGGTACATCACAGGTCGATAATTCTTCTTTACTGTCAGAATCCATCGACAGAGAACCTGAAGAAAACAAGGTTCAGTGAGGTTAAAACTTCCTTCATCTAATCATAAAACAGGTGGAGGCACAGTTGAGGTATATAATTTGGCCTGTTCACATAAATTTCTGCGGACAGAATTTCAAGTGGAATAAGGGCTTACAGGGCCTCAGGAGCAAAAAAGGCCAATTACCGCAGATTCCAGCAGAAAAGGACATTTTCGGTTTTCCTCTAATTTTTTAAGACTGCTTATAATAAATTATCTATTAGGAGAGCAAAAAATTGATGGAAAAGCTCTTGCATGGTTGCCACACCACCAGGACACAGGAGACCCAGCTTAGCAAATCTGCTTGCAGGCTAGCCAATCAAAAGTGACATCTCCCATTGTCTAATGTTAAACTCCACCGATAAATAATGCAATGCCTTTTTGTTTGAATGCAAGATCCAGGTAAATTTTTCCTTTTTCCAACAGAATCAAGCAGAATAGCTGTTGTTTAGCAACCTTTTGAGTAGAATGGGCCACTCAGCTGGCAGAACCATCAAGCAGAATAGCCAGACTTGATTTAAATTTATAATTAAGTTTCAATATAACGCGCGCACTGATTGGTTGAAACAGCATGCTTTATCAGAATACAGATGCAGGGAGTAACCCGTGACGCCATTCTACACACGCTGGCAAGCTAAAAACCTTTCTTGCGCGATTTTGCAAGCTATGAATAAAACTTGTTTTCTTGCAAACTAAAGCCAATTTCTTTACAAATGCGAGCAAAGCTATATTACACAACAAATAAAAAAGCCAAAACCGTGCTTTGTTCTGTGATAAAGCATGCAAGGAAGTGACGAGAACACTCAAGAAGTAGTGAGAAGCATTCGCCTGCAGCTCGTTTACACCCTACACTTCTTTCGTGCTCTCATCACTTCCTTGCGGGCTTTATCACAGAACAAAGCACGGTTTTGGCTTCTTTATTTGTTAAACTACAATAACATAAATATTCTGCATAATTCTGCACATACATAGCAGCCCTTTGACATACACCCAACTGGAACAATTTGATTCACACCTGGTAATCCACATTAAAATGCTCATGTAATTTCAGGTCCATCACCATCGCTAGTGTGCTTAGAAGTGTGTCTTGATCACTGATTGATTCATCGTCAAAAGTGAAGTCCAACAAACGAAAAGAACTGACAGAAGGCAAAGGAATACACTGCAAAAGATCAATGTAACAGACTGTTAATTGAAAATGTTATAATGCTAGTATTGTAACATTGTAACCTACATAGAGCAGGACTGGACGGTGTTTTATTCATGATACATGTTGAATAGGCATTGATCAAAAGAACACTAGGACGCTTAGTGGCAGTTTCCTCATACCAGCTTCACACTAGTACACAACTTTATAAGTTTGTTGTTGCAAAATTGATCACCTACAATGGCTGGCCAGTTTTTGCAGGAGAGGAGACACTAGGTGCTTGCCAGTAAATTTTGCCGAATTACCAGTCGCGAGAATTTTATTGCCAAAAACTGACACGCTAGATATCAAGGATTTCACTTCCCTTTTATGACAAACTAATTCCCTGGTGAAAACCACTGTTACAGTAGTAGGCATATTTGTCATTTTTCACCAATCACTGTGAGCATATAAAATTGCTTAAGTGTATTGCTAACCTCACCACAACAGCTATATGTTTTGAATAAGCTGTAAGTAACATTAAGTTAGCATATTACAGACCTGACGTGTGAGCTAACTACAGGTAAATACCTTTAACTTGGTGGCTTCCTCTAGCGGTGCAGTGGCATGGTACGAAAGAACCTTGAATGATACAAGAAACATAATTTATGTAAGTTGGTTGACAATTGAGGGGCGTGCTAGAAAAAAGGGCAAAGTACCAACATCTGACATGCCATAAATCTGAAGTAACTCAAGGTCCCAATTTAGCCCTGGAATCCAAATTGCTCCTGACCAGTTAAGCTTTATGATGGCACAGAGGCTGGAAATCATGTAACAAACATAGTTTCAATCAACTTTTATTCTGAAAACAGTGTATCTCATTCTTCATTTAGAAAGTGAATTATAATTAAAAGTGAATAATGAAATCAATAATTGAAACAACCAACTTCACTTCATCACTCTTTGAAGGAAGACTACTCCTGTTTTTGATCTTTTTTGGGTAGGAAAATTTTGACAAGTATTTTTTCGGGTAGTTTGTAAGAATGACTACTATATCTGGGAAAGTTTAATGCCATAGTACAGTATGATAAATGAACAAACAAACATGACCATTTAAAAATAACTGTTGTTCTTCGTTATTGTCATTTAATCCCTTCTGGGTACTCGTAAGGCTCCAAAATACAGTGTGGGAGTGTTTTGCAGTTTCATTTTGGTCCAGGGGATTTTTTGTGGTTTCATTTCAAGTCAGAGGGATTTTTTGGGGTTTTAATCTATGTCCCCATTAGCACCCCCCCCCCGTTACTTGAAATCCAGAGTCCCCCCCCCTGGTTCTTAACCATGCTACCAAATGTGGTTTATACTGTGGTTTTACTGCATCACCAGAGCAACAAAGACTGGATGTATGGGTCGGGTTAAAATATTGGGTTTTCTTCCTTTTAATAATTTAATTTTTATTACGATGTTTAATCCCAGTGTGGTTTAATATACAACAATAACACTGAACTAAACACTGAATGCAACTACAACCATTTTAGAGTAATATATCTCACCTCAAATGCAACTTTCTGTTTTGCCATGGCTTTGTTGACATTCTCATACATCACTGTATTGTGGATTGCCATTCCACAAAAAATTGCAAATGCCTGCAACAGCAAATAATAAATTACCAGGTCTGATAATTGAATTTATTGAATGATAACTTCTAAGATGGGGTTTAGTTTGGTAGAATCTGGGACTCGTCAAAATGCAGCCCTTGAACAACAATCTGAGGCTGAGACTTAGTGGTGGTAAATCTACACTGAGAAAGTATAAATGTTCACCAAAAGCAACCCTGAATCAGGGGCAGCAGATTTATCTTTTGTGAATGCCTCTAGGATAGATAAAGCACTGCTCTGTGTGATATCGCAATTATTTCCCAACTGAAAGCATTTCAGACTAAACTCATGCTTTCCCAAACACTGAGATGGAAATTTGAGATTTCTGGATAGTCCCTAACTATGTTAAACCCAGACTCTATTTTTAAATGCTAAGATTTTGAGAGTCAGTTTATATTTGGCACGATGCATCATTTTTCATATAATTTCACTTAATGGGGACCTTGAAAATTGTAAGATTCTGCTGCGTATTATGCAGTGGGGCATACCTCAAAGAGATTTTCATCATTTTTATTGAATGACGTCCCATCCAGCTTATTCAAAAGTTGGACAACACCTAAAAATGTAAAAAAAAAGTAGGGATGGAATAAGAATTTTTGTTGTTGTGTAATTAAGTGACTCCCACTATATCAAGCTAAGGTGTCTGTTTAAAAAACTAATAAGACACTTGTCATGGTCCACTGCAAAAAGACAATTCTTAAGGGTGATTTAGACGGTGCGATTTTTGCTTACACCTCTAGTATGCGACTTCCTCACGTGATGTCTGCAACATGAATCGTGTCCTCTAAATCAGGCATACGACATCTTCACAACAGTTGCACACAACACGAAAAATGTCATAGGATTTTCAAACATGTTTTAAAACCCTACAACAGTCATAGCCACAATCAAAATGTTAGAACAACGAGTTGTATACGATCTTTGCATGACGCAAGCAGCGCGTGCTACAAACCCTTTCCTGGTTTAATCGCCATTGTAAATCTAAACAATGGAGAGGTTCTGCTGAGGGAGTATTGGCTGACAATTGCAACCACTTAGTTGTCTAACAAAACAATAGACTACTTGTTGCTGTTCATAACGAGCGATAGTCAACATGGTGTGCCTATTTGCTCAAGAATGAAAACGAACAACCTTCAAGTCTTGTTGTTTTTTTAGGGCATACATTTTGATTTCTACAGGGCTCTAGATAAAAACGACAGTGCACCATTAATTATTCGCAATCCCTGATGATTTTTTTAATGAAAGTGAATTCATGACAATTTTATTTGAAATGAAAACCTTTCAAGCTTTTTTGAATAAAAAAATAAATATAAGCGATTTTAACAATCAACACAATAATTTCTATCTCACCAATAATTTCTTCACTGCCATTCTTGATCGGCATACAAAGAATAGTTTTTGTGACAAATCCTGAGGCCTGGTCAACCTGTATTTACAAGAGCAAACATCGTTTTTGATCAACAAAAAAACATGGCCATCCACTGTGAAGACGGGTTGAAGACAAGCGGGGGGTGGGGTGGGGGGACAGCATTGGGCTTATTTACTGCAACATGTTAGACTACAAAAAAGAAACAACAACCAAATTATGTTGCACAAAACAAGATAATTTTGAACTTTGATCAATCTTATGATTAAATTGTTTTTTCATATTACATTTCTGGGGAGCATACACATTGCACTTGTAAGGAAATTCAAATCCTTCACCTTTTACCCACATTCCCTCTCGTGCACCACTTTCAGATCTAAAATCCCTTATTTTCAGATTCAAGATCCCTTCCAAATAAAAGCCGAACCATTTCTAAAGCACAAAACTGCCTCCAATAATGAGAACCCCCCTGAAAATAAGCCAACCAAAAACGTCTTTTGGATGGATTTTACAGTAACTATGGTAAGAATTTAAAATTATTTAATATTAGTCTTGTACTCACAGCAGGATCAAATCTTTCATCTTGATAAGCGTCAGGTATATTTAACGTCTGAAGAACAACAAGAACATTTTGATTGTGAATTAAGTATTTGCAGTGGTTCCTTGAAATCAAAGAGTATTTAAACTTGCCCTTTACATACCTCGCCTGTCGTCGCGACATGACCTGTAATTCCTAAATTGACAGGAAACCTAACTTCTGTTTTGCTGCTGTAAGAACAAAATAACATTTTTTACAGTTAAAATTTTTCCCATTTCAATTTTTCTCCACTGCATAAGTCAAGAGGGTTCACACAGAGAAACTCAGGGAAAGAAAATTCCATGACCTCAAAATTGACAAGAGGACTGGTGAAAACAATGAGTGAAATGCCGCACTGGCAGCATGTTTTGATTTCTTTACTTTTCAACCATAAGATAAAAGCAATTTTGTAAAAACTCTGAAATTTCAAGACTTTTCTATGACCCAAACAAATCTGTCTAATTTTCATGACTTTTCCAGGCCTCAGGAATGCAAATGTCAAATTCCATGACCTTTCCATGACTGTGTGAACCCTGTTCAAGTATATTTAAGGATAATTTCCCCAGAGGACATTGAACATTTCGGGAAAGGGGAGGACTTAAAGTCTTTCTCACAGAGAGGAAGGCATGGAGGGGAAGCAGAAAGCACTGTCATTTTTCCTGTGGCCCTTCCATTTTTACACTATGAAAATTTACTGACATCATCTTACATGCAAAAATTTGAAAGCTATAACACTGCAAAACATAGAACACCAAAAGAGTGATATCACTTTTTGGGACACAGGTGAGGTTTAAAAGAATAAGCAGAAAACAGATCTAAGTGAAGGAACATAATTGAAATATTTATATTGGTGGTTTAATATTCTTGTCGGCACAAAGGCTGAGAATTATACAGTAAAAAGAAAAATATCTCCTTACCAAGATCTGTGCTTAACAACAGTCTGGTCATCTTCATTTAGGTAGTCCCGAGCTTCCAAGTCAAATGCTTGAGAAAATAGTGTCTTGAATATAACAGAAAGCAGAATAATCAATTACTTTCTCATCTTTATTGCAACAATACTTTTTTAAAAAGTGAATGACAATACAATCCTCCTCATTTGTTATTATCTTCATGAATCAAACTGATGCTATCAATTTTGGCGCTTGCAGCAAATTTTTTTGACAATACCGAAACTCGTAGAAGCTCCTCCTAACTTTATACCATGTACATTTTTTGCCGACTCAGTCATCTTTCCTGGCCAAAAACACTTTTATATTAAATTTACCCCAAATAAACAACTTTGGCCTCTAAATACCTTTGAAGTAGGGTCAACTAAAAGAACAGAACATCTTTCACATTGAAGTAACGTCTGTGTGATCATCATAATTTTCTGTACAATGTTGTGAAGTGTGCTTTGCTCTTCAAAAATTGTTCTAGCTAGATCCAGTAAAACCTGAAAAAAAGGAAAATTTATTACAACCATTCTAGGAGAAAGAATATTTGTAGTTTCTTTCAGGCTCTCCTGCCACATCATAGTTAACTAACTTTTTAACCGGCCATGGGCGACCGCCGGTTTATAAAATGGACACAGTTTTGTAGTGATAGTCAGTTGGCTTAACATACGAACAAAGTGCTGTAAAGCTTGTGGTACAGGTACTCAAGAGCGGTACTGTCTTATATAAGACTCATGCGCATTAGTCTGCTAAATGTTACCTTCGTGCGTTCTTGTTTTTTAATTTACAGTATTTAAGATATAAGCGGCAAAGGGTTGTTAAGTTTGGGGTTTCTGTATTTGTCTTGTATCACGCATGCGCAACTGAGTAAAGCAACGAATTAGTTAGTGGTTATGGTGAAAATTTTTTTCGCGGAGGAGTTTTGTTATGGGGATTCACATTTTGAGGGATGTAAAAATGTGGGAGTGGAAAGATTTGTGAATGTGAGGAGCATTATCACTCTTCTGTGAATGTGATTTGCTTTGAAAGTTGCATTTTGTATAGCAGCGGTGTAATATTGTGCTGCGTGAGAGGCAGTTAGTTCGTGTGGTTTGCGTGTGGTGTTGCCGTTCCGAGTCAACTTGTTTACTTTGCATGGGAATTCCCAGGCTAGCAAACCAGGTTTAAACAACACGTCACGAGATATGCCTTAACGTGCCCCAGACTCTGACAATCTGCTCGAGCTCGTGTTTATCATGCGTTATATTTTGATTCTACTGTTATGTTCACTGTTTGTATTCACGGTCTAGGCACAACAGTAAATATTTCGTCATCCCTTTGTAAGCATCCTCAGTTATGGGCAAATTTATACCGACATTCA
>Ga0126336_10002295_pt1 | contig 10774 bp, 8 predicted proteins | sample SidCmetagenome_FD_92530 | JGI IMG/M metagenome (GOLD analysis project Ga0126336, IMG submission 92530) | Coral microbial communities from El Islote,Puerto Morelos, Mexico - Siderastrea C C metagenome | ecosystem: Host-associated > Invertebrates > Cnidaria > Coral | place: El Islote,Puerto...
GTCTGAGACGTTAAAGTCGTCTAGTATAAAAACGAGACGACCTTAACTGGGACGAATTTAGCCCTAAAGCGCTTTATCGTTCCAATTTAGTTAGCCGTTTCTCCACCACGAAGAATCCCTCTGCTCATCTCCACTTCTTTCGTTCCTTTCTCTCTTGTTGGCCACGACGCACAAGCCAAGTGCTTCTTCCAAAAACCGCTTCCTTGACTGATTTAGCCTTTTTAAGAAACATTTGCGTTTCCATGTCTTTTATTTTTTGAAGACGTCGAGAAACAAGCCTTAAGAAGCTGCGAAGCAGTTTAGCAAAGTCTCCGCCATGTTTACATGCAGATGGATTTGTTGTTTTGCACAATTTATTTGATTTGCCGCCGAGTTTAGTCGCGTCTAGTGTCTTCCGAGAGTAGAACCCAGTCCTTTTCTTAGAAAATCTTGGTTTTTTTCTACTTGTTCGTCTACTTTAATTCGTCCCGTTTTTATATAGACGACATTAACGTCTGAGACGTTAAATACGTCTAGACGACTTTAACGTCTCTAGCATAAAAACGGCCAATATCGGCGGTCAGACGTTAAAGTCGTCTGACTTATATTCCGTTTTTATACTAGACGTTAATGTCGTCTCGAGACGATTAATAACGTCTTAGACGATATTAAACGGCCATTCCTAGAATTTGGCCTTATACAACACAGGTCACGGGACTGTAAGCCCAGTCAAGTGTAACTGTACGCTGAATTATTCATTTTTTTACTGTTCTTGTCGATGTCTCAAAGGTCACTGAATTAATTGATATCTTGGCAGCTAGGGATAAACAAAGTTTAAAATACTAGATATCGCTAACATCACGCGTTAGATTGATATGCCCTCAATTTTGCACGTGGAGCGTAGGTGTTGTCTCTGTTGTACTATTTTGATTGTTTCCTGCCTCATTCCACAAGACTTCTATTCTAGTACAAAGATAGTCAATAAACTCAAATACATAGACTAAGAGAGACACAAAATCAGAGACTTTCGAAAATACAACAAAGAGATTCTATGTACCATTGCTCTATTGAAGTCTTAATCGGTATCGGAAAACATTCCGAGTAAAATTACAAGCACCCAGCAATGTATTTTAGGGTCACGTGACTGTGCGAACTATATCGGGGAGGGGTGGGGAACCTCAAGAGAAGGTTTTGGAAGTCGTAAAATCAGTTGCACTTTTAGTCCCATGGGAAATGTAATCGTGCTAATTTAGCCACAGTAACTAGCCGGATAGCTACTTCTAATTCCACAAAATCAATGGCGTCACAAAAGAGACTGTATTAGGCCAGCCTCATCCCCAGGGCGCTTTAGCGCCCTGGGGACAAGGTTGGTATTAGAAATTATGTCGGGCGCAAATGCTTAGAAATGTTTCATAGTATTGAAATCGTTTTAGGCTCAGTCTCCAGCCGTGAGCGTCTCCATGCGTCCGCGACTTGAGCCTAAAATCGTTTCAAATAAAATCATTCTACCTCCCCGTCAAAAAGAGCTACAGGCTTTTCTCTCTCTCTAAAAAAACGTCTCGCTAAAACTCATACAAAGGTCACCGATTACCGAAGGCGCTAGGCGAACTGTCACCAAAACAAAGTTCTCAAGTTGATTATGTTTTTTTCTTTTTTCAAAACCAATCTGTCAAATACCGGACATTCTCCTCGTGAATAGTCATCTGTCACCAGTAATACATTTACATACATTTAATTCTTTCATACCGGAAGTGCAAATTGTCCATAACAGGTCACCGGAAACCAAAAACTACTAAGCTTAAAAAGAGAAACCTTTCTTCCTTAGGAAATTGGGTGGGGGGTGGGAGACTATCCGCCGCCTGTAAATTCTTCAGAATTTCTTGTTTTATTTGACCTCAACCTCAGACAGCAATGTCTGGGACACTAATTTTACTAACACTGGGGCCCTTGGGTTTTGTGCGTGTACATAGCGACTCCTTGTTAGTATCTGTCTATAACTGACTTCAGTTTCTCGAACACTCAGAAGAGTAAAATTCTTTTGTTGTAGGAAATAGATATGTTGCATTTTAATCAGCTAAAAGACATAGAAAGCTATAGAAGTAATTCGATGTCAGTGGATATGAGGGGATAATAACCAACGAGGCGCGTAGCGCTTAGGGGGTTATGAACACCTCATATTTGATCATATCCAGCAAGTGCGCTTAAGATGATTATTTTTATTACTGAAATTCTTGAACTCGGTTATCGCTGGAGGGGCGGGGGGGGGGGGATTTTTGGACTACACTTTTGCTTTTTCAAAAAATTTTTGCAAAGCTCGAGAGTGTCCTAAAAAGGCAAAAGAAGGATTATTCGCTGATATCCTGAGTGCAAAGAACCAATGAAACAGAGACAAATTCAATTACCAGGCTTGAGAATTTAATAAACCATGATATGTGTAGCTATGACTATTAAGAACCGGTCCATTTAGTAGATAACATTTTTAATGTGTAAGACTATATTACAATTAAGTATTACTTTACAAGTTATCCAAAGCAAAAAAAATCGCTAATAAGAGACTAATTACATATACAAAAGCCTAATTACGAGTAAACATATACAAACTTAGGCCAAGTGCGGTTTCCCTATATATAGCATAAAGAGGATAAATAATTAGGGGAAATTGTTACAAACTTATTGCATGAAAGGCACTCACGCAGATTTTCACAAAGTCAAAAATGCAGGAAATGAAGCATTGAGAAGTGTTTTTTGTCGATAAAATTGCGTATAAAATGTTTCGCTAAACCACTGCAACAAACTACAGGGTCAGAACTGAACACGGGATGGAGAAGGTAGATAAACGGCTATTTCCGGGAAAGTTTTAAAGGGTCAAAAAGTCCAAATGGAATAGTTAATAAATCAAGAACAGGAGCCCATTACCCGGAGCGTCCAACTCCCATAAATTGTCATGTCAAGAAGCATTTATGAAACCGGATATTATGGCAACAGTAGATAGTCTGCTAAATGGCGAAAGATCACGATTGTTAAGAACGCTAAACTTTCTATTGGTGTGACATTAGCATGGTAAAAATATGAGCAAGTTGCTATGATCCAATTTAACAAACTGCAAACCACTTCCATCTTTGTATTCCTGTACTTTATCCTCAACATCAGTGGCGGATCCAGGATTTTTGAAAGAAGGGGTTGCTGACCTGACTTAACGATATCGAAAAAATCAGAGAAAAAATCGCCTCAGTGATAGTTTTGTTCCCTTCCTTAATTTCAAGCGTAAACGACCCCAAAGACGGGGGGTGGCTAGCCACCCAATTCAAAATTGCGATTCTGACTGGAATTTTTAACCTCTTAGGTGTTATTTTGTCTCTCGAGTTAATATCAGATTTCCTTGCTTTCTTCATTGCCTAGAAAATATGTGAGCCAAGAAGTCAGTTAAATCACCCTACGTACATGAAGTTGTGGTCTTTCTCCAGATTTTGAGACTTTACATTGTTATCACATTTTTAATCTTGAATAAATAATAATTGAATCAGTTTGCCTTAAAATCAGTTCTTCATTTCTCTTTTATCAAAAATGGAATGTAACACTATGTAACACTGTGTGCGAAGTACATGCGGAGTACAAATAACAACGAAAAAATCCCAATAAACCCGGGGCCATTCGCAAGTTTCCAAAGAACACCAGCGTGCCCACCAATGATCTGAAAGATACGAAAGCGCTGGCCTGCTAAAACTGCTTGGCTCATCATAAACCATTCTTCACCTTTAGTTTTCTAAAAAACGAAGTGTAATATAAGCTTTATACGATATGTATACACGTGTTACGACTGTTACGAGGCATTCTTATCAAACGTAGGTTTCACTCAGTTTAAAGCCATTTTCTGTAGTGCTTCGCGCACTTTTCTCTGACAAGCTTTCAAGTTTACCACCGGCGTGCGTAAAAAAAGTTCCCGCATATGTAGCCTGTGTAGTAGGCGTAAACGGGGAAGGGGAAGGGGAGCGAGAACGCGGGAGAACAATGGGGGACCCCTTTCCCATTTACGCCTGATACACAGGCTACGCATATGTCGCGGCATTCTCCGTCCGAACGAAGCGCAGTCTACGTAACAACACCGTGTAACAGTAACGCAAATCGCTTTAATGTCTCCTGTTTAAAAAACACATTTCGAATGTGACGCAGGATTAAATTTGTCAAGAGCATGCGTACTAGTAGGGTCATTAGAATTTCTTTTATTTGCCAAGATTACCCAAGTGTAATGAGGTGACGAAATATTATGGGTCAGTAAAAGCCTGCAATTGAATGAGTCAAGATAAAAAATGAGCATAACCGGTTCCTGAACGAAGCTTTGATTCACCTTATAGCTTATGTAGGAAGGTACCAGTGTATGCAACGCTCACTTAGCCACCAAGCTTTGGGTTAGTCTGGTTGGTTCTGCTTCTTTTCGCAAACAAAACCACCGTTTAGGGCAGAACAAGGCCTGTCGTTCCAATCGTGGTTCCAGTTTACCTGGAAATATTTTCCATTTAAGAAAGTGGCGCACTGGGTAGAATGCAGGTTAGGCTGATTAGGTCCCCACCGTTCAAAGGAAGGAACAGAACCGTCGATCCATCGCCACACGCGGGGTGTTCCAGGATCGTCGTCATGGATACCGATCCAGATTTGATAGGTTGCAGGAAGAACTTTGGTAATAAGAAACTGCTCCTCTTCGACAGTGTTTAAAATAACAAGGTTTCCTTTATGTATCGTTTCGCATCTCGTTCTGGCATCAAACCAGGTTAATGTCTCTATGAAATGTTTGTAGCAGGTACCGTTGAAGGTTTTCCACCCCTCTTCCTTGCCACAGGGCAAAAAAACTGTAAAAATCAAAGTACACAATTATGTTTTTTGTGCATGATTTGGAACATATCGCCCTCACGTCATTTCCCCGCAGTAAAGTTGATCAGTTTAAGTTTCAAAGAGGTAAGCAGCACTGCAATTCGTGGTTCTGATTGTGCCAAGGCAGTACTGCCGAAACGGAGTCAACTTTAAGGCAAAGAATTGGTTTTTAAACGTTTTTATTCAAGTTTTTCACGTCACCATCATCGAGCGTTAAGGGTTTAGGGTGGGGTCCAACGGCGGTTGCAAGGCCCATAGGCTGTCTTTATAGATACATCTTGACATGCAAAATTTCGCAGAGAATCACCAAGAGCATTCAACAATATTGTGAAACAAAAACATCATCGGTTATGTATGAATTGCGTGCCTATGTTTGAAGAAAGAGACGATTACTTGATTTTTGGACGTATTAAAATGTATTTATTTTCTTCTCTCAAAAGATCATTTCTGTTGTCACCCGTTTTGCAAGGTGTCTCAACTCGTTGGATATGAGCTGATACTCTATTCAGTAATATTAAACAATCAGAGGGTCCCTTTTCGTATCCAGGTGCTGTTTATATGTTTAATATAACATTGATAAAGCGTAAATATTACTTACCTTCACAATGATTCCCAGTGTACTTTTCGGTGCAATTGCAGCTGTAGTCATTCCTTTCATAAGATGCATGACATGTCCCGCCGTGCTGGCATGGAAAACTTTCACAGGGACTCTGCAGAAAAATAAACATTGAACATGTCCAAAGTTTTTATGATTCCACTACATGTTCTGTTGTTGTGGACTTCCTTGACGTTAATGTCGATTGTTATGGCCAATCAGCAGTTGCCAGAGAATTGTTTTACATTTAAAAACCGAAAAATGGAAACTGCGTCCGTAAATAATCTGAGAGCGTAACGTCGCAACTAAAACGGACAAAACTTTTAAGAGGAAAACGGTCTTTTTGAAAAACGTTTAGCTTCCCTATAAAACGTCTTTACTTTTGCAAGAATACATCATACTTAAATCAGCAATTCATTAGAGATATGTCATCCCGAAAATTTTCGAAATAGCCATTAGTTGAAATTGCTTTATATTTGAATGATCCAGTACCTTTAGGATTGAATCAAAAGTTAAAAACAGTTACTTACAGAAATACTGTAATGATGGAAAAAGCCACTTTGTCCAAAGGTCTGTGAGGAATTGTATTTGTCCGAAGAAAGCAGCTCGCAAAGCACTTTGCCATCTTGTGTTGGGGTAGCAGCAACATTTGTGGAAAAATAGTGTTGATTTTTGACACATCGCAACAAACATTGCTTCGAAGTTTCAACATACGCTTCATCAACTTTTGTAGACTGGAGCGCGTGAAAAGGATGGTCTTTAAAAAGCGCATACCTTAACTTCGAACCACGATCAAGCGATTTTTCATCGCCGCCGAAGACAACTTGAACGACAAGGGAAAGTAAACTTAAGACGTAGCTGAGAGATGGCCCCATCGTGCTAATTTCACACCCGGTATTTGGAATCGAAAAATTTGAAAGGGAAAAGTTCAGTTTATATACACACTGACTCTTTAAATATTTAATTGAGAAAATTACGATTTAGTTTTATTGAAGAAACCACCGTCTGCGATCAATGATGATTAATATCAGTACAACCACAGAAAAGAACTTTTTTTGGTGGGGAACCAGAAAGCATTTTTGACCCTTGCAGTGGGGGAAGTAATTGTTTCAGTCATGGGCAACTGATACGGCAAATTACTGTTAAAACTAGGGGGATATAACAACGTGAAGATTCCCTTGTTGAGAAAACATGTCGTAGAAAAAATTATACAGTTAAAGGGAAAGTCCGTCAGAGCTTTCGGAACTCATCTAAGTCCCTTTACGTTTTGGTGACAAGGCTGAAAGATCGCTCGCGGAGGTTATAGCTCAGTAAATTTCGAAATTGTAGTGAATGTGGTGATTTTTATTGTGTGTAATGAAATTGCAGTAATAGGACATTTTCCCTCCCTGTTGCTAGTTAAATGGAAAGATGTATGAACCACTTGAGTGAGAACTCACTGATTACTTGGTAATTTTAAATTTTGAAGAGAAAAGACAGCGCTGCGTGGTGTATCCATGTCATATTATAAATTTTTAAATAGTTTGAGTTCAATAATGATTATTTGAAAGCAACTGAGTTGGAAGCCTTGTTAATATGAATCAGTCCAGTTTTCGGTGATATTGAACATTTACAGTTACGTTTACCACAAAAAGCCTACCCCTCAACTTTGAGGATTATTAGTGATTATTAATGAGGATAAGAAAAATGTAACGCTATCTGGTGTATTTTCTTGTGATTATTAAACATCCTGATGAGTAGAATTATCGTGACTGTTTTGTAAATTGTCAAGGTGAGTGAGTATTAGAAGGATTAACTAAGAAGGAAATAACCAATTGGAAGATATGTTTATGAAAAAAATTGTCACGAGCACCTCGCAGTTTTCTAATTTTTGTCATGCAAAAGAAAAAACAAACAAAAAACAGCGAAAACACGCGGGAAAGATCATCTCAGAATCAGCTAAACTTGTAGAATTGGTCGACTGGTTGTACCTAGATGAAAAGACATATAGCTCAGCAATTTTTCGAATTGTTTATAGATATCTTGCATACTGGAAACGCAATAATGGATAGCTTACCTCGGTCTCGTTGTTACACGAATACAAAAGAAGAAATATGGCCCTGAACTGAGAATTTATTTATTAGGCGGCAATTTTAAATATTGAAAAAAAACAACAAGATATAGCTTCGTGGGTTGTTTTCTCGTATTCAAAAACTGATGAAGCAATCACGTGCATGAACCTTGGTAACTGGTCATTTTGAAGAGCACAGAGAGTAGGCTTGGATAAATTCTGCTCGTAAAACGGCTTATTCTGCCTGCCGGCAGTGCTCGTAAAAGTCGCTTATTCAGCTCGAAATTCTGCTCGGTACCCGAAAAATTTTCGGCCCTTCGGGCCTTATGCATTTTTGCAAATATGGAAGGGAGCCTGGGCCTTACCCCTAAATACTAGTTAGGTAGATATTATGCATAATAATATTAGATTACAGACTACGCGGTGGGCACTTTTATGTAATGCCGCTAACTTCAAAACAGGTGATGGAATCATGTGATTGCGTTTTATTTTCCATTTGTTTCGTATTTAGTTTTCAAGTTTTCTTACAACTGTTGTGCATATCATTAATGTCACTGATTTTCCGTTATTCTGCTCAATTTCTGCTCGAAAATGCCTTATATTCTGCCGGCAGAATGCTGGCCTCAAAAATCGCTTCTTCTGCTCGAAATGCTGCCGGCAGAATTTATCCAAGCCTAACAGAAAGGGACTTAAATAAACTGCAATCAGGCGTTTTTTGTTTTGTTTTTGTTTTTTTGTTGTTGTTGTTGTTTTTTTTTTTTTTGACGGAGCAGGGAGGGCCTGATCGTAGGTTTATGCTTGGGGTGGAGAAAGGAGGAGTTTAAAGTGCAACAGAAGCTTCTGTGTGAAAACAATTCATTTATCGCTGAATTGCAAACAATCCATTAAATGAGAATTTTTTTTTATTCACGAACATAATCTTTCCATAAAGATTCAGACGCGTGACCCTCATATAAAGAATGCAAACACGGGGATCTCATTAATATGCAGTTAATAATTAGGCTAATCAAAACATCAGTAAGGGCAATACTTTTAAGTCTAACGAATAATTCAACGTCAAATTAAGGGATGCGAAATTAGGCAACAGATATGGCCATTCTAGAACTTGAGAAGTTTTTGGAGGTTTAGAAAGTCGATAAGAGATACAGCCATTCCCGGACTTTAAGGGCAAGTCGACAACAGATACGAACAATGATTATTTCTAGTACTTTAGAGGTTTTAGAAGGTTTATTAGAAAGTCGATCATAGATATGAACAATTTTAGACCTTAAAAAGAATTTAGAAGGTCTAAACTGATAAAGAGGAAAGAGAAGGTGTGTTTTTTTAAAAGACATTGTGGTACCATGGGATGGACGTGTACTGTAAGGAGTAAAGAGTCGGAAAAGATTGATAAATATCAAGACTTGGCGTTGGAAAGTCAAACTTGTGCTCATTATCATAGGAGCATAAGCAACCTCGTCCCCAGGGCCTTCTCCTCGTTCAAAATGGCGGTCGGAGAAACCCCTGGCCAAGGCTGCCAAAGTGGCTCCAAAAATTCGTTAGAATTTCGTTAGGTAAACATGATGAAATGTCTTCGTTTCGTTTGGACAACGGTTTCCGATTGCAGAAAACAAACAGGGCCGCCAGACGCTAGAAACAACCTCCGAAAAAGCCATTTCTTCATGTGTCACGTGACAAAATACTCCATGATTCTTGGAGTATTTCAGCAGCCTTGGCCAGGGGTTTCTCCGACCGCCATTTTGAACGAGGAGAAGACCCTGGGGACGAGGCTGGAGCATAAGAGGTCGTATCGAACAATTTGTAATAATAATGTCAGTGTTCCCCAAAAAGGAACGCTATTGGTACTGTAAGAAGATAAGACAAGTGATGAACATCTGAGGTCATAAGCTGTGACTTGATCAAAGGACGAGATGAAATTATTGCCGATGTTCCAATCATGACAATCGTGAGTAATAACATGAGAGCTTTTCAGGGACAACGAAACAAATACTGCAAATTGAACATGATAACAAAGCCTAGAACCCCAACTGGTGTAGAGACAGACCAGGTGGCTATTTCAAGCGCGGCAGAGGAGTTCAACTCTGGTCAACCGGGAAACAACTTCAGAGGTCAGATTGGAACTTACACCCGGGAACTGCGGATTTCAAGTCCGTCGCCCTAGCTATTCGGTCATGCTGCCTCTTCGTTGATTCCTTGAGTCATCAAGTATTGCGTAGCGACTTCCGTCATATCTGCTTAATTTGGGTTGGTTATCTTAATAAATTATGTAACATGTTTACGTGAACTTTTGAATGCCTTTATAATAAAAATAGAAAACTTCAAATCCAAGATCTCGAGCTGACAAGATGGGGCGATCTCTTCACTGTGTCTTCAGTGTAGTTTTTCTTGTCGTCCAAGTTGTCTTCGGCGGCAATGAGAAGTCTCTTAGCCGTGGATCAAAGTTAAAGTACGCTGTTTTTCAAGACCATCTGTTCCACGCTCTCAATTCTACAAAGGTTGACTTAGCTTATGTTGAAACGGCAAAGCACTGTTTGTTGAGATGTGTTAAAAATCGACACTGTTTTTCCACAAACGTTGCTGTTAGTCCATCGCAATATGGAAAAGTACTTTGTGAGCTCCTTGCTTCTGACAAATACAATTCCTCACAGAACTTTGGACAAAGTGGTCTTTTTCATCATTACAGTATTTTGGTAAGTAGCTGGCAGTTTTTACCTTTTCATTCGTAAATCTCTGGCTTAAAGGTAACGGGCCATTCAAGTAAAACTAAACTCAAGATTCAGCATTACCGTTTTCCCACGTAGTGCTGTTTATTTAGCTGTACAAGGCTGAGTTTTAGCGTTTGGTAGCTGGTTTGAGTCGGTAGGTGAAATCCCCTAAAGTGTTATCATTTGAATGAAAGTTGTTGAGTAGTACTTATCGTGGCCAACATGTTCAACGAGGTGGCTTTTTCAGGGGCATGCATCCAACGAGAAAATTTTGGCAAAATGCTTGAAATATCCCCTCCTGCTCTCTAAGATTGTTTCAGAGCTTTTTAAAAGCATATTTATGTAAGTTAATACAGGTTGAACTATTCGGCGTTTTTAGCTGAACATTTAGGCCGCAGAAAATTTTAGGGAATAGAACCTATCCTATGCTAGCTGACCTTATTTTACACTTTGAAGGACGTATTTGTCCCTCCGAAAACAATAGGAATTAAAAAGTCCTCTTGTTTCGAAAGTCCGAGGTGATGTTTCGCCAAAGAAATCTCTAGTTTTCACTAGAATTAATTCCAATTATCCTGAGCA
>Ga0126336_10002296_pt1 | contig 10773 bp, 6 predicted proteins | sample SidCmetagenome_FD_92530 | JGI IMG/M metagenome (GOLD analysis project Ga0126336, IMG submission 92530) | Coral microbial communities from El Islote,Puerto Morelos, Mexico - Siderastrea C C metagenome | ecosystem: Host-associated > Invertebrates > Cnidaria > Coral | place: El Islote,Puerto...
GTCATGGTTTGTTTTCTCTTAATGAAATTAAGTTAATATGTTCGTTTAAATGGTCAAACACAATGTTGGGCAGGGATAAAGTTAACTACCGATAATTTAAGCACAGTTTTGACCAGAAATCTGTGAAATCCTCGTGACCATGCCCTTTTAAGCAAATCCAAACTGTTGTTCATCTGTCGTACGAAATGCGAACAGGAAGAAAATAAAGACAAATGGAGAAGTTTTGCTGTTCTGTCGGTGTTTCTCCCAGGGCCCATTCTCCCACTGGTCCAAGATCCACATTAGCCCTAGGCCACAAAATTCACATGCTTGTCGAGTTGATTCGGTTTTTATTACTATTTACCTTGGGATATGGTGGGGGCCAGGGAGCAAAAAAATTGCCTAATTCTACCACCAACCTTTGCCCTACTCATCTCAGACAGGACATCTGTTGTTAAAGTATGATGTACCAGTCAAATTGAAGCTTGAACATCCCCCCGGGCAACCCCCCGGGCAACCCCCCGGGCATTTGAACTTTTGAAGATTGGCTTGTTCAAATTTCCTCTCCTCGGGGCAAAAAAGCCGTTCAAATGCCCCACCCATTGTTACTGAAATACCTCTCCTCAAAGACAAATTTCGTCTTCAATCAAACACTGTTCCCGCTTGTCAGAGAGAGATATGCCGTAATGACATCTTCAAACTTCATTGAGCGCGTTATTCACTAACAAAGGCGAAATTCTACCTTGGAATCCGTCAAACCCTGCAAAAACCGAAAAAACTCACGGGCATATTATGCTAGAACTAGAGACAAATCTGGTTCAAATTCCCCACCCTTCCAAGGCAACGTTCAAATTCCCCCCCTCCCTGGGCACGATGCACAGTCAAATGCCCGGGGAGGATGTTGAAGCCAATTTGACTGGTACATAAATGGCCTGTAGCCAAGGGAGACAATAAGGGAATATGGTGGAAAACAATGCTGTTGGCCAACCATACAACCCGGCAGTAATTTTTCAAAAAAAAAATCAATGAAAATTTTCACAATGGGATTTTCCTTTCTGTGGATCTTGGACCCGTGGGAGAATGGGCCGAACAAAATGGCGGAGGCAAGAAACACCGACAAAACAGCAAAACTTCTCCATTTGTCTTTATTTTCTTCCTGTTCGCATTTCGTACGACAGATGAACAACAGTTTGGATTTGCTTAAGCCTGCTAAATTGATGCAATACCGACAATGTACAATATAAAGTGGGCTCGTGGCAGTTCGCGATCTCACCGTGCGCAACGCGATTGAGGATCGACTATGGGTAAGAATTTATATTTTCATTTATAGTTATCTTTTATTCATTTTTTTTTCTATTGAATTTTTTGAGGGGGTAAGTAGGGGTGGTCCGTATAGGTGGTCCATGGACCGGTCCGTGTGGTGGTCCGTGGACCCAGTCCGTTGGACTGATCCACGGACCGGGGGTCAGTGTTTTCGGGTCACCTCGCTAGCGACCTCCATCATTGATGGAGGAGTCCTTAGCATCGACTGTGTTTGTGGAAAACACCACACTGGAATACTAACAAAACAAATAAAAACAAATCGTCGAAAAATAGGCTGAAAATTACCTGTACTTGTGTTAAAATATGCCCTTTTTCATTTTAAGCTTCTTGCTTCCCTCCGCGATCATTGTCTTAAGCGTATTTTATCCTTCCCTTTCACATGTGGTGTACATGGAAAGATTAATCGATTGTTTTCAAGTTCAGCCTCTCAGCTTTCCTTTCCGCCGTCTTCACAGACGTCAATGATTCGAAATTCCGAAATAAATCCAAAATTGTAAGTACGAGGACAATCCCTGCAATGCGAAGGGTGGCAATCTTGTTCCCAGGGCCTTAGCGCAAGTGTTGAGCACGGGTGGAGCTAGGTGGCGGAGCTGAAAAAGGGCTTGCGGATTTTTCCACGATCCGGGGGAGGAACAAAGACCGGACTCGAGAGAGCGGCGGAAATCGAGCCTACAAAAAAAGTTCCAGCGGAAAAATCAGCATCGCCTTTTGTAAAATCATGTTGGTGCCCATTTACTTAAACCGTCTGTTTCGTTCAGAAACAAAACGAAATTAGAACCAAAACCAGGAAAATCTGAACCAAAACATTTAGAAACCCGGCCTGGGCAATCGATAATCGATAACATTCTATAACAATCGATAAAATTAGTTGATTGTATCGGATTTGTTGTGAGAAATCGATATTTATCGATTTTTCAATCACTTTGATCGATTTTATCCAAAATTATCGATTTTATCCGTAACATTTGTTGTGTCGGTGAGCTCTAGACTGCGAGTAGTCTCTAATTTTGGCGATGGCGATTGTGGGGCGGACGATATACACACGCGCGCGCGAAATTTCGAGGAGACGCGACGCGAAGGGAGCGCCGAAAATTCTAACCGAAAATTAGAAACCTTCGCGCGCGCATGCGTATTTCGCCTGCCCCACAATCGCCATCGCCAAAATTAGAGACTACTCGCAGTCTAGGTGAGCTCTAATAGTAACGACAACTCCTATAACCAGTTTTGTCAATTTTATTGCTATACGATAACGCTTCTAAATCTTTTCTAGGCTCATAAAACAACACTAAGCACTGATGCCAGACTAACGTTGCGATGGGAAAATGACACTGGCTTTGATAAACACATGTGTAATGTCTCTATATCAAACAAAACAACCGAAGCATTTGAATTCTTAACGGGAGCAATAGAAAATCACAAACGTCCTTAAGAGCCAGTCCACGAGAGGTTCAAAGATTTTTGGAAATGGTCAGAAACCCTATCTCAAACTTTGCCTGCTGAAAGCTAGTCATGAGCAAGTAATCAAATCGACATTATTTTATCTTCTAATACTAATGTGGTCACGTGACAGGTAATTTAAATTTGACCCCCCTGGGAGCAATTTTGGCTCAAAAACTTTTCCAAAATTTACCAACTTTGCATGTTTCTTGTCAAAACAAACATTAGCCAATCATAAACCAAATTATGTTTCTTCACTAAACTGACCTTCTTCTTTATAAAAATACTAACGTTTCTGTCAGAATCTTCTTATCAGCTGAACAATAATTTTCAACAGAGAGTGTGGTTTGACAGATTTGAAAAAGTGCCAATTTTACCAAATTTCAAAGGAATTTTTTCTATGTAGTAGACAAGATCTATGGTTGATCTGCATTTCCCCAAACAGCCAAAGGATTGTATTTAAGCACCGAGAAATCTTTGTGGGCAATTCATTTTTAATCTTCAATATAGCTTATGCAAAATTGACATTTTCCTAAAATAGACATATCTGCTGAGGGACGAAAGGGTCGCCTTAAATCACCTTTTAACACTTAAAAAATACATGAAACCTGTAAAAATGTAAAACACAGGCCAACAAAGTATACGGTTATCGTTTGAATTAGTTCACTCTCGCAGATTTTTCACATAAACCTTTTGCAGCTATTGAAGTCATTCCTTCCCCACCCCTCCCCCGATAAATTTTAAGGTGCGTCAGGTGTGTATTATTTAATTTCCAGCAGAAGCTTATTTCAAGCTATTCGAATAGATTCACTTGGCTTTTCGGTGTCGTTTTCAATCATTTAGAATCTAAAATAAATTTATAGGCCATAAAGACAGGCTGAAATGAGAGAATTGAAGTCGAGAGGTTGCGTTACTGTGCGTGACACAGAAGCGACTTATTAGCGGCATATTTACTATTTTACAAGGGGAGAATGGCAACCAAATAATTTCACATATTCCACGAGGAACAAGAATTTCTTATACCAGCCTACACCTTATACATGATGGAGGCTTTAATAACGTTTTACAGTTAAACAACTGTTATACTGACTTTGCGAGTTGCCTTTGTGTGTATGAACCGTGTATCTGATTTGTTGCAGTGTATCGGATTTGTTGAAACCTCAAGAATTGAACCATTGTTTCAGCTGTGTTTTGTCTCCACAACACTCTGTTTAGGGAGTGATTGGGTTTGCTGAATGCCCTTCGAGGATACCAGTGATCAGACATAATAATAATGATACCTGTCCAATGTTTCACGTAAACAAGAAATAATCTTCTGGAACAGATTTCGTCAGTTTAATTGAATGCAAATTATTAAGGCCGCAAGTTGAAATCTAGAATAAATTAGAATTTAAAAAGTGGACTAAAGAAAGCAAACGAACAAATTTGGATAATCTAGAATGGGGCTCAAAAGCGGGTATTTCTAATTGCTCCCGATTCTTTCGCTCGTCAGATACTTCTCCACGCATCGCGCGTGAAAATATAAAAAAATCTGAGTACATACCTCAGTGTTAGGATAAATACCGTAACATGCAATCTACGGGCTTGTTTGAAGAAGTCTATTTGCTACCAAACACTGAAATTTTTCATCAAGAATCTCAACTGCAGATGAGTTCGATTTCGTTTCACATAGACACTACTTCATGTAAATATCAGTCCAAATGTACCAGGAAAATTTTCAATTCAGTTAAGATTTTTTCCTCTCAATTGCTGAAACTATTTTGCCGTTTAAAAAAGAAAACAAATCCTTTTTCATTTCTCCCACAACAAACAGGATGAAAAAGAAGGTCAACGCCAAGGCAGGGGCGTAACACTAACAATGTGGGAGGCCTTTAAATTAGTTATAGGTTTAAAACCAGATAAAAATGGATATCTGCGTCAACTGTCAAGGTACTTGAAGTAACTACTAACGAAAGCAAGCTACAGATTCCTTGCAACTGTGATGTTAAATTTAGCGATACTATGTAAAAGTAGCTTGCCCGTATAGTATACTATAAAGAGAAATGGCGAAACATTGAAGGCCGTGGGAGGAACTGGCAAACGGTTAACAAAGCAAGATGTTATTTGGGAGTCTGTTTGCTTCGGTTGTACGCGAAAACAGGTGTGTACCGCCCAAAAGGGTAAGGCTTTTTTTTTGCCATTTTTGCCTAAAAATTGTCCAGATTTTGGGTCCTGCGTTTTGGACTAAAGTTGGGCATGGTTTGGGTGCAGCTGTAGAGGGCATATACATATTTTTCTGATGTATAGAAAAAAGATAGAGAAAAACCAAAAAGAACCATTTGATATGATATCGCGTGATTTGCCTGCCAAGGCCAGGATTAATAATTTCAGTAGGTCAGGATTTGGAAGACCGGCAGCACACCCTTGCACAAACTTTCCTAAAGGTATCAGGCATACAGGAGGTTTTAGAATAGACACACGGTATCTTAACTGTCAGAAACATAAATCGTGGGCTTAAGCTAACTCACAAATGACCTGCTTCGCAGCTCACTTGGTGAAGCGGCATCACACCAGCGACCAGGCAATGTGATGACGTAATTCAATTCCCGTTCACGGGTGCGGGCAAGGGGTGGGCGTTTCTCTTCAGTAGGCGATACATGAGGATTGTTTCAGTTTATGCTGCAGCTGATAAACATTAGCAGTTTGCTTTGTTCAGTAGTTACTTCACTTATTTTCCCCTGTGTAAACGCAAATTGCTCCTATGTGTTTCAAAGCCTCCCATATTGTTAATTAGTATTAAGTCCCGGCCTTGACGTTCACCGGCTTTTTAATATCATTTGTTGCAGGGAAATAACTATGTTTTTATGCATCAGCAAATTGCTTTCGCAATTTAAAAGAACAAATATCAAAACTGAATTGGTAATTTTCCTAGTACAATTGAAGGGAAGTTTACATGACGTAGTGTCTACGCCGGATGAAATCAAGACTTCGCAAGTGAATGTGTAACATTTAACATTCACCTTGAGATTCTCGATGAAAAGTTGCAGTAACTGGCAGCAAACAAGCCCAGGAAGCCCTCAAATAATGACCAATACAACAACGAAATAAGGCCAATTATTTTTATTTCGACTTCTTTCTGATTTATGGCAATTTGAGACGTTTTGTAGCATTTCCATACAAGCTCTTAAATGTTGCCGATGTCATTATTATGCACAGCGTGCAAAAAGAGTCTAATTTATGCGCAGCTCTCAACGTTAGCTTGGGCTGCCTGTGGAATTACCGGCACGTTCTAGATTGCGCAGCCATAGTATCGGAATACAAACGGAGGGGAGGGCGGGGGAGCGGGGCTTATTTCGGGACTCTGGGACCGGGGTATCTGTTTACAGGTGATATGGATAGGGCTAAAAGCGGGGAGGGGGGAGGCATTATAAGTGGGACGGCTTACAACCGGCAATTCATGGTATTTTTTTTCACCCCTTCCTGTCACTTTTAGATGTGTGGCAGGCACCAAACCATGCTCCCACTTGCATCTGCCCTCTCCCTTTCCTTTTCAGCACTTGACATGCAGAGAAAATTGGGCTGAAAATTGTCCAAATATTATCGAGTGTTTACCATTTACCACAAAATATGTCAGGAAATTCCAGTTAGAATGTAAAGACCTGTAAATGGTATGGCTATTTTGGTTTACCCGACCGCAAAATTTCCAAAATAAACGGAACATCTTGAAAGGTACTGCAAAATTCCCAACCCATATATTTATGTTTTTATCACTTATGTAAATTTCTAATTTCTGTTTGAACAGAACTATTCCATTGTATTCCGCCATTAGCCTATGGGTATGGTGCTTAAGAAATCCATTGCACAAATCAGTCCCATTTACCGAAAAATGACCGCGAAAGCCCGAAACTGCTTTTCAACCGGATTTTCCGAAAACTTTTTGTAAATGGTGAACAACCCTTGAGAGGTAGTCCAACATTCCCAATCGAAGTAACCAAACGGAAAGTTGTGTTCCATTTACTTTTTTCTACTAGTTCCAGGTCCTGCGCCAATAGTCAAACTGGTTCAAGACTGTGTAAATAACAGGGGATTGCTTACATTGTAAATGGTACATGCCAATCTCAAACGGAATATCCCATTCCATTTGCACAAACCGTAGACCAACCGGTTTCCCCCTGAAAATTGAGTCACATACAAAAGCCCCAAAGCTTTCATTCCAAAAAACAAACAAACACATATATCGGAGATGTGCACTCTACCGAGGTTGATTGACAACTGAGCTGTCAGTGGCCAAAGCCTTTTTATACCAGAGCTTCCTCATTAAACGTGGTTTTCCACACCAATTCTCTTGCCTCGTTTTAAGCAGAACCTAAGAAATAGTCCACTCTATAATTAATATAAATAGTATATTATAATTAATATAATTAATATAATTAGTTCTGTAATTAATATAATTAGTATATACTAAACCAGTGGATACTGCTGGATAGTATCAGCTATTCACCTCCTGGCATTGTTCTGGATTTCATGCACAAGTTTTTTTCTTATTTCATACAAAAAAAGGACTATTTGATGCAGACTATCCACTGGTTTAGTAGATACTCAGTGAAGTGTGGTAGATATTTACCTCGCTCACATTGCAGCTCAGCAAATATCCACCACAATTCACCTCCACTTCATTGAATAATTGTTAGCTAGTATATACCAAACCAGAAGACTGTTTTGTGCCTGCTCTGATTAGCCAGTCAAACTCGGGCTAAGTTGCATACATAATGTCGTTTAGTGCTGTGTGGAAATATTTTTGAAGATTTCACTTCCGCTTCTTATGGGGAATAACAAATGGGGAAAAAACATCACATAAAACAACTCACAGACCAAGATTAGTTGACGCCAAGGTATGAGTATCAGAGGAAATAAGCAGTGTAAGAGCCTAAAGGAGGCTTGCAACCGTTTTTTTGACATTGGACTGTATCTTTTGAAATCAAAATTTTGCAGAGAAGACAAACTTCAATTTCCTTGATACTATACCATCTCTTCAACATATGACCAAAGTTTATTTTTTCTTGGTTTCCTAGCAACAGCTGTCACCATAACAATGGCAATGGCCCCCGGGGGGGGGGGGCACTCCTTATGATGGCCTATACAGGGAGGCTCCACCCAAAAGGGGTACCTTTTTCAGGCTTCAGGTATATAAGAGGGTAGGGATTTCACCAGCTGAAGTACATGAAAGGGTACGGAAATCTGTCATTTACGTATTTAAAAAGGCCTTTAATTAAAATATTTCGAGTAGATAATAGCATCTGGTTAACATCTTCTCCAGTAATACTGCTCTCCCCCAATATCGTTCATTAACTACATTCCAAGGCTTTAGAAAAGGGATGCAGTGTTCTTAAGCAGGTATGTGAAAGGGGTACCATTTTCAATGGAAGGTATATGAAAGGGGTACCTTTTCGGACAAAAATGGTATATAAAAGGGTAAGGGGTTGGACCTCGGGGCTGAGCCTCCCCGTATAAAACTTTGTTGAGTACCCCCCCCTCTGGGGGCAATGGACAGCCCCTCATATTAAATAACACCGAGTGGACTATCTAGAAATCTCGGCAGACACTTTATGACAAACAGCCATGTCGCAGAAATCGAGAGGATTGTTGCGGAAACCAACATTTTGGGCCCAAAAAATTTGTAAAATGAGGGAAGCCAACAATCCTCTCGATTTCTGTGACAATATTTGCATTACTTTGCTTATATTTTGTCTCTGCCAACTGCACACAATCAGAATTATATATCGCATGTGAATGACAGTGAAATAGACTAGAAGCAAGAACAATAAAAAACGTTGTTCAGATAAAGTTAATAATGACTGAAACTTGACCGAGATTCAGCCTTCTTATCTCAAAAAGAATTATTATTCTAATAGCATGCAATTTAAAAGAAAAATCTGTAAGGGCAATTTAGAAATCTTTCTATTTATGCAAATTACGAACTTTTTGACTGATTTGTGCTTCATTTCAGCAGTTTTTATAAATATAAATTTAATGTCTTAAAATTGCAGGCACCTAAGAAGCTCAATGTACATTAAGAATGTTTTGCCATCACAAAAGATCTGAAAAGAGAAGGTGTTTATATTTTATTTTTCTTGAAATATTGGAAAAAATTCAGGAATGACCAAAATCAGCCCATAAAAAATGATTCCTGATTTCCTTGAAAACGGTCTTACAGATTTTTCTCTAATTTTGCATACAAGTTGCATAGGTTGAGTAGTTCAAATACTTCAAGTTTATCGTAAAGTGTCTGCCTAGATTTCGAGATAGTTGCCATTATCTAAAATGAGGGGCTGTCCATTTCTGTCTGTGGTGACAGCTGTTGCTAGCAAACAAATGAAAAATAAACTTTCAATTAGTCATATATTGAAAAGATAGTGTAGTATCAAGGAAATGGAAGCTTGTCTTCTATGCAAAATTTTTATTTCAAAAGATACAGTCCAAGGCCAAAAAAAAAACTGTCGTGAGCCTCCGTAAACAATATCTAAACCTGCATATTAGCAGTTACTTGCTACAGTTTGTTAGTCTGTGGTAAAACATGGTCTGGATTCAGGTTAAGATAAAATAATGTCCTTTACATAATTGGACAGTTGAGCTAAACCTTGGTTAAATAACTGGCAATTAGAGTTTAAACTTGACCTCAGTAGTGCTTCTAATTTAAGGAAATAAGGTCTACCAAAAATCAGTTACACCAGAGCCCCAAGGCTCATGATGTAACCAAATCTGAGCTATCCACTTTTCCTCACTGATAACTGGACATGATCCATGTACAGATCTTGGATTTAACTCTCCACCTTGTTCTTCAGTCAAGTGATTGTAAAACACAAGGCACGACCTTCCCTCGGGAGTAACCTTTAGAACATCATCACGATAACAGATCTCTTTAAGCAAAGGTTTTTCATTTGGCACCAATGTATGATCAACATCAGAGTCATTTATTGTTCTAGGAAAAATAGTTTCTCCTCCGTATGAAACAGAATTCAAATACACCAGGAATGTTGCTACACGTTTCATTTTCTTGCTTCCCATCACAAATCCAGAATCAAAATGTAGAGCGTAGTTCTGATTATGTGAGTATTTTGTCAGCGAAACTGGCTCTGCTAATTTCCATGGCAACCCTGAGAGGTTTCCTGCTAGCACAACCAAGTCCCTTAAAACCAATAAATTGGCATCACTTTTGTTACGTAGATAAAGAGATGCAGAGAAGCCAGTATCTGTGTCCTCTGTAAGCCTTTCCTTAGCTAAATTCATCAGGTTATGCTGTTGATGTGGACTAATGCAGTTTTTGAAAAGTCTAATAAGTGGATTTGTTGAAAGAACAACTTCTTCACAAATTTCACTTGCCCTTTGCCCTGCAAAATAAAAGGCAAATCCACATGGGGAATCTATACTGAGAATTCATAGACAAGCTATTATATTGTATTAATAATTATTAGTGTTTTCTTTGAGCCTGATGGATTAACCTTTGTGTGCAGGGCACGACACTGGTTAACTTCTTTCTGTACATCATTCCAAGTGAGGGATAAGTTTTGTCTTGGTTCAAAAGCCCTCCACATCTTGTTTTTATGACAAAAACATTTTTCCGTTTACTGATCAAAAAAATGATTGCTCTGGCAGCAGGAATTAAATGTTGATTTTTTTCTTTCATCCGCTTCACATGAGCCAGCACTCCTATTAAGCTGAGAAGAATACAAAGGTGGAAGGACTAAGAAAGCAATTAGTCCACATCATGCCTATGAATTTTCTTTCCCCGTGACCTTGTTGTGAAATCAAACTAGTATGGCAGTAGTAGCAAAATAAATATATTTTCATTGAATAGCATTCACAGTCTTCACAAAGAAACTTTTGGAGTCTCGTCTAACATATGGCAGCTAAAGAAAATGTTGCATGACCTCAATAGTGCATGAGCCAGGACCCGAAATTTGGCCGATTGGTACCACTCAGAGGGACAAAGGCTAATGTCCATGGTGATGTAGGTCAACATCCCTAGTTTACATTTTTGGGTGATAGCATTGCCAA
>Ga0126336_10002297_pt1 | contig 10768 bp, 6 predicted proteins | sample SidCmetagenome_FD_92530 | JGI IMG/M metagenome (GOLD analysis project Ga0126336, IMG submission 92530) | Coral microbial communities from El Islote,Puerto Morelos, Mexico - Siderastrea C C metagenome | ecosystem: Host-associated > Invertebrates > Cnidaria > Coral | place: El Islote,Puerto...
GAAGACAGATCTTAGCAAGATCTGTTGAAATTGAAAAAATTAAAATTTGGATTCCAATAACCCTAGCTTATATCAGCTTTTGCCCCTAGCTATTCCCTGTGCAAATATACTTCTGTATTACGAGTTACCGTCCAAAAAAGTGGACTGAATTGGAACGAAAAGATATGTTAAAACGATTTAGAAACTAATTATGACAACTGGCCTTGGAATGGGATGCTTAGGCTATAAAAATTTAATCTTTTCTACTATATGCCTGCTTTCTTTAATGCATCTGCCCGTCCTTCTTATTAATTAATATTATTATATTATATTGATATTATTCAAAGTGGGCTCTAGAGAGGGAAGCCCAACATTAGGGTAGAGCCTCAAGAAATCCTTAAGAAATCCATTGCTTCTACTCCCAACTATCCTGCATCCTTTATTTGAAAAGTTTACACCTAGTAAGATATTTTATACTTACATTATATTATCATCATAGGTGGGAATTACTAAGTTATAGAATGCCCGACGTGGAACCACCTCCAGACGATTGGACATTAGAAATCTTAAATATAGAGTAAGATATATCAACCTTTTTATTACTTATTAAGGGTGGATAGAAGAGTGATAAAGTGGTTAACAAATGTGACATTCTTAAAGCGGCATGGTGTCATCAGTTCACTGCAGTAAATGTTAAAATATAACTTGACGGCCTGTATTTCTTAAGATCACACGAGTATACCCGAAAAAAACCAGAGGTATTCTAGGGCCCTTCGAGGCATTTCGTACCCCTTCCCCCCAAGGGCTTACAGAAAATTTTTTCAAAGCTGTTTTCTAGTAAGTCCGCCTCGTCTAGATTTTCTTCGATTGAATTATCTTCAATGTTTGACCTATCGAGTGACACTACTGTAATCGTGATCATTCGAACATACAAAACCATTAAAACATTGCACAGGTTTTTTTGATCAATAGTTCCACGTTTTTGTCGTGAGAGCAAGAGAAGGGTGAGCATAAAATGAAAGATAGTGTAACCACAGTACATATTACATAATGTGTGACAGAAAGACCACAAATACAGGCATTAGGTCATAAGCACCCTCGCAATCCCCAATCCTTGTCTCGTGACTAGAAAATTGCCATCAAAATTGCCCAGTACCATAGTCGAGTTATTTAATAAAATTAGGTAGTGGTAGCCAACAGTCTATTACCATCGCTTTAATCAGCACACCAAAAGTTCCACAGAAACGAGACTACTCTGCTCAAACTCCAAAACAATCTCCTTATCAACGACAACAAAACTCATGTCACGTTACTTATACTGTTTGATGGAAGCCCTGCTTTTGTACGATTGGCCACAGTGTCTTACTAGAAAGATTACATAGCAAGTTCGGGATTACTGGAACCGTTCTGTCGTGGATTCCTTCCTACTTGTCAAACAGTTCGCAACTCATCTGTGTGAATGGAACAGTGATTTACTCGAATAACTCTTCCAAATAGTTGAAGCGTATCTTCTTAATTTCCATGCCTACGCTGATGATACGCAGTTGAATCTGTGATTTCTCCTGACCATTTCTTACCACGGCTAAGGATGAATATTGACATTCCCAACTTTGACGCAGGCTATGGAAACCTTAGCAAGCTGCTTTCTCGTGCCAATAAGAACAGATTAATTTCCTGGAAGCAGTAACAGTTTTGGAAAAGTTCATCACTGCCTTTAGATAGCTGATGTTAACTGATAAGCTAATGTTGAATGAAAACTAGTTTCGATTTCTTAAGTGTCAGACTGTCCTCTGTGAAAAGAAATTCTTGAAGCTTCCCTGTTACGGTACAAAGTATGTTATCTCTCGTCCTACGATCTTTTCCCTGTAAGTTTGTTGTAGTCCAAATGGTTTCGCCAACCTGCTAGGCCTTAAGACGATTCAGGAACTTGGTTTTATAGCCATAAACAAGAGACGTTTCATTTCTCAAATTACAACCCCTCAACTAGGCGATTTGGGAAAGCCCCAAATCGTTTAAGCGAGTAAAAGTATCTCATCTAAAGTACTTTCGTGCAGGAAATTCCCACTCATGTTTTAGAATGCAGTAAAGGAACAATTAGATCGGCTTTTAGATAAAGGTGCGCTCGTTCCAAACCAGCTGAAAGTTGCGCATTTGTATTGGTCCTGACAACCTTTAAATGCTGGACTCAAACGTGAACATTACAGACTGCCAGTATTAGATGGCGTAATTTTGAAGCTCAAGGATGCGAAGGTCTTTAGCAAACTTGATGTAAAAGAGGCGTATATGCATGTTCGACTTCTCAAAGCCTCCAATAAACCGACCTTGACGATTATCTTCTTTGGTCGTTACATGTGGAAGAGGTTCCATTTTGGCCTTAAAGTATCAAGCGAGATATTTCAGTGCAAGTTTGATGAAGCTCTAAGAGATGTCGATGGCGTGTTCAACATTGTTGACAAATAGTTATTGTTGGATGTGGTACTACAGAAACTGAAGCCCTAAGGGTCAACCAGCAAACACTTACCGAAACACTGAAAAGGTGCGCAGAAAGGACACTTGTGCTAAATGAAGATAAACAGCAAACTGGCTCAACTGAGACAGTATTCCATGGGCACAGAATCACAAAACCTACTGCAAAAGTTGATGAGGCTAAATTCCAAACTTTTCCTAACATGCCAGCATCCACTGACTTAGAAGGTGTGAAACGTCTCTGGAGCAAGGCCCAGTAGATGTCTAGATTTCTACCTGACCTTGCAGAAACGCTTGAACCGATTCGTACCTAACAAGAAAGGAAACTCCGTTTGTATGGTCCGAAGAGTGCGAGAATGCTTTCAACGCTCTGGAGGGGAGTCTTTCAGAATCTCTTTGCTTGGATTACTTTGACGTATAGAAAAAAGTTGTGATAAAAGTGGATGGCAGCAAACATGGAATTGGGGCAGTACTTCTGTAAGAAGTTCATCCCATTGACTATGCGTCAAAGAGCATTAACACCGTCTGAGCGAAATTGGGCGAGGATAGAGAGGGAGGCCTTAGCCGTATATTGTATAGCCTTGAGCGATTTGACCAATACACGTAGGGGCGACCAGTAACTGTAGAGAATAATCACATATACCTGTTGCTGCAATATTGTGCAAACCTCGAGTATGGTACCTAAACGTCTCCAGACATTATGATGCGCTACCACAGGTATGGCGTAAACATTGTGTTCGTCAAGGGCACCAACTTACATCTTGTAGACACACTAACCAGAGCATACTTGGACTTTAGTGAAGAAAACCAGGATAATCGTTTCCGGATTATGGATGTCAACCCTTTTGGTGACCTTCCAGACAATTGACTCAATCAGATAAGGGATGCAACGTCACGCTAACATACAGACCGGGATAACGATAGTGTTGAATTGATGGCCAGAAGACAAGCGGAGTATTCCCTCATGTGCGTTACCTTACTTTGACCTGGGCAACTCGCTAAGTGTCAGAATTCTGGTAACGAGAGAAGCGGTAGTGATTCCCTCTGAGTTAAGAGTATCCATCAAGAGGAGAATTCACAGTGCACGCCTAGGCCGTGACAGTATGTTGCGTCGAGCTAGGGGAACAGTGTATTGGCCCAGCATAGCCAGTGACATAAAGGAGGTTGCTAGCTGATTCGTGTAAAACCTGCCAAGAAATGAAGCCACGAAATACACAAGAACCACTGGAGTAACGTATTATTATGGCGACGAACCATGGAAAAAAATTGGTCTTGACTTGCACGACATTGCAAGCAAGCAGTAACTGATAGTCGTTGAATATTGTTCTAACTTCATATAGGGATCCGCTGGTAACCCAGACGAGCACTCGTGTCATAACACTTCATAAGAAGCATTTCGACTGACATGGCATACTAAGAATGATTGTATCAGACAGAGGCTCTCAGTTTGCCAGTCAGGAATTTAATTCATTTGTTATGAACTGGGGTATTGCGGACATTACCTCATCGCCAATGCGTCAGCGAGAGAACAGCAAAACGGAGTCTCATGAAGTAATGATAGAGCAAAGAAACACTTATTATTAAGATACGGGTCGCAGTCAAGCAGAAATGATGTTCAACCGTAGATTAAGTAGCTTCCTAGATAGCATAAGTGGTAGTCCAAAGGACAATACCGTAAAAGAAAGGCATATGAAGCACGTAAACGGAGTTTAAAGCGATCTCATGACCAGAAATCGCAACACCTCTCAGAACTGGACATAGGCCAATCAGTAGTCTTTCAGGATGTCGAAGGACAGAATTGCAACTGAGATTTTGGGTCCCAATACTTACCAGGTGGAAGGACCGGATGGAGGCTCTTACCGTAGAAATCGTGTGCATAGAGGGCCACTAAAATTGCACTGACGATTAGTGATAAATCTCCCACTGTTACATCTAGTACCTCATGTGACAGCAGCGTCACCTCCACCACAAGTACCACAAACTCACAGCCCACCTATGGACTCTAGTTTTAAGAAAAGCCAACCGCGCAGTGCTCAAGACAAGGCTGCTCGCATGTTCAGTCGTGGACAGTCAAAAATATGCAAATAGACCGAGATGTGACAATAAACCATCTATCCTTTTCAAAGACTACGTGTCCAAGTAGCGACAAATTATGGACCTTTCAAAGACTAGCGTGTTCTATTGACTTCTGAATCGTTAATTTTGATACTGTTGTGGCGTTTCAGCAAAAACGTTTAACACTCAATTTTTGTGGCTTACCAGGAACCTGTTTCTCATTCTTTAGGAATAATTTTAGATTCGTTTTTAATAATCAGAGAGTTCAGAATGCATCAACTCGACTGTTCATGTTTTGTAGTCCTTAGTTTTCTTCCAAAGCCTTCTTTAGTTTTTCTTAAAGGAGAGAATGTCGATAAAATGTAATTACTTAATACTTAGTTTTACACTTATTCGGGTAATTTATCCTATTTTCAAACACACGGATCAACGAGAGAAGAAACAGTGATACTTACACGTAAGAAAGACGATGATTTTTGGCAAAAGTCCTGTTAGATATTGCTGATATTTTGTTATTGTCCAAAGAACTATATATAAACAATAAATACAAAAGTGTTTTCATTGGGCATTGAGGTTGAAATGTATTTAGTTTCCAGTAGCCTGAAGACATTTCATGTGGTTTATCTTAACGTCTTTTCTTTTAGGATTACAGACAAACAATTTATTCCTAAAAAAACACTTCGGAAGTGCACTTGAGTTTTTCGGGAAACGAAGGTTTGCCAATTGTGGGGTGGAAGAGGAATGTATAGACAGCATCTTTTTGCTTGAAAGGGCTGCTAATTCATTTTTTGCAGATTGTCTTCCAGTGGAGAATATGTCCTGGGCTATACCTTACATAAAATGGAAACTGTAAAACATAAAACCTTACGTAAACAAAACGTAGTTTTACACTAAAATAGATATGGTAAGAGGTCACCTTATATTTGGTAAACTAGCACTAAAACCGTTTTGAAATGCATGTTGGACTGCAGAAAAGCTGATCAAACAACACACTGTTCTGCGTTGCAATATTTCGGCTGGGCGATCGATATGGTCTGTACGGTCTGTTAACACAGGAGTCGGTCCGATGACAGTCAGAAAATTGCATCTTATTAAGCGCACTTGATTGTTTTTAGTGGAGCACCATTGCTAAGTAAATTTGGTAACCTATCGATCCGAGAAATTTTGGTTTTGACGTCAGCGTACGCCCGTACAGATTCTGGCGGAGGGGGAGGGGAGTCCCAAGACAACCCTTTTCTTGGCGGGAAATCGCTCGGTGCTTTAGGGCAACCGGCATTTTCTTGGCGGGAAATCGCATGACCACCGTCGCTTTTGAAAAAAATGGGGTTTTGAAAAGCTTTAATTAATTGTTTACCAAAACGATTGTTCGCAGTACTGAAGTTCTAAACTTAGAAAAAACATCTAATATCTAAAAATGTAAAGAAAACGTTCAAAATAATACTCAGTTGTCTTTTTGGTGTAAGGCGAAAAGTTCAAGTTACGAAATCTGCATTCGAGGATTTCATGTTTGTTTTCTCCCGGCTTTCTTCACGGCGGAGAGCTTGACTTGCTCTGAAACAACCGAGTAAGTGAAGTTTTTAAAGGGTTTAAGCTACATGATTTTGAGTATTACGATCAAAGAAATTACGTTTTGAAATGGAAATTTAATTTATGTCATTAGAAATGTGACATTTACTTTTGACTTTAAAAATTATTAGAAAACGCGCTCAGATTTGTGACAGATGTAGTCTTGAATATTTTGCCACGCTCAGCCTATTTCACTCGCGTGGACGGACCCACGATGCTGGAAGTGTAACGCAAATTGCATTTAAGTATAAACTTACGGGTTGTGGAATAAACTTTTTTAAAAATGATTTCTCTGTCCATAATTTTGTGTTTGTACAGGCGCAAGGCAACGGCACAAGCATCACGTCAGTGAGATTTCGGCGAATAATTGCTTTCCATTTTGACTGTCGGGTCAATCTCTTTGTGCAATTGTCGATTTCCTTGTCCTATAAGTTTGCAATAGTAATAATCTTTTAAGCGAAGCAGTTGTCGGCTTAAAGCTATCTTATCCGAAAAGCTTCCGAAAAACAGTTTTGTGTTTTCTTCCTCAAAAGCGCCTAAATTTATATAAGCTTACTTCGCTGCCGGAAAACTTATGCCATAATTTAAAGCGTGTTTGGTGTTTTTTGTTTACAATCTTGATGGTCTCTAGTTAGAGAAAGAAATATAAAAGTTATTTAAGATACTATAAGCGAAGCAGTTGTCGGTTTAAACATGTTTTATCCGAAAACTTATGCCATAGAGTTAAGCATGTTTGGTGTTTGTTTGTTTTTAATGTCGATGGTCTCTAGTGAGAAAACGAACTATAATAGTTACTTTAATAACTATAAGCGAAGAAGTTTTGGGTGAAAAGCTATTTTATCCAGTAAGTAACGTGTATTCCTCAAAATGCCCGGATTTCTTCGCGACCCCTAAAACCTACGTGACATTTCTTCGATAATTTTATTACAGGTGCTTCGAGGCTCCCCAAATCCTTCCTTTCGGGTAATCCCAGTAAAATGCAGGTGAAATGCCAGGATAAATTTCTGACTAGACTTATAGTGGCAGTTCATGTTATCTGTTAACATCCGAACGCGATGACGATAACACATTTATTTCAGGATAAGTTTATTTTGTTGTAAATGAGCGCCGTTTCAAGTTCAAGCGAACAGCCAACAGCCAATAATCCAAGGAGATTTGGCAAACCTTGGAAATTTGCAAAAATCAAGCAAGACGGCTCGTAAGTAAAATATGTGTTCAGTCTGATGCCGGAAAAAAATAATCAAGCTGTGCTCAGTCTCTAGAATGACCTTTCGAGCTTAGTTTTACCTCTGAACAGTTCCCCAAAATATTGGAAGACAATTCGGAGCACTTTCGGGCCAGCCAAAAAAATCCCTGAAATATATTTTGGACCGACAAGTTTCAGGACTATTTTTGAGAAACGAACACCAGTCTATTCTTTGGCGGGGCCGCTTTTAGGCTTGGCTAAATCTGTAATTACGTTTCAATAACCTGATTGCGGGGTGAATGGTTTTTCGATCCGTACGGTCTGGATGGACTGTAAACAGTGGTGCTGGCTCGTCGAAGGCCTGAATTTGAACAATTTCACCTTTCAACAATTCATACCCAATGGTAGTACAATGGCCATCCACAGAGTTATATCTTAATCAAGAAGGCTTAAAGTGTAATGGAGGCATGACCTAAAGAATGTAAGTTTATATGCCATACAGTTTCTGTTTGCTTCATACCAACGTTTAACCGATGATGATCATTCTCCTTCATTACGGTTGAAGCAGGCAGTGCAGAGACGATCTTGGAAAAGTGTCCTTCTAGTATTTAAATGTGTTGAACCGTTGGCAGTTATTCAAAGGATATCGATAAAGTGCCAAACGGACCGATTGTTTCGTGACTGATTGGCATAGGAAAATGCGATACTTTTTTAAATTTAATGATGCTCCAAAACGAAAAAAAGAAGAAAATAAATTTTAAAGTAGAATGCACCCGACAGGAGTGCTTAAATTGAAATACACATTACGGTGACAACCACGTACACAGACAGCATTATGGCCTCGTTACAACTCTACCGAGAGAAACTCAAGACTAAAAGACAAAAGGAAGGAATTATTGAAAGTAATCGACGACATGCGTTTTTCCTATGAAATCATGCACGTCCTTAAAGATGGAGGCATACTTACATTAGACTGTTGTTTTGGCTGTAGCGTGGCCAACTCACCTTCTGGTTTGTCCACGTTTTCAATAAAACCTATCCTTTCTGCACGCGCTTAAAAAGGGGCATACCCATTAGGCTGTTTATTTTAGCTGTAGCATACGAACCGCCAACGGACAGCCTACTGTTTTTACGATCTGTACTGACCGCATGGATCGTCACACTGTTTCACCCCTTGACTTAATAAGACAAATGCATATAATTAACGGACCGTTAACTGACCGACTACTGTTTTTAAGGTTTTTATAGACCGTACGGATAGTCAAACTGTTTCACCTTTTGACTTGATTAGAGAGATGCAAATATTTTAAAGGTCGTTAACGGACCGACTAGTGTTTCTATGATCGGTACAGACCGTATGGACCGTCAAACGTTTGTTGAAGAAGAGTCAATTTCGAAGCACTCATACACGCATACACAAGTAAGTTCGTCTCAACGCGTTACTCAACGCTATCTCAAGTTTGCCTAAAGCAAAATATGAATAAATATTTAACTGGTGATAAATTAAGACGTTATTCTCACACGTATTTCAATTGTTTCAATGCACGTTTTAACGCTTTATAAGTGGGAAATTGTCATACAACAAAGAAGAGCTGTACTAATTTCGCCAATTCTCTCAACATGCCTGCTTCGTATTACCTTTGTGCATTTCCAAAGCTAATTGATCGCTTTTAGAAAATATTTTATCGATTTCAATTTGACTAAATAGTTACACGGCAAATTCTGAGTCATCTTATTTAGCATTGTAAGGGGATTCCCGGTTAGTAAACCGGATTTAAACGTTATGTCATGTGATATTCATTTAAACGTTTGAGCATGAAGTGACGATTTCGCTTTCCTCAGTCTCTGACGCTGTGCTCGTGTTTATCAAACATTGTATTTTGATTTCTTTGTTATGCTCACTGTTCGTTTTCACGGTCTTGGCACAACAGTAAATATTTCGTCTTCTCTGAGTAAATATTCTCAGTTGTGGGCGAATTTATACCGACACTCAGCGTTAAAGTTGAGTTTGCTTTTTTCAACAGATTAAATAAGCTGAGTCATCAGAGTTTTTAAACATTACGTGTTTAAAAACATTACGTTACCCAGTAACGCTAAAGTCAAAACATTCTGTTCCACAGTCACATTTTTGGCACGCCAGTTCGACGTAAAAAATACAGGATTGTTAACCTGGGGTGGGGTGGGTCAGAATGGCTGGTTTAAATGCTGACTGGGCTTTCTTGTTTCATAAGGATTTGTCTCCATAGTCATCATACGCAAAACAGGATAGGTACGATACCGTGGTCTGACTTTTGATTGTGCAGGTAAAGAGAGTAATACCATTACGGTCTTCAATGAAATTTGCTTTAATTCTTCCCAGGATTCTAATAAGACATTACCAGTGCAATGTGATTAAAAAAAAGAAAAAAAAAATTGCCTTGGCCTACCTGAACCATTTTTACACTGGACAGTGCATACACTGTCTTAACCTGATCACATTAAATGAAGGAATTTGACTCTAGTACTAACAATCTTTTATTAGGAAGCTCCATCACTAAAACGTGGTTTACATAGAGGTCCTAACACTAGATATATATTATATAATGATACAATTAAAATCTCCTTTTAGTGAATCTCCTTTTAGCAAGTCAAGAGTTTACGATTTTGTTTTGACTCTTCCTGCGAGGCTGTAAATGGATCTTAGTTACAGAGTGAAGTTGGAAAGTGTATCATGAGACTGGTGAAAAAATTCCAGAATAATGTCTGACTGGGTTAAATTTGTTTAAGAAGATGATAGTGGTCTTGAAGGCAAGCATTTTCCGATATAGTGCCAAGCTGGAACTGCGCCCGTTACCAAGGAAACCACCCGTTTTTTTAGTATGCGTGGAATTCATCTGTTTTTTGCAGATTTTGGCAAATGCTATCATTTCAGTCTACTAGCTTGTTTACGATGTACATTGTCTTTATAACATGTATACTTTAAAGCCTGCGTTTTGTTGTGTTCCGGCCTGTAAAAAAACTTCTTCGATCAGAGCAGTCAAAAGCAAAATGCAGCGTCACTCCCAGTTTTTTGTCCCATGAACCAAGTTTCACGCTGAAACTTGTAAGAGAGTTAAGTGCTCGGAAACGGCGTTGTGATTTGCGGTTAATTGTTATTATTATTATTACTTTAATTTTGAGTTTCGTTTTTAAGTTTCCACATTTGACTATATATTTAGTTTGTACTCGTCATACGCTAGACAACTGTCAAGCTATTTAGTAAAGAAACGAGTTTTTCTTGCATTTTATTTACTAAGAAACATGAGCTACTTGTGTTCGAGTTGCGTATTTTTGTCTTACAGTATCCTTAGATTGGGCAGGTTATCAAACAATCCGTCAGGAAGTATTGTTATAGCGTTTGATTTCAAGTTCCTGTGAAAAAGGAAGGACATAAATAATTACACCAGGGGGGGGGGGGGGGGGGGTCTCAAATTTTTTTTCAAAACAAAAACCCGTGTTTTCTCTCCCCCCTGGGGCCCCAAAAAATATCAAACCAAA
>Ga0126336_10002298_pt1 | contig 10768 bp, 3 predicted proteins | sample SidCmetagenome_FD_92530 | JGI IMG/M metagenome (GOLD analysis project Ga0126336, IMG submission 92530) | Coral microbial communities from El Islote,Puerto Morelos, Mexico - Siderastrea C C metagenome | ecosystem: Host-associated > Invertebrates > Cnidaria > Coral | place: El Islote,Puerto...
AATTAAAAGACAAAAACATAGGAAGGTAACATTCAGAAGACTAACATGCGCATGCGTCTTGTATAAGACAGTACCGCTCTTGAGTACCCGTACCACAAGCTTTACAGCACTTTCTTCGTATGTCAAGCCAACTTGCTTTCACCAAAAGCCGTGTCCATTTTATAAACCGGCGGTCGCCATCATGGCGACGGCCGGTTAACAATCAGAGCCTTTGCAACAGGTGTATTGGGAAATCATTACCGTGCCGTGACATTCTTGAATTAATTGCTGAAAAAAAAATGCTTAACATGACAAAATATTTCATCCAGCTCGTATTTTTATATGGATTTTCGTTTTCTTTTTCGCTTTTCGTTATTTAAGCTGCTTTTATTATCGGGTGACAAAAAGAAAAAATACTCACGCGACCCCACTTGCACAAGTGTAATAAACATCGTCTGTATCTCTTGCGCCATCTGCCAGTTCACAGGATTCTTACAGTGCAGGGCAATATTCTGTCCTTCATGATTAGGGTACTGACACGTCTTTAGTGGTCTCCAGTATTGCCCTAGATTATGACGGTGTTTCGGACAAATTGTTAACTTTTTTGTTTCGTCTAATGGAAGATTGAACTTCCCCACCCTGGCCAAAATTAATTTTTGCTCTGTTACTTGTGTGCGTGAAAGATGACAACTTTTTAAATGTTCCTAACATCAGCAACGCACTTGACAAGAGGTATCACGTCTTCCTTTCCTCGTGATTCTCCACAAATGATCTTTCCTTTTCCAATGAACGAACGTGAGGTCGGCCGTGTCACCGTTCTCGCCATGACTATTGTTTGAGGCAACATTTACATTGACAGTATGCTGTGCTGCGATGCACGTGATCAGCGGCGTTAAAGGAACATCTCGCGATTTTCAACGGATGACAACTTGCTCGTTTTCTATCAAAATTCGAGGCAAATTGCCCTGCTTTACCGTCAATTAAGCAAAATCTAGTCATATTGGTTGTTTCTTGACGAACTAATGGCCTTTTTAGGTTGTACAAGAGACGATACCATGGCTTTGTTACCGACATGAGATCACAGCATTTACGATGGAAATATGGCGGTTTCAGCTGAGTTGCACAACTTTCAGCTGTCTCGTGCGGACGAAAACTAGATGACGGCCAAATCTTTTAACAGAATTAAGTAGTTGGCAGATAGGACTTTCCGCTGATATGCAGGAAATCCTGTGAGAACGAACCACTTTTGTGATTTATTCGCCTGAATTTGGGTAAAATCGCATGTTGCGATAAGTGTCCAAAGTAGATAAACTTTGTATCCTCAGTTTTCGTGTACTAATAAAAGATTATGAATACAATCTAGGCTATCCATAATAATCCCTTATGATTATTATGGATAGCTTAACTATTATTAAGAAAAAGGGTCATTGTTTATAACTAGCGAATTTGAATGTTTTGAACGAGCGATTTTGTCCAGAACAAAAAGCTGCAAGTTTGCCAAAATTCATCATGTGGCCGCTGAGTTTCGAGGCCAGCAAGGGTTTTTAAAAGATTGTATGTGCCAGAATTTTTTAAGAAGAATAATTTATTCCTTCTAATTCCATGTTTGTTACTTACTTGCCAAGGGAAGTTGAAGCAATAATTATGAGCGAATTCTATTTCTCGAACAAAAATGGATATGAGGATCTAAGGGAGACTGGCTCTTAATATACGAATTTACCAGCTATGTTATAACAAAATTTAATTGTATAATTTCACTTTGAACAAGACAAAGCTTAATACAAAAGCAAGTTTAATTTCCTAAGATCATTGTTTAGTTCAATATTTATTTATTGTTGCCATGAGACACTGTGGTACGTTTTCACGTTTATTGTTTTATGACATATTTTAAGTTCTGTTTTGTCGTTGGTCTATCCTTTATCCCTACGGTTTACCACCAGCTCTTTCCCATGCGCTTTATAATAATTTTGACTTTGAACGTGGGATATAGCTTACCTAGAAAGACTGTTTACAAACAATTCTCAAACTAATTTGCCTTGTTCCGCCTTAAAGAAAGAACAAAAAAAAAAATGACTGGTACGTGATTCACCGAACTAGGTCGAGCCGTAAAGGGAAAAAAACTGTGCCCTCGGTCTCGAGTACGACCCTTGGCCGGACCGAACTCGAGACCTCGAACACAGTTTTTTTTCCCTATATTATCCCGGGCGGTAAATAACATGTATGTATTGGACCGGATAATTTCCCGAATGATCCCGCGACATCCCGCGAATTATTTCATTCCTGATAATTCAAGATGGTAGGCTCAATTTCCATCATATCCGTTTGAGGGAGCCCGCTTTTTCATCCTAGCGCTTGTCCGTGACGTCACATCTGCTTTTTATGGAAATTAGCTTTGGGTGTGTCACGCGCGAATATGAAGACGCTTCATTTATTCGCGAAGAGCTGTTAATTCTAAGGAATCTTGCAAGAATATAACTACCTTCATCGGGGAAAATGTTACTGGAAATGGGTGGTGAAGAGTTGAACTTCAAGATCTAAAAAGCAGCAGATTTACAAGGATCGAACATTGAAGTAAAAACCGGTATGTGATAGAAATGAGTCAAGCGACTGAATGTCGTGTGATGTTTAACCAGTTCGAAAATGCAGTCAAAAGTGTAATGCTGTTCCGTGTTTACAAGACTCCGTCTGGTTGCCACTTGCTAATCATTTGTAAAACCAACTAGAGGTCATGCATAATTGTGACCCTTTATTGTGGGACTTTCTTGTTAAAGCTTGATGGCTAAACAGAATGGTCATGCCTTGTTGAATAAATTCTTCAATTTAGCAACCATAACTGATGTAAAATGTACATAGACCAACTAGGAGAATTTCGTGAAGGGTTAGTGTGGAGTAGAACAATAACCACAACCTTTCCGTATAAAGTGCTTTCTTAGCATTTCCAACTTTCCATGCATTTTTTTGTTCATGTTCATCGATCTTTCCTTTAAACAGGAAGAGATGGTGGTTCGAGTACTAGAAACCATTACTACTGCAAGCCCGCTGGTACACATTACAACTTTCATGAGGGCTGCAGCTTTTTCTGCCTCATAAACTATACAAGTATACAAGTATAACATAGCCGTCCTACACATTTTGTTTTTGTGGGCACTGATGCCCATGACGTGTGCTACAGTTTCCCTCAAAATGGTATTATTTATTTTAATGTATTAAAATCTCTATTTCTCACTTAAACTTTAAGCTATTTTCTGTGTTTATTTGTTAACTGGGAACCCGGCATTGTCTCACGTCATTGCCTAGCTTGTATAGCAGGTGAAAACGGTAAATATAGGGTGCAAGAATGCAAAGATTTAAAGAAAGAGTACTTGTACTTCTACAATGTACATCTACTACTGCCACTCCTACAGTGCACATCCCAAAACGGCACCCTGCATTTAAATTATCTGTTGCACATGATACACAGACAAGCCATTATTTAGAGATCAATTGTGTTATCACACCCTTTGTAGAAGAATCAATCTAATGTCTGATTGGCACACCCATCCTACATCCTATTTAATGTAGTGTTCTTTTCACTTGGGTTTCCAATTGGTGCAGGACAGCAAGATTCTTAATCCCCAGACTCTTACAGATTTTCTCCTTGACCTATTTTGTACCTGTTGTTTTGAACGCCACGCTTTTTAACATTGAAAGCAAATAGACAAATGCTATTGTTGTTACTTTACACCTGTTTACACTGCTGTAAATACAATCCAAGGTAGTGAAAAAATTAGAGACGCATAAAAGGAAGTTCGTGATGCTGATTTGGAACCCAAAAAAGACTTAATTGCTACATATTTTATATCAGGAAACTAGTGGTAAGTACACGACTAGCCTTTGGTGAAACACACATAGTTTTTACAACCGTAAAAATTAATAGCCAAAGCAAAGAAAAAATAACACCAATAATTCTCAATATTACCATGTCAAAATCGGAAAGCTTCATCAGAGGCAGTTTCACAAAGCCTATATTACAAGACGGATTCAGGTTACGCAGGCACGACTAGAAGCTTGGAAACCTTTCCGTAGTTTTTATTTGCGTGTTCTTCGCTCTATTCGTCACGAACACCGGCAAATACTGATCCATTTCCTATTAACGTATAGAGAATACGAACTGATTTTGCACCAACGAAGTGAGGATAGAGATAGCCAAAGCCGTGAACGGCTTTTTTCATCGCCTTTGTCATCGTAGAAAGTCAAACAACGTTTCGCAAACGGTAAGAGGACCTCTGCTTACTCTTTCCGAACAGACGACGAGAATTTTTTTTTTCGCTTGAACCCAGAGCTATCAGACGTGCTGTCACATGTTTGTGCGTAACAGTTAATTGATTGGTCCACCCAATCAGTTGAAGTTTGTTGGCTTTTTTCCTGCACTAGCATGGCTTACAAACATCACAAGAAACAGTTAAGTAACGTCTCCGTAATTAAAACCACTTTACACTGCCCGCGTTTCCACGCAATCTCAGATAGTTTTTTTTCTCCCACGTTTCTACTGACATAAATAAATTAAAGGTTCACAACGGACCTCTGAATTGCGAATTGCGCGTGTTGGCGGAGGACGAAGGTGTTTTGGACCCCACTACATTTGCTTTAATTGTTTTTCCTCAAATAGTCGTGTAATAAATCTCTTATAACCAAGCTTGCTCGGAACCGTGCTGAGAGAATATCGACCCTCGGTCTTCTCATACTCTCACGACCTCGGACCGATGTTCTCCCTCGCGCTTGGTTAAATACTAGTTATGCAATGCGTTCGAATGATATACTGTGAAATGTCTTACGAGTGACTTGATTTTTCTCAGTATACACACGAGGCGTTAGGTGAGTGTGTATACTGAGAAAAATCAAGTCACGAGTGGGATATTCACAGTATACCAAGAGAAAGCATTACGTAACTAATTAATCCCATGCCACTCTGACTCATCATGACAGCGTAAATGAACTGCTAAACCATTACTTTACATTGTTCCATTTCGTTTTCCTCTCCGACTTGTGGTTCCAAGAATTCCAAATTAAGGCTAAAACTCGGGTTTTTTCCTTCCATTTTTTAGTTGTTTACACAAAAACTCGCTTTTCTTGTTAAGATGGCAAAGCTGCTCCACTTTCGGCGGGAAAATTTCAAGGCCACAAAGTACGCTGGGATTTTTTCGTGAATACGACCCATTACATACCGCAGAATTTGCAACGGCTTTCGGCTAGCTCTCTGATTGGCTGTATTCTTTATTGCATGGGATAAAATGGTATACAGGGTGTACTAGAGTATACAGGGTGTACAATGGTATATCGGGTGTACTAGGTTAGAGGAATGATACACTTAAGTGACCCTACTTAAAGTACTCACCACGATATCTCGACATCGTGACAAAATAACAAACTAACCGACTCCAATAAGTCGATAATCACGGGGTCGTGAAAGTTCAAGTTATGGATGCACGCAGCTGGGATTTTGGAGAGCATTCAAGAAGCTTGTGGTGTTCTCTACTAATTGCCTAGAGCAATTCTTTGTGCTCTTCAAACTTTTCGGCCTCGTGCATCTAAGCACGAACCGATTCCCAAATGACGTGAAAGGGAGCTTATAAAAATAAAGCTTACGTTTTTAAACAATACAACTTCCGACTCAGGACTCTGTTAGTAAAGAGTCGGCCCCTTAATTTGGTTTGCTTTGTCGCGTGCACGTCTGCTTCCCCTTCAGTAATGTCCTTCAGAGATAACTGAAGAGAAACAAAATGTGCAGCCAGTTGTTTCCAAAACACAAACGGCCGTCTCGAGAAAAACAGATAGCGAAAGGTATTTCCATCAAAGAGAAGTAAAGTACCTAAAAAAGGCATAAATCAAATGGTCTCCTAGTCAGGCACTAATATGTTCGGTAAACTAAGAAAACTTTTATTAACCTGGTTAGTTAAAAAAAATCTATGGTGCTGTGTTGGTGGGAAAGTGAAACACGATAATTTGGATTTATCAACTGAGTAGATAAGTAAATTTGCAACCGTAAGCTGACGTTTCAAGCGATAGGCCTTGGTCAAAGCGAAACGTCAGCTTTAGAATTTATTTACGGTGGCAAATTCACCTTATCGACCCAATTGATCATTGGGAGAAAACTGGGAGCTTATTGAGATTAATATAAAATTAATAAATTGCCCTGTCCCTTAGGAAAAATTAAGAATACCTATGTAAAGAAATTTTAGTGACCACCCAGCCAGACTTTAAGCTGCAACTTGCTGTAAAGTTTTCAGTGCGTGATAATTTTAATCCGAATTTAATGTTCCTGGAAATAATAAAATGTTTTGAGTTCTTTGCCTGCCGACTGAGTGTGAGGTAGTTTTGAAAATGAAAATTATTCCTAACATGTTTCTTACTATTCTGATTTTTAATAGAAAAGAAAGGTGATGAAAAACAAAGGGGACCACAAAATACCACACCACGGAAGGAAGATGCTATGCCGGCAGAGGTTGTGACATTGTTAGAAGAGCGTTTGCAGGACAGTAAGGTCGACCAAGGTGACAAAATTTGGCCTATCATTTGGGATTTTGCTGGACAAGATATCTATCGCGCCATACATCCCATCTTTATGTCTTCAGAGGACATCTATCTGCTAGTGTTTGACCTCACAAAAGAATTAGGCCTCAAAGCGGAGTGTCTAGTAAATCAGGATGACGGGGAGCATGCTGTACCAGCCCGTGATAGTGAGGACAGCAATCTCGATCACATGATGAGATGGATGGACTTGATACACTCTTTAAAGAATTCTGATGGAAATGAGGTGTCATCTTCTGAGGCGTTGTTCCCTCCCACCATTGCTGTTGGTACCCATGTCGACAAACTGCAGGAAGAAAACCCAAACAAAAAAGTCAAATTAGCAGAAAAGAAATGGGAAAGGGTACGTGAAGCATTTCCTGGGCACTTCACTGCCCACATCAAAACCTTTTTGCCAATCGATAACACGCGGGCTGGTAAGGCAACAGGTCAGGAGGAAATTACTAATTTGAGGACAGAGATTCTGGATTTAGCCTATAAAATGCCACACACAATGAAAGAGATTCCTTTGCAGTGGCATCGTTTAGAAAAAGAATTAGGTAAGCCGTTCTGGCAGGGAAAAGAAGAACCTTTTCTTGAAAAGGAAGCCTTTCGAGAGCAAATTGTTTCAAAATTCTGTGAAGTTAACAACGAGGAAGACTTTGATGAGCTCTTGCACTTTTTGCATTATCGTGGTTCAATAGTCTACCATGAACACCATGATGAAACCACTGGTGACAAGCACGGTCTTGTTTTCTTGAATCCCCAGTGGCTTATTAAAGCGTTCTGTCAGATTATCAAAGTGGAACCATGTAAAGACGAGCCAGAGATTATTAAAAAAGATCGCGAAACATTGAAATTAGTAGGAACTCTCAGCAATCGATTATTGGATCATGGTTGCCAAAAACTGAAATTGGAGTCAATAAAACACTCCTTGCTTTCTCTAATGAAGAAGTTTAACCTTATTTGTGAGTGGTCAACAACGAAACCTGACGATTCACTTATCCTTGTCCCGTGTATGCTGACAACAGCAAGTGAGGAAGGAAACACAGCGGACGAGATCACGAGCGACTCCCCTGCACCAGTGTACCTCACTTTTGCAGGAACTAATTACGTTCCAGGTGGGCTTTTTAGCCGATTGGTTGTGCTCTTCGGAAAATGGCTGTCAGATCCACAACATACAAATGAGTACACGCTTTACGCTAATGAGGCCCAATTTGCTCTCGACGGAAACCATCTCCTTCAATTACTGTGCTGCAAAACAATTATTCAGCTTCGCATTTCTGCAGCAGTTGGTCCTCCTTCGCCAGAGCATTTCAGGAATGTTCTCAGGTGCGTACACAGAAGTTAGCAAAAAAGTCTCATTACAAACTACTTTTTTACTTACCACGTGTTAAAGGATGCAAATACATCAACGGTCATGTAACCGAATTGTGAGTTGTGAGAATCTGCGCACCACTTTGAAAACCTAAAACCTTCTGTTTTTTTTTTCTTTAATACGAAAGCGAAAACGAGCGAACTTCGCGACTTTTTCTGAAATTTATCTTGGAACAATTTGGTATGAAATGTTACTCTTCATGGCTTCTGATATTAGCATGGCAACCATATTTTGTCAGGCAGGTTTCACAACCCTCCCCTCGGACGTTAACTCTCAAGTGGCAGAGTTGGTGGACTTGCTCCTTTCGTTTTTGTTGTGTCACAATATTACAATACGATTTTAACTTGTTAAATAGACTGTGATGTGCTTGCTCTACAAGATGAGGTAAATACCAGGTCTGTGGCGCTGCTGGGGGCCTTTGACGTCTTCCAAGATGGCGGCCATCTTTGGATTTACTGCGCTTTTCAATAACATGCGGACTGTAGAATTCAAAGCTCGACAGACGAATGCGTCAAATGCTCGGCGGCTCCTCCCATCTTCCGACTACTTCCGAGTACTGTTCGTATCATGAGACTTTTTGCAGTTATCAGCCAGTTCAAGCGTAACGCCATAGAATGAAAATTTGAAGTTGATTGTTGTAATATTGATTTTTTTATTTCAATAATCCGCTTTTCAAATGAAGAATGAAATGTTCAAACTGAAACTCGATCCCATACCCGACTTTTGATTCGAGTAATTCAAGCAAGAGGCTCGTTGGAATTTGTCTGGTTTCCCGATTTGCATAAGCCGCTTCCAACGGATTCTCACATTGTTTAATTTTTAGTTCGGCTTTCCTAATATAATTAGGCTGCTTTTGGCGGTTTTGAAATCATGACATAATTCCTTTTTCATATGACGTCATCACTAGATGTTGCGGAACCTGGTCTAAACAGGGTTAAGTATCTTGTATACGAAAAAAAGTATTACGCTAAGAATTAAACGTTGATCATTGAAACCATTGGTCAACAAGCAGCAGTTATTCTAAATTCGATAACGATAGAGCAAAACAATGCAAGTATTTTTTCAACCAGAAGGTTTACAGGTTAACACCATTATTTATTTTTAGTTGAATGACTTTGAATGTAAATAGAATAGCAAAGGAGTACCGACCTTCTTTTCCAACAAATCTTTCACATATTCCCTTTTATAAGACCTGGATGACCATGGGTAATCCCACATTTCCGTGGGATTAACTGTTAATAAAATCCATTAATTCTTAATATAATCCGTTTACTTGGACTATGCTATGCTACCAACTATGAAGCTGCATGTTACTACTTTAGACCATAATTTAACTAATCTTTTGCATACAATTTGTAGCCATTTAAAGGAATTCTTGGAGACACTTAAAGAAGAGTGTCACTGGCTGCGCTCGATGACTGCGGAGGTCTGCGCTCGATGCACAATTTGTTCAGGAAAGAACATAAAGCCCTGCATCCGTCACGAAGAGAAAGAATGTCGACATCATGACTGTGCCCATTACATTCCTTTCGACTCAAAACTATGTTGTAAGCCTGGTTGTCCTCTGCCACAGGAACCACTCCAACCCTGGATTCAGGTCAGTTTGCTCAGGGCTTTACTATATCAGTTTTGTGCTTATCTCACAGCGCACATCGTGTTTAATTGTTAATTTTCCCAACTTCGCTTTGCGATTGTCATGTTATGGCCATTTTCTTCCTTTAACATTCAACATAAAGTGCTCATCTGTTGCATTCAGAAAAAATACACAGACCCACTCAATGTTCGTTTTGTTTAGTTGCTTTCTTACACCGATAACCGATTTTTTTTTTGCAGGCATTCAAGCACCTTGAACCTGTAGGAATTCCCAGTAAGGTTTTTTTCAATGTTTTTCTTCTACGACGTACTATATATACCATGATATATGCTGTGACAAAAAAATTGATTTGCTCAAATTTGCTGGTACAAATGTGAGTAATGAGGGCCCTTTGGCGGAGGTGGGGGGGGGGGGGGGGTGACTACGTTTCCCGTATCCCTTTAACGTTTGGCCTAAATATCCCGTATCCCGATTGTTTACCTACAAAGCCAGTTACTGCTGATGACGTCACTTATGTGTATTATGCTTGACGCAAAATGAAACTCTTCACCATAAGGCTCTTTGGTCTGACAATGTCAACATAATCTAAATTATTTTTCATTCAAAATAACTCGCCGTTTCTGGTTGGCTTACAATCTCGGCATAATTCCGGCTAACCAGCCGCAGCTTGGTACCGACCAAATTTGGAGGTGGCGCTACGATATTAGCAAAGAATTGTCCCGGTTCACAAGTGAACGATAATAGCTTTTTCTATTGTGCAATTGGTTTGATCGATTTTATTTTTTTTCTTTTCTCTCTTCTGCTCTATGTGTTTTATAGCTGTCACAGAACCAAAGGAAGTGTACAAAATGACAGCAAAACCAAGAGGAATGGCTTTGATCATTAACAACAAGACGTTTAATCCCCTGCTCTCCTTGCCAACTCGCCATGGCTCTGAAAAGGATGTCAAGGAACTTCAACTGCTGTTCAATGATCTTCACTTTAACGTCCAGACAGAACAAGATCTTAAGAAAAACCAGCTTTGGCAAACTCTGACGGAGGTGGCTAGTGCCGATCACAGTGAGTACGATTGCTTTGTGCTGTGTCTCATGAGTCATGGCAAGGAAGGAAACACAATCCTGTGCAGCGGTGGAGGAATCGTAAAGATTGAGGAAGTACTTGACATGTTCACGAGCGTCAATTGCAAAACCTTGGAAGGCAAACCAAAGGTTGTGTTTATTCAAGCTTGCAGAGGCAAAGACGAAGATGCGGCGACAAAGAAGCGATTCAAG
>Ga0126336_10002299_pt1 | contig 10767 bp, 4 predicted proteins | sample SidCmetagenome_FD_92530 | JGI IMG/M metagenome (GOLD analysis project Ga0126336, IMG submission 92530) | Coral microbial communities from El Islote,Puerto Morelos, Mexico - Siderastrea C C metagenome | ecosystem: Host-associated > Invertebrates > Cnidaria > Coral | place: El Islote,Puerto...
AATCAGATTGTAATAATGAATTAATCAGAATATTTGAAAATTTAGTAATGAAAAATTCTTAAAATTTGGATATATCATGCAGAGTCGTGTTTTCTTCAAATAAATGGCATAAAAAAGAGGGGTCACCGAGTTCGTTTTGGAGAAAACGACAGCTCATTTCTCTCAACAGCTCAGTTTTCATAGAAAACCGACCAAGTTTCGAGCGCGCGCGCGCTCGTGCGCGCGCTAATCACGCAAAAATTGATGCGCAGAAAGGATGCGCAATGCAATTGAATGGAATCACCTTAACAGCTGATCTGTCTTCGTGCAAGTTGATGGAAAATTTCAGCCTGGTTACCGGGGTGAAATTCTGTACGTGATCGCTTGCACGAAAATATTAACCCTATTTTGCCTGGGCTGTTTTTTTTTTGAGTTTCTGAGCCTGAGCTCTGTATGGGGGGTGGGGGCACTTTGTGCCCCCATAGGACCCCGATAGAACTCGAAAAGTATTCACGCTCTTGTGATGAAACATGGCACGTTTTAGCACGTCATTAGCTTAACAGATTGGGTTTATGACGTGTCGCTTATGACGTGTCATGACATCACAAAGCAGTCATTTCGAATTTTGAGCCGCCATCTTTATTACCGAGTCATACAGTTGACAATGACGACATCGAAAAATATACGAATTTGTTCTAAGAAACACTTAATCAAAACAAGCACAGATAAAGTAAAGGATTATCTTCTTACAAACGAAGGGGAAAAAACTGAAAAAAGACAGAGAATAGTCAAAACACCTCCTGAGTAGACGGTTGCTACGGAAACGTCAATCATCATAGACACGTCATTGACACAGGAAAGTTTTCTCTGATAAATTTCAGGAAAAGTCACGACATTTGGTGATTATTCGTCTAGCCGTTTAAGAGTTAGAATTCGTTGAAGTCAGCGCGGGCACAATGTGCTCCCCCCCCAAGGCTAAATAGGGTTAACTCGTGATTTTCTTGGCAGTAATTCTGAAAATTATGTTATCAACGTCAAGAAATAATTTTTGCGATAAAAAAGTCTTGAAAAAGGCGGGAATGATACTAACTTCGCTCTCGTTCACCAGAAACGCATGTGTATTTTAACCACATGGGAAAATTTCCAGCCCGCCTACCGAGATCTCTCTCTCGGTGACCGGGCCAGCCCGCCGTCTCATATGAACGCATTGAAATTTTTACAAAGGAATTAGTGATGAGGCGAGATCTGGAAAACCGAGCCAGCCCAGTAAACTGGGCTCACATGGAGAAACCCTAATAACGGAGGCTGTACGCAGATAGCAATGTTTCCTCAACCTCCATCGCAACGAAACTGCGAAACAAGTCTGTAGTTTGCATTCTTTTGTGTAAATACTTCACGCAGTGAAGGCAAAGGACGCGGAAAAGTTAAATTTCACCGCAATTCCGACCAATTTTAGCCTGCAATTCAACCTTAAGGTAAAGAAAGGAGGTAAACCGAAAACGAAACTCAATGCAACCAGGCGTCATGTCATTCTTGTTTTTGCATCTGGTGAAATCCTATCCGGCGCTCTAGCGACCAGTCTATTCCCGGACTTTTTTTTTTCAAAGATAGCGAGAAAAGCGCGCAAAAGCGCTTGTTAAACACCCCAGCGTTCGTTTGCACGCGTGCTCAATTACTTTGTGAACAAACAGAAGGTATACAGCCCCAGACTACAACATCGGTGGGCAGCCCGGGTGCACTTACCACGGTGGCTTCAAAGGGACATAGATTTCTCCCACTTTCGCTAAGGAATTTGAAAAGAATACTGAAAAACCGCCGCGCTTGACTCAATACATATACTAATGCTGAAATACCGACGAAGACGGCGGCCTCAAAATGGTTGCAATAACAAGATAACGGCTTTTTTCGTGATTGTCAAAACACGCCGTCAGTTTGTCGTCAGAAGAAACCATGTTGTTTCTCAGTAATTAACTTGGCCTACCGACTCAAGTGGCCTAGCTAAGTATGTAACAGCTAAGTAGCAGCTATAAGTCGAGAGTATGTCGCACGTAAGTCACAAGTAACACTTCTTGTCATCCAAATACTCTTCTTTATTTCCGGTACTTAGAAAAGTAATATATTCCAAGTACTTACAATGCATGCGAGGATACATTAAGATATGGGATGTATGAAGATGGGCTGCACATCCCCGAGTAGATCTGCTGACTCGCCTGGGCCGTCGAAAACCCCCCTTAAGACTGCAAAGGCCTGCCACTCCTCCCATTCTTAAGAGAAACCGAGACGTGCCTCGACCAACTGATAGCTAAGGAAAGGAGTACAACAAAGTATGATACAAATGTGGCAAAAATTACGATTACGATCATGTCCAAGAACGTAAAATCGCAACGAGGAGCTGCCACTCCTTTGATCGACTCCAGGGGGCTCACATCTATGGTGACTCTCTTAACAAATCTTTTCTCCTTGTATACGTGCCAAGGGAAAGATCGAGCACATCTCCATCAGGAACCTGGGAAAAGGACATCGGATAACTGTAAAGGTAGTGAAATGAAAAACAAAGGCAGGAAACCGACACCCATCCATCCGGGGGTGCGTAGGCAAGGGTGGGACCCAGAAGCAAGGTAAAAGGAAAAGAAGAAAAAAATATCAGCCCAAAAACGTTATTCCAAGGAAGAAAAATGAACACTCAATACAACGCTTAGAAAATAATAGGGGCTTCTTTTTGAGATTTTTTAAGGCAGGGACTCCTTTGACCAGATGCTGATCCAGATCACAGAAAGAAAAAAAAACACAGCAGGCAACGCTGACCAGATTGCGGTTATCTACGAGGACCGGCGGGACTATGGCCACTAAGACGTCGGGTGGTGAAAGGGCGGTGATCGTGCGAGACTACTAATACGCCTGAGGATTCGTAACCAACAGATCGAAGTCTTCCCTCAACGGCACGAAAATGTTTCAACACCTTGCTTGCTTTTATGAGAAAGATGCATTTATTCTGTTAATGACACAGGCGACTCGGAAAAAAAATCAGAGTTCTCCCAACAGGAGTCGAACCTATGACCTTCTAGTTACTAGTCCAGACGGCTCTACCACTGAGCTACAGGAGGCTCGTGGGAACTAAGGCCATTTAACTAGGTTCATGTGACAAACGTCCTGCATACTGCTAGGACTGAAATGTCGATAGGTGGCATATTCGCAATAATACAAATGTGATGGTGAATTTTAAGCCTGGTGAATATGTGGCTTTTTATTGCATAATGAGATGCGAGGTTGAAATACTCTACATTGATGAGCCTTTATCTTGCTTTTAATAGGATCTCCGATTGAGGTGACCATGAGGTCCTTCAGCGCAGTGGGTGAAAACGACTTGAAATGCTTCTGGACCTCATCCAGGATACACTCGTACTCCCTAGCTTTGGGGTCATTACTGATGTTCGCTACCCTGACTAGGGCCTCCAAATCGGCTTTGGCGTCTTCTGGATGAGATTTAGACCTGTCCAAGGTCTTATGGAGGGCCTGTAAACCTTGACTAACAGATCTAGCCTTCCCTTGCTCCTCTATCTATATATAACGCTCATAATGAGATGCGAGGTTGAAATACTCTACATTGATGAGCCTTTATGGTCGGGTGAAGATGTTCACGTGCTGTTACGTAACCCCCTTGCTATAAATGCAAGACGGACGCGATATTCTCTGCTTGTGCTCAGTTTTCCAGCGGATCGCTGAAAGTTCACTCTTTCTTGTTTGGCAATACGACCCACGCGAATTTCTTTTTTTGAGATGGCAAAAGTAGAGATCATTTATCAACTATTCAGTCTTCCAGGCGAACGCCTGACAATCGCAGAGGTGGACCGCCAATGTCAGCGCGCAAACCTTTGAGAATGCTGAACAGGAGGTCGTCACGACGTATTCTACTGTAAGATGAGCGGTGTTTCCAAAGTTGTGGATGGCCAGATGTTTGCTTACAAACTAGTCTTATTAGCTAGTGTGCGAAGGATTTCGCTGGCTTCGCTTTATTTTTAGCGTGATTCCTGCGTTGGATGATTGTAAATGAAAGCGGGTGTGCCAGCATTATTTGCTGTTTGAGAAGTTAGTTAGGATAACTAGCGGGGCGAAGATTTCGCTGGTTATCCTTTATCTGTAGCGTGATTCCTTCGATGATAAGAGTCGTTGGATGGTTGAAAATTGAAGCGGGTGTGCCACCATTATTTGCCGTTAGTTGAGTAGCTAGTGTGGATAACTAGCGCGGTGAAGGATTTCGCAGAATTTGCTTTATTTGTAGCGCCAATTATGGTGATTCGTTCGACTTAAAGAGTTTTTGGATGATTGCAAATTAAAGCGGGTGTGTCAGCATTGTTTGCTGTTTGAGAAGCTCGCGTGAATAGCTTGCGTGGCGAAGGATCTCGCCGGCTTTGCTACATTTGTAGCGTGATTCCTTCGAGGGTAAGAGTCGTTGGATAATTGCAAATGTAAGCGAGTTTGTGAGGATTGTTTGCTGTTCGAGAAGCTAGAGTGGATAGCTATAGTTGCGTGAACGGACTTTCGTCAGTTTTGCTTTCTTCAGTAACGTGATTCCTTCGACGGTGAGAGTCGTTGAATGGTTGCAAATTGAAACCTGTTTGGCGGGTCTGTAAGCACTGTTTGTTGTTTGAGAAGCTAGCTAGCGCGGGGGTTTCGCTTGATTTTTAGTGTAATTCCTTTGATGGTATTATATTAGATATATTATTATTGCATCAGCATTGTTTGCTAGTTGGGAAGGCAAGGATTTCGCCGGTTTCCCTTTATTTGCTGCGTCGTGTCTCCGTGGTAGTAGTGGTTGAATGAATGGAAATTAAATAGACTGCCGTGGGTTTTTCAGGACTGTTTGCTGTTTTAATAACAAGCTAGCGTGAATAGCTGGCGCGGCGAAGGATTTTTGGCTCGTATTACTTGTAGCGTGACCCCTTTTGATGTTAATAGTCGTTAAATGACTGCAATTTAAGGCAGATCTGTCAGCATTCATTAGCTGTATGAGGCGCTAGTGTGAATTTAAGCTAGCAGTGCGAAGGGTTTCGCTGGTTTCTATTTATTTGTAGTGCCACTCTCTTCAAGGATAACGGCCGTTGGATGATTGCAAAGTTAGGGTCTACTGGTTTTATTTGTTGTACTCTTGAGAAGCTAATAGTGGTCGTTGGACGAATCCAAATTAAAGCAGGTCTGTCGGCAATCATGAATTTGATTCATTTGAGAAATTCATGTTCATAGGTTGGATGAGTGTAGCTTAAAGCGGGTTAGCGTAATTTGCTAATTGTAAAGCTATTGGAGCTCATAACTAGTTTGCTAGAGAACTTTCCCGCTTTCGTTTTATTTGTAGCGTGAACCCTCACTAGATGGCAATAGGTGTTGCTCTATTACACATTGGCGGGGCTCGCGTATATCGCTGATACTTCTCGTCTATGTAAAAACAATAGTCACTGGAGGCCGATTAAAGAACAAATGAGTTGTGTCGGCTTGCATCCTTGCACCCTGCAACGCTAATGCAGCGTGATAGGCTTCTGACTAGCGGAAATAACTAGTGGGTGTTACATTGCATTGAACTGTGGCCTTCACAGATTTGGTGGTAACAGCAGAGGTGATAAATGATGTTAGCCAGGCCAACGATGTTGCTTTTATTATTTTAACTTTTTACTTTGTGCGATGGTAGCTTTTGTTATAACAAGATGCATATGTGTCAGCTGTGGCCTGTCCATTTTCGCCTGGTCCCAGTAATAGGAGTGTAGATACGCGTCGAACTACCTCTTAGCGCCATGTTCGAACTTTCGAACTTTAGAGTATAATTTGACTGCCTCTCGTCCTTAGATGGATTTAGCAAGTATGAAGCTCTAGCGATGCTGGAAACGTTCTTAATTACAGTGAGTGACAAGAAACACGAAAGGAAGGAACTTTACCGGCTAGTCTACCAGACGACCCGTGCGAAATTCGAGGTTCCAAAACAGCTTTTTCATATCGTTGGGGATTAAGACCATAACAAAGCCTTCGAAATTGTGGCGAAGGTGGAGAAGAGTTTTCGCGAGGAGATGACAGAACGTGAAAATAGACCACCTTCAAGGGAAACTTGCGCGGCCCCGTTCATGGGCGTAAGGAATGTGCTATTGCCGTGGGAACGAGAGCTTACCTCACTTTTAGGGAGACTCGCACTTACAGGTGCGTGGGTGTAAGGTGTTACTACCACCACAGGCGTAGGCATTGATCAAGGTCAACTGTCCCGACTGGATCCCTAGAGAACCACTAGAAAGATTAGGCGGTGTGATAGACACACTAATGCTAAATAGGTCGTGTTTTTATTGTCCATCGATCAGTGACGTTAGCATTTTAAGGAGCGCTGAAGTTTTTTCAGTTGCCTCTGTCGGCCTCTATTGCTAGAGTTGTATGATTAAATGCAATGTCGGATGGTTTTATTATGTGGTCTTTGTTTCTTCTCTTCCAGATTAGTCGCATTGTTTTAACGGCCTTGAAAAAGGGTAACTAAATCACCCCCTCTCCCAAAGTTGTACTGGGTCAAAGCTGTTATCTCACTGCTGATTTGACGGGGTTTCCTTGCCTTACAACCAGTATTTATTATCCCTTTGCACTAAGTATTATGGCTTTGGAAAAAAGGAAGAATCATATGACCACTTGAAATCCCGTTACGGTCGTTAGTGGGATAACAGCAATCCACAACCTGTTGAATGATATGATTTTAGTTCGTCAGTCTGTCGTATGAAACCTTGTGTCTATTCACTTGTCTCATTCTCTCTTTGTGCTGTGAGTTTGGGTGAGTTTTGAGGAGTTTGTTATAATAATGGGGTATTTTGATGAGTAATTATAAATGATAAATTGATGCTGATTGAGGTAGTTTGGTGATTTATGGGTAAGTGATGAAAGAGATAGGCTGAGTCCGCGCTGTTCAATAATTACCAGCCCCATATCCTACTTCAACTGAGCATAAGAGTGAGCGTTGTTGAATAGATTTCTTTTCTAAGTACTGACAATAAAGAAGAGAATTTGCATAACAAGAGATATCCCATCATCCTTCGGCTCCTGCTCCACCACAAGTTCTTCCCCGCGAGTTCCTCCTCCTGTCACGCAAGCTGCCAAGCAGGTTCCTCCACAACCCCCAACTTCAAGCTTACGATCCTCCTCCGGCGGCTGTGGACCCGGCTTTAGCACAGCCTTTATGGGTACACGCTTGCTGTCTCGTGTAGTTTCCTTTTTACCCTGCCGTCAGGACGGGGTCTAGTAATACCCATTTTTTTTTGGTGGTCACTTCCCCAGACCTCCGGTTTTCGCTCGGCCAAGCAAATACGTTTTGCAAACTTTCGGTCAACATAAGCAATTTCTTTGGTCGGTTAGCGCCGATTCGCCATGAAAGACGGTGAAGACAATTACTAAGGATGCAATGCAATAAAAAACTCTTCGACGAGAGCAAGGACAAAGATGCTAGCAAGCTTTGATAGGCACCAATTCGATCGGGTTACTCGGCCCAGAGCAAAACAAACAAGGTTAACTATTCAACAGTGACATGCAAGCATTTTTGCTTGCAGTTTTGCATTGCTTCGCCAAAATCCGGAAAGTTGTGTAGAAAAGTACAAGAAATTAAATGGATTTGACTTTTCTTCGACGAGAGCAAGGGACGAAGGTGCTAGCGAGCTTTGAAGCTGGCACGAATTCGTTTAACTTGCCCTGGCAAGCAAACATTTCGTCACTGAAACAAAGAAGCCGGTTCGGGGAAGTTCCCTGCTTTTGCCAAACCATTCATCAAATCATGGCCTAAAAATAGACTTTTACGTTTCTTTTTCCGGAGATAACCGTTCGCTTTAGTTCTTAGCTTTGGTTTGTAGTTTTCCGTGTCCTCGTTATTTAGAATTACGCTGAGATGTCAGTTCGTTTTAATATAAAGTGACGTAACTGAGCCACGCTATGGTCAAACTATTTCGTCATGTTCTTCTTCGCAAGTGCTAGAACATGTGGATGACCAAGGAATGAGGGATGGGAAAAGTGTTCATACTATTAGGGATTCATGTTATCACAAGGACAAGGGGTACGATAACTCACCAACTTCAAAAATTTACGCCACTTGGGCTCGCATCTTGAGTGACCGTAATGTATTTTGCACCCTGAGGGGAGGGGCGGGGAAATGGAGGGTTCCAATGGGGCTTTTCTTGTTTTTTTTCACCCCGCCGTCAGGACGGGGTCTAGTAATACCCGTTTTTACCCGTTTCTATTTTTTGGTGCTCACTTGCCCCAGACCTCCGGTTTTCGCTCGGCCAAACAAATACTTGTGGCATCTTTCGCTACACAGGTTAGGGCTCGTATTTTGGGTGGCCGTAATATATTTTGCACCCTATGGGCGGGACAACAACGGCAGGGTCTAATGCCCCTGGGGGCTTTTCTTGTTAGATTCTTATATCGCTATGTTTTACTCGGTGTAACTTTTTTGGCTTTTATGTCGTCGTTTTTATCGGTGTAGAAACCCGGCCTGTTTTGTGGGTTTACGAATCTAAGTTTCATTCTTTTAGTCTCGTTGGAGGTTGACTCACAGAGCCTGATCGAGGCCAGTCACTCGATTGCCTGTTTTACCGTAGTTGCACCGTTGTTCTTTTGGTAATGGAGTCCGATCCAGTTTGTAAAATAACGGATCTAAGCTTCACTCAGTCAGTCCCGTTGAAGGGTGGCTAACAGAGCTCAGTCGGGGTCGGAGGCTAGAGTGTTTTTGGTATTAGCGCAGTTACGTTATTGTTTAATTGGTGTAGAAGCTCGGCACCATTTGTAGGATAACGGACTTAGCCTCTTTCATTCAGTCCTGTTGGAGGTTGACTGACAAAGCCTGGTCGAGGTCGGCCGCACAAGGGCTCTTTTACTTTGGCACAGTCCTGCGTTGGAGGTCGTCTGGTTAAAACGAGATGTTTTGCCATGAGCAAGTCTGCCACATAGCATTTTTGCCTGTGGTCCCTTTTCGGACAGCTCACGAGGTTTTTAGTTTTTGGGTCTGCGCGATGCTTCGATTATTATTAGTGCTTTCTGTTTTCTATGTTCTTTTGGCCCTTTCGTTTTTTTCCTTATACAACGTCCTAAGTTTCCTTTATTTGGGGCTTACGTGTCCTGCTTGTTTTCGCCCTATTAATCCTTCGGCGTATTAGGCTGTTTTTGCTTTTCATATCCTGTGGATTTTTTTCTTTCGGGCATGGTAACTTTTTGTTTTGGTTTTGGAATATTTTCCCCTCTAGTTGTTTCGCGTGTTTCGCCTTTTTGTTAACCCCCCAGGGTCATAGGTTTGCGTTCCTTTTTGTTAAGGGGATAGCCGTGTTTGTATGGATTAATTATTTTTGTTGGTTTGCTTTACTTAGCCCTTTGAGACTAGGGCGATCTTTTGTTATAAGTTTGAGGGTTTTTTTTGCGGTTCGGATTTTGTGCTTCGTCTTCTTAGGCGGGAGCTTCGCTTGGCTATAACGCCTTGCAGGAAAGGCTCAAAAAGTAATCTGTTCATCAACGCTCACACTCATGCTCATTTGAAGTAAGATACGGGGTAATTATTGATCAGCTTTGAGCTTGGCTTAGGGGTGCCAAGGAGAACAATATGACCGATGCGAATTTACAGCCGGGCAGGTGGTCCCTTCCCTTTTAGCGATCCGCTGGAAAACTGAGCACAAGCAGAGAATCCCGCGTCCATCTTGCATTTATGGCAAGGGGGGTACTTAACAGCACGTGAACATCTTCACCCGACCATAAAGGCTCATCAGTGTAGAGTATTTGAACCTCGTATCTAATTATGAGAGTTATGAATAGCAGACAAAGTTTGGAAATCCAAGGAAAAGTAATCGTAGTACCACCTTAAAAACTGTCAGAATACGACAGACACAAGAATACAATACACAGTCGCATACAACAGCCATAAACGTCAAAGGATATTCTTAATTCTAGCTCTAAAATTCGTTAATTAAAAAAAAGAAAAAAAAGCCAATCCTCAAGAAAACGACCCTCACTCCCACCGTCTTACTAGTCCCCACACCCTCCCCAGTGTAACGCAGCTTAAACCTTCGATCTTTACTAATTTAATGTCACGAAGCGTGTATGTTGGAATCTTTCAATTTGACATTTCCTCTTTGATTTAAGATTATTGTGAAAAAGAGCAACTTGGCTTCAGATCAGACATTCTGTAAAGAGCAAGATAAAAGTAATATACATTATTACTATACATTAAGCCAAGCCTAAAAGTGGAGCTCCCAAAGAATAAGCTGGTGTTCGTTTCTCAAAAATAGTCCCTGAAACGTTTCGGTCCCAAATACAACTCGGGGCTTTTTTGGCTCATTCTCTTTCACACTATACCACCGCACCCCCAGCCATGCCTGCTGCTCAAAAAGCCCGAACGTGTTCCGAATTGTCCTCCAATATTTTGGGGATCTGTTCTGTGAAGCCCAGCTCGAAAGTCATTTTAGAGGACAGCTTTAATTTTTTTTTCGGGCATCAAACTGAACACATATTTAACGCACGAGTAATGTTTCCATAACCTGGCATTTAACTGTCAAGGCTTGTCAAATCTCCTCCCGTTATTGGCTGTTCGCTTGAATGAACTTGAAACGTCACTCGTTTTAATACAGCAACAAAATATAACTTATTCTGAAGCAAATGGTGCTCTTTTTGGGTTTCCATCGTGTTCGGATGTTAACCCTATTTTGCCTGGGCTTTTTTTGTGTTTCTGATCCTGAGCGGGGGGGGGGGGAGTATTTTCACTTTTATATTGAAACTTGGCAGGTTTTTAGCAATTAATTCTCT
>Ga0126336_10002300_pt1 | contig 10766 bp, 6 predicted proteins | sample SidCmetagenome_FD_92530 | JGI IMG/M metagenome (GOLD analysis project Ga0126336, IMG submission 92530) | Coral microbial communities from El Islote,Puerto Morelos, Mexico - Siderastrea C C metagenome | ecosystem: Host-associated > Invertebrates > Cnidaria > Coral | place: El Islote,Puerto...
GTTTTCTCCTTGAAACTGGTTCAAATTCTGTTTTGCTGCTTCAATTAACTGCTTGCAGTCCTTGCCAAAGGAATCTCGAGCATTTGCATTGTGAGTTTCAACACTGTGCTTGCGATCCAGTTTCAAATGTAGTCCGTCCACATCTGAAACACTATCTTTAACAACATGAAGAAGGCTTGTTGCCTGAGAATGCAGATCATTTTCATTTCTGCTGTGCTCATCAATCAGGTACTGATTCTGGTCTCTTTCTGCCATTGTTGTTTTTAGTGTGCATTTAGTTTTCTTCAGTGTAAGATTTGTCTTGCTCAACTTAGCTTCCTTTTCTTCCAGTTCCATGCATCTTTCCTCAAGTTCTTGTTGAGTGTCGGTAAAAAGGTCTGTCAGCCTTTTAAATTCTTCTTCAAGAGCAGCAATTTTGGCTTCTCTTTCAGCGTTCAAATCCTGTTGTGCTTTCATCTCTTGTTGCATGGCTCTACATTGAAAAGATGAATGTACTTAACTTCATCAGCTAATCAGTCACTATTAGTCAACGCTTACAATAAGCACTGACGGCCTATGAAAAACGTTGGTTATTTCACTCAGAGATGTCAGCTACTTTTTTCAAGTTTCTTTCAAACCCCTTGTTGATACAGTTGGTTACTCTACTCAAACCAGCTGCCTACTTCAAATTTTATTGAAACCCCTGAATTTAGTTATTGAAAAAAATGGCGACTATAAACAACATATGATTGTATGGATGAACCCTGGAAATGAGCAAGTGCATGCTGTGATTGGTTTGCCTATCCGTAGAAAAGTTGCATGAAATAGTGCATTTTCTCACTGCAATTTATTTTTTGAGGTAAGATAAAAACACTTCTTATAATAAATATTAACAGGTTGCTTAAAGCATAAAAAATGATTATAAAATATTATTAAATGTAAGTTAGAGTAGTTAATTCTACATCACACTTGATGTAAGAGTGACACCTTAGGGAGGGTCCACAATATGTTCCTGTTTAAGATAACAAGAGTATCAAGATAATAATATCCATCAATATAGTGTACGTACTGGTAATTTTCTTCTGCGATATAAAACCCATCCTTTCCTCTAGCAGCTAACAGGTCTTTTTTGAGTTTCTCAATTTCCTCAGTATACTCCTGAAAAACAAAATAATATCATTTAATAATCAATTTCATCTATTGTGTGCATTTTTATCAATGATGTCCATTTATATTTCATGTTCTGTTACAAAACAGGAGAATAAATAAATGGAATTTATACGAAATGACTGAAAACTAACAATTTGTGTCATTTAGCACCACATTAAGGTTCTGCTATTATTCTGTAAGACCATTTATGCTTGAGCATGCACAAATGGAATAGCTGTTTAAAGGTCAAACCTTTTTGTAAAAGCTGGAACATACATGTGTAGCCTTCCTGAATTTGTGCACCTCATTTGACATGCTAGTGCAAATTTTGTTCACCTAGTTTAAATCTGTTTTTAATTGCTTAATGTTATTTTCAATTTGCTTAACATACCTTGATCAAAGTTTTCTTGGTGAGCTTCTGGTTTATTTCAGGTCTGTTCAGGATATTCTTTGCTCGGTGTGCATAGTCAAGAGTACTAAGAGTTTCCTAGGAAATTAAAAATTTTTATCAATCATTCTATCTGTGTGTTCTTTATACAGTCGCGCCTCGTGGACACCTTGCTATTACGAACACCTGGTTATTATAGACAGCAGGTGAAGACCAAGAGAATAAGAAAATGACTCTCGACCTACTATTACGGACTTGCTCTATTATGGACACCAAATCTTAGTCCTGATGGTGTCCATTATGTTTACGATGAGAGTAAACATAATAGCTGTCATCATGCAATTCAAGCCCTTGAAACAACATCATGGAATTCCCACACTGAATTCTGTGTTCCCTGTTGAATGATCCATACATTAAAAACATCAAGATAACTCCAATGTTTTGTACCTCTAAGTTGCAAAGGGCCGGTGAAATGGTGGCAACTATAGAGGTTTTTGTTCGCCCTCCAAGAGAATCCTGCAGAAGTCTCGTCAGCTTACTTTCCCTGTCAATAAAAAATGATGCTTTGTTATCCATGCTCACAGCAATCTAATCAAACAAAGTAACGTACACTAGGATGCAGTGGTCAATCAATTAGTTACCATTTGTTTCAAAACAAAAAGTAATTACTAACATTACTGATACTAGTTTTAGCCTGTGAGTAAAGCTACCTCTAATTGCTTGCAGTAGCTAGGAGTGTTTGCATGAAAGAGCATAAACTGTGATTTACCATTCAATACTGCTGCAATTATTATTTTGTAAATTTGTAAGGGGTGTGGCTGCCTTTTTCCAGGCTATATCATGTAAGACTGTGACATAACAAACTAGAAGTCTTAACATTACAGATATTTGTAATTTTTCACCAACAAATACCTTATTGATTAATAGTGTTTATTGTTTGTTTTGTTTATACCTGTAAGGGATGTGTGGTGCTCTTTCTACCAGTGCTGTAATCACTCTGCCGAGAGTCAAAAGACTCTGATTGATAGTACCTGAATGATATTAAGTATAATATGTACAAGTTAATTTATTCAACGATTTAAATTATGAATAAATAATAGCAAATACAGCACTACTGAAACTGTAAGTACCAAAGTTAATCGACATCTACTCTTGTCTTACAGGAAATGTTACTTTACGATTCATAATAAATTTACTTTGAGGTGCTTTCTTTATATAAAACTTTGAAAATTGCACAACAAAAGCATTATTGGTGCACAATGGGTTACTTACGTTGTTACAAAAGTTTCCTGTGATGTATAACTTATCTAATGTAATTATGTTGTATATTCATGATTTATAATGAGTAAAAAAATGTACATTTGTAAAGCCTTTTTAAGATCTCAAATGACATCTAAAAACGACACCTAATAACAGCTGTCTGGCAGTGCCTCTTAAGCTCTGTGACAAGGCTTTTTGTCAACACTTTTGGGACGATTCATTTGCATGTTTTCCACCTCAGCACTTTAAAGATAAACAACAAGCAACTAAGAGGTGCAGGTTCTTACCGGCTTCTCTTAATCTCTTGTCCACAGCACCTGATCGGCCAACATTTTCACTGCCAGCTAAATCGACCTAGAAGAGAAGTTTATCAGTCAAGTTTAGTTAATTGTCAAATGAACCCCAATTTGGGTAATTATGTCTGGTACCACTACAGAGATGCACTTGTTGAACTAGTTTCAAAACGTGAAAGACACAATATCATGTAACTAGCTCAAAATGTGGTGAAATCAGCTCATAGTTGGAAAACACCTCACAATTAAACTCACACTTAGCATTAACTTACCAAGTTTAATTTGCCGATCTTCAATAATTCCTCACCAGTGACAGAATTTTCTTTGATGTGAATAGTGACAGAAAACACTGAGTGGGAACGACTGAAAAATGAAACACATTTAGCAAATATTTCAGTGAAATGATCAGAAGAGACTTCCTGAAGCTTGTGGCTTTATCAGGCTAATGGCATGTGTCTGGATGTCCTTCGAATGCCCACGACACTCCAGTTCATCTACACTGTAAGCCCTTGAAGACTTGTCAGACCTGCAGACAGACCTGCAGGATACCCAGTTTTCAACAGCTAGTTACTGTGTAGCATGCCGAGCAGTTGTGTTGGTTTTGGTGTGTAGCTGGGGAGAGCAGGATTGGAGCAGTTACTCCAAATACATGTATGATCCCTATGTGTTCCTGCAACCACACCCTACAAGTGACTCTGACTTGTGTTAGTGCCCCATTGTAAATATGTACTACATACACGTGCAACAAGAAAATGTTTCAATTTTTCATTTGACCTAATAGCCTGGTCATTATCTTGAACATGTCCAAATGTACCTCGAATGGGCATTCATCAAAGTGGCAGCAGTTTGTCTCTTTGATCGGCCTCTCTCCAGAATATCGTAAACATCATCTTTGTCATGGACCACAAGCTCCTCAAGTCCTTGGATGACAACTGAACCCTAGAAGAACATGAGCCAAAGAACAAGTAAGGATGGGTGGGGTAAAGACAGCAAGAGCATGAAGGGCGGATACATCTTACTATCGCAAAAGGACACCGAAATCTTAGTTCATGCATTTATTACCTCTAAATTAGACAATTGTAATTCACTACTCTATGGCCTCCCTCAATTTCTGATCGACCATCTACAAGCTGTTCAAAACTGTGCCGCTCGCCTTATAACTCGTTCTAGAAAACATGATCATATCACGCCAATTCTAAGGCAGTTACACTGGCTTCCCGTTGACAGCCGGATCAAATACAAGATTCTTTTGTTAACCTTCAAAGCTTTACATGGGTTAGCACCTTCTTACATAACAGAAATGTTGCAGCCCTACAGACCATCAAGAATTAAGATCTGCATCTAAGAGGCTCCTGATAGTACCATCAGCCAAGTTGAGGGGTTATGGCTGTCGATCATTCTCATTTGCCGCACCTAAACTGACAGAACCTGTCCGCCATCACGATCATTTTGCAAACTTCAAAACTGCCTTTACAGACTCACTTACTCCGCGAATATTTTAACTAAGAAGAATTAATGCCTATAGTGTAAATATTAGTAGTTAGTATCGGTATTTATGTTCTTCTATATATATATTTTATTTAAGTATTTTTATATTTTATGGTTTTTATCACTGATGTAAATTTTTTCTATTTTAAATATTACTAATACGTTGTAAAGTGTCATGGTCCCTTGGATATGGCGCTATAGAAATGCTTTTTATTATTATTATTATTATTATTATTATTATTATTATTATTATTACATATTTGTAAATGACTAATACTAACAGTACCATAAAAGCTCTCCTAAGCCCCCTGGGGACTTATTTAATTTTGGAGGTCATAAATGAGGGGTCTATTTGAGAAGAGGGCTTGATAGAGAGGAGGGGTTACTTCAAATCTTTAAAAATGTAATCTAAAATAATTTTTGCACAGAACTCAAACACTGTTAACTTACCTCTTATCAAGAAAGACTACCCAACTTTATATATTTTTTTCTTAGCTTTTATAAAAATACACTAACTGGTGATGAAGTGGGTGGCTTATTAAAGATTGGGAGATTTTAATTACAGAATCTGATGTCCCAAAGGGGGAAGGGGAGCTTATAAGAGAGGGAACTAATTAAAAAAATTGACTGACAAAGGGGAGGGGGCTTATTACAAAAGGAGGTTTATAGAGTTGCGGAGCTTAATAGACGTTTTACCAAAGTAGTCTGTAGTGGAAAAACAGTGAGATACAGTAGAATTCTACAATCTAAAACACAGGGTTTTCAATAGGAATCTGAGTAGATGACAAAATTTTAGGAGTAGGCAGAGAATTAACTACTGGTGTGAGATTGTGGGGGGGAGGGAGGTCCAGGGGGTATGTTCCCCCAGAAAATTTTGAAAATTTGGGCCTCTTAGAATGCATTTCCCACATACTGGAGCAAGAATTAGGGTATTTGAACAGAACGGGAAACACAAATTGCCACTAAAATAACTCAGAATTCAGGCAAGATTCTTTTGTTTTTTGGTGAATAAGTCTTGGCCGATCCAACGCTTGTGTGTTGTTGCAAATGTTTCTCATGTCAGTTGTAAAATATGAGGTACAGCATTGTAATTTCTCAATCAAATAGGCCGCGAATCCATGTGAAATGTACTGGCCCCTACTGAAAACCCTGGAAACATGCAAGGGAGACCAAAAATTGTTCAACTGAACATGATGGGAGTTCAAGATAAATATTGAGCAACATCAACAAAGGAAATGACGATAACCAGAGTTTGAGATGGCCGGGGTGTATTGTAGATTGAAGTCATAGAATATAACAACGAAAACATTAGAAATGAGTCAATGAAACAAAACTTATTCAGAGAAATAAGGAAAAGTCCCTTTTACAGTGAGCTTGTCTGACTTGTTTCTGGATTAGCCCATAGCACTCAAGATGCTGATGCCAGTACATGTAACCACATGTAACTCTTGGCGGGGTGGGGCACCCAAGTTAACACTTCATAAGCCCATGGAACTCAAGATTGCTGATGCTGGTACATTTAACTACATGCAACTCTTAGGTGGGGCACCCAACGTAAGGTTACTCCGGACCTTTGCGAGTGTCCTTGGGGAAAAAATCCATATTCGCGCCATTTTAAAGGAAAACACAACAACCTATATATTGTTGCAAAGCTTAATAAATGAAGATTTAAAAAAATAATAATAATAAATTGCCGGTTTCTTCAAATTATAGGGTATCAAATCCAAGTGCGTTGGCAAAATAACTGCACAGTGTTAATCACAAAGGATCAATTATCCAAAGTGTGTCAGCATTTTTCAGTATTCTGACTGGTTATTTTTTAATTAATTTGTCAAGTTCAAGCAGCAAAGAATGCCTGATGGGCATTGCATTGAAGATCACCATGCTTAAAATATTATAGTTTTCAAAAATCCCCGACAAGCTTTTGTTTCACAACATCTAAGGAATGTTCAGGCCAAATTTCACAGAAATCTGCCAAATTTTGGGACCCTATTAATTCATTTGTTTGATTGAATGACGCGTGGTCATTTCACGGTCATTTTTGCAATTTTCTTTTGTGGAATTAAAAAAGCTGGCAATTCATATTTTTTTCTGAAATCTACATTTGTTCCAACGATATATAGTTTGCCATGCTTTCCTTTAAAATGGCGTGCATAAATTTTTTTGTCCGGAGGACATGGAAGGACACACACGAAGGTCCGGAGTAACCTTAACATTTCAGAACCTGGGCTCCTAGGGATTTTTTGAAAATTGTTGGTAAAAGTTCTTAGTCATGAATGTAGATCTCCAGTGTTACCTTGCGAGCTGAATCTTCAAAAAGACGCATTTTTTGATTATCCATGGTTGGGGACAGTAAATCAAACAACTCTTCATTGTATATTTCCAAGAAGGACACGCGGACAGAGAACTCACATTCCTGGAACACAAAAACGTACAGTACATTATCATCTTATTCTTTGTCAGAATTTGTAAAATCTTTTCAAAACAATATCTTAACAAATATTAGCCAACAAATTGAAGGCCAATCTTTAAAGAAGGCAAATGGCATTCTGGCCTGTATGCAAACAGTTTCTACTTCCCTACTGCCCAGAAAGAACCAATCGTATAATAATGTGTATTTATTCATCTATTTGTTAACATAGCTTTAAAAAATGTGGTGTGTCCTCTTCGCCAAAGAAAATACAAATATTGCTTGATTAGAAAATTTACTCACCGTTTGACTGTTGAGCTTTTCTAACAGCTGATGCATGGTACGTGGGATTATTCCAGCTGAAGGGTCCTTGAATTAAAAAACATGCAATAAACTTCAGATCAACTGGATGACATGCTCATCTTATTCTTTTCAAGATCACACGGGAGTTGCTGAGGGTGCACAAGAGTTTCCAGCCAAATGACAGCAAGGGTGAGATCTCATGTCAACTCCCATTCATTGTCATCGTCTCTGGCTTTTTGAATTAATTATTGCAGTAGTTTCTCACCTCCTCCCAAGAGCAGTCATCTTGACTTCTCTCCCCCTCCATGGTGTATGTTTTGCCCGTACCTGTCTGGCCATAACTAAAAGCAAGAAATGGACACTTAGCTATTATACTGAGAGGTTTCATTTAAAAGCAGAAAGAGTAATCAGCAACTTAAATGAAGGTGAATTCTCTTTAATACTGACAGTCAAACCTCTATCTGGACTTTTTGATTGTCCAGACTTTTCTCTGTCTGTGGTAACCTGACTTCTTAATGGCAATTAAACAATCACATTTGTAAAACCTTTGAGCAAGGTTTGAGCAAGGTGCAAGCTTCCTTCAAGTAGGCTTTGTTTACTTCATGTTTTCCGACGAAATTTCATCAGAAAACAGGATTACAAGGGATGAAACTCAAGCACGCAGTTTATTTAGCCGGCTGTGAATACTGTTCCTTCTGTAAATAACCATTTATGATTGCTTGATTCAATCTTGTTTGGTGAAGTGTTTTGATTTGCGCATTTGATCATATTTACATGCTAATTTGCACTATATAAGTATTAAATATTATTTAAGTCCATAAATATTCATTTTTTGGCAAAATTTATCTAGAACTTGATTATCCCAACTATCTTCAGGAGTCCCAGTGAGATCCGTACAATTAGGATTGAACTGTACAGCTGACTTACGCAAAGATTGTACAGTTGTATCCCATCAAGACTTCATCCAAGACTGGCACAACAACCGAACGATAAAGATCAACCTGCTTTGTATCAGGTGCAAACACTCGATCAAATGTGAATGTTTTTGTTGTTGAAGACAATGAGGAAGTGTTAGCAATGTCATGTTTAACAACAACTTCCCGTTTAGATGGATGGCATTTCACCACTGATGGCGAGCCTTCCTTCACTTCTTTTCCATTACGAGGCCTACAATTAAAAAATAGACAAAAACAATACGCGTTTCAATTTTTACCAAAAGTTCTATTACTCATAGTTAAGGGCTCTTCCAAAGGGCAGTGGGAACTAATTCTGTACAAATAACACATCTATGTTATCTAAGATCAAAAATTTTATACAGGTGTCTCATAAACCTATATTCCTGAAATCAAGTCATGCTACAGTCGAACCAGCTTGGCACAGCAGTAGTGCGACACTTGCATGACAACATTTTAAAACATAACTATATTCCTCATATGTAACTCTAAAAAGACTACCTAACTTACATGTAAAATCTAAACATCATAATTTCGCCTTTTAGGCAAATTTCAGAGGTCAAGCTACTGGCATGCTAAACTAAAAAGATCCCATTAGGTTTGATTTTGACATGACGTCTCAAACAAGTCATGCCATTGCTAAGTAAAGCCCTTTCATGCTAGAGGGCAGTAGCACAATTTGATTTCAAATGTTGAACAACTCATAAAATACAGTGTTTGCACGTCCCGCAGCTATAAGACAAAGCAAATTAAAACATAATCTTTTGGAATTCGTAGAAAGTTAATAGATGTTAACCACTGTCCACGTTGTTCAGTAATCAACTGCAGATCACCAATTTCACTGTACAGAGTTGGGCGCCATTTTAGATTCCTCAAACATAATTTGAAGTCATGCCCGACGAATCACCTTCATCAAAAATTCTTAATGAAGATCAAAACATCGTCGTTCCATTTGAAGCTTTTAAAAAACACAAGAAAATATGATTTGAAACACACTTATGCCACCTTGTTCTTGGAACTATCTTCTCGATCAATCGACAGAACTAAAGAAACAAACCATGTCGATTACTTGTGTAAAGCGTGCATTTCTTACCGACATCGTACGACAACTTGAATGTTCTTTTCCTGCGGTACTTTGCTTTTCACCATTCTAATTTTACACTTAAAAAGTGAAAACTTTTTTTCTCCTGATTAGTTTCAGAAATTGAAGAGAATAAGATGAAGCTTTCTTTCTGACCGAAAATTGATCAAATCACACACAGTTCTGTTGTTCTCCCTGATCTCTTCTCTCGTTCGATTTCCGAGCCAAATTTGAACGAACCAATGAAATCCACCAACATTTGTCACGTGGGATACGTAAAACATATCCCATGACACAGTGCGATAACGCAGTTCTCGAGTATGTTTACCAGAGATTTTTAGTAATCTTAGGAGGAAGTCTGCTTATACCCAGAAATTTTCAATGCTAAAAGGATGACATTTGTTTTCCCGTCCATAAATGGCACGGAGAAGCCAAGAGAAAGGAGTGGGCATGCAGCGGTCCATTTTGATGGCTATGTAGTGGTTTGGGGAGGCTATTATCGCGTACGTAAGCTTAAAATGCTTTGAAAGACAACATAGCTAGAGATCTGGATCCGGGGGTAGTTGCCTCGATAGAGAGGTTCGTATAGCGCCTTCAAGGAGTATAGAAATTTCCCGTTAGGGACGAAAAGAGACCATCTTATTTTAGCACCAAAGGAAAATGATCGGGGTTTCTTTTCTAATTTTCTTTCTGTGTGGAACGACGGGACAAAGCTTCCCAGGAACTTCAACTGAGGAAGAAATCCATCCAGACACCTCCCCCCCTCCCCCTTCCTTCCCAAAAAAGATTTTTTTTTATAGGTTAAGTGCACAAAATACTAGCAGATTTCAGTAGAAGATAACGGTGAAAGATTTTCACCAAAAAAATAGCCTTGATTATTTTTTGTATGTGAATTCACAGTAACATTCAGGGCCATGTGCAAAATCCATTTATTTACAGCATGGTCCTGAGGTTGCATTTCCAGGAGTTTATTTTGTGGCTGACAAATACCACCCAAGCAATGAGGTGTGGCTGTACTGTGTTGAGACGTCTACGTGGTAAGGTACACTTCATGTCATAGGCACTGATTTGCAACTACCTTGGACATCCTTAATAGTGTGGTGGAGGCCGTGTCAGGGGTTAGCAGTGTATGTAAGTCTGCTGTCCAAATTCCAAATTTTATTTTATGGAGGCAGTTTGAGGCATTTCCCTGTCAGAATTCATTCAGTGATCCTATAAACCCTTGGTTTGTATGTTATGTCCTTGCCGGCATGTTGGTGGTCATAAACAACAGGTTTCTCCTTAGCACCTTTTGTTAGTACTGGATGGTTCTGGTCAAAGCGACCCATTGATACAAACAAATTTCTTCATGGAAAGTTTTCCACGTAGATGGTCTCTGACTTTGAAGAAATACGATCTTGATTGAGCATGGCTTGCAAAACCTTAGAGTAGGAAAATGACCATAGAGCACCAAAATGACTGA
>Ga0126336_10002301_pt1 | contig 10765 bp, 4 predicted proteins | sample SidCmetagenome_FD_92530 | JGI IMG/M metagenome (GOLD analysis project Ga0126336, IMG submission 92530) | Coral microbial communities from El Islote,Puerto Morelos, Mexico - Siderastrea C C metagenome | ecosystem: Host-associated > Invertebrates > Cnidaria > Coral | place: El Islote,Puerto...
AAAACATTTCCATTATATTGCTTGTGCTTTTTAACTGCATGATAAACGAAGGAAGGCAGAAGTAATTATTTAAAGAGTATTTTTTCATAACAACGAAACTAACTTCAAAGCGACTGAACACAACCAAAAGCCGCTATGTAAAAATACACTCGCCTTCTGTTTCTGTCCATTAACTTCAAGATAAATAGCTTTCAGGTTCGCCGAGGCTTTACCAGACACTCCATTGCCCATATTGACTTGTATTTGTTGAACTACTACCGTCGTAAATCTTCTGCTCTGAGCGACGAAATTTGACCATAAGTCCAAACAGAGAGGTATTTAGTCGTTACTATGAGAAACAAAGAAGGAGAAATTTCGATGAAACTGAATGCATTATGGCGTTCTATGACGCAAAGAGTAAGAAGCCATACAAAAACATGAACGAACAAAAATATTCTTTTCTTAAGGGGACGTATAACAGGCATCTCGTCCTCTCTCCTTAGTTTCATGTTACATGTAAATCAAAATATAGTGGAATCCCAAGTTTTCGAACCTCCTAGGGAAACAGAAATTGGTTCGAAAAATTGGCTGGCACAAAATCACGCTTGATATACGAGAATTGCTTTATAACAACCAGGAAAGCAAACAGAAATACCATGGCATTCTTGTATAGTTTTAAGCTTTCATTTGAATAGCCACACTTTAGGTTTTACTCAAGACCCACTTTATACACATAACAAACAGCACCCACAGGAAAATCTGGCCTAATGAGTGATCATTCGACGGAAAGGCACTAAGAAGTACTTTCCTTGGTACTGTTTAGGTGCTTCCACCTTTTGAGTCTGAGGATAAAATCCTGACGTGTGACCATTCATATGAAAGCTACTGAGTAGTAATTTCCTGTGGGTTCGAGAAATCGAAGGAAAATTTGTTATAAATTTCTTCCATGGGGGGCAAGATTGGTTCCAAATATCGGGAGTTTCGAAAAATCGCGAGTTCGAAAGAGCGGGGGTAAAATAACGGTGTTTGGCTGAAGCAAATGCAAGGGAAACTGGCCATGGTTCGAAAAATCGGGAGGTTCGAAAAATTGAGAGTTCGAAAAACCGGGATTCCACTGTAAATTAATATACTTTAAATTGCCTGTTTCGACCGTACCATCACGCAAAAATAAAATCATTGCTACTAATACTAGGTATAGATATAGGTCGACCTCTCAAGTTGGAAAAGGATGGTTGTTTCCGTGCGTGGATCCCGGCCATCTTATGTGCAATTCTTAAGTTCCTATATATACATTTATAAATTCTTTTACCTGCAGATTTTCTATGTTTTAGACAATGGCTGTTGCACGTATTAATTAATGCCACTGGTCGGCAAGACATAGAAATTCTGTTCACCAGACGTGTTAGTCTCTTAAACTTTTTGCCACAACTTAATTTAGCGAGTTTTCCTAAACATGATATAACGACTAATAATTAAGCGATCTTCTTCGGCTCTTTGTGTCGGTCTGTTACTTAAGTTCCCTTTTTATTTCATGAAATTGCCAAAATTAAGTTACCGATAGAAAGAAATCTTTTATTGGATACTTTGAAAACTCTTTTTGTGGAAAAAAATTTGCTAATCTCGGAGTGATAATTTCATTTAGGTAAAAAGTGGAAAAGTAGTTTGTAATTACTTTCCTCCTTTTAGCTTAAAGTATCAAAATATCCAAAATGTTCTTAAATGGACCATTGAGGGTCAAGTGTTTCTGATATTAAATGTTCCTGTTTTGACACTTTTTACCTTTTCCATTTTTTTTTTGAGAATCAATATTCCCGATGATATGGTTTCCCTTTCAGAGAGGTTCCTTTCTGACCTTTTGTGTTAGAGAATAGGATGTTCGTTCCTATTACTGACTTGTAATTTTACGAAAAACATTTCCTACTCAACATCACCTCATTCTTCACATTTTTTAACTTCCATCAAGGAAAATTACTCTCTCCTATAATTGTTCATGTAGTTTCGACAGACTGGCTGTTTCACTTCGATTCAGTCATTTGAGGAAACTAGACCATTGTCACGATGGCGTTATTTTACTGCAACTTTAGAAATCACTTGATCGCTTTTCTCTTTCCCATATAAGAACCTTGAAATCTCAGTGAAGTTTTAATCGTAATAGCCCTAATTTGCACAAGGAAATAATAAATGGAAAGGCTCTGGTAATCGTATAACGAAATTTTTAAAAGGGACACCTTCATCTATTTTTCGTATATCCTTTTAAAAAAAGCCAAAAATATATACGGTCTTCACTCATAAGCCTAAAAATAGTTTTTGCTAGCAAATGACAATTCTAGTGCACGGAAGCTGTTTATAGGTATCTTTGGCCTTGGATTGCTGAAATGAATTCCAACTTTGAAAATGCTGAGCCAAGATTTTAAGTTTTTGAATTTTGTCTCCTTTAAAATTGGAAAAACTGGTTGAGGCTCGTTTGTTCTTTAAAAATCCTCCTGGTATTGTCCCCTTGGTAGTCTCGAAGCAGTTCATTTCTGAACAAGGTATTTAGATATAAATTTAGCACATTATGTCCAGAAAAAAAAAACAAGAAAGTTCAGGTTATTGATCCCTTCAAAATTACGTACTGATCCTCTTTATGGGTTCCCTTTCACTATTACTGTTCCTTACTGTTGACGTGGGAACTCATCTTCCCCAATCCTCTGTTTGTTTTCATGTGATTCGATGGTTCGCTTTCAACATTTTCCTATTTCTTCTTCAAGTTCTCCCTAGTTGTTCCTTCATATTAAAATGGTTCCTTTTTTCCGTCACTCGCTTTTCAGCCGGTAAAGAATTTGATTCCTTTCCTCCCTTCCCATTCCCCCTCTTCCAACGTTTTTGTTTGTTTGTTTTTTATTTGCAGCCGCCTCCGCGCTTCGAAGGCACAGAAAAAAACACGGAAACACTTGCCACTTAGGCTAGTAATAAAGGTCCTCCTGATCACTGGGCATGAGTTTCACTTCTTCTTCTTCTTCGTTCAACAAGGATTTAACCAGAGCGTTTGAAATTCACTGACACACTCTAGTTAGCGCATTCAGTTCAAGTAAGCTGAAACAAAAATCACGTAATCAGTGCGCTAGCGACACTATAGACAAAGACCAATTTATGTTAACATAAATTGTAGTTCATGGAACAACCATGAGTGATCATGTTGGGGTTGTGTGACATGCAGAAAGATAGAGGGTAGAGTGTCATGGTTCAAAGTTCTTGGCGATCATGCGTAAGTAACGCAACTCGTAGGCTGAACCAATCAGAATTCGTGTGTGTTTCACTGTCAATCAATTCGCGGCATTGAATACTAGTCTTGTGTTCATTCATTCCTTCGCTGCTAGCCGGCAAACTTTATCTCTCTTTGTTTGACGAAATTGCTCCTCCCACCCTCCCTCCCTTTGGCTTTAGTATGCCACACACCCAAGAAAACAGAATGTTTTGTAAACAAACAGTAACTTACCTTATTGGATGTATTTAGTTGGGCCTTCGGCCTCCATGTTAAGAGATCACCTCTTAGTTTCTTGGACTATGCATAGTTCATGTACAGTTAAATATTCTTTGAGTATTTTGAGTATCTCACAATATCTATAGGGATCTCCTTATATAATATGTTATAGTTAGCTGATTTGTTATGTTACAGTTAGCAGCCAACGCTGCTCGGACTTATGCAGTTAATCTGCATCAAAGACACCTTACGAACTGATTATTTCTGTCTAATCTCAAGAACTGCATAATTAAAGTAAGGAGTTTATCTTAGGTTCAGAGTTGATTCTTTCTGAAATTCATTTGCAGTTGAAAGAAAAAATAAACTTTGGGTTGGGATGAAGTGCTCCCATATAGGTCACTCTTGGCCCCATAGACTCACAGAATAGATGGGATGGCATGGGTAACCATGGGTCTAAACTCCCCAAGGACTAAGGACCTCTCCTAGGGGATTGTGATTCCTGGAGGAGTGGGGATTGTGACCTTTGACTAAGGACCTATACCAGGCTATTGTGACCTGCAGCCCTGAAGAGGAGTAAGGACCTCTCTCAGGGGATCGCGATCGTGACCTGCACCCAGGGAGAGGAGAAGGGGTTGTTATCCCTTACTTAGCTAGACTAGTGATTTGCTTAGTGACACTGGCCTATTGGTGGAGTACTTCATTCCCAACCCCATTACCCCACATATCTTGTTGCGTTGTTGTTCCTCATGGGTTACAGTTTATAGTTTAGTTTATTAGTTTTTAGTTTATTATAGTTTATTTTAATAAACTATAATTAATAAACTATAAGTAATGTCCCAACTAATAAACTATAATTAATGCCCTATAAAATGCCTGCGTTTCAAATCCTCAGTTTAATACCGAACCTGTGAGAGAAAATTAAATTTATTTGCGGTTTTGAAATAAATGCAAATCTGCTACCTCCAAGAATGAATCAATGTTAATATTCATGACAACTTGATAGTAATCTCTTGTACTAGTTTCCTGGAAAAACTGCATGAAATAAATTTGTCTTTCGGATTCGAATGACCACATGACCCAGTAAACCGCAAAAGCGTACTCTCTTCCAGGAGCCTAATAACATGACCTTTCTCATAACCAGGAATAAGTACGCACTTTAGAAACCTCTGCCGGCAAACAGAAATGACTTTGCAAACTAATTCGGCTAGCCAATAGGGGTACGTACTTCCAACGAGTGTTTACCTACCCTTCAGAAGAAAGAGGGAGGGCTCATAATGTTTTCTTGTGGGGACTGTGAAATACGCGGGTACCAAATATTAATTACGGCTCTTCTACATCTACATCTACATCTACATCTACATTTTTATTACGTCTTCGCGCTCACGCTTTATCTTATTTCTTGAAAATCCTAACAAGAGTGAAAACAACCTTGAGAGAGACACACAGAGAGAGAGAGAGAGAGAGAGAGAGAGCGAGAGTAATACTTCCTTTGCACCACCAAATTATCTAATTGGACGTATAAATCTATATTGGGAAACATTATAAGAAACAAACTGTGTCAGAAGCGCTTGCTTATGTCCAGTATTGAATACGGATCCAAGTCTCGAGTAATTTTAAACTTATTTTTGCTCCCAAAATATACAGTTGAACATTGTCCTTAAGCCGTTATGAACCACTTGATCGAACTCGCCCATGATAGTTTAGCCCAGATCTTTGGAAAACTCTCCTTTGTAGTCTAAGGCAAAACGATTTCTAATTTATCTTAGGTAAACTGCATTCTTTTATATTCCTACAATAAGGAAAGCTTTTAGAGCTGAGTTAAAAACGTGTCAGACCAAATTTTTGATCTGCCTTCTTTATATTGCTGCGCCTTTCAATAACACGGGAACCGGTCTGACCCGAACCAACCAATGATTTCTCTTTTTTCTTTCTTTCTTTTTAATTATCGTTAATCACTGTTTCGAAACCAAGGAATTTAAGTTTCACAGCCTCAAAACGGTCACGTTAGCTCGCCGCAGTTGGCGGATCTCGACTCACTTTATCCGGCGGTTTGTGGTTTCCTCGTAGTTGTGATTGACGGCGAAAAAACACAAATGTGGTTTGGCCTATTATTGAAAGGCACAGTAACAGTATAACGTTGTCAACGCCAAACTGTTTTAACGATAGATAACTTAAAAACTTTTTTACGAGAACTGATCATGACCACCGAGCTTCTAAAGTCAACTGAAAGTCGATTAATTTTTCTTAACACGGGAGTTCAACTCTCTCATGCAAAACACAACCAATACCAACAACAGAATTCATTTTAATTCTTTATTTAGCGTCTAAGATTGGTAAAATAAAATCATCACACCAGAAAGCACAGCTCCTTAATGAAAACACCGCTTGTCCAATTCTTATTTTTTTTCTTGATTGAATATCAATTCATAACCCGAAATTAAATCACTTTACCCTTTTTGAGGGCCATGCATTGCGACACACTGAGATTTCCCAGTGTTATTGCTTTCGAAGTGATGTAACTTGTTCTTATGCTAGTTGCATAACTGGCAACTGGTCGCGATTTTATCCAGCTCATAAGAGTAAAAAGTAAAAATCATTTCCCAGTATATTCCCATCAGCAACTGCTTACTTTAAAATATCGAGATTTTAACCCATCACCTGCACAAAGCAATTAAACTGATTAACCAAAAGTCTGAAATCAGTGTTCAAAACTAAATCAACAGCTCAAAGCGTGAAGTCCCTTCACACCCGTAGTACGGCTGCACAGTCGTGCGCGTTAGACCACCATCAGCCTAACGACATGGCCAACGGTCTTCTTCGAGGTTCGGCCCGTAATGGTCGCCAGCACATCATCACCTTTGCCTCGTTCAGCCGAGCTTGGAGCTCTGAAGGAGACAGAGAAGAAACTTTGGCGGCCTCGGCGAACAGTGATGGAGCTGCGGCGAAGTTGGCTGAGATACTTCAAGCGATCTTTGACCTTGATGTCAAAAATCTCGGTTGGCCCGTTGTTATACACCACAAACATCACGAATCCGCTTCCTCCAGCTGGTATGGTGAACTCGTTTCTGGCATAAAGGACTCTGATTAGGGCGTGACTGGGATGCACCATGTTACGCGAGTTGCGTTCAAAGCTGTAGCCTTTTTGTGTTTTTCCTCTCAGCTTCAACTTAAAGGGTACCGAGGGAGGGATGAAGGAGGCTGAGAAGTGTGCACCATTTGTTCCGCGAGGAGTTACAGTGGTTGTTCCGAGACGCTTTCCATCCTTGCTCACTAAATCAAGACTCAGTGTTTTCTTGTTCACCGATTTTGCTCCAGCTACTGTTATGATGACCAAAGCTTTCTGGCCTATTTGATAAAGATGAACAAAGAAAAAAATTGCCACATCCGTCTGTTCATTTTTGACTCATGAGTTCTAGCGTACTCGCGTTAACTCACACAAAAGTAATTTGTTGCTAGGGACAATATTTCGTGTTTAGCATTTTTCGTGTGACGTAATTATTGTCAGTATGCGTGCGTTAGAATGCAAATCACCAAATTCTAGGAAAAAACATCAAGATTTGATTTTCAGCAGGGCGCTGGCGACCCAATTCTAAAGGGATTTCGAATCACGTGACATTCATCACTATCGAGTCGAATTGAACTTTTTTCATTTTGCACGCCATGTCCACCGTATTGTCTATTTAAATTTCTGGCTAAAAAATGTTGATTTGTGGTAAATTTTACTTTTTTAACTGGTAATACCTTTCATTTAAGTTAGATCTGTTGCACTATTTATCCTCAGAAAGTCGCTCTTAGTGTTTTAAATGACATACACGTACCATTTTATAGGCACTCACCAAGAAGAGGATGAGATATAGGGATTGGTGTTTTACTTCTCCCACGGGTTGGGATCATGACAAAGAAGTACTCGAAGTCGACATTCGTTTTGCTTGAACCCTTGACCTGGTAGGAGTGTTTGCCAGCTCTTGAGACTGTCAGCTTCCAGGTTCCGGGCTGGGGGTGGTCGATTTCGTAAATGGCTCCTCTTGATAAATAAATCTTGCCTGAGGTGACAAAACTTCCCCTGGGATCTTTGAGAGTGATGCTTGGGCCCATTCGTTCGGTTGTCACAGAGACGATGAGTTTTTCTGTGGAATCATCAACAGGGATGGTGTAAGAGGACACGCCAACGCTACGCTTCTTTTTCCCACTTGCCATTCCACTTCCTCCAGATGCTAAGCATGTTGCTCCTGCAAGTGCACCAGCAGTAAAGCCAGTAAGCTTCCTTAGTTCGCCACTGTTGGGAAGTTTGAACATCTGACCACATGTTTCCCTTGCCAGTTTCTCAAATGGCTCATAGGAGGAGCGTCCGCACAGACCAGTCGTGAAGAAGTTTATAGTTATGCCAACCCCCATCTCGTGATCAGCAAAAGATAGTGCTTCTTCGATGTTTTCCTCCGTGGCGTCTTTTGCTTTGGCGTCAGTGAAAACATATAACGGCGAACCATAGTTTGGACTTGCCGCCATGGCGTCCAGGATTCCTTTGAATGTGAGCTCAGGGCAGTCTCCGCCAGCGTGTGCACGAAGTCCCTGAATGGCATTCACAAACTGTGTCTGTTCTGTACTGCTTTTGTAAGTAACTGGCCCAGTCCCTTAGAGAAATATGATGGAAAGGTCGTTAAGTTGTAAAAAAAAAAATCGCTAAAGCTTTTCACTTGTAAGAACACCTCTAATTTAAATTTGAAAAAGTGTGAAACAAGCAACAACGTCTACTATTTTCCTGCATATAAGTTTCGTTTCCTAAATAGTGGATGTTAAGTGTGATGAAGTCGTGGTTAAACTTGGTACTCGTGAAGTAATAGGTTATTATTTCATGGCATAGTAGTGGATGATACATACTTCACGTTGCATTCCAAAGATCATAGAAAGACATTTTAAGAGACACCAAAGGTGACATAGGGATCCGAAAACCATACAAAGGCTACCCAAGATTCCTGAAGGTAGCCTGGTCTTCCTAAGATTCCCGAATATCAATCGATCCAGTTCAGAAGTTTTCCAAAATGAATAAAATTATTCCAAAGGTTTCCGAAAACCAACTGAAGTCTTCCGAAAATTTCGGGAGATGACTCGTAGTCTTTTGAAGATAACGTTTATGATGAGTATCCGCAGTCCTACGATTACCGTTACATAATTATTTGAATGACTGACTGATTGACTGACTGATTGATCAATCCATCCATCAAACGATTCATTCATTCATTCACTTAGCTATCTGTACATTTTACATTCAGTCATTTATTTATTCACTCATCCATCCATCCATCCATCCATCCATCCATCCACCCATTCATCCATCCATCCATTCATTCATTCATTCATTCATTCATTCATTCATTCATTCATTCATTCATTCGTTCATTCATTCATTCATTCATTCATTCATTTAATGGTCGGTTGATTTTCCTATAAGATTTTAGGTTACGTTTTTATGCAGAGCTATTTATGCAAACCTGGATCGTTAAAAGGTGAAAGGATGAAGTCGACGGTGTCGTCCCTAGGGTGATTAATGATCGATTTTGCGAGGTCTTTAGCTGCTTGAATTTCGTCACTCATGCTTCCAGTATCATCAATAGCGAACATCAAAGTGACGTCTCCATTGACACTCATGAACGTGTCAAACGCAGAAGGGCCGAGTTCCTTCTTGATGGAATCCATAAATGCTTTTACAGGGCAGCTAGAAGTGCATCGCTTTTTCCGACCACTCGTCTTTGACAATTTTATCGCCGAGTAGATACCCTGACCAAGAGACTGGCGAGCGAACAAGTAGTTACGTTTCTGAGTCGCTAGCTTGATGTTTGCTTTAATCTTTGCCAGACGCTGGGAACTGTGACGGTATCGCGATCCAGCGGCCCGAGCTTCGTACAGGGCTCTTTCTATTTGATCGAGGGCCTCTAAGAACTTGTTGGACGGTGATGTTCGAAATTTCTTAAAGGTAAATGGTCCTGCAACAGCTGTCCCCATCGGTGTCACTGACGTCATCGATGCATGAATCCCTGGCAAGGAAAAAACATAGGTACGCAAAGCGTGCATGAGCTTGTTTGGATTGTGAATTATTCTTGCTTATCAGTTCGTGGTATTTTAAGAGTGGTAAATTAAAACTGCCTCCGTGGAGTAAGATGTTTATGCCAAGGAATGGAGAACGATCAACAGATAAAGGTAAATGCCATTTTTTCTATTACTTAACACAATTGCTTGCTTACTGAGGGAAATAAAAGTATACCCTTGTTGCAGGTTTATTTGCAGGAACTAAACCCAGAGGAATGCTCACTCACCCAAACAAAATTCTTCCTCTGTCCATCCTCAAAAACACTCGCAAATTATGTAAATGTGAAAAATTACATTTACATAAAACGTAATATAAATGTGGCTAGTTTCAAGTGAGCTTAAAGTGAGTGATTTCAAAACAGCTCCAAAGGTTTTTCGTCGGGTTTAGAAGTGGTCCCATTTGCGACCGTTTGCCGTGTGGCCAAAACGATCATATTATACAGAAGGAATCAAAAGGGCTGTGAATAGAGACGAACGTTATTTTCGGTGATGTGTAGCTGTTGATCCAAATAGTTGCTAAAATTAATCATCCAGAGATTGAGAAACTATTTCCCCCCTTGAAAACTGAAGAAAGCGAGGTAAGTTGATCAATTTTGTTAGCCGTAAACATTGAAAGGATTTCTAAATCGCCATTTTCCCCCGTTAGGACAAATTGTTTCGATCGGCAGTGCTTACTTTGATCGAAGGAAAATAATCTTCTGAATTAAAACTAAAAATAAAAAAACGTAGGCGTTTAAAACGTAGACTCGTTTTAATTTCAAATTCATAATGAGATCAATATACCGTTTTTCAATGTTTTAACGGTTGGCATTTGAGAATCGTCAAGTATATTATTACTGAGTTATGTGAGTGTTACCAATTTGCTGATTTACGCTGATATCCCACACTCACTCATCCTCTTCGTGCCCAGCGGTACATAAGGCTGATGTACACTCGCAGAAGCATTTCCGCCAATTTTCACGAGAGAAATGATTTGGTGGTTAAAATCCCGCCGCATTTCATCTTCACTTGCAGTAAATACAGGTGAGATTCATGCAACTAACCAGTTTCGCTATACATATTTGTAATGACCGCTGTATGGTCTATTGTAGTCTAGGGTTAACCGCATATGTTTCTGTTTATTGATACAAAGAACAATTAAATCGTTTGTTTGATTTTCTGCTCTTAAAGCACGTATTTAGTTAAGTTCGTGCAGTTGATTCCACGCCTTCGTATTGAACACTAAAAAGAAGTAAGAAA
>Ga0126336_10002302_pt1 | contig 10765 bp, 6 predicted proteins | sample SidCmetagenome_FD_92530 | JGI IMG/M metagenome (GOLD analysis project Ga0126336, IMG submission 92530) | Coral microbial communities from El Islote,Puerto Morelos, Mexico - Siderastrea C C metagenome | ecosystem: Host-associated > Invertebrates > Cnidaria > Coral | place: El Islote,Puerto...
GGGGGGGGGGGGGGGAGGAGATTTGTAAAAAAAACAAAAGGCCCCGAAAATTGGTTGGGGGGGGTGTGGAGAAAGGAAGGGGCGGGGGGGTTTTTGGGAGGGGGGGGGGGGGGGGGGGCTAAGACTGTCCAAAAGTACTCGGCAGGTTTCCATATTTGGAGCAACTTTTTTCCGTTCTAGCTACATTTTATATCCTGAGCAGTTTCTAGACCGAAAATTTCCCAAGATTCTTCGATTGTTGTTCGAAGGCCATACAAACCGTAGCGATCATTTTTCGAGCTTTTTCAAAGATAAAAGCAGTTTCCCGAAGCCTTCCAAGAAGATTTCGAAGATGTTTGAACTTCGATCGTTCAGCATTTAAAACTCGTCAGCAGAAAAGACGTCATCGGTTTCTTCGCGATTGTTCTCAGTGAAAGAAATCCCTTTAATTTAAGAAGTTTTGGCATTAAATTTTTAATGACAGTTCAGACGATCCTACTTCATGGTGCTTCTTGGGTAGCTCTTTTGTCGTCGGAGAGCATAAAATGTAGGCTCTGTAGTCGCCAATGTCAAAGATAACGTCAAAAAACAATCTAAACAGTTTGTGGACCTCTACTAGTGGCGTTCTGGAGAGAGGAGGTTTGTTGAAAGTCCTACAACATTTAACTTCGCCAAAAACGATCCTGTTGAAACGATTTGTGAAAAGATCACTAGACGGAATATCTTGACAAACCACTTTTACACTGCCGCTCGCGATATTTTCGGCACCAAATTTTCGTTTGGGGCGGCTACAGCCCCCCCTTCCCCCCCCTGCTTCGCCGCCTATGGATAGCACGCATGGGGGACGTACTCCCGGCCAGTTGTCGGCGACAAACCCAACTGAACTTAGTGTTTTTTGTTTTTTTGTTTTTACAAACAATCATTTAATCTCATCTTACTTTACAATCCCTAGTTCTTTTCTCCTTCGGATAGTTTCTCCTTCTTCCCGCTGGTTTACAAGTCTTTCTTTGTTTCTTAAATAACATGTTCGCTTCTCTTAATTTGCCTTCTTCTTCATTCAATCAAACATTTTAGAGTTATATGAAATGCTTAAACTTTGTTTTTGCTGGATAATTATTTTACATAATTATATAATTGAGAGTCTGGATGGCTGTGCTGAAATCTCAGTTATCAGTTAAATTTTTGGCGATTTCTTAGCTATCAGTATAAATGCTAGCCCATGCATTTCTCAGCTATCGGTTAATTTTGCAGACCTCAGCTTTCAGCTTTCAGTTAAAACTCGTCATTTCTCAGCTGACAGTTAAAATTTTGACCAGTTCTCAGCTATCAGTCAGACTCCATCCAGACCCTCCTAATTCGATTTACAATGATAAGAGATAGACCTGATAATATCATAAAATTGATTCTTCTTCAATTACAGAAAATGTGCTTAACTTTGATTATATTTCATGCATAGGTGTAAGCGTGAGCTTCAGAGTAAGTTATGAAGCCAGAAGCACGGTTCTAATACTTAGCCAAACAAAAGATAACTTCAAATCTTCTTAATAAGGGTATAAAAGCTAACTTTTTCGGCTATAGGAGTGACACACATCCAAAACCGAAACCACAAAATATGTCATTTATTTTTTAAAAAATGTTTTACGATGTATTTATTAATTTAACTTAAACCTGCCCCATTACAGTCTCGGGGGAGGGGCATATCTCTCCGGTTGTAATACCAAGGAGACATCAAGTCATCCTTTGATTGACCTGGAAACCTCTTAAATAATTAGTTAATTACGAAACCTCATCTAAACTAGGGAAACAAGTAGAAAGAACCTTACCCGGAAGATCACAAAATAGTTTCAGCTAAGATACAATTATGTAGTTCTCGTGCATTTATAAACATGTGCACTTTTAAATGGTTTCACAGTGTTCATCTTTCATGTTCATGACAATCATGGGATATTATTTATCGTAAATGATAAGTCCATATTGTCCTTCCTTAAGGTAGTTTTATAAAAAAAAACTTACGAAATAGCATCAACTAATTATTTTTACAGTTCAAACAAAAAAGCAAAATTCGTGTCGAGTGTCTTAATTTTCAACTAATCGACACATTCTGAACTTACTAGCAACTAAAAATAAATGTAACTGACAACTGACAACTAAAGTCTTCTTCACGTTACTTTTATGATGGCTAGTTTGGAACTGTCAAATGGAAATGTCAAATCAACACTATCTCGTAATCTTGGCAACGTAATGCCTTGCGAAGAAAGCAACAAGCGACAGTACGCATGCGCACAACCAACGGGAGATTGATTGGCATACTCTCCTTCGGCCAGGTCATATTTGATAAATTTCACCATGGTTAGTTCCCAAATTGTCCAGCCAAAATAAAACAACGAGTGCAATGGAAACTGAGATAATTTTTGCAGAAATAAAATCAGACCTAGATAACAAGAATGTAAGGAAAAACATAAATTAAAAATCAATCAGTAACAGTAGTTTACGACAATGATAAAGAGATAATACAGATCAAGAGACTTCGCGAAATCTTGTACAGACTTAGAAGTCCGACCTCTAAGAGCCCCCTTCCCTATAGTTACAAGACCCGAAATACAAGCATTCACATCAGCAAGAACAAAAATTACTAGGAATATTTACATATTTACACAATAACGTCATGCCAACAGAAAGATGAGAAACAAAGCTTAAGTCGGATCTGAGTCGGACCAAGAGATGAACCTTTTAATTAACAACAAGGGATTCAAATCAGAACAGGTTCCAAATACAAAGCACCAATATAAGATAGAACTTAAAGGAAGTAATTCCAAGGAGGAATTTGATTTAGAGGTTGAAATCCATAACACCTCGACTAATCTTCCAAGTTAAACACATCCTTCTTTGGATAGAGATTTCTTTTTTGCTGATTATCTACTGTAGCGAGGACAAACCACAAGAACACATAATGTAATTTTTTAAATTCAATTTGGACAGTTTCTTAATGATACTAAGAGCGACCGTTAAAATCCTCTGTTCCCTTTCTTCACGCAACCTATTTTGATTTGGGCAATTCGATCCAATCTTCTGGGTTGTTGTAATACTCATCCACTATAGACTGTATTTTCTCATCAAGTTCTTCCTGTTCTAGCTCTTCCATCTTATCCCCCTTCTTTGGCAACACGATTTCAAAAATCATTTTCGTTGCAGCTACCAAAAACGTTGTGGTAATTATTATTCTGTCAGTAACACCTGGTGTTTCCATGACAATTGTGTAAATCAAGAAGAAAGAAACCAGAATTATAGAAGTTCTTAACAACAATTCCCAACCCTTTTTTGCAAGGGGCGTAGTTTCTTGACACGCCTTATCAAAGAGACGTTTAGGAATCGCTTTCTTTTGTCATGTTTGAGGTTAAGTGAATATTGATTGCCGTCCTCTTGTATTTGTTTTTTGAGAAAGCTATACAGTTTCGCAGCGAGATCATCATATTTTCCGGTAAAAGAGTAATAGCATTTAGAGCAGTAGAATGTATTGAGGACTAGAATTGTCACTAACGGAATATTTTCTAGACTTAAAATTGTTGTGAGAGCTTTGATGAATAATGCGGTCAACATCAAAAGAAAGAGACTCACTCCTCCCGCATATGGAAGAATGAGTAGAACACTCAACAACAAAATACGGGTAGCTATCAAAAGTCTGTTATCGCCATTTTTAAAAAGCCAGTTGACATAAAAATCAAAAATGGTTGACATGGGGCACGAATAAAAAACAAAAGCAAGAATTGAAACGAGACATGCAACCAGCAACACTAACGACACCACTAACAGTGCAATCATCCTTACAAGTTTAAGACCAAGAAACTGGCAGAAAGTTGTCCATCGGTGTCGCGTTGATTCCTCGTCGTCCCATTTTGGCAAATACATTTTGAAGTCTTTTAAGAAATCACTGAACAAATACCAACATGTCGGGATGATCAGTGGCTGTATCCGCAGATGCTGTTTAATCTCGTCTTCCAGTTCCGATGCCTGATCATGATGAAATGTTTTCTCGCCAATAAAATAGTGACACACAAAACATTGCTCTTCGAACGACAATTGGGTAAAACATACCCTAATTAAACCCCGTACACCACACAAGAAACTGATTGCTAACATCACTTTAAAAGCAACATTTCCGGGCTCTATTACAAATTTATCCAGATATAGGTATGCAAATAAGGAGGGGTGTAAACCTAAAGGTAAACATAAAATTGCAAAAGAAGTATGAAGCCAAATGAGAAAACGCTTACGGTTATCTAATAACTTCAAAGACACTTTCGACACAAAATTTGCTACTAAACATTGAATACTTATATGACTGGGGCCTTCAATAACAATCCAATCTATGTCTTGAATGCTTTGAACTTGTGTAGGAGAAAATAGGCACAATACTACGGGGAAGAAGAGTAGAGACATAACTAAAATTAGAATAGTGAAACCTCCTCCCCCGGCCGATAAAATACGAACTGACCATTTTACGCTTTTCTTTGGGGATTCCGTGCTTGTGTTCTTATTACGAGTTAAGCACACATATAAGCTACTCTGCTCTCTTTCTTTGTAGCACAGAAATGCTCCAGACTGCCACATTTCGGTCAATTCTTCAACTTCTTCCATCAAAACGTTTGCAATCACGTCAGTTACGGACGAATGTAATTGCTGTGTAGTTGGATCCATCGAAAGATTTAAGGTGCATGCTACTTTACCTTTTATCTGTTCTTGGACTGATTTACTGAATGAGGCTACGGACGCGGAGCCATTGCGACCAGGTCGGTAAAATACGTTTTTCTGATGAGTCACAGTGTTCATAACGGCTGTCGACCACATCCAAATGTCCGCGAGTTTTGTTAAGCTATAAGAATTTGATTGGTTTAGACATTTGTCATCGACATATTGCTTCAGCGTCAGGTCTAGCGACAAAATCCTGTACATGCCGATACCTGCCTTCATTTCTGATACGAAGTCGTTAGACTCGTTAACGACAACACATTCCCAGTTGCATCGTGAGGTGTAATTGCCGAAGGTATCAGAATTCGGGGGCTCATCTATGTCCGTCAGCGATTGGGACAGAATTCCTGGCAAAGCGTTGCACAGGAAATAAAACACAAAGACGAAATGAAACATTGTGCGTAGATCGTAGCTTGACATTGTCGGAGTAGCTAGGTCAGTGAGAGTTGTAAAACTGTAGCTATGAATTTTTAATGAAGTAATGCTTTCTGTTTTCTTTTCCGAGAACTTTTGAATTGTTTAATCTCCTACGCATATTTTCCTGAAATTTGAACACCTGCAAGCATGCATGAAGCTCCACTTCGAGTAATTTCAGCGAAGAGCGGACAGCTAGGGAAACTTTACAAGATATTACAGCCTAGTTTTGGAATTACTGGGGAATAAACAGTAGTTCAGATTGTGTTCAAACTACAAAATACGGAAACGATGATCCGAGCATATTCGATAGAGGAACCACTTACATTTTTGGAAACCCGCCATGCACAATAGTTTTTTAGGCTCATACGTTTGTTATGGCGTTTCAATTTCAAGACCTATTGTTTTGCGCCTGGGTCAGGGCTAAACACTGGTAAAAAAAAAACAAACAAATACTTTATAACAATGAACGTTATTACTATTCAAAGCGGGTGTACTGCAACTTGAAAATTGGTTTGAAACTACAAACTTTTTATCTCCTTAGAACTAAACTGCTAAGGTTTAGTGCGTAAATTCCTCATAAAAACACTTGATGAGCATTCATCTGTCAGTTTATTTTCGAGAAAACTGAGATTTTTCTTCACAAAATAACTTCAAGATTTATCCAAGTACTGATAAGTGTTTTTGTAAAACTATTTTTTTGAATTTCGCTCATCGTCATAGTATCAGCAATATTTTGTTACTGGTAACTGTATCATCTCAACTAGTGAAAAAATGTTTAGATACAGCGAAAATGCTACGAAATCTTTGGATGTCTTGGTGTCAACTTCGGAAATCTTTGGAAAACTTCGTGTCAACTTCGGAAAGATGACTTTAGAAGAGTAATAGGTACTCCTCTGGAGTACAACTTGGGATTAATTGTATTGCTCTCGTCCAATCACAATCCAGTAATTTTATTGAGTGTACTATAGAAAGAATAACCTAGATCAAAACATGAACAAAGTTTGGAGAAACTGCATTTTGAAGCTTTTCAAAATTATAGATGTATTGTCTTTAATCATAACTGTAATAAATTCTCGAATCTGAATGGTTCTTGGCACGCCCTATTATTCACCGCCGTTATCAAAGCAGCGCAGGCATCTAATAAGCAACAACTTGTGTTCGGAAACAAAACTGAATTCGCATGCTACGCGCGCGCTTTATTTGGTTCCTTCTTGTGATTAAGTTCTCCTTCCTTATATTTCTAAAAGCTTTCAGAAATAGCTTTTCGCATCAAACTTTGTCATAGAAATGATAAATTGTTAAAAATAACTTCGCTTTGTTTTTCTTTTTTCGATTGTTGTTATAGTTAGGATTAATTGATAAGAGGACTATTTATAACATAACCGAGAGAATTCTCGCGCGCTGATTGGTCCAAAGTTATGGTCGATGAGAGTATAGACCATGAAAATGACGTCAGATCACGCCACGCACACGCGCGAGCTAGAAATATGTAAGTTTGGTTTCCATGAATGAAAGCGAATTTCATGTTGTTTTGTTTGAATCAAGTACGCATTTGTTTTCGGAATTCAGGATTGGACTTCTACTCAGGTGATCTGTTGAAAGAAAATTTACCAGGCTTTTAAATTTTTTGTCTAATTGAGAAGAACGGTACTAGCGAACCGGCAGCGAACTCAGTGAACGAGCTCTAACAAGATCTTCAGAAAGAAAAATCATCTTGCTCGCTTCTAGCGATAGGCACACACTCAACGAGAGAATAAAAGGTAATTGAAATTGTTATTCTTTGAATTCTTGTTCATCTTCTTTTGTATCATTGTCGTTTTTACGTGTCGGGAATCTTTTATAAACCATAGAAATGACGCCATAAAATGTCCAAAACTTTGCAGTGAAACCACTCGCCTAACGGCTCGTGGTTCCACTTGAGCTTTGAACATTTTCTGACGTCATTTCTACGGTCTATAAGAGTGTAGACCATGGCAAAATGTGGTCGATTTGTTAAATGTCGTCCAATTCTGTCTGTAATCGTACTCGTGATTAAAAAAAGTCGGACTCTAGCTACGGAGACGTCAAATTTTGTTGAAAATTCCTCGTATAATTACAGGACGTATCTAATCGATATATTCGATACTCGATAAAAATCGATCGTAATCGATACTAAACAATCGATTAATATCAAAAATCGATAGAAATCGATCGATCGCTTTCTTGTGGTTATCGATTTTGATCGATTTTTGTAATTGGCTATCAATTTTATCGATTTTATCGACAATTATCGAAACATAAAATGGACGAAGATCTTGCCAAATATAGATAAGCACTCGGTGTTACGCTGCGTCACCCGCTTTCCCGCGAATGCACCTTATCGAGTTTCCCCAAACGATTTTCTTGTTCGAGAACAACACTTTGTCAATTTCTGCAGCTTTCTGTCACTTTGAATTTGAGCACTGACTTAAGACGCAAGATATTTCTTTGATTCTTGAACGTAAATACGTTTTCCTTGTGTCGTACGTCGCTTGCCGATAATCAATGTACAGCCCCGATGTCGAGCCGATGGGACTCGTCCTGACTTCAAATTTGTTAAAATGCTGCCTGTAGAGCTCTGAAAAAGGTAATTCGATAATCTTTGAAATAGCTGGAGATAGAATGCACACGTTGGTAAACGGCTTCTGGTCTTCAAAGTCGATTCAAAGATAAGCTAAAAGTAAGTTTTGACGTTCCCGTTTTCACCACATTTAGTTCAAGAGAAAGATGTATGGCTCTCTTTTGTGATTATCGATTTTCATCTATTAAATCAACTAATTAATCGACAAATATCGAGTACTATCGAGTATTATCGATTAATCGATTAGCTTTCCGATGATCGATTTCAATCGATTAGATACGCCCTGATAATTACAGACCGATTGGGCTCGGATTGGATTGTTGTTATAGTTATGATTAATTGATAAGAGGACTATATGTCGTCCAATTCTGTCTGTAATCGAACTCGCGATTAAAAAAAAGTCGGACTCTCGCTACGGAGACGTCGAATTTCGTTAAAAATTCCTCGTAAAATTACAGACCGAATGGGCTCCACTTACTTCTATTTTACATCATTTATCGGCGCAACACATACATGTTTATTTGGCTTTACGTTTGTGTTCCGCTATAAATAATTTGACAAAGTCGTATCTCCTACTATGTTCCCAATTGTTCTTAGTTTCAATTCATTCCTTAGTTAATTCCGAAAACAATCGATACAGTACAGAACAAGATAAGAGAAACAGCAGCTCTACAAAGTTGTTATTTGTTTCCGTTTGCTCATAGCCGGGCACGGCACAGGCTGCACAAAAAAGATTTTGAGTTCTTGTTTTGAGTTTAAATTAAAAAAAAAATACTTCCAGAATCAGCAATTAAATACTTACCAGTTGATTCAACAAATGTGATCTAGGGGTGGCGAATTTGCAACACCGTCTCGGAGTATCGATTCCTTTCACAAGGTTAAGTAAGTTTCGGGCTGGAAAAAAATTGGTCTCGAATTTGCCATTCGCCACCCCTTGATCTGTACTGTTGTAGTTCCCCAGCCTAACTAGCACTAAGCCTACGTGCTTTCTTGGGGATGTAGATCAAGAGTGACCTGTTATGGCAGTGTTGTTCGTTCTCAAGGCGTTTTTCTTTTAGCCTGCATTGCAGGCGTTTCTGAGGGCGCGCGGGTTACCGTTTCGCGATCGAGAATATTGTCCACCTCCAGGTTGCAATTTCTCATCCTCTTCAATCGTCATCCAGCTTCAAAATTTAAGATGACGGCCAACAATTTCACTAGGAAATACTGAGCGTTCGCTCGCCAATAAATACGCCTACACTGCATAATAAGTTTGGTGATCTAATTTTTTTCTAGCAATCACTATCTTTCATAAAATGAATATAAACCATTTTGTATTTCAGAGTTGTGTGAACAGAAGCACTCATGTATTTTCTTTATTTCTGTAGGAAATTTCGAAGATAGCTAATCTGTATTACCGGTTCCTACAAACGGTGCTCCTCTTTGGGAGTGGGGCATGGGGCGAGACTGTACATTAAAAGTTTAAGGGAGCGTGCGTGGACTTGGCCGAGTGCGGCACGTTTTCTGAACCGGGAGAGTAAATCCTTCCCCGAGTGCTTGAATTTTCTCTAATCTATGGGGAAAAGGCTGAAAAGAGGAGCTCGAGGCTCAACTGAGGACGAAGGGTCGAATTCGAAACGCTTAAACATGGCCGAAGCTAATACTACCGAAGCTATGGTCGCGGGCAGCGACGACGAAGCCAGCAACTTCACACATGACGGAGAGCATGCCGCGAGCGACAACCACGAACCTAGTCTTTATGAGATCAGGAGTATGCTAGTAGAGATCCAAATCACAGTTTCAGGAATCCAACGACAAAACAATCAGCTTGTTGAAGAAATGGCGGCGCTCAGAAACACCGTTAAATCACAAAAGAGAGAGCTAGACGCTACCAAGTGTGCCTTGGAAAAAGTAAAGACGCAAAACAGAGAGTTACATAGAGAACTAGAAGATGTAAGAGAGAAAGCAGCTGAAAGAGAAATGGAAATAGAAGAACTCTACGACTTGCGAGATGCATTGGAACAGTATACAGAAAACAATCACTAGAAATTAATGGAATTCCCGAGAGCGCCTATACATCGACCGAAGACGCTGTGTTGAAAGTCGCACAGGCCCTTGATGTTCCAATCACCGCAGATGATATTAACATATCACATAAGCTGAACGGTAAAGGTGAGAAACCGATTTTAGTCAAATTCACAAGCCACAAAGCCAAAACTAAACTGTACAAGAAGAGAGCTGGTTTGAAACACTCATGTAAAGATTGCGGATCTCTACCCAGAAGCGTCGGCTGCAACACGTGTGGAAGGGAAAAAATTTTTATTAACGAAAATTTAACTTCATTCAGGCGAGATTTAGTTTAAAAAGCCAATGAGAAAAGAGTGGACGGACTGCTATTGAGCGTGTGGACCCTTGACGGGAAAATATTTGTTAAAACGTCGCCTGATGGCAGACCAATTAGGATTTATGATCACAGCAACCTCGATAGTCTCTAAAAGGTAAAACCAGGAAATTAAAGATGCTCGAAAATTTAAACTCGAATGGGGAAAGGATTTGCTGATGTAGAAGGAAAGAGGGACTCCTAAATTTCGATTTTATTCATCAGTGTTCCTTTTTTTCTCTTTCATAACTTAATTTGTCTCAATAACTGCTTTGCTCTTGTTGTTTTTTTTTCTTTATTTACTAATACATTTTCTTGTAACTTCGTCACATTAACCGCTGTTTTTTGTTATTTGTTATTTATTAGCACTTTTTCTTTGCAACTTCGTCACATTAACCGTTATTGAATAGGATTATCTAATAGGCAATTAGTCGGTATGGTTACAGGTGCCAACAAAAACTGTAAAATCGTATCTCTCAATGTGCGGGGCATCAGGGACCCAACTAAACGGCGAACCATTTTTAGTTATCTCAAAGACCAGAAGGCATCCTTCTACTTTTTACAAGAAACTTATTCCGAAAGCTCTGACGAAAATGTCTGGAGGAACGAATGGGGAGGAGAGGTTTTCTTTTCCCATGGTAGCAAACACAGCAGAGGTGTATGCA
>Ga0126336_10002303_pt1 | contig 10764 bp, 6 predicted proteins | sample SidCmetagenome_FD_92530 | JGI IMG/M metagenome (GOLD analysis project Ga0126336, IMG submission 92530) | Coral microbial communities from El Islote,Puerto Morelos, Mexico - Siderastrea C C metagenome | ecosystem: Host-associated > Invertebrates > Cnidaria > Coral | place: El Islote,Puerto...
CTGTTTCTTCAACTATATTAAAATATAAAAATAAAAATTATGTTAAAAATAAAAATTATGTTATGTAATGTTGGCGGCCAGTCATTCTTGGCATAGGTTGCAGCCTCGACAATCACTGACATTGTACAAGCAAACAACTTTCGACAGTCAAACGAAAACAACTCTTCAACTTGATAATGAATTACAAGAGAGGATGGCTTATCTTCTCTTGATAGTTATCAATGGCAGAAATGTCTTGTAAGCCTCCACGTTCCGTCCAAGTTTATACATTAAATTGACAAATTTTTGTAACATGTTGTCTCTTTGTTTTTACTGTCATGGCCTCCTCCTTCCCCTTCCTTCTACTGCGTTCTACTTTTACTGATCTGGTTTCACCAACGAACTCCCAGCGGCCAGTGAGAGTGACTTGACCTTTTGTCGCGCGTGATGCGTGTTCCAAAGCCGTGGTGAACGGAGACGTCCTCGCAGAAAGGACCGCATCCTCTCCTGATTTTGCTTATGGTCCCATATGTATATGACCTCAAATTTACTAACTTGAAATCACAAATTTGGCACGTGCGAATGCATGAATCGTGAGAAAAGAAACGTGACCTTCTACTGAATCTATTGCGTGATGAACTGAGGGCGGAATTAATGTTCACGAATATTGTACTATGTACGATCGATATGGCAAATCAAGTCGTCATTCTAGAATCTATTCATCCGCATGTTCAAGTGGGTGTACTTCTTTTAAAATTCAGGTCATGTTCTGAGAAAAGTCAACTTCCACCGTAAATGTCCCTCGTAGTCCTATCCTTTTTACTTATCTGCTTTATTCCCTTTGATTTTTACAAACCTCGCAAAGGTTTCCGTAATTCTATTCTTCGCCACTAGGTAATCGTTGTCAGGCAACGTCTATTTATCAGTTCAATACTGGAGAAGTGATCTAAGTCAGGACTTGATAAGAATATGGTTCCTGCGATGTGACTGCAACAAACTGGACTTCAGGACGAAGAAATGGCCAGAAACACAACTTTTATTTGAAGAAAACCTCCTTCCTTCGCATGCCAAGGCATAATGTATTTATTGTATTTTCTCATTTTCCTATTCATATGTAATTCGAATTGTATAAACAGCTTATCCAAAGTAAACGGTTGATGTAAATACATTTGTACATACATTTGTACATACGTTTTTGCGATAGTATTTACTTTTTATTCCAGGTGAGTACACTTCGGGACTCTGGGTAGGATTGAATCATAACATAGCATCACCGTTATTTCACCTCGGATTTACAAGGGTAGCTGTATAGATAATTTCTCCGAGAAAGAAAAGACGAAGAAAAAAATAAATATATGAAATAGTATTAATAATAAAAGTAAAATCATATATTATATACAGTACATAAAACTACTATTTACATAGGTAACAATTGCATTGATGTTCGAAAGAAAAATCACCTAGTTGTTGAACCACGAGTCCCTATTTCAGTCCTAAATATCTATTCCTTGTACTGTTTTATGCCCAAGTTATTATAGCCAATAAGCCCAAAACGATACAAATCTGCACCTTTATTCAGATACATATGTAGTCTCCATGAAATGTATCTAATGCATCCATAGCTTCTCAAGGGGAGACACTAAAGTCTTCCCCCCGGCCACCAACACCCCCCAGGAATTCTCCTACTAACCGATTGCCTTTCAGTTAAACTCTCGACATCACAGCATTCATTGACGTTTTGACTTCCACAAAATGAGGTCAACAGAATAAGTGGGCGTAAAATGCAATAACTAAAATAGCAATTCCGTCAAAGGGTTTTAAAATGGTTTCAACATGCGTACAATAAGGATCAAAGGTTATTGGCTTAAGTATTTTACACAATAGAACCCTATTTCCATTTAGCATGTGTCACAAAGTTCTTGAATTTTCATAATATGTCATTTGGGTATGTTCTCTATGCATGTTTAGCTTAAAGATGACCGTTTCCTTAACGATCGCTGTTTCGCGTGGGTGATAGCAGAGCTTAATAAAAGCACGACTAATAAGTGAGAAAACAGAACGCTCAACAGGCAATTAAGCCACTCAACACTCAGCTGTGACCAAGAAAAACCTAACGGTAAGGATACCTATTCATTTTCCTCTAACTGATTGTGTTTATACAACTGTTTCTCACTGATATTAGAAAACATTCTACTTGAAATTTAGTAGTCACGAATGAGGGGAGTCATTTGTAATGCCAAATACTAACTGAAATAATGGGCAATCCTATTAAAATACTTAGCTGTTCGATCAGCCTTGTCTCTTTAAAGTTGTTTATCTAGTCCATTGCTGATCCTGATCTAGAAGAAGATCCAGCTATAAATTGCTCCTGTTTGTACAAGCAGTCCTTGCTTAGTTAACAGAAGTCACTCAAATACATATAGTGTCCCCATTTACACGGGGGGAATTTTTCGCCAAAGCTAAATTTTTCTTTTCATTTACCGTGTCTATTTTCAGTGCCAACAATCAACAACTGCCGGTCGGGACTGTTTTAATGGTGAAATGTGCTAATCCGGCGCTATTTTGTTTTTCCTGTAGGGGTTTACGCTATCGTAGTCAGTAAATAACGGTGGGCTGACGATTTCACTAAAAAAAGAAACTCAGGCTGGCCTGTGTATACATTCAGAGAGCGTAGCTACGCCAAAATTTAGCAAAGTTTGACTGCTAACATTTAAAATGCACAGCGCTTCAAAAACGTCAGTACTACTAGCTTTCATTTGATTGCTACCTACAATTCAACGGACTCAAGGTTTAAATCAAGTTGGGGAAGAGTAAGCGAAAGATATTTATTTATTTATTTATTTATTTCGACTTCTTTTTGTTAATGACAGATCATGCTGTTGCAGTTCCTCTTTCTTTTTATAATATTTTCATCGACACTGGCTCAGGGTGAGTTCATTTTTTTTAATTTCCGAGCTGAAATTACCTGTGTATCGGTAACAAAAACTTTTGTTCGCCCCATTAAGCTATATCCTCACTGCTAAATTGCGTTCAACGCTGCCGTATCGACCATTAATGTGATGAAATATTGTCTTATTTCGTGCTTGTATTTCGGAGTAAAATTATACCAAAAGCTACAAGGCTTGTGCAACACAATTTGCCATTTTGGCTGGTTTATTTGAATATTTGACACTTTCCATGGAAATTGAAAAATTTAATTTTCCTGAACAAGCATTTAGGAAAATTTCAATAGGCTTAATGCACCGATCAATTCGAAACTTCAACATCCCCCCCACCGGGCATACCCCGGGCATTTGACTGTGCATCATGCCTGGGGAGGGGGGAATTTGAACGTTGCGTTGGAAGGGTGGGGAATTTGAACCGGATTTTTCTCTTGTTCTGACGTAATATGCTGGTGAGGTTTTTGGTTTTTGCAGGGTTCGACGGATTTACAAGATAGAATTTCGCCTTTGTTAGTGAATAACTCTTTCGAAAGGGTCTTTAAAAGAGGTTTGAAGGTGTCATTACGGCATATCTTCCTCTGAAAGGCGTGTAAAGTGTTTGATTGAAGATGAAATTTGTCTTTGAGGAGAGGTAGTTCAGTGCTAATTGGTGGGGCATTTGAACGGCTGTTTTGCCCCGAGGGGAGGGAATTTGAATAAGCCAATCTTCAAAAGTTCAAATGCCCGGGGGATTGCCCGGGGGGGATGTTGAACTTTCGAATTGATCGGCGCATAATATGTTTAAAACGTCTATCCCTTCATTTCTATCTATTGTCTCTTTGAATATCATTTCGGCGGAAGAAATAAGAACAATGAAAACTTCAGTCTTTATTAGGCCATCTATTAGAAAAGAAGAGAAGATTGTGCACAGTGTAATTATTTTGAGGTAAAAAGATTTTAATTTTGTAACTTCGTCGCGTACAAAACTTAGCTTTTCTTATAACAGTTTTCAGCCCAAAACTCTCGATTTTCAGGCTTTCCGCTTGCATGTGGAGAACAAGACGCCGGGTACGTTTGTTAAGTCAATATCCCAGCCGGAAAAAAAAAACAGAAAGATCTCTCGCTGTTTAGTCCTCCCTTCTTATTTTCCCTGTTTGCGCGCTCTTTTATCCTCATGATATTCCAAACTAATCTCCCATATTTGGTGTTTAGAGTGCCAGACCCCCAACGTTGCGGTTCTCCCAGGATCCAGCTTTTCTGCCACCTCTGCCTACAGTGACTCGTTCAAGGCCTCAAATGTACGCTTCGCGATTGAAAATCCCTGGTGCCCAGCGACATTTGACAGTGACAATGAGTATGTCACTGTAGACCTTCAGTGCGCACGCTCTGTGTGTCAGGTGGAGGGAAAAGATCCACACCTGCTGTTCTACAACGGAGAGTATTCTAACGACAACGTTAATTGGGAAAAACTGGAATCTGAAGACGAAACGCATTATAGTCCGTATTTAGGGGTGAGTGAAAAGTATATTGTTCCTAGATCCAAACGAAAGCTAAGATCTCTTTTCTTGTATATAAACCGAATGTACACAAAGCCGTAGTAAACAACCTTATTTATAATTAAGAAATAGAAACTTTTTCAGATATGGTACCTTAAGACTTTTATGTTTACGGAGTAATTAGTAAATTTCGTGAATGGTCAAGTTGTTGATTTCATGAAAAAACGCCAATTTTAGGTGGAGAAAATCGCTGAGTTACAAATAGGTTACTAAATATACACTGATCGCTTTCATTTTCGCTATAATTTTAAGCCAGCACATGACGCCAGCTGTTGTCATAGCCTCGATGGGAACAAGGGAAGAAAGTTTTCTATTCATATATGGTCTAATGGGATCTTTCATCTCGCATCTTAGCCTTTTTTTTTGAGCTGAGTAATTTAAATTAACACTGAAATCTCATCTAATTCCTCAGTTTGAGGCAAACAACAGAGCAGTGATTACACCACCAGTACGAGCTCGCTACTTCAGGTTTCGACTTTCTATGTACGCCGGGGGATTTGACAAGCCATGTTTCAAAGTGGAGCTTTATGGCAAAAATGGTGAGTGTTAGAAGCTGTCCTTTGGTCCTTTTCCTCACGGGATGGGCAAAGGAAAATAATTGGAGGACACGCCTTAGTAAACTGAGTAGTTTAGATGCCCTAATTGAATAAAGTAACATCACAAGTATAACCCAGTTACCTCCGTGAAATGCCGGTATTACAGGAGCCACACAAATCCACCCTGGACGTCATAAAACCACGCGGATACACGCAAAATTGCGTGGGACTGCTACCTTTTATGGAAACCGAATACTGAGTCATGTAACAATGCAGCTCGGTGATTGCAAGTGCACTCGACTCTTAAATTTATAAGCTTTGGTAAAAAAAAGTTTTGTCCACCAGGATGCAATTTCAGGGCCATAATCAACTATCATCGGCTAACAAGAAAAGGCAATTGAAAACGATATTCATTATTGGGAGTTGGTTAAGTTGCAACATCAGTTAACGCCGTTTGTTTGTGTTTGTTCCTACTTCTGATTGGTCCGTTGCCTTCTCCTCGCTTCTCTGATGTGCATGATTGATTCGGTTGGTGCTTTGACGACAGGCTCCGATAATTTTCTTCTTCACTGATTTATTAGTTTCTTTCTTTTTTTTTATCTCAGATGATTCCGTGGAGCCACTTGGATGCTTCAACGAAAAGGGCAGGAGAAAATATCGAGCCATGCCAGTTACTTTCCACAGCGTCCAAGACGTAGACACGAATTTTCCTGACATTTTGGCAATTTACGAGGAATGCAGGCAAAAGGCCGCAGAATACTCAAAATTCGAGATCGAAGTTTTCGGAATCAAGAACTATAGAAAATGTGTAACAACCGCGACAGGAAAAGAAGAGCAGTATTCTAAACACGGTAAATCTTCGAAATGTGCAGTTTGTGGCGGAAAAGGCATCGGCACTCGAAGAACGAGCATGTTTGTATACCAGAAAAAATTATAACAAGGGTGCATTTAGAAGCATAGTCTTCATATCACGAAGAAGGTTAAAGCATGCGAGTTAAGTTTAATTTTCGAGTGGGTATATTAGTAACCTAACTGTTTTAAACTTTCTGGAATATTTTATACTTAGTTCTACTAAGCCTATACCGCCCCCCCCCCAAATGTTTTTAGGTACTCTCTTGATAAAATCAAATCCACGCTTGGAAAGTTGTTGAACAGTAACTCATTTATATATCCCGCCTATAACGATAAGCCCATTATCTTAATGTTTTGCTTACGCACTTCTGATTGATCTAGGTAGTAAATTAAAGAAAATTAGGAGTTATAAATAAAAATGATTCAAAAAATATTATTCTTACAGTATACTACTTCATATACTCTCGAAAGATGCAATAAAGTTTTCAAATGATATTTTTTGCTCTCGCCTGTTTTCACACTTATTTCTGCGCATGTACATTCACTGATACCTAAGGGGATATCCTCACCCCACCCCTAGAAATGTTACATTTGCTGCATTGTGCGCAGAATCAGTGGACAAACGCTCTTTACACAAACAGAAACTGGATGGGCGTGGTACCAACATCTCTGTCAAACACTGAGCAACTCGGAGCGGTAATCCTCAGAATTTAGAATGAAGTCGAGGAGTAATCTGTGTGTATAGACGTTTCCAGTTTCTTCCTCCGAGACGTCTGATGAATTTTTATACTCTAACTAATCCCAAAAATCTATTCCCTTTTCCAGGCTAAAACGAAAGGCAAAACGTTTTACCGAGTAGCCAAAGCACCCTATTTTACTTCAGAAAAATCAGTATCTATCACTTATTTCAGGCCAAAACGCCAAAAATCTGAGCTCTATTTTGGACAAGTAACAGAAAACTTGTCCTTGTCTTTGGAAGATCCTGGGATGGCAAGATTTCCAGCAGTCGGCAATCCACCATTGACTTCCGAGTTCTGGCTGCCTAGCTTTGTTACTTGCAGCTAGCGTATGCTATTGCAGGGACGTCTAAGAAAACTTAAACCAAAACTGAAAAGAGCCGTGAGCCGGGCCCACGGCGCTAATCTTCTCGAGCGCGAATCGATGGAGCTGGCCCGGTCTGCCACAGTTCTTTCACAAACGTTTTTCCAAACACGCATAGCTCAGACAGCTTGTCAAGCTTGCGTGTGGCTGCAGGAAGACAGCGGCTAGTACTACCCTAAAGGTAGGTTGAATGCAGGAGGCTTGAAATATCGGAACAATGTTGCCTCGGCTAACAGCCTCCGATCGGAACAATGTTGTCCGGGCTACTGGCCTCCGACCTTCTAACAAGTCTTATCTAAAGCTGTTACCAAGTTCTTGAGGTAATGGTCTCAGATTATGCGGTGCAGCTTGTGTACTCCAGCTGTGGCCGAATGGGGGCCATGGATGCCCTCTCCTTCACGGGGGGATTGCAAGCTTTGAAAGTGAATACCAACTCAATCCGTGTTTTGTTGTTGTTATGAAACAAAAGCGAAAAGGACGCGCGTGGTCGCGGCCGCGCAAGGCATTGTGGGGTTGTCGGCGGCCATTTTCGATCGAAAACCAAAGATCCGCTTATATTTTTAGTATTTTTTTTAGTCACGGTTTTCATAGATTTTTAAAGCATCGTTGCTACTGGGATATTTACGGATCAGTAGCTTATTATGTGAAAATTAAGCAGGATTGATACCTCCTTCAAGTGGAAAGCTGTTTCTGTTGATGGTGCAACTCAAGCCGCACTGAATCAACAACAAGTAGTGTAGGAAGGGAAATTGAAAACCGTATTACACATCAAACTGCAGAATAAGAGAAAGAGATACTGGAAAGAAGCTTTGAGACAAGAAAGTGATCAATACTACTGGTTGAGGAGTGAAATTCGTTCAAGCTTTTATAAAGAAGAAAAATTTTAGAATGTTAGTTTGGTTTACTACCGGCCCACGTGTGACGAAATGAGCTCAGTTGCGGTTCAAGCTATGCCTTCGCCGGCAACGACTTTCTCCAAAGATGCTCTCATCGCCAACAAATTGGCGGCGGATCTTGATGCAAAACTTGTGTCTTCATCTAAAAAAGTTCTGCTGCAACGGATAGAGTTCAAGCCTGCTTCAAAACCGGACGAACAGTACGAAAACTTAAGAAAGAAATACGTTCCTCTGAATTCTCAGTCAAAGTACACGAATGGAGTGCAGCAACGTGAACCGTTACGATCTCCAGATAGAAGAGATTCAAATGATGATTTACCTTCCCCGAAGGTTGTTTTATTTCCCGTGGAAAACGTCGAGTTGGAGTGGAAGCAAGTTCGAAGAGTTGGTCCAGGGTTAAATAACATGGGTAACACTTGTTTTCTAAACTCTGTACTTCAAGTTTTGACATACACACCACCTTTGGTGAATTACCTGGCATCTAAAGGGCACAGCGACAAATGTAAGTTTGATGCTGGTTTTAAGTGCACCTGTAAACACTTGAGTTTTAAAACCTGCATCATTTTCGTATTTCATTGTTTACTCATGCTTGAATTTAATACAATAAGGTACTGATTAATCCTTAATGTCAGTATTACAATATTTGTATGGTAGAAAAAGATCATGAAAACTTGGGGTGCTTCCCATTGGTCCAAAAATTCCTGAAATCTGGGAGCTGAATCAAATGAAACATAAATTTCCTGCAAAAATCCAGAATTTGGGTAAACTGCACAAAGTTGTCCCAATTTTCCAGAAATTTGAATATCAGAAAATTTCTGTTGCATTTGTCCATTCGTACTTGGTTCTAATTTCTCCATCTGTTAAGTGTTTTCTTAGTTAGGACAGGAAATGTGAATAGAGTGGGTTCATTTTCCTGTGAGTTGTAGCCAAGGAGAAAACAATGTTCCATCATTCCACCACCAAACTTCCTCAAAAATTCAAACCAGAATTTTTGATGAAGTGAAACGTACCCAGCACCTTAAATTTGTCACGTTAAGAGCGACATCCCATGACACATTTAACACATTAAATTGGCGTCAGTTTTTATGCATCTGAACTGTCATCAGTGCTTTCAATAAGCACCGACGGCCGACGAAAAGCGTCGGCTATTTCGCTCAGAAAAGTCGGCTACTTTTTGCCCTAAATTAAAGTAATTTAAGGAAGATTGTTTCAAACCCCTAGTTGATACAGTCGGTTACTCTATTCAGACGAGCTGCCTACTTCAAATTTTATTGAAACCCCTGTGTTATTGATAATAAAATTGGTAATAACATTGACAAAGTTTTCATACAAGAAATTCAGTGAATTGAGCATAGCTTCGCATCCGCAAGTTTCTGTGAAACTAAACTTTAATCTGTTCCAAGATGTGCTCAATTCTTTCGTAGCTTTGAGTTGGATACTGGTCCCCACAATTCAAAATTTTTCACTTTCTCTTTTCTGCTTTGGACCTTCATTCTTGTGCAACTTATGGCACAACAAAAGGTCATTATTTCATAATACTTACTGACTGAGGTTGGGCCAGATGGTAAAATATTTGGCTCTCGGTAATGGCGCATGGAGGACCTCACCCAAATATTTTACCGTCCGGCCCTCCCACTCAGTCAATAAGTGCATAATATCTTTGTTCAGACTCAGTAAGTTTCAGTGGCGTTGTTTTTATCACAGGTCGATCAGTTGGTTTTTGTATGTTGTGTGAGCTGCAGAGGCATATTGTGAGGAGTTTTGGTCATCATCAAGGAGAAACTATTAAGCCAATGGCCATCATACAGAAACTTAAGTGTAAGTTGTTCTTTTTACCTATTGGAGTACTTTTCGCCATTTTTTTAGCCCGCTTCCTAGTTGGGCTCTAGTATGCTCTGTTGCTATACTCACGTTAGGATTAGGGTTGCTCAAGTATGATCGTCCAGGTGAGTGTAGTCCTGATACAAGGACTGATTGTGGTGACATTGGCTAACGTTTTGACAATCTGAGCAGAAGTCAAGGTTGTGGAAACATCGGTCAAAACCACCACAAAATATTAATAGTCCTTCTCGGGTCTTCACTCACCCGGACGATTTGGCTTTTACCTATGATGGTTCATTTGAACCTTGTCATTTAATGTTATTCATTGCTGATAAATATTTTTCCATTTAGTTATTGCAAAACATTTGAGATTTGGTCATCAAGAAGATGCACATGAATTCTTAAGATATGTGATTGATGGCATGCAGAAGAGCTGTTTGGCAGCGGAAGGGTACACAGAAAAGTGAGTGATCTGTATTGAAATTCTCATTACATTACCAGTGTATTGTTAAACAGGTACATGTAGGTGATGAGAATACAGAAAATCACCTCTGCTAGGAATTCTAACAATAAAACAAAATCAATCAGGAATTATTAACTTGATGTACAGTTACCACCAAATTCTAGTGATGAACATCTAACTTCTCCTTGCAATATTAATACATTCTCCAGCAGTTAGGTGATGAGAATATAGAAATTATTATGAGATGTTGTCTTTATGTGCAACCACATCTCAAAAATAGCTTATAATGCAATAATAATTCATTAGTGAGAAAATCATTTGAGAGAATTCATTCCAGTAGTTCCCGGAGTATCCAATCAAAGAAATCGATAAACGATGACAATCAATATCAATCAATATCAATCGATATCAATTAATTGATTGATATTGATAATCGATGACCAGTTGAAGGGCCCGGTGGAAAAAGGGCGTAAGTGATGATTGCAGGTTGAAAATCTTAATTGCTGCTATTTAGCCAAACGTTGGCACACAGGCTGGTTTTCCTGTAAGGAACATTGTTGTGCAGTTATTTCTTGACCTGAGAGCTTCAATTTGAAGAATTAGCATATTACTTTTGCTTAAAACTGACACAAAGAAAAC
>Ga0126336_10002304_pt1 | contig 10762 bp, 5 predicted proteins | sample SidCmetagenome_FD_92530 | JGI IMG/M metagenome (GOLD analysis project Ga0126336, IMG submission 92530) | Coral microbial communities from El Islote,Puerto Morelos, Mexico - Siderastrea C C metagenome | ecosystem: Host-associated > Invertebrates > Cnidaria > Coral | place: El Islote,Puerto...
GAAGCAACCTGGATTAAAAAGTATCTTGACACAGAAAATGGAGGCAGTTGGAAATTTTTTTTTTGATGCAGAACTCCAAAGATATGGAGGTAAATTAGCGATATTAGGAAATCTTAACCCAAAAGGACATGCACAGTGTCATAAAGGTATCAGATCCTTTTGTCAAAGAAAGTCTTGAAATTTGGTCAGAGATCTCTTTCGAGGAAACGGTAACATCCGATAAACATCTTCGTTCATTACCTTTATGGCATAACTCACTTATAAGAATTGGAAAAAAAAACCTGTATTTTATCAAGACTGGTTTCTCAAAGGTATAAGCAAAGTCAATCATCTTATGGACGACTCCTTTAACTTCCTCTCCCACTCTCCCAAAACAAATATAACCTCCGAGTCAAACCTCTAACTTTTTTTGGAATGATCGCAGCAATCACCATCTGCGCATCCAAATTGCAAGAAACCAGCCGGATAGGCACGAGAGCTTCTCATTAGTTTTTATGAAAAGTACAAAGCCATCCCGATTTGTATATAAGAAGCTATTATCAAAAAAGGGTGAAGAACCCATATCAAGTTAACAAAAATGGCAACAGGATATCGACACTGATCGAAAGGTCTACTGGAAAGCAGTTTACCAGCTAGCCTCTCACTGCACAAAGAGCTCAAAACTTACTGTTTTTAATTTTAATTTCTGCATCGGCGACTATCAACCAACAGTTTCTTACATAAATTAGGATTCACAGACAGTGAAAAGTACACTTTCTGTTTAAACGAAACAGAACACCTGCTACACCTATTTTGGACATGTGAGAAAACCCAGTCCTTCTGGAACAGTTTATTTTCATGGCCGCAGTCCGGCAAGATCATTGAGAAAGTCTCTAGGTCTCTTGAGGCGGACGCTGCTTTGGGTATGAGACCGGATAACTCCAAATATGAACTACAAATCAATTTTTGTTTCTTGATAGCAAAATATTTCATTTGGATCTGCAAACTTAAAGAATGGACTCCAAAATTGAACGATGTTTTATCGTACTTACGTCACGTTTTCAAAATAGAAAACGATGGTAGAACAGTTGGGGTCTTGTAATGACAGATCTGACCCCCACGAATCAATCCACAAACGTAACAAAACCTCTTGGTCCTTTCAACCCGGTAGCACTTCTGCACCATAGCATTACAGAAATGAGTCAATGTTTTTTTTTGCCCTTTAATTGCTTGCTTGCGCACTTTTTTTTTCTTTTTCTTTTCGCTTCCTTTCATTTCGCTTCTTGTGCTAATTAGCTAATTAGTGTTTTTTCCTGTTAAATAAAGCACTGTTAAAAAGTAGTGTATTGTAAATAATTTCTTGTAAGTGATTTATTGTGAGTACTGTGACGTGTATTGTAAGTTAACTTACTGTAACTAATGTACTCTAAGTACTGTAATGTGTTGTTGCCGAAAAAATTAAACAAATTACAAAAAAAAAAAGAATTCAGTTTTATGCTATTACAGTATTTATGAGCGAAAAAATCAAACCTTAGCAATCGAATTTACCGTCTGTATTCTTCGTTCTTCGTTCTTCTTACTTCTTTTCTTTTTTTCGCGTGGTTTGCTTGAAGAAACATAAGCTGCGTGACCGACACGCCATTGTTCTGTTCAGTCAAAAGGGATTGTTTCCTTAGTAGAACAGGAAAGAACTCTATACCCGGCATATTGTTATACCTCACCTTCGTTCCCAGTCATCCTCGGCTTGAGATCAAATTTGACACAAATTCGAAAACAGCGGCGACTAAAGCACCGCTGACACATAAGGTATTCGAGAAATGTTCTGATTGCAGGGAAATATTAAAAAAAAATTTTCGGTAGCAGAGTTAAATTCGAGCTCAATGGTTAAACCTGTACCAAAGGTAACGTGCCATTATGGTCATTCATCGCCAAAGATCATAGGAAATAATCAAAACAAACCAATCACATGTACTGAGACGCTTGCGGAATCCCTTTGTATGGAGAAGAAAAATGCCCAGGAGGATAAAAAACGGGAGAAAGAATAAAACTAAACAAGAGACGATTGTAATTCAGAAGTTGTTTGTGCAGTTGAAATCATCGTAGAGTGAATGCTGTAATTTATATTTGTGCACTTTGTTGTCCCATCTACTAACCTACTACCGGGCAGAGTTTTTGCATCACTCGCAAAATTAATGTTTCACCGTTCCACAGTTTCGGAGTCACCTCGGTTTGAGAACCTGTGGAACTCACATTTGGACGTCAACATGGAATCTATTCGTTAATTAGAGGCACGCGGGAAGTTTTGAGAGCATGAGGGAAGCGTCCAGTAATAGTTAACCGGCAGTAACTCTACAGTAGCTTCTCAAGTGCTTTAAAAACGTCCCAAGTGCATCCATATAAACTGAATTGATGCTCAGCTAAGAGCTCCAACCGATTTTTTAATAATAGAAATGCACAGAATGTTAACAGACAAACAGAAATCGGAACTAAATTTCTGACCGAAGAAATCTATAGATCTATAAATGCTGCATAAACTGTGATACCTATACTGACCCAATCACAACCCTTTTGAAGGCTGGTGTCAATTAACAACTTCTATGTAAGAGTAAAAAGATCGGAGACTCGTATCAAAACTGACCAATCAATGCAGATTGATGATTTTGTGTCGAATGATTGAGAAAAGCAAACCACTAGTGTTGTTTTTAACTTGCCAAAAATTTGATGAATTGTTTTGCATTCTTTCAACCAGGGGCTAGAACAGGATATTTCAAACGTCCTTGCCAACTTTTAACGCGTCTCGTACGTACGGTGTAAAGACCTTTGGAAGCAAAGTCACGTACTTTACTTCCCAAATCAGCTCTTTGCTATTCACACTCACTATGGTCTCTCTGCAGGTGTCTACTTTACATTTTCTACGATTTACTGCCGCTTGGACGCTACGTTATTTTTTGAAGGTAAAAATTGCACTTTTGTGTCGGAGATATAAATTTCAAAACAAGAAAGACTTTTGGCTTAAAAGCATCTAACAGATCAATATAGAGCTTCACTGTAGCTTGTTTACTTCTTTCCAAAAGCCTTTGTGCAAGCGAATCGCGGTGGCTTTGAATTTTTCACGCCACAGTTAGCTGTTTTATTCCCGGCCCGGTGAAATGATAGAAAACAAATAAATCTTTTTTCTGTTAACTGGTTTCTTGTTAGAGCCCAGCCAAGTAACAGAAACCCCCTGATTCAAGTAACTCCCGGGCAACTCCCGGTTTCTTTCGATACAGTAGTAGGAATTGTACCACTTGGTCTTCATTGACCATGGCCGGAATCAATATACTTTTCATTCCACAGGTGAAACCTACCACATCAAATCTCGTGTTTCATGATTAAGTGTCGCCTATGAAATTTACAATACATTGGGGAAACTAAACGTCGCCTCAAAGACCGTTTTAATGAACATAGTCGACCAGTATTCCACTCTACTTGTAATTATATCCATATAGCGGTTTCAGAACACTTTCTCAGCAATAATAACTCACGACAGCCATATGCTACTCATTCCTAGTGAAAAACTTAAAATGAACGTGATTCTTTCAGGAAGGCACGTGAGGCTCACATTCTATTCACAAAGCTAAGACTCCTGAGCCTCTAGACCCCTGCCATCAATAAACGTGATGAACTGTAATTTGCATTTATGACTATTTTTTACTATTTTATAAAAATTTTTTTTTTGTTTTCTATCATTTCTGAGTAGTCACACCATACCACGTCATATATGTAACTTCCGCTCATTGTTTTACTACACATGTACGTCTGTAAATTCGTGATTTGCCTTGATAAACCTGATGAAGACTGGTATTGGCCATTCGAAATATTGTAATTCAAGTCTTTTCACGTTGTTTGATCAGTCCCTGCAGTAGTAATTTTAACAATCTTTTATATTTTTTTCTGCTGGCAAGTTTGATCGTATACGGTTTTTGCAGTGGTTTTAAACCTTAACTTCGTATAAGAAAAAAAAGCTGATACTTACAATGGGAGCAGTAGTCCGACAAAGGGAACTTTGCCGACAGCAACTGTTGTCAATGTTCTTGGCATGTAGCGACCATAGTCGTTTACCCAGAGGTTCCTTGCTGCCTCCAAGAAATATCCACGTTGTTTTTAACATCGGCAGACTCAACGGCCCTGGAATATCGGCCAGCGATTTGATCTTGATGGGTTCATTTGCATCACTTGACGAAACTGTAGACAGCGCCAATTTAGTCACACGGGAAAAGAACATATTTGAATTTCTGTTGGCACAAGAGAACTTGACGATCACCTTTTTCAGCCTTCCTATGTATGCCATTATCGAGCCAACGACTAAAACATTCGAGTTCGATGGTGAACATTCCTCAAACAGTCGCACATGAATTAACACATTTATCTTGGAATATAATCTTTGCCGTAAATACACATAAACACATAAAGGTCACACTGCATAACACAATTCTGACACAATGGTAATTCAAGAGTATGTTTATTCCTGTATATTATTGGCTAGAAGAACTTTATTTAGTCACGCTTAGCAGACAGCGAGATTAACTATTTAATAACTATGCAGTGTAAATTTAAGTCCCAGAAGGAAAGCGTGCAATTTTCTACTGAGCATTTTCCAAGAACTCTCGATCTCAGACGTCCGTTGAGAAGGGGATTGATTTTACTCCCCGGTTCGAAAAAAATGATCACGTGATCACAGTTTGTTGACCGCAAGCTATACAGCTGGCTATAAACCTGACCGCAAGTTCTGTAAACTTTAAACATGCGATGAGTGAATTTCAACTCGCAATCATTGCAAATATCCTCAAATAACGCCGTTCCCGAAAAACAGATCGTCTTACACTAGATTAAATACACAACAACTCTCTTTGGGTTACGATAGTGATACACGTGCTAGCTCGCTAGAATCGCAATTTATATGAGGTTATACATGGCTTAGCTTATATATATGGGTTTGGTGCGGCACTTCACATAAACACCGCCTTCTGAAAAAATGTTATCTGAGGACACAATAGGTGACGCGTCCAAAGTTGAGCTTTGCCATCTTGGGACAACAAACCTGCCGATATGGCGCCAACAAACTTGGGATCACTCGATCATTTCTTTAAAACCGCGGAGTGAAATAAACGGTCCACGAAGCAGGCTAAAAAAATCGCTTCTCAACAGACATCTCAGATCGGTAGTATACACTCTTCACATCTTTACTGCCGCAAATTACTGTGGCTTCGAATCCCACCCTTTACCTCGTGTGGACCTGACATTTCCTGACATTTTGTTACTTAGGCAATGCTCAGTAGGAAATTTTAAGGACAGTTTCCTTCCAGCACTCAGTAAATCTGCACTGAAGAATCAATAGCCCAGCTTCAAGTTCACCAACGCCACTGGATAAAAAGGCGAAAGACACCTTTGTGCAGGGTTAGTCTCAATACATGCAGTCCCCAGTTATAAGCAAGATGGCATCCTACCTAGTATCCCACGAGTGAAGAAGTCGCACTTCTTTTAACCAAAAGGGTGATTTGATAATTTAAAAACACTTCTCGTGATCCACAGGTTCTAATTGTGATAAAGCAACTATTCCATCTAGTTGTAGTTTCGTCACACGTGGGTTCACAACCGACGAAACGCTACAAAACTTGGTAGCTTTAATCTCATGTACGAGATTTCGTTTAGTTTTAATACGCTGTCACACATCAGCATTTGTACATCTGGCGCGTAGGCTTTCCTATTTTGAAGTCTATATTTTAAAAACTTTTGGATTTAAATTGTTGCGTTTGTTGTAGTTCAATTTTATCCTTGGTTCAAACTTTATTTTTCTTTGTTTTTTTTTATGTAAATATCTGATAATTAATGAATATAAAAAAATGGAAATAAAAATTAAACCAAGGATAAAATTGAACTACAACATGATCATTGTCAGACTTCACCCACACTACCAACGTTTGATCGTTATTCCTAACAAAAAATGACCGGTTTGGAAATTCTGATTTTATTGGATGTATTTTGCATGGTGTACAAACATAACCAAAGGAGTTGGAATAATGAACCGGCGAGGAGGACCAAAACGTTGTGACCATAGAGCAAAAATAAACGCTGGTTGTGAACTTCTTTCTTTCACAAGTATTCCAGATAACTAACAGTCATTTATATCTTTTACAATTCTATTTTTTTCTGTCTACAAATTTGACCCTCACAGGTCTGTCAGGAATGGTTACTCCTCTCACGAATGGCTCGACCTCCTCCGCACCAGGGGGGTAGCGAATGTCAAACTGTTGCACGATTCTGGCCAATAGCAGATGAAGCTCCAGCTCGGCGATACGGCGGCCAAGGCACATCCGGGTTCCAAATCCAAACGGGATGGAGGAGAAAACCTCTTTGGCATCAATGAACTTGCTGTCTTGGTTATTATCGCGCAGCCATCGTTCTGGTTTGAACTCCTGAGCATCTGTGAAAATACTCTCATCTCGACTCATAAAATATGCTAAGCCAGTGACTTGAGTACCAGCGGGGATATAATAACCGCTAAGGTTAATATCCGTGGGTAAAATTCTGAATGTTAGTGTTAAAACAGGATACAGTCGCAGTGTTTCTCGTACCCAGGCTTTCAGGTAAGGCATCTCTGCCAGCGTTGTTGGTGTCGCTGTGGTATTATTTCCTAGAACAGACAGAACTTCTTCTCGTAGAATTTCTTGCTTGTCTGGGTTCTTGGCCAGCATGTACAGTATCCACTGCATTGTGTTGGAAGTTGTGTCAACTCCAGCAAACAGGACATCAATCACGCTCGCAAGAAGGTCGTCTTTGGTGAGCTTTCCACTTGACAGAAGAAACTCGAAGAAACCTGCTTTGTCATCGTCACGCTTGGACGAGATGCGTGACCTGCCCTCATACTCAAGCACATTCACTCTTCTCTGAATAAACATTTCAGCGTAGTCGTGCATGATGTCAAAATTGTCGCAGAACTTTTTAAATTGTCCAGTCTTGTAAATCTTGTAGAACCAGGCTGGTAAGAAGCCTACAGCGGTTGCATTGTAGAGAAAATCTCCCACAGCTTTAATGAAAATCTGTGCCTCTTTGTTTACTTGTGGCTCCAGACACCCAAATCTTTTGTCGAATAACATCTCTGCAACGGACTCAAAAGACCACTTGAAAAGTTCGTTATCGAGTCCACAAACTTCATTTGCTTTCTCTGAGTCGACAGGCTCTCGGATGGTTCGCAATCTGCGAATAAAATCAGTTATAATTTCGTTGAAGCCGCAAGCGTAGTCAGCGACTTGTTTGGGTCGCAGCATTCGTTTACTTAGCACACTTCGATGCTTGTACCACTCGGGCCCATCTGCAAAGAAAACACCGGGAATCCTTTGCCGCATCTCGCGATAATAATCGAGAACAGGGGCTCGAAGGCGCTGTGGATATTTAGACTCGTTTCGCAGTACTTTCGCTACATCCGAGGGGTCGGTTAACGATACAATAATGTTACCGCCAAATTCTTGCTTGAATATTGGACCGTATTTGTCAACAGATTCTTTCTGTGAGGATAGTAATCTTTTTCCAAGCGGCTCGCCTCGTCCGCCAACAAATAATCTCCAGGCTGTTCCTACCACTGGAAGGCTGACGGGTCCTGGAATATCAGACAACGACTTGAAGGTTTCATCTTTACCGGATGAAGCTAATGTAGCAAGAGGAAAGGAGATCGTTCGATTGCAGTTGTTGATGTTTCGCTGGAAACGCACAAAGAGCAATCCAGAGACTTTCGAATGCCTAACAAACGCCATGAGTTGTTTTTAGTTGCCTCAACAGATAGCGATCTGTTTTGACCTGTTTTCGACCCCCGGGGGGGACTCCCATATGAAAGGGACGGGGATGCTCGTCGGAAAATTAGAATCAAAACTCTAAAGGAGACCAACCTGGGCGTAGCATCTACATCGAATGCTGTACTGATTTTATTATTAGATTTAAGAATCACTGTCAAAAATCTTTAGTTTTCGTTCATTGTCTTACCTGTATGAGTAAAAATATTGAACACCCTAAGTGAGACCAAGACGATCATATGGGAGCCCTCCCCCCCGCCCCATTGTGATTTTTCTCAGGAAATACTCCGCATTGTACCCGAGCCTCGTACCCAGTCGCCCTCGGCTGGGAATCAAATGTGACGGCTGGAAAAGAAAATGCAAAGGCGCTTGAATCACCACTGTCTCATAAAGCATCCAAGAAATTTCTGATTGCCGGGAAGTAAATAACATTTTCAGTAGCAGAGTTAATTGTTAGCTCAGTGATTAAAGTCACCGGCTTGCAAATCGCGGCTTCGCCGCCAAGAAACTCACGCGAATAACACACCAAGTGAAGCTTGCTCGCAGGCTGCCTATGCAGCCGTTTTTAGTGTCGTCACGTAACGCGACACTAAAAACGGCTGGAGACTAATTCATCGCCGAAGATCATAGGAAATGATCAAAACACACCAATCACTTGTGAATCCTTTCGCATGGAGAAGGAAAATGCTCAAGGGGATAGAAAGCGGGAGAAAGATTAAAACGAAACAGATTCAGAAGCTGTTTCAGCTGTTTGCACAGTTGAAATCATCGAAGAGTCAATGAAATATAAATCACTGTAACCTATCTGTGTGCACTTTAATTTGTTGTCATTTACTAACCTCCCGCGATCAGGCCGAATTTTTGCATTGCTCTCATAAATCATAATCTCTTAGGTCGCTGGCTAAATGGTTCACTGAACGAAACGAAAACAGAGCCTATAAATCGCAGGTAAGTCACAAGTTCTCGGTACTTTATTAACGAGAGGGATTAGAAACGTTTGTTTTTAAAAACCGGCAAACGTTTTAACATTTGCTGACGTAGTGCTTTAGTATCTTCTTCTTATACAAGTTTTGTAATTATTTCAATAGAAGGGTGCAAATTTTATTTCTGATTTCATAATTTTGTTATTAGTTTCGCGGCAGTGAAACGCTTACGCAAGAATTTGTGTACGTTTTCTCTGTTTATTTTTTTGCTGCATTCAACAACAATGAAAAATTTTAGAGCACAATACTGCTAACAACTGTCTACATTGCTTCTCCAAAATGCCCACCCGAGTCCATGTAACTGCCAAGTCTCATAAACCAAAGAATAGCGCAAATTCTACAGAACAGACAACATGGACTGATGAAGATAAAACCGTAGATGACAGCCAGCAGCAATGCCCAGACCTGTTAGTAAAATGGCTTATGATATAGTAGTATAGTTGGAGTTGTGGCAGAGGATTTTATCTTTGATAAGAGTTACAATAGTGTATCAGCTATTGTGTTATTGTATTGTGTCAAACGGCTTATCTTTGTGCCTGTACGTTAAGTATAAATTGAGGTCATTGCAGTACGTGTGCAGTGTAACAGATCTGGCCTAACAGATTAAAGATATTCACTAGCTAGAGAGACAAAAAAAGTTAAAATGCAATGAGCCTTTTTATATATATTTCTCTCACTTGTTATTTTTCTTTTCCTCAGGGGAGGAGGAGCTGGACATCAACTTAATTTAAACAAGAAATTCTGAAGAATTTACAGGTGGCGGAAAGTCTCCCACCAATGGACAGAAGACGCATAAAACGAATTGAATGCTCCAAAACAGAATTCCATTTTCAATCACGTCAGCAAAATCAAACGTTGCACCATACGAGATGATTATGTCAGTCAAAACCGGAAATCGACTGTTCTCATCGACAGTTTATGCTTCACAATCAACACAAGTAAAAAATTACGATATGTTCCTCACAAAAACCTATCCTAAGAACACATTGCTGTTTGCTGTGATCTAACGCTATTTCAGCTAAATTTTACTGCAACATATTGAACATTACTGAGCTTGAAATCATTGATAAACGGCACAAGTTATCACTCTGATCAGCAGGTCCCCAGACACCCTAGTTATCTGATGCATCAGCGCCTAAAAAAACGAACATGTCTCCAACGTAGCGCGATGATACAGCGAAGTTCCTCACTTAGAAATACTGAAGATCTCGAAAACATCAGCGAATCCACACAACAGCTCACGAAAATAACCAGAGGAATGTGCTCAATTCCACTACACTATCTTGCAGTTAGCAAAGTTTTCGTATCAGTACCACAAGATGAATTTTTCATTGTTTGGCCGGTTTAGAGCTCTATACTGTTGAATTGATGTTCTTTGTTTTGTAGATTCTCAGTCACTTTCTTCTCTCTATAATTTTGAAACATTTCATACTTCATTTTGGGCATTGATGTAGTAATGTCTAAAACTTTAAGTAAAAAACATTAAAGAGCCTGGGTAGCTGAACCTTTTTCTATATATTTGTTCGTTTTGTTGTAAGTGTGATTATATGAAATAAGAAATAATCTTATAAATGAACTGCAGACGAAATAAGAAATGATGATACCCTCACAGTAAAAGATATCAATTTAAGTTGTTGATAAAAGAACAACCTGAAATCCTTGAATTTTTTCAAGTTCTTCTTTCATCAACTGCTTAAGTTGATATCTTTAACTGCGAGGGTCATTATTATGTAACGAGCGCTGCGTCGGTCGACGACCACAACAAATCCAGTTCTCAAATAACCGTTTATTACTACACTCGGCGGCTACTCTATAGTGCAAGATCAGCGCACCAAAAAAACCCCCGTTACAACGTGTAAGCCCCTTTTATACCTAGTCTTGCATCTATACTACGTTGGCTATTCGCGATATAACCGTCCTACATATCTACGTTAACTATTTGTAATCTTAACGGTTCCTTAGAGCTCGTGCACA
>Ga0126336_10002305_pt1 | contig 10762 bp, 6 predicted proteins | sample SidCmetagenome_FD_92530 | JGI IMG/M metagenome (GOLD analysis project Ga0126336, IMG submission 92530) | Coral microbial communities from El Islote,Puerto Morelos, Mexico - Siderastrea C C metagenome | ecosystem: Host-associated > Invertebrates > Cnidaria > Coral | place: El Islote,Puerto...
GTGGCTTCTCTGTGTTTGGAGTGGAGGCTGGTGGCCAGTGTTTTTCTGGTCCAAATGCTGGGGTTACTTTTAAGAAGCACGGCCAAGCCCCTGACGGAGACTGCCCCAATGGAGAGGGGGCCAGTTTCCGAATGAGTGTTTACAAATTCGGTGAGTAATCCTTCTCTGTTCAAATCATGAAATCACTGGCTCATAAAGGCATTCTATCAAGGAATAATTCTTCAGAGAACGTCACATGATCTGAAATGGGCAATTTACCCGCGAATTTTGAATGGGCCTGTTGCCAATAAATAATTAACACTGATCCTTTTCTTTGCAGTTTGAGGTACATGTCAAACGAAAGACCTTCTGCTGTTAGCGGTTTTCTGCTTGCGTTTGTTCAGTTATTTTTAGAAGACAGGTGACAGTATATTGAAGTCTGCCTCAGATAACGCCACTTTTGCCGTACTCAGTGGTCTTTGTTACTTGAATAAAGGGATTGTTTTACGCGTAATTGTCTGTAGATAAACAATAATAAACAAGAGATATTTTCCTGAATCCTCTGCTGCATCTGAGCCACTTTAACCTATGACGTCATGGTATCATTCTCGCGCACGCGCAGCTTCTCCCTTGCTAGTTATACAACCAGGAGTTTACTTTCACTCACTATCATATGACGTTTTGAATGAAATCGTATACGAAATTATGTATATAAGGACATTCTTGTTCCACAAATAAATCATACCTTTATACACTGGACTGTAGGACAGCTCTTTCGACTCTTTCAGGGTCGGACAACGAAGTCGACTTACTCTATAGTTGAGTAAGATTAGAGTAAATATATACAAAGGAATGCAAAGAATGAATAGCAAGTATATTTTGCAAACATTTTGACAGCTATCTGAAAACTCTCTCGAATCACAAGATTTCTTTATCATATTGGCGACAAATATTGTCACTTGTCACAGTTTTTAGTCGCTACAACATTAGTTCTTCTACGTCTTATTTACAGTTGGACGCAACATTAAAAATGCTTTGAGCAGGGAGAGGGAGTTTGCAAAGATTTGTCGCGCCAAAAAACACGGTGGGAGAGAGAGAGAGAGAGAGAGGGGAGCGCGATCGCGCGTAGGATGACGCGTACTGGCCAATTAAGGGATCGCCAAGGGTAACGGTAAGATGGTGTGGCGGAAAGAAATGCTAAAAAAATTAAAGCTTCTCCAAAACGAGTTCGACCAAGTTGTAACACAACTGTTTTCTACTTCGTTTTAGTCTGGGTGCATGGAAGCAAAAAATTCTAGCGATTTCAACAATTTCTCCATAGGGCAGAATGCATGGACATGATTAATTATTCATAATTAGCGAAGCGGCAAATTTGAACGTGAGCGCGCCCACAATAAGAGAAGAAAGGGCCAAAATCGGCCCAGTAGCGTTGACAAAACTTGCTTCTCTGATTTCAAGAAGTAAATATCTAACAATGCACGAGCGGGCTAAAACGAAGAAGACTGAACGAGCATAAGGAATGTTCTTTTTAAAATTGGCCATTTTTTGGACAAGTTTGCTTGTTTACAAGTAAAATAGAAGAATGGCGGGCAATGAATTCCCTCTCTTACCGAATTTTTCGATTTCTCAAGGGAATATTTTAATTTCCCAAGGGAATACTATTCGCTGTGGGTGATAAAAACGTCACTCGATTGGAATGCGTCAGCACTTCCGATCATGAATTGTTACTTGCACGCGTCGCTCGTCATCTAACTTTTTGCAAATTAAAAGTACGTCTTTTTCAAAGATCTCTGCTATTTATCGATTAAATCGCTTAGTTTTAACATGCTGAAAAGCTGCTGCGAATCTTCATTGTCAGGGATTATTGGCCAATGCGATTTTGTATTGTTACTTGTAAAATTCATTAAATATTAAACGCATCTTTTTGGATTATCAAATAATTTTACAGCCACACCCTTTTCAAACTACCCTACTGGCAAAATGTCTTAAAAAAAAAATCCGAAATATAAAGTAAGATTTCTTGTAAACTTCTAAAAGAATGGCTTTCTGTGTGACATCTGATTGACGTATTTAAAAATATATTATTCTATTCCATTTTTTATATTGATGGTTACTCAAAAAACAAAAAACAAAAAAAACAACAACAACAACAACAAAAAAACAGATTTCTGCTTGGTGATTATACCATTGCATGTCAAACAAAATTTCGCGCAGCGAATATGATTAGGTTACATAAAATAAAATCAGTAAGTCTGATTAACCTAGACAGTAAAATAGTTCTTAAGCCTATATCAGTAAACTAACCGAAACGTGTTAAAAACAATGAACAAAAGTCAGTGACAAACCCTTTAAATGTCAATATGTCAATTCCTGACTACTTGTATTAAATATTTAAACCCACTCCGTCTGATTTACCTGTTGAATTTCGCTTTCAAGTCTTCTAATTTTATCGCTGAGCTCCATCTCTGATCGTTGTTTCTGTACTAATTCCATGTGATAGTTGGTAACCTTTCCTGCAGACGCCTTGGACTCGGACACAAGCCTTTCTGTTTCACCCGACAGCACCCGGTACTGTTCCAATAACTCTTCTTTTTCCTGCTCCTGGGATTGGAAGGCCAATGACGAATTTTTAATTACAGTCGAACCTTCGCCAACGGACACCTCCAATAGGCGCACACTTCTCGTGAGTTCACACGTCATGTCCAATCACATACAAACGCTACAATTTTAACCTAACATAAGCAGACACTTCTTCTAAGCGGAAACTTGTTCTTCCAAGGGCGTCCGCTTGCGAGAGGTTCGACCATACTATGTAGTCCTAGAGTGAAAGCAGAAAACTTTCGTACAGAGAAATGAGCTTGTTTTAAGAAAGGGTCTTGTATGGATTTCCGCTTTCCAAAATGTAGAGGAAACATGATTTTTGACATAATTGAGTAATTTTGGGATAATAATTTACTAAGATAAAACGCTAAAGAGGTAAAAATTAACGCCAAAAGGAGCAAGGATTGTTTGGCATAGCGCAGCTTTAGGCTAAATTTTCAGGATGCGTGATTTATTTTGTTAAGAAGAACGCTGTTTATTCATATTACACGAAACGAAACAACTTTTACTGTTTTTCTTGATATTGCTTAGAGAACATTTTATAAGGTAACTAAGACCTTTTGAGCAAGAAGTTCCTCTACACGAACCACCTGCCTGGCGTACTCAGATATTTGTATCTTTAGACTCTCTTGTTCCTCTAAAGCTTCCTGAAGCTGTTGGTGAATTGCCTGGAAAAAATAGGCATAAGTTATTGGTCTGGAGAATTTCCAATTTAATAATCTGTATTACCGCCCTGTTCTATAGTCTAATAACTGAAAGTGGCATATTTTGCGTTCTTTTACCCTTATATGGTAAAATGGCGCAATAGTGGAATAATAAATATGGTAAGTGCATCTCGCTCGCTACAGAATTTTCTATATCACAAGCAAGCGTTCTTTATGTTCTTGAATAGAGTAAGGTCATCCTGGACAATTTCGCTCTTCTTCTTCACGACTAGGAAACAAACCTGTGTTCAGTAGAATCAGTCTTCGATTAACTGTGAAATTTTTGTTTTCACTTTGTATTGCGTTTGATGAGTTTTCTTATTAGTTAAAACATGAACATTGTGCTCCAATAACCAATCAGAGCAAACACGTTTTTTTCAACCAATCAGCAGAATAGCAACCGCGACTTAATCGGCTTGCGCGGCCGCGTTTTCCCGCGCTTGACACGGGTTGCACATTTTCGGCTGATTTTTAATTGGTTTATTGTTTACTTACGTTCCTCGTGATTGGCCAGATGTGACTACGTTAGTTTGTCAGAGGGCGACAACATTTACTTTACAACAGGCAAGTCTTAACCGCTCTAACAAGAAAGGGAATTACGTTTTATTTTTGTTCCTTCGTATTCGAATGCTGAAGGAAAGGATTTGCGTGATGTTTTAGACTATTTTAGGTGGTACATTTTCTTGGGGATATAGCTACTGGGGTAAAGAACTGAAAACAATCGATTTTTATTTTTATGTTAACTAGCTTCTCTGTTTATAGAAAATAACTTAAGTGAAATTTGCTTCTGTAGTTTGTACAATGAGGATAACATTCTCTTTTACCTGATGTTCTTCGGTCATCGTGTTTAGATCTGTTTGTAGCCGCCTGTTTTCTTTCAAAGCCACTTCTCTGCCTCTCGTCATCTCCGCCAATTCGTCGTCTCTGGAATCTAACTGTCTGCGCAGACTCTTTATTTCTCTGTCCTTAAGGCCACCTTGTTCTATCGCGTGACTGTCGGTAGGAAATACACATATTTTTGGTCAATTATTTTTGGGTTCGTCATACCTACTTTTGGGGAGGCGCAGTGGCCCAACGGTTAGCATGCTCGACTCCGAGTCGAACAGCCCGGGTTCTAGGCCTGGCCGAAGCGCTGCGTACAGTGCCTCTCTCCACCCAGGTGTATAAATGGGTACCGGCGAATTTACTGCTGGGGGGTAACCATGCGATGGACTAGAATCACACCCAGAGGGGAGTAGCAATACTCCTAGTCACTTAATGATACGGAAACCGGGGCAGGATTAGCTTCGCCTGTACGGGCCACTTAGGCTCGGATACAGACTTCATACCTACTTTTGGGAAGGCGCGGTGGCCTTATTAGTGCGCGGGACTCGGATCGGGTAGTCCGGATAGAGGGGCCAGATACTTTACTCCCACGGGGGCTCTCTCCACCCTGGTCCTAATCACTTCATCTGTTTGCTTTACGCCTACTTTGCCTGACTTGACTTTAGTAAGGACCTGTTTACATGGTGAAAAGAAGTCTGTGGTAGAAGGGTTACCTTCCATACCGAGCCACCCCGGGCGAGAGAGCTTTTCATACATTTCTTTTAAAATGTCTGCGAACCGTTTATTTGAGAAATCGTAAAGCTGGCTCGGTTGGCACGGTGATCCTTGCTGGAGGGTCACTCGGTTTTAAGATAGAGTGGGGCGCGCGCCACCTTTGTTTCATGTAAACACTTTGGCTCTTTAAACTCGCCTACTAGGGGCAAATCTGGTCACACAGAGCATGCGTGAAATCGGTAGGGCCAATTTTTCGCTCGGTTGACAGGGACAACGTTTCTCATATAAACGCTCGGTAAAAGATGGCTCAGTGGAGAGGGTAACCCTCCTACCAAAGACCAATTCTCTTCATACAAGAAAACTTCAAGCAGCTTGTAACCGTGCAGTTAATGTTTGACCACCTGTTTCAGTTCTTCGGCTAGAAAGGCACGGCGACGTACAGTAAAAAGATCTTTAGAAAAGCAGTCACTTGAGAAACACACAAATCGTGTTTGCGTGAGTCACGGATTGTGCGTGACATGAATTCCCTTCACCACGTCATCTCTTGCTTTAAACCACATGCCTGGCCGGATAAATTCCTGCTTACGCATGCAAATATTTATTTTGTTCCGAATTTTCAATAAAATAAACCCAAACCAGTTCATGAATGGCATTAAAAAGAAGTCCATTTAACGCCAAAACAAAGAGAAGACTAAGTCCATCGCGTTGTATTTCTCCGCTTAGCGTCGTCCGACGAGCTTTTGCAGGTATAAATAGAGCATACCTGACTGCGTAATTCAGCAGGTAATTCCCCTGGCGCGATGACGTGTATTCCGTGCCTTGACACATTCTTGCTGAGCTTTCTATTTTCGTTTTGATTCCCAAAATAAACTCAAAACAAATATTGGAATATCCAGAAACAAGTCGTTGTTTTGCCATATTCAATTCGTTCCGGGTAAATTGTACGACTTGTACTCGTTCCGAGTCAAACGCCTGAATAACACAAAAATTAATATTACTCACAAAAAGAGCGCAGAGTATTCGTAAATATTTTGTTAAATACGCGGATAATTATTTATAGTTACAGGCGAGTGATCGCGTGGCATGGTTCTGACATAGTGGTAGTTTTCAATAGCTTGAACATGTCCGAGCGGTCTTTGGTTTCGTTTTGTCATTATTCACTCCTCTCTTCTGGTAAAACATTCCATTGACACAAAAAATACACACTTCACTCTAAATAGAGAGCAAAGTGTTCATGTTTAACAAGCGATTGCTAGTAAACATCAAATCTTGCGTGACCGTGACCAAGGAGCCGGCTGGACCGCGTGGGTCTGGAACGATTTACCGACAAAAAGAAAAAAATGAAAACGACAAAAAACGAAAAAAAAAAAAGCCGGCCAGATTATGAACCGGCTTCGCACGGTTAATAAACAGGCCTTAAATGGCTTCGAAAAAACGTAGCTAAAGTTACCTTAACTGGGCCTCAACATCTTCCATGTTCATCTTCAGTTCACTCTCTGCTTTTTCCTTAAAGATAAAAATAAATATGGTGAATTAAATGCAAAAAAAAATCTTAAGATCACAAATTTCAACTTGCACTGGTTTTATTTCCTTGCTTTCAATTTACATATTATTGCATAAATTTTTCACTACGGGTCTTTTACAATGGAGGTGCAGCTGACTTATGAGCAAGAAAAAAACCCAATTATTTCTATTTCTCTAAGGGTGAAGACTTAAAATATCTTACTTATCTCAGAACGTTCCTGGCAAAAAATTTTGTCAAACTAAGCTCTGTTATACGAAATATCCTCGACAGTGAAATATCCTCCGAATATCGAGCGAAGAGTTTCCGATCAAATCCGAAAGTTTGTTTTGATCCGAATGGCCCTGCTGTTTTGCTTTCCATATACTTACTGTAAATTTCAAGCAAATTGAGACTGTGAGATCAAGCAACGAACTTCACTACCTCCCTAAATTACAAACAACTCATAGCATCGGTCATTTTCCTAGTGAAGACATTTTACGAACAACAAATTCTGGTCCTCAAGAACATGAACTGTTGTGCCACGCAATGCTGACATTTAGATTACTTTTTCGCATCAATAGTAAACAAAATAACCCGCGCGCACTTCGACAAATCGAAATTTATAATTGGTCATTCACTGGAAGTGAGGTGTTTTACAAAAGAAGCAAATCTATAAATGAAAACAAAAACTAATAAAATTGAGCTAGAAAAAACTTCCATACCGAAATAATCATTGTCGTAAGCGTTTTGAAGCGACTTGAATGCACCAAAATGAATCTTTCGTGTCACGGATTTAAATCATGCAAAGGAATGACGAACGAATTTGTAAAATAACCTTACCTCATCGCCTTCAACAAACGTTTTAAGGTAATTTAACGAGTGAAGAGCAGCTAACCACGCCATTGCACGACTTTATCAGAACAAAGGGATCTCCAAAAACTCGTGTCTTGTGTAACGCCGGGTGAACTCGAGCGAATTTAACAGGGTTTGCTTCGCGAAGAAAGCGTCGTTTTAAAACAGTTTAAAACAAAAAGTTTACAATTTACTTATTTTGTTTTATAGCTGACAACTTAACCTAGCGAGTACTGTTTTCCTTCGACCGTGAAGTTTCCTTTCACCGCGATATTCATAAAATGAACACAACACGAAAATTTCTGGTAACTACGGAAGCACCTGTGAAACTTTGTTCAATTAACAACAACGCGTTGTTTAATGAAAAAATAAACAAAACGAACGCCTCATTTCCAAAACTCTATTGTTAAACTTCCTTTGCAAACAATTTGTTTGCCGTCCTACAGACAAGGAGCTACAAAATATACATAATTTTTTCACTGTTGTCGCCGCAAAACGCCCGCCATATTTGTAATGGAAATACGGTAAGCCACAAAACGAAAAAGTTTGGCAGTCGATTAGGTGTTGTAATCCGCGGCGATGTCGTTTAGCGCTAATTGAAACCGTAGTTTGTTGTTGAATCGCATTATATATCTTTTTGTAATTAATTTGAGTCAGGGTTTCTTATAATAATGGACTGTTAAAGTGTTTAACGACTCTCGGGCATAATCGTGACAAACGTGGCGAGATTGTTTGTGTGGAAATTAAAGTCATTGCAATAAGTGCTCGTAAATTAATTAATCTTCTGCGCAAAATTAAAAAAAGAATAATTAATTAAGACGCGCACAAGACGAAAAACATTGCCTATATGAGAATTATACTGTTTTATTTCCAAGCCTAACATATAAACTAACCAGCAGATTCGATGTGAAAAAAGGGTTTAATCCTGAATAGCCGCAACGAGGGAAATTTGTACCAAATCGTTTGCTTGTGAGACAGATGTCACGCGTGATGCGTGATTTGGCCAAAAAAGGATTAGTGTGTGATATGCGAAAGAAAGTAAGTGCAGTTGTTATGCGAGTAGCGCGATCTGGAGAGATTTGTGTAACGTGTTAACCTAAGTGCGAAAGGAATTTGTCACGCACTCATTTTTTACCAAATCGCACCTTTAAGCAGCTGTTGTGCGTGTCACGTGATTTGGACTTAAAAATGCGCGCGTGATACGTAAAAGAAAGTTAAGAGTACTTAGCTGTGCCGCGTGATTTGAGCAAGAATGTGCGCGTGGTACGTGAAAAAAGTACTAAATTAAAAGTGTTCTTATGTGCATCGCGTGATTTGTGTCAAAATGTGCGCGTGATGCGAGAAACAAAGTAAAAAATTCTTTTGCGTGTACGTGTCGCGTGATTTGTGCAAAAATGCACGCGTGACTGATACAAGAAAGAAGGTAAGTTCAGATATTGCGTGTGTCGCGTGGTTTACGCAAATGCACTTAAGGTAGCCTTAGTTAGGTAGAATGTGATTTGCACAAAAAACGTGCGCGTGAAACAAGAAGTGGTAGGCGTCAAGTGTGATTTGGAAAAAAACGAGCGCGATACGTGAAATGACATAAAGAGGATATATCCCGTGACTATAATTAAATGGATCTAATCCCATTGGAACAAAACATACCGAGTGTATTTTCTTAGCCTCAAGGTTCATGATTTCCTCTGTTTTCTCGTCAACTTGTTGTTGTAACTCGTCTCGCTCGCGGCCCAAGGATTTCAGTGTTGCTCGTATCTCGGCTGTCTCAAAACTTTGTTCCGCATTCCTTTTTTCGATTTCCTCTACAACAGCAAACAAATATTACGAAATAGGTCATTATTTCAAATCGTTAGTTTTTATACTTTCTATACTGTTTACAGTCTCTTCCCCAATCTGTTTTAGGAGTGAGTCGCACGTCAAAACAAATTCCTTTTTTCGGAGGAGCCGCGAACGCTCGAATAGTCTACTGTTTCAATCTAAAACGCTCTCTCTTTACTGTAATTAGCACGTTCTTCTAGCACTTAACTGAATTCGTTTCCAAAACACCTTCATCTTCTTATTATTCCAAAGATGGTAACCCAAGAAAATTCTTGATTGAACAGAGAACGACTTTTTACGTATTGCTACCGGGGAGAAAAATTTGAAAAAGAAACAAATCGTCGTGTTTGGGTAAGATATTAGATAGCAAGTAGGCAGAAATTGGTTGATAGTTTCGCCACACCATTGCGCACAATGGTGCCGATAGTTCACACACGTTTAAATTGCTGCGCGCAATGCAAAAGTGGAACAAGATTCTACTTGCTTTTCTCGCTCAATTTAAGTTGCGGTATACAGTAGCGTTATATGCACAACAACGACAACGAAAACTCTACAGGCAGGTCCACTCTACTGACATCTTGTTGATAGACACTTCTGCTTTTCAGATCTAAAAGAACTCATCTATATAATTTCTCTCTTTCGGTTAGTACATTGTATTATGCGTTTCTAATAACCTGGTGTATTTCATTCTTCTTCTACGCGTTTTCACCACTACTATTTTGGGATTATAATATAAATTGACAACTTTTATCAAACTTGGCCGCTCTAACTGCATCCCATCACACTTGAGCGATCAGTAGTGCTAGCCACCCTCCACTTGAAAATAGGCCGCACGGTCCTTCAGTATGAAATTTGAAAATACAGAACCCAAAAAGAGTAGGCTGCACGGTCCCTGAGCATAAAATTTGGAAATACAGAACCCAAAAAGGTGTCAACATGTTAATTTAAAATAATTTGAAAAACTTGTAAGTCTGCGGATAACATCAATAAACTCAAATTTACTTGTGACATTCTCAAGGACCTCTAACGCGGCTGTATTAGGAAAAGCACCGTTATTTGTACATGTTCGAATACGTGTCCCTTTGGTAAAATAAGGAACTTTGATTTCCATCTTGTTTTTCTTTGAGGAAAGGTTTGAAGTTTTTTTTTTTTTTTCACAACCAGAAAAAGGGCAAATCGTATTGCGGTCAAATATCGACAACACACTACAACAGGTATCGATCGGTAAAACGAGTATGGGAGTCGAAAATTTTCTCCCGATCTGTCGTTTTCCCGCGCTTTTATATGCTGGTAACCTGTTTAACCGGTTTAATATGAGTTTAGCCGAGGGATACTTAAGGTGACTCCCTATAGTCTTATGACTGCACGCGCCCTGATGATGTAAGCTGTAGTAATCTGCGCGCACTCTCATGAAATTGTTGGCTTTTCCTGACATTTTATGACGTCAGCATAGCCAAAAAAGCAAAGTTAACAGTGAATTTCCTCGCGTTTCCTTCAGTGAATTTTATTGAAATGTTGCACATCTTGAGATACTAACGCTACCTTCCACATACTATTTTTTGGAACAATTCTGTCAGACTAATTCAGTTTTATGGTTAAAAATAAGAAATCACGTGATATCGGTGAAACAAACTGTCTAAACGATATATATATTATTTGCCGGCCGGGAGGTCCGTATTGAGAAAAACTGTGCCAGAGGTCTTGAGTACGGCCCGAGGCCGCAGGCCGAGGGCCGTGCTCAAGACCGAGGGCACAGTTTTTCTCA
>Ga0126336_10002306_pt1 | contig 10761 bp, 5 predicted proteins | sample SidCmetagenome_FD_92530 | JGI IMG/M metagenome (GOLD analysis project Ga0126336, IMG submission 92530) | Coral microbial communities from El Islote,Puerto Morelos, Mexico - Siderastrea C C metagenome | ecosystem: Host-associated > Invertebrates > Cnidaria > Coral | place: El Islote,Puerto...
AAAAAAGAAAGAAAATATGGAGCTTATAGAAAACAGACTACTGCAAATTATTAAACTTTTTAATTACATTCAGCTGATATTAAGTTTTACCTCTCTGATACATTTTACAAAGAGATTTAAAAGTGTAAATAAATCAGATGAGTTCTTCTATTGAGACATAAGTCAGACTTATAAGAAAGGAGTTTACACTACAAGTACGTATCAAGTGCATTTCAAGTGCACTTAAGAGCCTTAGTGAGAACCGGCCTAATGCTTCACACCGTATTATATGATTTTTTATCAGTGGCTTAAAAAGATGGCCAGTGCTGGTCGTAAAACAGATAATACAAACAGTGATGCTGTTGATATGGAGGAAATGAATCCAGTATGGCTAAAAGACAAAGGAATGTAAGTTTGCTTTATATTATGGTAAAGACAAATGTGAGCAATCCAAATTAGTTTCATTTAAAAAGCTATTTTGGGTGAGAAAAAGGGAGGCATTGCTTTGTAAGGGAAATGGATGCCATGTCAAAACTTTCGCTTCACGGAAAAAGACTTTTTGCAGCAGCAATTACCAGAATTGAGTAATTAATAAAACAATATTATTATTCCACTTGCACTTTTGGTCTCTATCTCATTCTCTCTCTCTACCAACATGTATGAAATGGATACTGGCAAAAAAATGCTTTAGGAGGCAACCCAGTGATGGACTGGCATCCTATCTCAGGGGGGGGTAGTAATACTCCTAGTTGCTATATGCTACAGAAACCAGTTTAATCCTTTAATCCTAACATATTATACAAATTCTCCTTACTGGTCTCTATGGTTGTAATTATATTTTATAATACACTGACATGATGAGGAGAAATTTGACACTTATATTAAAGGATTAAACTGCGGTGTATGGGCCATTTCAGATTTAAGTGTAACTTGACCTAGTATTTTACTTTGAATCTAGTATAAAAAAAGCTGTGTTTTAATGTTGACATTCTCTTGATGTTCATTCGCAGTGGTTTTTACAAAGCTGGCAACTTTGTAGCTGCAATCAATGCATTCACAGCAGCTCTTGTCCTGGATGATTCCATTCCATCATATCCTTTGATTCTAAAGAATAGGGGCTTATCTAGATTTTTCATTGGAAAAACAAATGGAAGGATGCTTCCTTCTGAAACATACTTTTGGGAAAAATTTAAAGTTCTTCCCTAAATATCATATTAAAGGGTTTTAATGGGACAGAGGTGTATATGACGCTAAAATCTAAAAACCCTAAACTGGTCCAGGGTTTGCATGCACCACGAATTTTATGTGCAAAAGCAAACGTTCTCCGTATATATGTTTTGCCAGAATGCTAACTTTCGAAAAATTTCATTGCGGCAAATGCTTAATCGAAATTGTCGTCGATTTTGCATGTATGCTAAGGCTAAGCAAGTTTTGAGTGGTACTGATTTTTTCTAAAATGGCGAGATAGATCCCTTTCGCATCACGTCCTTCAATTGCAGTTTGATGACTTTTTCCTTGACTCTACCCAGATTATATTCCAGCAGAGCAGCGTGCCATCTTCAACTCAAACAGTATAAAGAAACTATACAGGATTGCACAAGTGTAAGTTTAGAGTATTTTATAGGTTGTCGATTTGATGGTTGTTGGACGATTTTTCTGCTTGCAGTCTTCTATCTCCTTCTTTAATGGAATAAAATGTTTTCCAACACTGGAAGTGAAAAGAAGCCGTCTGCACACAGCCTGCTGCAGAGAGACCAAATCCAAAAACATCGAACACATTCGGTGCCAAGCGCGACTAAACGGTTAAAGCCACAACTGCTTTACAGTAATTTGCTATTGTTCCTTATTGCGTCCTTATTGGTTAAAAACAAACTGTTGTTCACAAGATTTTAATAACAGATTACAAAGGTTAGCAAATGTCGAACGAATGAATTTAAACCTGCTTTATAATGCGTACACTGAAAATAATGAATACTAAACTATCAACTGAGCTACATAGTTAAGGCAATGTTCAGTACACGGGACGATTCGTAACGACGATTTTTAGCGCGACTCAGTGTCGATTCTTAATGTATGTTATACCGGACGATTTTTATTGCAATGTGCATGCGAAATCCGTTGGCAACAGACGTGTTACTCGGTACGATTTTTAGCGCGACGGGGGCACCGAATAGGGTTTGGGAAGGCCGCAAAAAAATGACGACAGGTATGTTACACGAAACAACTTGGACAAAATTCGGGATTTGGCGTTGCAAGTTTTTGAAACTGGTTCAAAAACGTACAACGCAAAAATTACGCAGATCGTCCGCGTACCCATGTTACACGGCATTACATTGTAACTTTTGCGCTAAAAATCGTCGTAGCGAATCGTTCCGTGTAACATCATCTTTATGCATCGATTGGGTTGCCGAAAAGAAGTTTGTTATTTTCAAACTGTTATTTCCATTTCTACATCGCATTAAGATTGAATTCTTCCGACATAAGAGCCTCTTGATGTATGCATTTATTTTGCGTTCTTTAGGCATTAGAGCTTCTTGTTCCTCCTGTTGAAGCTAACCGTGCGTCCAGATGTAAAGCGCATGTCAGAAGAGGAACAGCTTACAAGCAAATGGAGGAGTATGTCTTAGGTTCGTCAATGGTCAATTAACAAATAAAAAAAAACCGTGACAGCAGTTTTACCTGCACAGACAACCGTCGACTTTAAGGTCGCGTCCCCAGAGTCCCCAACCTTCTCCAAAGGCAACTCAAAATGTTCTAAAGAAAATACTCTAGCGACTCCCCTATAACAAATACTCGTGAAATACTCGACTTTTGCTAACTAAAAACTGACGCGTTCTCCTATACCTAATCACGTGTTCTCCTGTCCCTATGCACAAAACAACTAAAACGTGTGTCACGTGTGGTGCCTTAGTGTTGCTAATTGTGTCAAAAAAAAAAATATTTTTCGTGTTTTACTTAGCCATGTTTTGCATTGATATTGAAAAGAACTATAATAAAAAAAACTGAAAACAGGTTTACATGTCCAGTTGCGACAAAGCAAATTTTATACTATACAGGTCGGCATTTACATTGTACCTTTGTTGAATGGGTCAGCATCATAAATTTTTAAGTGAACAAAGACATATTTCCAACCAGAATATTGCTGCTTGTGTGGATGCTACCCCTTTTTTAAATTTTCGTTACAACATTCGTAAATCGCGAAATTTAAACTCCTGCAAAAATAAGTAACAACAGAGTAACTGCCAATCAAAGTCACACCAAAACTTGTCACGAGTCGACCCTGATCGCTCAAATTACGAGCGATGAAATCGTGCGGGGAATTTACGGGTGAATAAAACTAACGTACGAAAAATAAATGTTGGAATGGGGTCATAATCAAAATGTGCTGTTCGGATGTACTATCCAACGAAACATGAAAGCAAATAACAGTTTTCACGACACAAAAGACGGGAAAGGATACGAAAAGCCTGATTTTTCAAAAGAACCATAAAGATTGGGCATCACTCCTCCCGATTCACTTTTTGTTTATAGTATTTAAAGTTGCCTGCAGCGAAGTCTAAGTACTGCCACATCTTCATCTTTAAAATTACTGTAAGTACTTCACTAACTTTTCTGTTATGCCTTACATCTCTTTTATTCCTTTTCAGCTCTCCAGGACTATGAATCAGCTCTAAAACTTGACCCCAAAAACACAGATCTGCAGAGTGACTCGGAAAGGATAAGAAAGATTATTCAAGGCTCCACATAGCAAAAATCGTGTCTCTGACTAGAACACTGAACATTAGTTTTTAACATGTAACTTTGAACGTCGTTCAAACGATGTTCAATCAGGTACATGTCGATGAGTTTGCTGATATGAGCTGACCGTATTTTGTTCCCTCTGAAGGGTTCGAGAACGGTTTTCAACACGGTAAAACGGATTTGAAAGAACGTTATTTAGCCAGCGACAGTCACCATCGCGAGAGAGAAAAGTCATCTTTTTACCTTCGCGCGAACATGAAAACGTTATTTAGACAGCCTTCTAATAGGAAACTTGTTCACGAATAATCCGCAGGAAACGTAAAACACAACGTTTTCCTTACTTAACTCTACGCCATACATTTTTCACCTCGAATTCCAAGAAAGGAAATTAAAAGGAATATTTGCACATTGCCTATGTGATTTAACTTCCCGTCCACTACAAGATGCAGTCATTCGACATTTCCGCTCCCTTTTCATCCCCTCCTTCAGTTTTATATTTTTACCAAAAAAGTGTACACTCTTGAAAGAGTATCTTTCAAAAAAAAAAATGAGGAAATGCCAAAAATTGAAAGATACGAACTGTAACGCATAGGAGTTACCTAGATGGTTTAAGAGTCAGTATGTACCGAGTTGTTGTTCATCATTCAGGGTAGTGATAACTCTCGCCTCGGTTCCAGGTTTCTCCTTTTCGAGTGTTGTAAAATCTCGCTTACACTATCGAGTAACTATTTTACGCCTGCTTCTCCTTGCTGAAAGTGGTTACCAGACGAGGGCCAAAAAAGCTTTGTTCTCTCTTTTGAAGTTTGGTGCAATGTATTTCATTCTAATGACAGCTAGCTTTCAGCAGAAACTAGGAGATCAGAAAAATCCTGTAAAACTGAGCGAGATAGCTATATGTGCAGTTCTGAAAGGCTAGAGTGTGGTTTTATAAGCCGTGCTCCAATATATAATTCCCATTCCAATTTTTTCTTTCTTTCTTTTTCCCCCTTTTCAAAATCCCATTACTCAACTCTACTTCTACCAAAAACCCTTCCTGGCTGAGGCATTATTCTTCCCAGCCCCAGCCGCCAATTTGTAGCTCAAATTCCATTTTCCAGTGTCACCTCCACACGTGAAGATCCCGGATGATAAGTGACACGAGCAGCTGGGGCCTGGGCTCTTGAAATAATTTGCTAGAACCCAGGCTCATCACAGCCCATAATCATGAAAACAAAATGGAGGGCCGTTCGAAACGTTACAAGAAGATTGATTTTTTAGGCGAAGGACAGGTACAGTGATCATATCTGAGGCCATTTGATTCGTTCAACAGTTGAATATTCTAACAGTGTTTAATTTTGTGAAATAGTTTGCCACAGTTTATAAGGCTGAAGATCAGGAAACTCATACGATTGTAGCAGTAAAGAAGGTATAAAGCTTGAACATGTAGGTCACATGGAGCTCTTTTTAATATGTGAAAAAGTAGTTTACGTAAGAAAATCGATTAAACAGCATTTACTCACTTAGATATCACTGCATCTTGCTGAAGTTCAGTTCTATATCAAATGATAACAGATTTAATAAGCCCAGATTAATTCTCTGAATTGAGTGTGTACCAGCTGCTGATCATGACTATTATACAGGGACTCAGTTATGAATAATTCTTTTTTCTAGATCAAACTGGGACAGAGGAGTGAAGCAAAGGATGGTTCGTAATTCACAAACATGATTATGTTACATAGAAAAGGATTATAACACTTGCTTTAAACGGTTTGCACACCAAGAACAAGTTGTGGAAATAAAACGACATTTCTCAGTTTATAATAAAACATGCTTTGACGTTATACTTTCATAACTGAAAACCACATTTGAATTTACCGAAACATGTTTTACAAACTGAAAAAATGATGTTTTATATCTACAACTTGCTCTATTACAGTAATCTTCACTCTGCAAAATAGCTGGAGTACCACAGAGCTGCTGTTTCCCCTTGTCAACTGTTACAGTGCACGTAATATGACTGCTGTATTGGACAGATAACTTGGTACATGACTGCTCACTATTTGTTGGTTAAACACCATGCCTTGTATGGGATATCCTTTAAACATGGGCTCTCTGTTGTTTGTGTTCTTGGTTTTAGCTAAATTCACTTTTATTGCCTCTTCATGTAGGCATTAACAGAACTGCACTACGTGAAATCAAGCTTCTACAGGAACTCAGACATCCTAACATCATAGGGGTAAGTTATAGTGGGATAATCAAGAAAGGAGGGGAGATGTGTAATCATAGCTTTCCGTGGACGGTAACATGTAGAGCCTCTGATCTTTGACACTCCAGTGCCATCTCTTTAGTAATAATTTTATTGTAAACTTATCTTTCGATAAGATAAATGCAACTTAAATATCACTTAATAAATATTTTCACAAGTTAGACAAGTAAGCGTATAACCATGTATTATAGTGGTAGCATTATTTTACAGTCTTACATGTGAATGCCAAGAGTATTGTTGTTCTCTTCTTCCTAGCTGGTTGACGTATTTGGACATAAATCCAACATCAGTCTTGTGTTTGATTTCATGGAAACAGATCTTGAGGTAAATAATTATAAGTAAATTACATTTTTGCGCTTGAAGCTGCTTCTTGTTTTATTTTTATGTCAAATTTCCTTGATAAAAGGCTATTTTTAAGTTTTAGTGCATTAAAGTTAGACGTGCTTCTTTATTACCGGTAGGTTGTGATAAAAGACACAAGTCTTGTACTGAGTCCCGCAAACATCAAAAGTTACATCATAATGACGTTACAAGGTCTGGAATATTTGCACATGAATTGGATTCTTCATAGGGTGAGATATGGTCTTTTACAAATAAATATGCAGCTAAAGCACTGATCATGATTGAAAAATACTTAGCAACATTTACATTGGAATAAAAACTAAGTAGCACTGTAAGAAATTAGAGAGCAGCGTGAATCCACTAGGTAATCTCTCATATGTCATTGTTCATGTTAAGCGAAATTGAACTAAATTTCAATGTTCTTGTGATATTTAATTTTTTTCTCCTTTCAGGATTTAAAACCAAACAACTTGCTGATTGATGACAAAGGTGTGCTGAAGATTGGTGATTTTGGACTTGCAAGATCCTTTGGAAGTCCGACTAAGGTTTATACTCATCAAGTGGTAACAAGGTAACAGTTATTATTAATTAATAATTGTTGTAATAAAAGATATTTAAGTCATACATACAAAAAACTCAAATGAAACCTCACCTTCCAAGGACATGACATGTCTATCAATAAATAGTAATGACGATTGAGGCAATAAGTTCTCCACATCTACAAAAGACCATGGTTAATATCTACTAATGACCTTTATGGTGCACCCGTAGGTGGTACCGGTCTCCAGAGCTGTTATTTGGGGCAAGGATCTATGGCACAGGTGTTGATATGTGGGCTGTTGGCTGTATCCTGGCTGAGCTTCTTCTCCGGGTGGGTGGCACTTGTTACTTTATGTTTCTTCTGGGGATCTATATGTTTGTCTCCGAAATCCTTGATTTTTCATTATTTTGTCACTAACAGGAAACATTTACCTCTTTTGTCTTTTTCTGTTTTTGTTTTCTTCTTTTAGGTTCCATTCTTACCTGGGAGTTCTGATTTAGATCAACTCAGCAAAATATTTGAAACTCTTGGTACGCCTTCTGAAGAGTCCTGGCCAGTGAGTAATTAATACTTAAAAATGACAGTCATGTTATCCGTACATCAATATGGCCTCTGTTATTGTTTCACTTGGGTATCATCATTTCTGCAAAATACAATCTACCTTCAACTCCGGGTATGCAGAGACCTTGCTATTAAATATTGAATGTAAAATGTCAAAGAGTAATTGCTGAGAATAGCTCTCATTATTAGAAACAGTTTCTATTTACAGACACCAAATTGTAGTCCCAAACTGGAATCTGTTTAAAACATTGAACTATGCTGCCTGTGCTTTACCCTAAAGTGTGTTAGAGTTTTGTTATTCTCGTGTACAAAAGCCAATTTTCACCTTTTTCCTAGGGTGTGTCATCCTTACCAGACTATGTGGAGTTTAAAAAATTCCCAGGGATTCCATTGAAGGACATATTTTCTGCAGCTGGTGATGATCTTTTGGATCTGCTTGACAGATTGCTGGACTGTAACCCCTCTGGCAGAGTTAATGCAACTCAGGTATATACTAGACGTGTAACAACACAGTGACGGGTTTATTATACTATGTCAGTTCACTGCAAGATAAAGCAAAACTTTACACAACTGCCAATTGCCCTCGTCATGAGCATGTCTCTTCCAGTTTACCTTAATAAACTTCACAATACCATCCCTCTACCTTATTAGATGGTGCCCCATAGTATGTTTTCCTGATCTAAGCAGCCAACTTTTACTCTCTAAGTCTACTCTACTAGTCTTCATGCATGCCATGTGGCATAAGCCTCAATCAGTTACATGCTCCTAGAGTGTAACTTTTGATGTTTGCAGTACTTAGTACAAGACTTGTCTTTTATCATACCCTAGCTATTTACAAACCCACAAAATGAGACTATTATCAGTACTGTTTACATTTTTTGTTTCAAATTTCTGACACGCACTCTTGTCAATGTTAAGTTTATGGGGCATGGTCACAAGGATTTCGCAGATTTTTGTTCAAAACTGTGCTAAAATTATAATCGGTAGCTAACTTTATGGGTGCCCAACATTGTGTTTGAACATTTAAAGGAACATATTAGATTAATTTCATTAAGAGAAAACAAACCATGACCATTTAATATCGATTTAATGTCAACATGCTAAAAGAATTTGAAAAGTTTAGCCTAATTTTTTCAAGTTGCAATCCATTTCCATCCATGCCATCCGTAGCAACAGACAACAGAAAATAGTTTCAGTTAAGTAATATAGTCTTTGGTAACAAAACTAGACCATTATTTGTGGGCATTCATTGATGTGAGGACATATTTTTATTTTTAAAGTGAACTAAAATAGCGTGACTGTGCCCCTTTAGAGTCCTCCTTCTGGGGTTTTTTACTCGTAATTTGTTGTAATTATGTAGGTTATAAATAAGGACACATAGGGTACAATATACAGTTTGTATGTGTTACGTTTTGAAAGTCAAGGCATGGAGACCTGTGAAGTAAACAGAGCATACTGTTTATTTTAGGCTCTTAAGATGCCTTACTTTTCTAACAAGCCAGTACCCACTCCTGGGCACCTGCTACCACGCCCTAAAATACCAGGCCCTGCGGCAAGTAAGAAGGAGGAGGAAACTTCACTGAAAAGAAAAATATTTGATTCACTGCCTGATGGAGGTGATGATAATGTTAGTTTTATGTACATTTGGTTGCTAGGGTAAATTTCTAGTTATTTCAACCACCTCAGAACTGAATGGTGCTTCAGAGTGATGGAACATGTGCAGTTATTCAACAGTTGATGTTTGGCCCTGGGAATTGTCTGTTTCTTTAGTGTGTTATTTTTACCAGTTTTATCTACAATGCACTTTTACTCTCTTTTTTTTGCAGGTTCTATAAGAGCAAAAAAGTTGATTTTTTAATGTGAACACCATCGGAATGGACATAAACTACATACAGGTGCAGCAAACAGCAAGACTTTTAACTTGCATAACAGAACTACCAGTCCAGAGTATGGAACACTTCGTGGGAAAGCATAACAAGGAGACGACCTAGTGCCTGCATAAGGATGTTACAAGACAGCTAAACTAGACGTGATGTTTATTTAGGCGTCAAGGACATTTTACTACTGAAGAGAAAATGATGAATTAGAAAACAAAACAAGGAAGCTTGCGTTGTTCATAAGTGCTGATTTGATGTGCAGCCACAAAACGAAGAAGATAGCACAGAATGAGTTTGATAACGGATCAGTTATGTAATCGTTACTGTAATCTATTTCTGAACTCAGGACCAGCTCTGATTGTTTTTCTTAGAGAGATGTCTGTCTTTGAGAGGATCCCCTTTAGAAAGGTGTTCATCTTAGAGAAGTCTCAAGTGTTCATCTTAGACAGATATCCATCCACCATAGAGAGGTGTCTGACTTAGGGGGGTTCCTGTCTTGAAGAAGTGTGTCCATCTTAGAAAGGTCTCTGGCTTAGAGAGGTGTCTGTTTTAGAGAAGTGTCCATCTTAGAGATGTGTCCTTCTTTCATCAGAAAGATGTCCACCTTAAAGGGGTGTCCGTCTTAGGGAGGTACCCATCTTAGAGATATTAAGCCTATTTAAATTGAAAGAAATTAGTGTTTGTACATTATGTGTATAACCCACTGACGATTAAATTTGGTCAACAAATTTCGTAAAATAAACACTTAACAAAGATGACGGAAGTCAGTTGTGTTAATGGTCATTGCACTTGGAGCTTAATCTACAATAAACTTACGGGCTCTACTGTACTGTCTGCAATAGAAACTGTTCGTTTACCGCAGTTTGCGTGATGCCTCTCAAAGAACGTTTTCAGCAGAAAACCTCCCTACAGGCGGTTTCCTCTTTTCTCTACAGAACAAGAAGTAAAACGCACATGCGCGCACACACACACAAAAAAAATCACCTTGTGCTCTCTTCTATTTATTGTGTAGGCAAAGCTGGTGTGGAACGCGTGTTTTCGAGCGAGAAAATTGAATACAAACGTGATTCATTAGGGCCGTTTATGCGAAAGATAATGGTCGCGTCTTATTTAGGTCACGTCTAGATTATGTCGAAAAGCCAAAAGCCATGTTTGCGCATCAATTTAAGCCTAAAAATAATGTCCAGTTTTGTTAAAAATGCTATTCGAGTGCGCAGTAACTGTCAAAAAGATAAAAGATTTAATAAGATGGAAGACCCCTAATGTAATGGGAGACTGCTTTTAAAAGTTGCGTACATAAATTCGAGGATCATCTATCATATTTTAAAATCTTTCACCCGCAGCTCAACTATGGGTGCGTTCTTTTGGGACTATTCCGGAATAGGAATACTCGGAATAGACGGTATTTGCGTTCTTTTGGGAGCTATTCCGTTTTCGGAATGAACGGAATATCATTCCGTTCATTCTGCTCCCGA
>Ga0126336_10002307_pt1 | contig 10757 bp, 8 predicted proteins | sample SidCmetagenome_FD_92530 | JGI IMG/M metagenome (GOLD analysis project Ga0126336, IMG submission 92530) | Coral microbial communities from El Islote,Puerto Morelos, Mexico - Siderastrea C C metagenome | ecosystem: Host-associated > Invertebrates > Cnidaria > Coral | place: El Islote,Puerto...
CAATACTCCGACAAATTTATGCATGGCATTGTATTGTATTCACTTCACATAACAATACTGTACAAAAGCATAACAATAAAGAATGAAGCAAAACAATAAGAAATTTAACAATGCTATGCATAAGTTTGTCGGAGTATTGGACAAGTATGTTGATTGCAAAAAACTTTCAATTATATAGCGTGTCGTTGTCTGTTTCGGACATAAAAGTAACTTACAAATTTCTTTTAAAACAGCACAAGAGGACTAAGTTTCGTATCTAGTATTGGTTTGATATGCGAACCGATCAAATTTTTTGAAAATTGCGTCTCACCGGAAGTGGATTTTGAGCTCAACTCGGACGAAACGGTTTTTCTCTAATTTTCACGAAAGGAAGCCGTATTTGGAAAAACTAACAACAGCCCATTTAGTTTCTCGCTAGGGCCTATCTATGAGCAAAATATGAGAGAAATCGATTTTTCCACTTGTGCCACTGCTAGGTCGATATTTGTGGAAAGCCGCTCTTAAGAATAATAATCATCGATGGTAAAGCCGAGCGACGACGTTTCGATGACTCCATGTTATCAGTATCAAGTTCAAAGTACATAATAGAAAGTGACTATATATATATATATATATATATATATATATATAACTGCAGACAGTACTGTTTCGGCCTTCTGGGCCTCATCAGGAGAAAACGACGTGAAAATATTTGGGGAATGATGACATGGAGTCATCGAAACGTCGTTTGGCTGTATATTACTATCGCTGATTTTTATTCTTAATGCTTTACAAAACCTGATGTTATCAGAGATGTTAGCAAAGGCTAGTTCGGGGGATGAAGAAGAACAACGAAATAAGAAACGGAAATTTCTTAAAGTGGAATAATGGCCTTTTGAATAATCGTCGACAGTTACATTTGCCCTTAGAGCAGGAATACTGGAATAATGAACACTCCATTATTCCTCTTCATCCTCCGAGGCTGGTAATTTGGAAACGATTCGCCTGCTTCTTGGGATAATTCTTGTTTTTATTTAATCAATTAATTATTTTAATTTTGCCTTGTAACAAAAAATTATATTAATTTATTTAAAGAATTAGAGGCAAGGAATCCGCTAAGAAAGCCACAAGGGCTTATTAGATGATGACTATAGTATCGAGTACATATATCTTACTAGACTGTTTAGTGTGTAGTATCGTGGGATATTTTTACGAGTCATGCCGTATTTTGGCGAGCCCGTAGGGCGAGTCAAATTACAAGGGACAAGTAAAATGTTCCACGATACTACACACTAAACCGTCTAATAAGGGATTTTATTTCAAACTTGCAAGGAAAACAAAGACGGAATAAGGCAAAACTGAATTATTTTCGGGTTTACAACTAGATTAACAACAATGTTCTCGGTCACCGAGTAAAACTACAAATAGAAAGAACTCGTCAGAACAAACAGAACTCGAAAGTAACGTCAAACAAAGTTAAACAACAACTTGTTCAGTAACAATCCAAACGGACTTTAACCTCAGTCATCTTCGCCCGAATAAAATAACCACGCGTCTTCGTTTTGGAAGAGGTGGCAGTGGAGATTTCTGACCAACAACAATAGTGCAGTTGTTGAAGACAAGAGTCCGTTGAGTTTCATGACTTTCACGGAAAAGAAATGACATAAAAGATTGTTAAGTTTCTCGGCGGGAATTTCTTCAATGACCTTTGTTTCTTTAGCTGTGTCGTACCATCGTTTCCATACATTGAGGTCAGTTTTAATCAGTTTTTTGTTGTATCCACGTTTCGATTTTCTTCAATAAATAAAGAAATTTCACTGTCGTCTAGGCCATTGCTTGTCTCTGGGAACTCATTCTCGTTAAAAACCTCAAAATCTGGTAGCATTCATTGTTGTCTTCCGAAAAAATGAGCGTTTTCGGCCATTTTTTCATCGTTCACCTTGTAAGCCTAATGCCTGACGTGACATTTGAAGAAACCCTGTCAAACTGGTCCTCTGGAGTACAAATACCGTGGGATATTTGTACTCGTTTTGGGTGTTATTTGTACTCTACTGAATGCAGTTGAATAATAAATACGGTTATTTGGGCTTAATAGAGTGTATGCATTAGAAACGGTACATGAATTTAGGAAAGATTTTGAATTTCAGTTCCTGGAATGGCTTTGTGCAGGATCCGAAGCCAGTCACTTCTATTTTTCTCGCTGTAGGTGCGCGCGTCTCGAAAACCTCGAAAAGTCATTTGGAAACACATGTACCAACTCATGCCACAAAGCTTCTATTTTAGCATGCCTGTAACATAAGAAATGTTTAACTTATAGCCAACTTTCCTGCTAAGAAAAATCTTTGTTTACGTGATGCAATGTGAGTTATTTTGGGGCTGTCGAGAAACGCACGCTAGGGCACTTAAAGAGTCATTTGTTTAGCCCTTCCATGGATTAAAGGAGAATGTCACTCTAGAAACGGTGTACATTTTGTATTTTTTGAAATCGCCAATAAAAAGATAACACTAAGTTGAGTTACTGACTGTGGTTTTAGCTTCTAAAGTGCACCCGAACCAACCGAAATTCCTCTCCAAACAAGGCCAAAATTCAACATTGCGGGCCGCCATTTTGAGTCCTACTTAGCAGCCTGGCCGCTCGTCCGTGACGTCACTCCGTCCAACGTGAAACTGGCGGGAAATCTAAACACAGCTGGTATAACGTATAGCTTGTTGGTACTATTACAAGTCTCGATTTCATTTTGTGAAGAGAAAATGCCAAAGTGCTCAGTTCCGGATTGTAATAAGAGGTCCAAAAAAGATAGAGTAAGAGGAATTACTTTTCAAAACTTACCTGTGAAGAAAACAAGATTGGCAAAGCAGTGGCTTGACCAGCTTCGCCACGACGAGAGTTTCGGATTTCTAAAGCCTGAAAATGTGCATATTTGCACTAAGCAAACGATTGATTTAAGCAAACGACCGAAAAGTCTTCATGTTCTGAGACTGCAGGAAATCCCTGCAAAATGCACCGCCAAACGAAAAATAATAGTAGACACTGAGAGAACAGGTTAAAATCAAATTAAAGCTCGATTTGAGCCTACCATTTTAATTTAATTTACTGAAAGCGATTTATAGGCGTTACAATAATTTCTATTATCAATTGCGTATTGCCAGGAAGAGTATATGTACCTTCCGTCTTTTTTTCCGACTCCGGATGCCAATACCGCAAATACACTCTTTTGGAGTTAACATTAGTTCACATCTTTGGCAAGAACACCAGAAAGTGCTCTCCAAGCGCTCGTTCATTTCATTATCTTCACTGCTATCATCATCAGCGACATCGCAGGTCTACACGTTTTGTTTCCAAACGATAAGGTTCAAGCGCATCCATCTCCTATGTGGGACGGAATGACGTCACAGGCAAGCGGCCAGGCTGCTAAGTACGACGCAAAATGGCGCCCACAATGTTGAATTTTGGCCCTCTTTGGCGACGAATTTTCCTTGCGATCGGATGCACTTTAGAAGCTAAAACCATGGACCGTAACTCAACTTAGTGTTATCTTTTTGTTGGTCATTTAAAAAAAAAAACACCGTTTCTGGAGTGACCTTCTCCTTTAAGTACCCTACTTGCTTTTCCTGTTCCTCTAATTTTTAATGCCTTTTTTAAAATTATTTTTCTTTGTTTTGCCTCCTTTCTACAGGGATCTGTCATCAAACAACATTAAATATCTTAGTGAGAATGTATTTTCATCTCTAACGGGATTAAGGATTCTGTACGTTTCGCTTCTTGCAAGGCCGTACATGTATAATGAGCTCTTCTTAAAATACAATCTTAAAATGTTTTTCACATACAGTTCTTAGTTCAGTTACTTTCTGAAGTCTCACAATCTTTTTTGATGCCAATCGGACTTCATCTGGCATGTTTAATCCTTTGGAAGAATGACACTGCATAATTTTTTTCAGCTCGGTTTCAAAAACATTACAGTTCATACGTGCATTTAGTGTTCTTTCTGAGCACAAATGTGCACCAAGAAAAAAAGTTGACAAAACAGCACCACCCTTTTAACCACGATTTAACTGATGCGATGCCCTAATTCTTCGTGTTAACTTGCTGCTTTCTTTGCTATTTAAATTACGCATAGCTATATATGGCATAAATGTTTAAAATTTGATTTCGTTTTAGTTATTTAAATTATATATTGATCTTGTAACAATCAATTATTAATAAATTAACTCTCCTTTTTACAGGGATTTGAGCGGAAACAAAATTCAAAATATTAGCAACAGTATATTCTCTACGTCAACAAGTCTAACAACGCTGTACGTCATTCGCATTCTCACTTGTATTTAAGGTGGCTCGTGGCTATTTATCAGCGCGGAGCCTCCATTTTATAAATCGAATTTTCGGCAAGTAAGCGTTAACCGATTTCAGCGATTTTTGGTATTCTAAACAAAGAATGTTCGAATTTTACAAAACGTTTAGTTTTAGGGCAAACAAGTTCAACGATTAAGAGAAAGCGCTATGTGAAGACCAGCCTTTTCAGGGAAACGCGAATGTTTCTATTAAACAACGATATTTTTTTTTCTAATTACGCTCAATAAGCTCTAAGACTTCAAGGTTTGCTGTGAGGAAGTTTCTACAAAATCGGCTGGGTAGAAATTACTGTACAGTTGATTATTAAATTTTGGCTTGAAAACATTATGTTTGTGTAATTGCCTCGGCTGTTTCAAGAACACTAACGTAATGCTGGGATAGCAAATATTTTTTGACAGCTTGATACTCGTTTGTATATATGCTGGATTTTATCATACTTAGAAATAAGGGGAAACAAATAGGTAGTTTTTTCACAAGTCGAATAAACTTGAATATCTTCAGAGTCACTAGTTACACACTATAAACATGCTCTTCTTCATTTGCTTGTAGATTTTACTGGGAGTTTCCGATCTTTTCCGATTTTTCAGCAGAGTTTTATATAGGTGGTATCAAGCTGTCAAAAAATTTGTGAGATCTCAGCATTACATTAGTGTTCTTGCAACAGCTAAGGCAATTACACAAACGTAATATTTTGAACCCAAAATTCAACAATCAACTGTGCAGAAATTTCTACTCAGCCGATTTCGTGGAAACTTGCTCACAGTAAACCTTGAAGTCTTTGAACTTATTGAGCGTAATTAGAAAAAAATTCTATCGTTGTTAATGGAAATATTCCAGTTTCCTTGAAAAGGCTGGTCTTCATACAGCGCTTGTCTCTCTTAATGGTTGAACGTGTTTGCCCTAAAACTAGAAGTTTTGTAAAATTTGAACATTCTTTGTTTAAAATACCAAAAATCACTCAAATTGGTTAACGCTTCTTTGCCGAAAATTCGATTTATAAAATGGAGGCTCCGCGCTCATAAATAGCCACGAGCCACCTTAAAACATACCATTTTCAACGTCGTCCAACGCAATAACACTAGCACACACATTTCGTAGATCGTAAAGAATGTCCCCGGGTTCGAAGATGGAGTATTTGTCCAAACGAACATTCCTTTTTAGTTCGTGTCTCGAGAGAGACACTAAGCCCAGCTAATGGACGCACAATCTCGCTTGTGCCGGATGAACTTAGTCTGTATGCGTAAGCCTGTGGTAAGCAGGTTATTCGCTTCCAGTATAAAAAAAGACAAATATGTGAAAGAATTACTAATTTGATTTGAAAAGCATTAGTTAGTTATAACTGGCCCGATGTCATAACCATTGTCAGAAATAATTTTACTTTGATAGCGCTATCATTACTCTTTACTAATACGATGCCTCCCATTTTGCGGACAAGTCCTTTTTTAATTATCAAGAAAAATGTCCTTTGTGATATGAACTATTTTTGATTTATTTCACCTCGTCATTTTCATTTTTTCATTTCCTAGTTACCCACTTAATCTTCCCCAAATTCAGTTTAATGAATTAATTATTTAAACAAGTAAATAAATAAATAAATAAATAAATAAATAAATAAGTAATTAAGTCAGTCAGTCAATCAATCAGTCAGTCAGTCAGTCAGTCAGTCAGTCAGTCAGTCAGTAAGTAAGTAAATAGTTTTGTTCCTTCACACAGGGACCTGAGTTCAAACAATATTCAAAATCTTGGCGAGGATGTGTTTTCCACCCTTACACAGTTAACCTATCTGTATGTACGATACAATTTTATAAGCCACCCGTTAGTTATCTTCCAGAAATAAGGCGCCATATTTCGTGTGGTGGATTTAAAAAGCTTCCTTTTTAAGTCGTGAATGCGCTTGCGCGTTAAACGACTTATTGCAGGTGGGGAGATTGCACACGTGTTTTTCACTCACTCGCTATGTTGTAACATTGAAACATTGTTTCGTTTCCGTAATTGTCGCTACTTTCCACCTTCGAAACGCCACTTACAAATTTCATCCGATACGAATAATAATTTAGGAATGATGCTTATTTTTTTAAAACCAAATTCGGACAAACTGTAAGATTTTCGACTGTCGAACTAAACTTAAGACATTGCAGAGGACAGACCTCGTCAATGTTGGCAATTGAAGTTCGAAGCGCCACAACTTCAAATCAAGGCCGATAATTATGACCTTAATAGGGTTAACCGTCAATGCAACTTTCCAATGGATTAAATTTAAATCGCCAAGGAACGAATGACGAGAGACTTTACCGTCAAACGTTAGCTGAAGACGAAACACCAACAGCAAAATACATTACGTTCTAATTCACTACGGTATCCAGTCATCTCGCCACCAGGAAGACTCGCCACCAACCATCTCTCCACCACAAGTCACCTCGCCTCCAACCACCTTACAACCAGGTGAGGTCATCTCGCCATCACCAACCCGCCACCAGTTGAGGTCATCTCGCCATCAAACATGAAATACACTATAAAAAATATTTTCGCCTTAAACTCCGTGTAAAGGCAGACAAAAAACAACACTGAACAGGATATGGCTGTGTTCTCAAATGCAGAATCCTAAGAGAAATTCCCAAGGTAAACAGGTGAAGACCGCAAGCATTTGACACTCACCACGAGAAAAGCTGATTATCATCAGAAGTCCTCGGCAGTCTTTTCATGGTGCTGCCTAGTGTCCTGCTTGGCTTTCCTTTTTCTATTCACTACTTCTTTCGCTTTCTTTGACTCATCCTCGAACCCCATGGCAAGATCATCCGTCTCGTATTCGTTGACTACTTGCCAGCCGTCTTTGTTTCTGTCGGCAATCTTTTAAGCTTATTAAAATAAGCTTATTAAAATAAGCTTCTGCCGCTTGTCAATCAAACTCTTCCTTCTTTAACAAGACTAAAAAGTTCGAGGGACGTCAATTTGATCGAAAATAGTGTTCAATTGTGCGCTTAACGTAAACTGCTTCTGATTACCTTTAATGTTTAGCTTCAATGAGTGTTTAAGTAAGATTTAAATAAACCAAAACTTTGATAAATGAGGGCGGGATCGGCTTAAAGGAGGCTAAGTAGTTGCTCCGTTACCACTGTGAGAAGTTTACTGATTTGCCGATTCTGAATCACGCATAACGAAAGCAAAGCTGTAAACTCCGTCAACCGTCAAATCAATACCATCATTAAGATCATTATTGTTGGTCAAGAGTTTTCATGAACTTGTTAAAAAGACATTCTAAAGTAATGTATGGCCGCAAACTGAAGATATACAAACACTCATTTCCTTCACAACAGGAAAAGAAAACGTTACAGTTGTCGATATATATCGACAATTGCATCCCAGCTCTAAATCCTTCATTGAAATTGAAATTACAAGTTTGAAATTATATAACATTGAAATTAAAAGTGAATTCCAAACGGGACCAGGGCTGTGGAAATTTAAGAATTCCCTCCTGGAGGATGAGGATTATAAAGAACTCGTTGCATTCTACTACCCACAAATATTACAAAAATACTCCGACGTCGTAGTAAACAACTTCTTTGGGAACTAATAAAAATGGACTGATTGCGTTCAAAAACTATCCGATTTTCAAAAGGTAAAAGATACAATTTAAGGCGTAATGAAGAAACGAGGGTCTGAATGGAGTTAAGTGTTTAGTGTTATTTGCCCACCATATTTAGTGTTTGCTGTTAAATTGGCCAATATTTTAATGTTTACTGTTTTCGGAGAAAATACTGTTTTAGTGTTTAAGGTTTTTCGTAAAAAAAATTATACTCTTTTAGCATTGTAAATACTTATCTGCTGTGTCGCTCAATAAAATCACTCAATCGCCATGCTGCCCTAACTTTGAGCTTATGCTCAAAGGGGCAGCTTAAAGGGGCAGTAGTCTCTTTTTTCTACCCATGCACAACAGTATTTTGGGGGAAACCTGGAGACCAATAGCGTACCAAGCGCCTGCGATCCTATGCCCAGAGTCGCGAACTGGGGAAGAGGTTGGAACTCGAGATCAAATCGGTCAAAAGCCAAAAAACCAACATGGCGGCATCCGGTTTTGTTAAAGTTCTAGTGAGCTTCTATAGAACCCGGGGTATCTAATCGAACAAAATCGAACCGAAATTCAATCGAACACAATCGACCACCAATCGTTCGAGTGAGTTCGGCAATCGAACAAAATCGAACATCTATTTTGCGGTAAGTTCGACTATCGAACCAATCCAACAAAGTCGAACGCAATCGAACTCAATCCGATTCGATTTGTTCGGAATCCATCTCTTGACGCCTGAAAATAAGTAAATCGCGCAGAATTAATCATAATCAATCTTTATTTGAATGGAATAAATAGAAAAACGTCCCAAAAAATATTAGACTACGAGCAGTCTCTCTTTCCGCTCAGGGATAGTCGAGGGAAACGAACAAGCGGGCGGGCGCAAAAATCGTCCGCGGCGTTGAAACGTGACGCGCGTGTCGAGCCTGCTAGGGTAGTTACGCCAGCGGCTCAACACACGCGTCACGTTTCAACGCGGCAGGCGATTTCGCGCTCGCTCGCTTGTTCGTTTACCTCTACTATCCCTGAGCGGAAAGAGAGACTGCTCGTCGTCTAAAAAAATATCAAACTGAATGTCAATGTTCGGTTATACATATTTTGTAGAAGAGAACAAAACGACAGTTAAATACTGAAATCGTCCTATCGACGGTGTGCCGGATGAAAGATCCGCAAAATATACACTACTTTGATAATTTTTTTCATAACTCCGTTTTTGTCAGTTTTTATATTTAAACAAAAACTAATCAAACAAACAGGAGTTCCGTAATCGAACGTTCGATTATGTTCAGTTGACTAAATTTTACTTTGAGTTCGATTATGTTCGCTTACCGAAACCAACCGAACGATTGGTGTTCGATTGGGTTCAATTACCGAATGTTCGATTAGATACGCCGGGATAGAAGCGGAGAGGATTCTGCTTTCGAAACCACAGAAGCAGGGTCACGTTTGACCTTCCAAAGCAATCCAGCGTGGCAGCCATCAAGAAACATCTGACGGAATTTCTTGGGCCATGAAGGAGTTGGTTGTCAGGTATCGCCCTGTGAGGCAAAGAACAGTGCACAGTGAGACCACCAAAGACAGAGCAGGAGCTCTGTCGCCAGCAGTATATTCCAGTCAACCTTCTTGTACGAAAGTGATATTCCATGAGGATTCACAAGACATTCAGTAACTGAAAATCAAGAAGAAATCGAGCAGAATATGCCACCAGGTGCAGATCACGATCATAACATAACCGAAGTCACGTTTGTGGACGATAGCGAAGTTGCAGTTGTTGCTGTTTGTGAAATGACTGATCTACCTGTGCAAGAGGATGAATATGACACCGACTCAGAGAGCGATAGGGAGGATGATACCCCACCTGGCATGACGGTCACCAGGTCTGGTCGAGCCATCCGCGCTTATTTTCGCCTTGATTTGTAAGAACATCATCAGGACGATCAGGTATGCACACATCCATGAGTTTTTGACCAGACATGAAAATGGCTAATTAAACAATTATGTCAAAGTGTAAGCTCTCTAGAAACACTGATTCAGCTTTTCCTGAGTTTCTAAATACCAATAATTCACAACTCAACAAGTTTACAAAGAGTTGACCCTCGGGCCAGATTGGACACATTGAATCTTGCAATATATCTGAAAAGACTTTTCATATTCGAGGTTCATATATATACGTCATTTACATGTAAATTTAGCACGGAAGGAACTACATCTGTCATTGTTGTTGATCGTTTAATGGTAAATAATATCCCATGTTATGATATAAATTAGTGAATTACAAGGATTTCTCCCATTTCTTTACACTGTAAAAGATATATCTTTCACATGTGAATATATTGATTACGTCACGTTTGCTGACCTCTTTTCCTTGTTTAAGTGATGAATGAACTGTTTGTCCTTGGTATATAGTCGAAACATTTTCGGAATTCTCCCCGGAAATCTTGGGAAATGATCGAAAACGTTCGAATGATTTTCGGACTGCTTTCTGACAATTTTGGAGCCAATTTTGTTTTTTTTTTCTGCGTGAAATTTACTGTTACAGTGAATTTTTTACTGTTAGTGTCAAAATGCCTAAAATTTAACTGTTCATTTATGTCATGAGGCCAAAAATTAAGTGTTACGTGTTATCGAGGTACCCCCATTCAGACCTCAGAAACCCTTCAAAGCGAGTTACAAGAGCTTGATGACAAAATTTGCAATGGCGGTTTCTTTGATCAGGGGCTTTTCGACAGTTACGAAGTGTAAAAAAAGAATAAAATATATAGATTTAGCCAAGCCTAAAAGCGGAGCCCCCTTTTTGTTTTGTCTGTTTTTTGTTTTTTTTTTGTTTTGTTTTGTTTTTGCTGGCAGTTATTAATTTGTGAA
>Ga0126336_10002308_pt1 | contig 10753 bp, 4 predicted proteins | sample SidCmetagenome_FD_92530 | JGI IMG/M metagenome (GOLD analysis project Ga0126336, IMG submission 92530) | Coral microbial communities from El Islote,Puerto Morelos, Mexico - Siderastrea C C metagenome | ecosystem: Host-associated > Invertebrates > Cnidaria > Coral | place: El Islote,Puerto...
CTGGCCCAGGGAATCTTCCTTGCAAAATAGTCATCCATACAGTGGGTAAGAAAAACTATTATTAGAAACTGAAAGTCTGTGAAAGTTAACCCTTTTTAAATGAAAAACATCTAATTTCTCCTTGCAGTATCACTACTTGATCAAACATACAGGTCATTAGAATAAAAGAAATGATCACCCTTGATTTTTAATCAAATTCTCCCAACTAATAACATAAGAAATATAAGAAGAATAGTGGGGAGAACATGGATGTTAATATTGGGGCTTAAAGGGTTAATTTACACAGCTAATAATACTCAGGACAGGGCTGGAGTGCAATCTGGTTTCTGTAGCATGTAGCAACTGTAAAGGGCTGATTTAGATGATGCTCCTTATGCTTACGGCTTGTGACTTCTGTAGCATGCTACTTGCTTTATTGAAAAATCTAACACAACTCACATTATTTAACATTGTCTCTGGCTACGACTGTTTCAAAGGCCTATGACATATTTTATGACGTGTGTGGCACTAAATCGTGAACAAGTGTAGCTTTGATTTATCTGAAACAACTAGCATCGTAGGCTATTCGTCTGCATGTCGCATTCAAGAAGATTTCAAGCGTCTAAATTGGCCCTAAGGAGTCTTACTGCTCCCGCTAGATGGGATGATAGTCCAGCGCAGGGCATTTTGGTAAGTTTCCTTTATGCAAAGGGAGAAGCCTAGACTTGAACCGCCAACTATTAGAACATCTGTCCAACATTTTAACCACTACCATGGGGACTTTAGCAGGGTCTTTATTTCAGTAAGTATCGTTCTTCAGCTTACTCTCTCTAGTTGCCAATTGCATGTATATCTGCAAGGAGATATTCTACCTTGTTCCTTGGATGAGAACCCTGGGAACGAGGTTAGGCGATATTCTTTATAAATTTTTCTTGTCTTCTAAGACATTTCATGTTGTCAAACGAAACCCTCGGATTTTACTCCCCAGATCAAAGAAGCAATGCTTATACCTGAGTTTGGCATTTTTACAGTCTTTTTTCAGTTCGTCGGTGATGTTATTTTTTCAATGAGAATTTCTTCTTTTTGTCAATTATGTAGATAAGTTTTTAAGTGTGTATGAGTTAACTTTACTGAAGGCGAGTCTGCGTGTGGTTAAGGACGGTGGGTCCTAATACAGGAATATTTTTGCAAAGGTTATGACTATCGGGAAAAAGCAGATCTTAGCAAGGGTTATTGGTATCTAAAAAGAAAAATGTGGGTAACCACGCATACAAAGAATGTATGGCATTTTCTTTCCAAATTTAAGCTCATTTGTCTCTGAAAAATGCGTGGTTACTCCAATTTTCTTTTTGGATTCTGATAGCCCTAACTAAGATCTGCTTTGTCCTCATAAGAAACCCGAGTATCTTGAGATGCGCAGAACGTAAGCGCAGTAACCAAATGCACGGTCCTTAAATGGCCAGTGAAATAACTGCTTACTTCACCCATGTGCACCTCGCCAACCGACCCCACCACAGTCGTCACCGCTGCTAACACCACATACCGGTTTTTGTTAGGCCCAGTGTGGGAAGGAGGCCAAAAAGATGAAGATAACAGCCTTCATAACGCACTGTACAACTCCCTTACCGAGTGTCACACAAGACAGCTTGCCAGCGTGGCTGTGCCCGCTATAAGCAGTGGTATCTTTGGATTCCCCAAAACACGTTGTGCCAAGGTTCTCTTCTCTGCAGCACTGGAGTTTTTCCGTGCCGAGCCGAAGAGCTCTCTGAATCTAGTTCGTTTTACAAACTTTGATAAAGCTACTGTGGAGGTGTTCAAAGAAGCCGCCACTGGTCTTAATGATGAGCCTGATGTTAGAGTTGAGCTCGTCGGACAAAACTTGTGATTGTATTTTTATAGAGAAAAGAATACCATGTGCATGCTTTTTAAACCCCCTCCTTGTAAAGTAAAATCCAAGGCCTTAACATTTGGCCCGCAGGCACCGGAATAAGCCTGTATGGGTCATTCAGCGTACTGGTGCGAGATTTTGAGGCTGTTCACATTTTGCTTAAAACGGTAAATTATTGCTCAAGGAGGACAATGTGTTTTCCTTCACCTTAGCTTTTTCAGAATCGAACTTTGGTGTACATTTACCGCGGTTTTTAACTTTAAAATTTGCGGATAAAATCCGTAATAAAGTGATCACTATTTTAATAAAACATGAAAATTGACCTTTTCACGACGGCAAAGCTTTGCTTTTTCACGAAAAAGGGCGCTTTTTGTTGATCGAAAAGTTCAGTAAACTCAATAAAATTCGCAAAAAGTTAGTGTGATAAAATATCGTCCCTCCAACACCGTGAAATTAACCCTTTGAGTTCCAGTATCAACACGCATGTTCTCCTCAATGTTCATAATATTTCTTGTGGTATTAGTTGGGAGAATTTGATTACACATCAAAGTATTTTATCTTTTGGGACCACTTTCTTTATTCTCATGTCCTATATGTTTGATCAAGTGCTGATATTTTGAGGAGAAATTAGATGCTTGTCACTTTTGCGAAGGTGCAAACTCGAGCTTTGGTTTCAAACATGAAAGGGGTATTTACAGTACAGGAAAATTGGATCCGGGCCTGCTAAAAAGGTGATACGGACCGCATATTTCTTCCTGTGTAAACAATGCAGATAAGCAGGGGCGGGTCCAGGGGGGGGGGTGGATTGGGTGGCTAGCCACCCCCCTCTTTGGGGTAGTTTAAGCTTGAAATTAAGAAAGGGAACAAAGCTATCACTGAGGCGATTTTGTCTCGGAGTGTTCCGATATGGCTCTGTCAGGTCAGCCACCCCCCTGCCCCCTTCAAAAATCCTGGATCCGCCACAGAAAAGGTTCTTATTCGATGATTACGGACCCGTGTTTTATCCCGAATCCGTTTTGCATTTTAATGTGTTTATAGTCGTAGCCGCTATATTGTGTGACAAAACAAGAGCACGCACTCGTGAAAACTGGCCCGGACACCGTAAAATGGAGTGTACACACTGTTCCAAATGGGGTCCTCAAGGTTTCTTCTATTTGACCCGTTCCCAAACATAAGTTGTCTTGTAATTGGTCAATAAAGTTTAATTTGTACCACCGGACTCAATTTTAGTGTAAAATGAGAATTAGACTACAGAAAAAGTAAGTCTGGAACCGTAAAAACGTGACACAAAGCAAACATGTACACAAGTAATATTTGGGAACGGTCAATTTGGAACATGCATGTTGTGTACACTGTTATCGTAGTCGTACGGGCCAGTTTTTGTGTGACCTCACATGCATTTTAGCACACAAAATAGCAGGTGCAGACTGAAGAAGCTCAAAAACTTCAAAGTGGGTCCGTACCTGTGTTTACTCCGTTTTGGGGCCATAGACGCTTATGGCCCCCAAAATGAGAAAAAAAAATTGGTAGACATCGTTCACACGAACAAAAATGTGCAGTCCGTACCGCCTTTTAAGGGTGCGTACCCAATTTTCCAGGAAATGCCGACCTTGGGTTAGACCTGGCATTTCGAGACTCAAAATGAAGCTCGATACAGGAATTTCCATTGCCAAATGGTAGGTGAAAATGGGAAAAAGAAGACATCTTTGGCACTTAAAGTGATAACTGTTCCATGTTCTGGTTTCATCACGAGACTAACCCTATCCCACCCTAACGCTAGCTGTGGGTTGGTATTTCCTTCCTAGCTATGTCCTTCCTATCATACAGGTGACACAGGTTCTAGGTTGCTCCAGTTTAGTGAAGTTTGGGATTCACAATCGTCCTATAAGCTGTTGTTTTCACACTCTAGGAACAGTCATTCTACAAATTCCGTCTAATCTAGCCTGTTTCCGGGAGCTTTTCCGCACGTTCGAAGCATTTTTCGCTTTTTGGCCGCGCGAAAATTGGGGCAAGGGGCCCTTTCCTGAAATTGAAGATATGTGTTTGGGACCACTTCAGTTCGCTATTCAAAGTAGCACCTACATATAAGACGGAAGTGAAATGTTTAAATTCTACTCCAAGGAACATATCAACTTCCTAACGTTTTTGTTACAAGTGCAGGTGGCTTCACATTTTGGTGTACTGAATTTCATTTGCCATCTTCTCAGTTTGCTACTGCTCAAGTTTAATGGCAATTTATTACACACATGTAAGAATCGCCTTTGAAAATGAAAAATGCAGGGATTTTACAATATGGATGCGTAAAGAGACTGAAAATTAGTGACGTATGGTAACAATTTATAAGATGAAGATTAAATTAGAAATTTAAAATGCAAATAAAATTTAGAAAAATGAAATACACGCCTACATATGAAAGGCGAGCCTTGTTGCCCTTGGGATCAGAAAATCCATAATATGTCTGTGTGTGACATAGGAACAAGTATTTTACAGAGTTTGCTTTTGATGTCAGTTGGTATTTGTCGTCTACAGCCCTTTAAATGAAACGCCTACACGGGTGAGATTCGGACTCTACAATATGCTGAAATCCAGACTTGGTACGATTCGCGCGCGTAAGTTCTAATGGCTCAAGCGTGTTGGTCCTAGGAATCGTGTATTTTGCGCTCCAAATTATTTTCTCGTGCACACGTGTTTCGCCAGATTGGTTTCGTTTCGCGCTTGTGTTGGATCATGCAACGTACACCATGTGTCATTGCCAATTAGAGAAAACTCTCCACCTTTACGACCAATCAGAAGCAACATCGTGGCCCATCCGACCGTAGCTAATTGACCTTGTGTGAGTTTTTTCGCGCTTCGTAACGGTTGCACGGAGATTGTACGGTTGCTACGGTTTTAATTTGATGCCACCTCCACCAAGTCCTTTCAAAACCTCGCTAGAAACAATAAATCTATTATTTAACAATTCTGCCTTACGAAACCTGGCAAAGATCGTGTTTTACTCAAGTTTCGTATAAAAGCTAGCTTTTTTAACTTTCAGTTTGAGTTCTGCCTAAAATAAATTAGTAGGTCTTTTATGTCTACCTGGATTTTTAAAACGATACTCCTCGGTTGAGGCGTCTGAACTGGTTCGCAGCGAGTGGCTTTTTGTCGTTCAGAAACTGTCTCAAAAGTTGGCAATATAAAAAAAATTATGAGTGTGAGAGGGCCTGGGTGGGGTTTACTGTAAGGCGTTATGGGCCATATATTTTTTACTGTTAAGTGTTATACATTCCGAATTTTTGCTGTCAACTGTAATATATAAAATTACAGTTAAGTGTTACAACACATTCTAGATACTAAATGAAGCAAGACAGATGGATAACTGAAACTACAGAAGTGATGTTACTGATGAAATTGCCAGTAAGATGCGAAAAAAGGCCATTTTCTCGATCTTTGTGTAAATTTTTATCCATTTACTTCTTTTAACTGTTACAGCAATTTTTTTTTACTGTTAGCTGTTAAATGACCCCCCTGACCTCCCCCCCCCCATCTAGGCCCTCGTGTGACGAGTCTCTTTTGTCTCCTCCCCTCCCTTCCTTCCCTTCTCCTTTCGCTTTTGTGTGGTTTATTAAGGCGGATTGGAGTCAATGATAAAACCTTGGCTTAAGCGTCGTTCTGGAGGAGCCACGTTTTCAAAAATCCAGCTGCTAATAGTTGTATCGGCAGAAAAGGTATCCTTTAAGAAAAGAAAAGTAACCCTTTAAGTTCTTGCTACACGATCCTGGCTGTAGCAGTTGAAATGGATTATTAACTCATGATCAGTGCACTTTATGTTTGTCGAAGGAGAGCTCGCGATCGGTTCTGCTTTTCAATTTGTGGCAAGCGAAAAACTACGAAAAAATGTTCCTTGCAAGAAATGTTAACTAGACAATTAGTTTTGGAGTTTCGCTTCCTTCTTCACTATACAATGGAAACCTGAATTATGTGAAATTTATGGTTAGCATGCTACGTATAATTAGTTCGCTTACTTGTCAACACTTTTCACATTTTCAAAGCAATTTATGTAAGTTCAAAACAACGCTGTTGTTCCAATAGAAAATTTAAATAAATAATAATGAGAGCCTTTTATAACAAATATTATTTCTAGATAGATTTTGCAGAACATTAACGATAAACGGCGTGCGAGAAAAACAAAATATCTGTTGACAAACACCGAAAGACTATTTTCATGGTTTGGCCTCTTTCCGGCCGCCTGTTTAAGGATGTTTAACGCACAGCTTCCCATTTTGTAACTCGAGTAAATCGCCTGGATTTGTAGTTCACCATTTTCTCCGTGTTCCTACGCTTGTGGGGAATTTAAAAAGAAGACGCAAGCATAGAAATTATCGTGAAAGTTGAAAGAGAACACGTCCAATTATGTGGAGGATTTGCGGGTCGGTTTGTAAATGATTTTTTCCATTTCTGAAAAGTTCAAAAAGTGCGCTATTTACGTTTTTTGGCCAATTTCGGGAGTCATGCTGGGTTGGACAGTAATAAATCAAGTCAAAGTGTTTTATGTAAGTTCAAAACAACGCCATTGTCCCTTCATAAAATTTTAAATTAAAATAAATTAGGGCTTTTTACAACAAGTATTGATTGTGTCTAGATTTTGCAAAATGGAAACAGGTTGGTCCTTTTACTAATTTATCGGCAGAATTTTTATTACGAGGAAAACTACAAAAATTACTATATCAAACGTAGTTTAGATGATTCTTTGCAGACCAAGCTGGCAACGCGGTTTTATTGACACGTTTGCAACTTTATGTTGTTTTCGTTTTATATCAGTTTCATTAGCGCGTGACGTGATTGGCCAAGATTACCAACCAGGTGACAAAACCTCAAGTACTTTGTTTTGAACGTCAGTTCAAGTTGTTTTTGATGTCTTGTTATTGACTTCCACTATGAACCACCATGTGAGAGATTTGAATTTACTTTCGTGCAGAAGTACTCCTCTTACTTGCGGACATCTGACATTGAAATATAGGTGACGAGGCTTCTATGCTATGAACACAAATCACGCGCAAACTTGTTTTGGCCGCCGTTCACGGACTTTGAACTAATTTGAAAGATTTATTGCCGCAAGCTGTAGATGAAGTTGTTTTTCATTCCGTCGGGTCATTGAAACAGTAAAAATACAATTTGCGTCATGACATGTTCGAGAAAACATCCTGTACAAATTAAATTAAGAATTTGTTGTTTTTCGCTTTTTCTGGTGATGATTCAACGTAAAATGTATTCCGTTCAATTCGGAAAATATACAGCTCATGAACACTGAAAATGTATATTGTTTTGATTATATTTTTACAAATTTACATTCACAGAACCGTGAAGTAATTTCAAAGAGAGGGGCCAGTCAAAACGCCCACAGGAAGGACAACATACATGTAAAGATATTTCAATTACTCAGCACGAAATACAATCAATCACCATCGGCGGAGCTCAACAACCGTAGCTATATTTGGTGAGTTCTTTAGGCATGCTGAAACGCGCTTGCTCGTGATCCATTACAGTTTATATTAGTGACGGTCAACTTGCTCTACAAAAATCACTTGAGCAGGAAGTCTCGCATGATTTCCTGCTCAAAGTTCAGCTATTTGAATGTTCAAAAATAGTTACATTGTCAGTTGCTCTACGGATTTGAATGCTGACAGGCATTCTGTTGTGGATAACGAAGAAGTAGTCGATTGTTATAGTTATTGCTTAAATTGCGAGACAAGTTTCAGTGAATTTTGGCAACACTGCGTGACTTGGGTTGCTAGAGACTGCACGCGTGGGGATTGGAACTAGCGTCTTTCCTCACGACACGACAAACAGCGTGGGAGAAAAACAAAGCTATTCGTTGACAAACAAGGACTACTTTTCACGGTTTCGCTTCTGTCGGCGTGTTTAAGGATGCTAAACGTACAGCTTCCCATTTTGTAACTCAAAGAAGTAGATCGGGTGGATTTCTAGTTTGGTTTCTTCGTGCTGCGACGCTTGCGGGAAAATTTAATAAGAAGACGCGAGCATAAAAAAGATCGTGGAAGATGAAAGTTAACATGGCCAGTTATGTGGAGGATTTGGTCAAGTGTGGGTTTCTAGAGATGAAGCTACCTCGAAAGCAAAGGAAGCTTACACACAAGGCAAGCTGTGATTTTCGTCTGTTGTTTATACCGTTCGATAACTACCTTTTCTTGGTTAAGTCATTCGAGTATTTTTAATGAATTCTGTTCACGTCCGATCCGTACAAATGAATGACTGCTGCATAAGTAATGCGAATCTGTTTACACTGATTTATTTCAAGAGCAGTCATTTCTGAACAGAAATTCAAGAATTCAGGACTTGTTGCGTTTAAATCTGTACAGGCAAAATGTTCAGGTGAACGCTTGTTTGCTATGGAGGGCGGAATTTGCGAGAATCAGCTTACATTTTGGCCCTCACCCTTTAAGGTTTGTCGGTAAACAAGTTGTTCAGCTGCTGGTTTTTTTTTATTCGAGCTGAAACGTAATATAAAATATTGCTAGAATTTTAGCCGTAATTGGTCATTGTTTAGTACTTGCTAAGAAAAATTAAGCAAAGTGTTTAAGTTTTAAGGAATCGAAGTTTTTGTGTTGTAGGAATCTTGACGTAAAATTGTCAATTTTGGTTCATGAATTGCAAATGTACGTCGGTTGTTGTTCATTATTGAGATTTTAGAATAATATTCACAGAAAAGCACTCCAAAAAGCCTTAGAAAATATTTCCTTGAAACCCACCAATGTTTTTCCTACACTACGTAGAATCCACCGACAAATTTACTTACCTTTTTCGTTTCAAAGGTTGTAAATTTTGGCAAGTTGTAAACAAGTCGGGGGATTTTAAAAATCGTGACTGGCCGTCTCCTGATATTAGAAAGCATAGTAAACAAAGGGCTGATCTTATCATGGAAGTTCGTTTGAAAAAGATCCCTGTGATCGATCGTGAGTTGGAAGTCGTTTACTATTTGTTGACGGGGTGTAAGACTTGCAGTAAGTTTATTTTTAGAATGAAATGTATAATGCATATACGCTCTCTGAACAATGGTCGAAAACGTGTAAACATCGAAAAATATGGGATGCGATCATTCTATAATATTGGTTGTGAACAGATTTTTTTCATTACGTACGAGAAGTACCTGGGCTTAAATCAAAATTAGCTACCGCAAATATGTCGCCTTTAGGGCTTTCTCATTCTCTTTTGCAAAAAAAAAAAAAAAGGTAGCAAATAAAAAAAATTTTAATTTAACACTTGAAGGTTCGATTTAAGCTTGTAATTTTGCTTCGTTGGTTTTCATTCGTTCATCAGCCAACAGATTTCATCCGTGCATATTGCTCAGCACAAAAACATTTAACTACAGTATAGAATAAACAACGTTGCCGCTTTTATTGACTCGGCTGCAACATACAATTTACGCAGGATTTAAATTGTATTATGAGTAATATCCTTTCGTTTCTTTCCCACGAGGCAACGGACTCAAAACAAGTTTGAACAAACAAAGGGAAACTCAAAACAATATTAAGTAAAATTAAAGTTACGAGTACTCATATATTAAAGCTACATGTTCCAGTGTCATTTAGACTATTGGCTGTTCTTGTTTACAGCATCAAATTTTTTTACATGGCAATTGTGTAAGCTGATGCTTTATAGAGATGTTTGTCTGCAAATTAAATGAAAATATATTCTTACATGTGATAAGTTTTTTAACTTAAATTTAATGTCAGATTGTTAACAGCAATTAACATCCAACATACCCTAACAATATCATCTGTAATTGCCAGACAGGCGACTGTAGAATAAAAGACAATATATCAACTAGGGCATAAAAGTGTCTCAATGCCTACAGCGATATCCTCATTCAGAAAAAAAATTTCAACGGAAATTCATTTAGCAATCTGTAAAAATTGATCTAGTTTAGCAGGCAATATGTTATTTCAAGCTTGTGACTGAAAGGGTTATCTCCAATTCGACAATTTGGCAATTTCTTCGCCCCAATATATTGTGACACTCCTGTTGTCGAGCCCAGTCATGTAATTTTTATTGTTGGCAGGTCACAAACAGGTGTCCTACCAATTGTTATAATATAATCCTACAGCTGTCATTCAACTTGTTTTGAAGTTTCAAGTTTGGCAAATGGCCAATTGTCCACATGTTTGTTGTTTTGAACAAGCCAAGACATGACGTTATTCTGTTTTTCAAGTGGCAAGGTTTGAAGGTTGTACTATTTTAAGTGATCCTGCCTACGTATGTCTGCTTTTCCTGAAATAGAATTATTGTCACAAGTGACTCATAAAACAAAAGAACTACTGGTGTGAAACACAAAGGACAACGAAAGCCGCTTCATTACATATATTATATGTAATGAAGCGGCTTTCGTTGCATTGCAAAAATCTTTGCCAGATTTACGTTTCTTTTCATACATGTAACGGAAAAATGCTCTTTTTGGTCAATTGGTACTGTGCTGTGATTTAGAAATACTCTGATAAACTGATAAAGTTGCAAACTTTATATTGAGAGTGCATTTGCCGTTGTTAATGTAGCTTGACCTTGTTGATGAGCTGTTCAGAAAAATGATATGTATTGGAATGAGTCAGCAAAATGCTGTAACCTTTAGCTATCAGTGCTCCCTTTGATTTGATAGTACAATTCATGTTATTTGGTTTGTTAGATAATACGTACATGTATTTAAGCTTCATGGAACAACACATCCTACAATCATGCAGGTTTATTGCCTTTTGGGATCTAGGATTGCTGACATAAATGCAGTGTCTTTGTTGCAAATTAATTTGAACATGAATGCATTTGTAGAAACAAAGAAAATAATAATAATAATGATAATAATAATAATAATAATAATAATAATAATAATAATAATAA
>Ga0126336_10002309_pt1 | contig 10752 bp, 11 predicted proteins | sample SidCmetagenome_FD_92530 | JGI IMG/M metagenome (GOLD analysis project Ga0126336, IMG submission 92530) | Coral microbial communities from El Islote,Puerto Morelos, Mexico - Siderastrea C C metagenome | ecosystem: Host-associated > Invertebrates > Cnidaria > Coral | place: El Islote,Puerto...
ATGCATCCACTAATGGCCAGTGATGGGCAGTGATGGGCAGCTGCCCATCACTGTCCATCAATGGTCCATCCTGAGCAATGAATATAATAATTGCTTTTTTGCCTGATTTAAGTAAAATTCTCAGTGTAGCAACAGATTTTCCAATTGATTTTGCCACATTTCCATAATATCAGGATTATGGTTGCATGATTTTTGTTAATTTCAATAGATATTTGTGATTTTCTGTGATGTGACAGTGAATCATAGACTAATGGCCAGTGATGCTCAGTGATGGGCAGCTGCCCATCACTGTCCATCAATGGTCTTCCTGAACAATAAATATAATGATTGTTTTTTTTCGTTGATTTAAGTAAAATTATCAGATTTTCCAATTGGTTTTGCCACATTTCCATAATATCAGAAGCATGGTTGCATGATTTTGGCTAATTTCAAAAAGATATTTATGATTTCTGTGATGCTAAAGTAAAGAATGGTCTAATGGCCAGTGATGGTCAGTGATGGGCAGCTGCCCATCACTGGCCATCAATTGTCCTCACTCACAAATGAATGCAATGATTGCTTATGTTTTGTGGGATGCTGTTGAAATCTGAGCTGATGTGCATGTTTGGAAAAACTGTCCTTCAACTCTTCAAGGTGCTGGTGAAGGTCATTGCCGCCATTCTTGGACAACTTATCCAAGATGGGCGCTCTCCACCTTTCTGGCACATCTTCCTGGCAAAAAAAACAAACTCTTGCATGAGGACACAGAGTCTATGATCTGTTTTCTTTTCAATCAAGATCAATAGAAACTCTACCCGCCTTGTGAGCAGATATGATGTTCCAGTCATCGCTGGAACAAATATCAAGAACATGATTGATGTTCTTGATATCTTTGCATGCACCATATTTCTTTTCCAAACTCTCGTACCTGAGCTTGTCATGAAATTGTGAATTGAGTTCCTATGGAGCAATCATGCTGATTGCTGATGAGATACCTGGATTGAAAGCTCTTGGCTTCCTTCTTCAAGGTCGCTGGCATGGCTCGCATGCTCAATCTTGTTTTGAGCTCCAAACCAATGTCTGCCCAGTGCTCATCAAGGTCAAGCTCCATGTTGAGCAATGGCACTTTTGGTTCTTCGTGAACCTTCTGTTTTTTCAAATCCTTTTCCGTGTCCAAAAACAATGGCGCACTTGATCCAGTGCCCTGGACTTCCTGGCGCATCTCATTGGATTCAATCAGTTCCTCCTGTGCCCTGCACAGGGCACCTTTTGGCAGCATCATATCAACTGCAGGCCTCCATACCCCAGAGTATTTTTTCCCCCCGTATGTGAATTGCTCTGCTGACCCTGCATCCACTTTTTGCTCTGGATGCAGCATATTAAAAATTTCCAATGGCCAAAAATCCATTTGCTGTCCAACGACTCTGCGTTTGATGCCTTTGCTGGCAACCTCAGATTCCTTCACACAGAAAGGGATTACTTTTCCATGTTCCCATCCAGCCTTCTGCTCAATCCAATTCTTCCTTGCTTCCACGAACGGAGCAGGGTCAAGAAAAATTCTTTGGGTTAATGCTTTTTGGCATGAGAAGGTTCCCTTCGCATCTGGGTAGATTTGATCCGCCACACCTCTCTTGAGAAGCCATAAAATAAAGTTCGCACCTCAAATCCAAGTCAAACAAAGTCAAAGTTGTCCTTTCCAATTCTCCCTCATGCACTGCAAGAAGTATAGTCTTAGTCTTAGTCAAAAATTGAAGGACTGTAACCCAAAACAGAAGGACTGCCCCTAATGGAAAGTATTCAATATAAACATTGTGTCTTTTGTCCTTTTTTCTCTGAAAAGGATTCTTGTCTGATATCAGCTTTGGATGAATTTGAGCAACAGCAAGACTATCAAGGCCAAAGATTGTGACTGCTCAAGCAAAAACTGTTTTTGCCCTCAATGCTGTCCTGTGTTCTTCTTATACAAATCAAAATGCATCGCATGAACCCAGCCATGCAATGAGCAAAAAAACGTCATGCTTGGACCTTCACAAATGATACCAATCCATCAAAGTTGCAATAGGCATCCCGTTGGGATCGTGGTTGGTGGTCGTGCTTTGTGTACAAAGCCCAAGGAATTTTCTGATCCTGCAAAGCAAACAGCTTTAAGAGATTGAAAATCATATGAAAATTGTTTTTGTCCAGGCCTGATTGAGAGGATCTGGGTCGTCACTGCTGCACTTACAAATTGAGCAGACCTTATGGGAGCCAATGTCCCCGTCATCCTGCTGAAACACAGCAACCATTTGCTGGCTCATCTTTGGATTGGGTTTTTTCTTGAATCCGTTTTGAGCAAAATGCTGCATCATTCATCAAGGACAAATATTCTGTGTTGTTTGCAAGATCTTTCCAGCAGCAAATGCTTTCTTGTTAGAACCTCTGACAATCACAGAATGACTTTGCACCTCAGCTGGCAAAGGACTTTGCACCTCAGAGAACAAAACTCATGAAACTTCAAAACAGAACCCAATCTGCGGACATGTCACATGCTGTGCAAAAGAGTCAAGCATGGTTTGGTGTCAAACTTGCCCTGTCTGCAATGATATCTTTGGAATTGTCATGGCACAGAGCTGGCCAATGCTGCTACAAGCACAGCAGCAAACACAATCGAATTAAATGCATTCCCTGCCAAGTCCCCTTCCAAATCATTTTGTTTTGGATTTGCTGGCTGGGAAGGAAAAATCCCCTGTGCCAACAATTTTTGCCGACCAGACAAAAATCTTTTGTGAGTGATATCATAGATTCGCCCTCCAGGAGTGATGCAAGGAATCACATCTGTCCCGGCTGGTGCCCTCCCTGAACTTTGAGACAAATCCACAAAACGAACCCCAGGATTGTCCTCCAATACTAGCGACAAAACACGCAGCTCTCTAAGGTTCAAGATTCCAGAGTGTTCTGCATGTAAAGGACACTCAAAGGCAGATTTCCTGGAACTGCTCAATGGTCTTGCTGCCAAAGCAAGCATGGATTGGCGATCAAGGGCACAATTGTCATCCTTTGCGCAATGTCTTTGCCGCCAGGGCAGCAATTCGGATGCAACAGCAATATTATCGACAGACTGCAAACTTTGAGGATATCCTTGGAGTTGGTCATAGATTGCATGTGGCTGATAAAAACTGTGTTCCAAGGATGCACAAATATAAACCCTTGATCGTCGGACAGGCCAGCCCAATGCAACTGGATCTGCTCTCAAAAAAATAGCACACTTGTATCCTTGCTTTTCAAGCCAGTCCGTGACCACTTTCAAATTCTTTCCTTTGAGACGGGAAACATTCTCAATCCTCAAGTTCATGCTTTTGAAGTGGACTTTGGGAAAAGTAAAAAAGGCAAGCAGGTTTAAAATTCAAAGTTTAAAGCAAAACCAGTGCCAAGCTTTACAGCCAAAAAACACAATCCACAAAGGAGCATGTAGTTCAATGTATTTGCAGCAACCCCGCCAAGTTCCAGCAGATGTGCCACACTGTGCTGTGCTCAAATCATATGCATTCGACCCCATCTTCAAAGGTGACAAATCCCTGACACAGTGACCAAAACATGAAAGGATCATCAAAAATATCAGAAATGTTCAAAATGCACATCAGGAAATACAATCCTCCAACAATTTCACAAAAAACAAACTCAGCATCTGACTTGCAGCTGAATCCAAAAATGAATAAGTGAACCTTGGGTACTTGAACACTTTGCTGAGACTTCAGATCCAACGCATAGACATTTCCCAAGTCATTCACATCTTTGAATTGAAAGCAGGGCAAGACCTCTTGAGATGCCCAAGCCATCTTTCTGACATCAGACTCACAGTTGAAAACAAACTTGTAATGTTTTCTCCCAAACGACTTCAATCGCAGATGAGGATTAGCCATTGCATGGGCAGAAACAATCTGGCCCAAAGCTTCGATGACAAAAAGAGGGCAATCAGAGCCGGAACAAGCTGTTGCTACGAGGATGACATCACTCTCAGATCCCAAGGAAAAATATCTCTTTGTAACTTTTTCCTGATCCAAGTCGGAAAGCCGTGACAACAGCTTCTGCAAAATCAATACCATTTTGCCGCTGCCTCCAATCTGAAATTCATCAAATCTAGTATGGCCAAAAACAAGATCAATCACACGACTGGTGTGCACTCTGGAGTGTTTGGATTTCAATTGCAGCAACACCTCCGACTCAAAAAGCTCTGTAAGATCAGCCTTCCAATAGGGCAACTGAAAATCAACAGACTCTTTCAGTGCATCGTACCTTGGCTCCATCTTCACTACAAACTTCAAGGCTGCAACTGCCATTTCTTCAACATGTCCTTTGCTAGCCTGGTTCCAATCAGTGTCCACTGGCCATTCTTCCATGATATCATCCAGAAAGCCCATAGCATGGTATGCCAAGGTAGTATCCCATTGCCTTTGCTTCACCAATCCATGAATCCACTGAAATGTCGGTCTCCTCTGACAAGGCCACCAAATGGGGCCCATGATTCATCCCCTGTTGCTTACAAGAAGAAACTTGTGTGACGTCTTGCCAGTCATTCGAATTCACACTTGAAACAGACTTCAGTTTTTATGTGTTGAATGTTTCCATGAAGTCTATACAGAACAACGCCCCAATCAAGCTGGTTTGGTCCAGTTCTTGTCTACCTCTTGGTCCCAAAGAAATTTATAAAATGCAATCCAAAACCAGTTGTCTTTTTGCGTATGCCAAATCATCATCATGTCTGAGCCTTTAAGGACATCAGCTTGCACCACAGTACACAAAGACATAGGCACTTTTCACCACAAAATGAAATCAATAACAAACATTGATAATGATTCCAATGACTTCAATTGTTTTGGTAAATGCACACAAAAGGTTTCCAACAGACAACTCGCAGCACTCCCAGCAAATAAAAAAAATCTTTTATTTTCCCTTGGAACTTGCTCTGCCTTGCTCTTCACGTACACCCCTGTCTCCAGATTGGAAACACAAGCTGATCTCCCCTACAGCCAACCAAAAAAACATAAAGATGCTGGTTGGTCAAGGTTCAGGAAAGACTGCCCCAGAGAACTCTGGTTTGGTCAAAGTTCACCAAGACTTGTGCAACCAGATCAAACACATTTGTTTTTTGAGACAGAGCTCATCAAAAACAATTTGGCAAATCTGCCCCAGATGAAACTGGTTTGGTATGCCCACTGCCAACGCAACGCCCTCTGTCTCCAGATTGGAAACACAAGCTGATCTCCCCCACAGCCACCCACTAAAATGTCCAACTGTCATTGAGTACAAACCAACATTCCAGCTGGGCCCATGTTGTCACGGGTGTCCAACTAGATACATTAAGAGTCACTACTAGAGTCACTACTACTGTCAGTAGAACTGTCGCTTGAACTACTGCTTGACGATGAAGACGATGAATTTTTCTGACGTTGCTTTTTCTTCAGATCTTTCTGCCTTTGCTGCAATTCTGGCCGTTTCTTCCAGGTATTTTCCAGTTGCTGGAGAAATGTACACCTACCTGGATTCTCACTGCTGCAGACATCACATTTCTTCAAAAAAACCCCAACGCAGTTTGGAAAGCTTTCACCAAACAGTTCTCTGTGTTTGGTCCAAATCCAGGTCAAACACACTTGGGCTGCTGTGTGCTCCGTAGCCTTGCGACCCTCCTTAAATACACATTGTCTCGAATGCTGTGTATAACCTTTTGGAGGACATATCATGGCATCCTTTCTCAGCTTATAGTACCCAACATAACTCTTTGTCCTTGGCTGCCTCAAAAGGGCAATGTACTTGACATCCTTTCTTTTCAAAGGAAGAAAATGGGCCAACCAGGGAACCTCCGTTTTTTCACTTTCGGCCCTGGGTTTCTTGCCACCTTCCAAAGGAATTTGTAGTTCTTCCAACTCTTCTTCGAGGAGCTTTCCTCCAGGGCAACAAAAAACTGGAAACAAAAATATTAAATCTATACATGCTGTGTCAATCAAAAAAAAACATACTTTGATCCATACAGAATCCTGCCATTTGCTCAGCATCCAATTCTTCAGGGCATTCTGGATCGCAGTCAGATTCATCTGCCTCTTCTTGTAAATTGAATATTGGCTGGTAAGTCTGGCGTGTTGCAATATCTTTCAACAGAAGGCCTGGACCTTGCAGCTTGTAGTTCATTTGGGAAATATTCCAACTGTTTTCAGAATGCCCCAACTCATGAAGCAAAGCGAAACTGCTGGTGAGGTGTAGTGAACCGACACTTGCAGGAAACTTTTTGATTGCCTCTGAATCAACCTCTATAAAATTTCGTTGCCCAGGGCATAACATATTGTTGTCTGTCATCTTCATCTTCAAGAGCACTTGCCACACTGGCTTTCCAACCTCAGCTATCGGTCTTTCTGCATGTTCCACTTCTGCTTTCAGGCTGCCCCACCAAATGTGGTTTGGCCAAAGATCAGAGCCTGCAACGAAACATAGATGTTGCTTTCAACAACGCAGCATCAAAAAGTGCTTTTGCCAAATTGATTGTGTTCAAATTCAAAAATTAATGATGGAGAATTCAATCCAAGGAACACAGTGGGCCATAACATAATAGTCTCCATGCAAGTCTTCTGCATCCACTTGATGCACCCGTAATAGTGGAAACCACTTGCAAAATTCCTCCTTCAGAGCAGTTTTCGCAATCATTCCAAGAATCCTCTTGTAGGCTTGGACCTTTTTGATGGAGAGTTTTTTGCATAAATGCTTGTGGCACGCAACATCACCTGCGTATGATTTCAATTGAGGACATGGTGCAGGCTCCTGAAAACTCTGGTCCCACTCTTTTGAAGATTGCTTCAAATGATTGTCTGACATCTCATTCCAAACATCTGTCGACAACGGATAGGAACTTGTTGTATCAATGGAATTTGAAGGGATCAAGACATTGGGCTTCCATTCTTGAGGGTCACAGACCAGAGCCTTCGTCTCTTGTGTCTCAGAATTTTTGGGGATCTGCTGCTGTTTGAGCAGAGCATTCTGTGCAATGTCCTGCGGAACAACACTCAAAGTCTCAAAGGCTTCTCTGCTTGCAAGACTCATTTTGTCCCACAATGCATTTGATATTTCCCAAGCTTCCTTAGTGAACCACTTGCCTTGAGATGCAACACGAAGACGAAGGAAATGAAACAGCTGCTTTCCAGACATACGCTTCTTCGGAATCTCACTGTGATTGGCTCCCTTCTTCTCACCAGAAGAAGCTTCCTTCTGCAATGCTTGCATCACCAAAGAAGCTTCCTGAAGACAAGCTTCAGCAGACATGGTCTCAATTGATGCTGAATGGGAAGATCTGCACAAATGGCGGTGCCTACTGTGCGCTGCCTCGACATCCAAGGTACTCAATGTCAAACGGTGAGCAACAATACTGAATATCTGCATCCAATATTGTCCCAGCAGATTCCTTGCTGCTGCAACAGTGTCATGGGATTTCACAATGTCCCATATTTTCCTAGAAAAGCTCTGCGGCAAACAACATCTTCGACAGGTTAAGAACGAATCCACTTTCTCTTTTGCTTGGGGTGGCGGGAGAAATGGCAAAGATAGGAGCTGGTAGTCCCATCCCTCCAATCGCAGATCCCACCTCATGTACAAAGAGGCACTTGTGGTCAAAGCTTGCTGCAGGGCATTTTCCAACAAGCCACCCGGCAATGGTAAAAGCCAGCAGCCATCCTTGATAACTCTGGACAGAAACTGCTGCGCAACTGTCAGAGGTGACTTCTCCACACAAAGAAGAAGTGGAAGCGGATGTTTGCATTGAAGCAATACACAGCTTAAGTATTGGGTCGTGCTTGCTACAAGTGTCATAGCTGCCAGCTTGTTCCCAATGTAGATGTCAGCTAAAAAGTCACATGAGCGCTGAAGACCTAAAGTTGAATGAAATTCAAAAATTCATTCTCTATTTTCAAGACTCAGAAAAAAGAGAAAGAGGAAACAATCCTGCCCAAAAACTTTACTGAACTTGAAGCAAAAATCGGGTAGAGACCTGGAGAATCCATTTCTCACGATCAGCACCTCCCATGCTTGGCTCAGATACACATCCATCTGGCATGTGGGTTTGCGCTGCACGCTCAAGAATTTCTTTGCAGAAGTTGGTATCGAATGCTGATCTGAAAACTTTTGGCAATGCTCGGTGAACATTGCAAAGCAAGCAAAACCAACTCAGAGTAGCAGCCACCCGTGTCCATCTGGACATAATCGGAACTGGTGGCATGCTTGAGAACAGGCATGATCTGAGAAGACCTGCAATAGTGACACATAGTTGGTGCTTGGGGTTGTTTGATTGAAATGAATTACATGGGCAACCAAACCCACTGCACAGGTGATAAAACTTGTGCCACTTCCAATTGCCATTAAGAAGACACAACAAGTTTTGGGCTTCCTGGGTTGTGGGATCAACACCACACAGCACCAAAACTTCGATGTTGTGCCTCTTGTACGACTCCAATCTGTCAGTGCAAGGGATGCCCACAACATATTCAATATCAATGTCATGGTAGATTGCTGGCATGATTGCATTCAACAATCTAGGCAGATATCCAGGGCATCTCAAGAGCCTTGCTAAGCTGTAGAGCTGTGACACAACCACCATAGAAGAGGACAAAGTCGCGGAACAAGCCAAATGAAGCTGGTGCAGCATACAGTATGAAATGAAACAAATGGTGTTTTTGTCCATTGAATGCACCTGAAAAGGGATGATGAGATTCATCATCTCTGCCAAAACAATCATTAAAACTTTAGTACTCGGGGGTCTCCCAGAAAAAAACAAATGGAAAATCTGTCCAAAAGAAGTCCTTTCAACAAAGCCTGCGCCTTGTCTTTTAATATCGCAACATTCTGTTTTGCATTGTCACATTCATACAGAAATATGCGGAGGTTTGCAGAAGAACCCAGCTCACTCACACCAAGAGTCTTTGCAGACTCATCCAGTGTTGCTTTCAAATGTCCAGCAGACTTATCGAACAAACAAGTTGGAGGGACAATGACTGGCACATATGTACTGGATCTGACCCAATCATGAAGAGTGATCCATTCCACATTGCGAACCTGAACAAGCACATGAGTAGTGCCACGCACCCGGGTCAATCTTTTTCTTGGCAAAGGTTTCAGACCAGTCAAACACTTTGTCTCTCTCTTCCCTCTCTTCCTCTTCCTACCCTGAGCAACTTGGCTTTGGCTCTGATGTGCGATTGGAAGATGACATGGATTTTTCAGCTTGTGAATTGCAGCGTTCAGAACCAAGCACTTTGCCTGGTTGGTGTCGTCCTGGAAATTGCCAACATCCTCTACTTTTGCTGTCTTCCATGGGACTGACACTTTCTGATCTGTTTCATCCCATTTGCAATGGGAGATAAAAACAGAAAAAGTGCCACCAGAAACTTGATAATGTTCTTCCTGCTCTTTCAATATGGAACCTGCATAGTGCAGCAAAGTCATTCCAAAAGGAAAGAATGAAAAAGTTACAATTTGAAGTTACAATGTTTATGAGATTATGACTTTGACTACATATATCATATCTATGACTCATGACTCATGACCAGTAACTTTAACTTATACTGAGCTAGGACTACAATGGACAACAGTACTCATTTGAATAATCAAGAACTTCAAAATGTCTTGCATCTTTCGGACAATCCTTTGCCAAGAAGCATTGGGCTTGGATGTACGCCTTGGCTGCAGATTTTCTGGTGTAAGCCACAGTGGTTTTTGCAATTCCAGAATTCCTGGCTTCTTGTTTGTGACGCAGCCCTGAAAATGCAATACGCAGGCGAGCAGTAGGGCACATATCCCCCTTCCGTCCCTTCACAATGCTTCCCATCCCCAACATCTTGCCAGCTTCTTTCAAAGTGTCATCAATTTTGGTCGCATTGTTGATTGCCCCAAGAAACAATCCACATGCAATCTGTTTAGCGTCAGCTTCAGCTTTTTGACACTTGCTATTGGCTCTTGCGCATCTCATCAATTTGCAGAGCATTTGGTGGTCAGACCATGAGCGTCGGGATGGGCCTGCTAATGGCAATGGAACCATGACTGCCCCAGAGAACTGGTTTGGTCGAGGTTCAGTTATCACAAATATTTTTGTGGTGAAAGTGAATATGACTGTAAAGACTGCCCCAGAGAACTCTTTGTTTGGTCAATCTGCACTCATGTAAATCTCATAAATCATTTCTGACATGTTGGAGCCCCTGGCCACAAGCAAACAGCAACGTTAAAACATCAAGTGCAAGTCTGCCATTGTTCACTCGGAACACAACAAACACTGAGAGAGTGGCCTCTTCTGCACCTGGCATCGGCAAAAAAAATTGCAAGAGAGTTTCAGTTGAAATCCTTTTTGGGGAAGCTCCACAGAGCTCTATAGTGTCTTTTCATTTGTCTGGGAAAGCTAGCTTCAAGGAAAAGAACAATTTTAACTGACACAAAACATGGCCTGTAGCCCGGAACCCTTTGACTTGAAATCTACAATTTATAATAGAAAAGCCAGCTTCAATGAGCCGTCAGCAAAAAGAATAAAACATAGCTGGGTTACGTTTTAATTGAAATGTGTAGTCTCCACGAAGCACAAAAAAAGCTTCGATAAGCTTCCACAAAAAGGATTTCCAATAAAACGTAGGCAGGTTACGTTTTAATTAAAATCCTTTTTGTGGAAGCTTCGCGAAGCTCAAAACTGGCTTCAATAAGCTTCCACAAAAAGGATTTCCAATAAAACGTAGGCAGGTTACGTTTTATTTAAAATCCTTTTTGTGGAAGCTCCAC
>Ga0126336_10002310_pt1 | contig 10751 bp, 7 predicted proteins | sample SidCmetagenome_FD_92530 | JGI IMG/M metagenome (GOLD analysis project Ga0126336, IMG submission 92530) | Coral microbial communities from El Islote,Puerto Morelos, Mexico - Siderastrea C C metagenome | ecosystem: Host-associated > Invertebrates > Cnidaria > Coral | place: El Islote,Puerto...
GTTTCTAAACGCGTGTGGTTTTCAACTCGTTTTTCATTGGGTTTCTAAACTCATCCACCTGACCAGAATGGGCCGTTCTGGTAGGCTGATAACAATATGAATAATTAATGAGTTTGAGAAGATAGAGTTCACTCGAGTTGGAGTCGTTGGAGTTGGAGTCGTTAACGGTATTTTGGGCGTTCATTTCAATTTTGCGTTTATTTCCTTGGTACAATTTCCCTCTTCATGGAAGAAGCCCTAACTAATATAATACTATTCGTCTTGTTTAAGGGTGATGGATAGTGCTTCTGTGTTAAACGTATTGCAAAATACCTTAAGACAGATCAAGAAGAGCAAGAAAAGTCATCACCATCACCCCCGACTTACAGTCCAAAATTTCTGGCGCGTTCAACGAACTTCTGCGCTTTGGATTCCGGGAAATTGTATTAGCCAGCTCATTAGCTATTTTAAGTTATTTAGAATTTTTTTATAAACAAGGCCCTACCATGCACACAGGGAGATGACTTGCAGAAATCGATATCAGTGTTGCAGTTTTTTCCCTCAAACCCAAGATCACAAATGCACGAGTAGTTGTTTACATGATCAATGCATTGACCTGCAAATATACACATATACGGTAAGCTTCGTGTCGTTTTTACGTGTCTCCTTCTTGAGTACATATATTGCATCGTGTTAACGATTTGCGATTCTTGGCGACAGGTGACAAAAGAGAACTTCAAAAGTGTGGACTAAAGCCATTACAGCAATGACTAACTGAGATTGACAACTAAAACTAAAAGGATTTGTTTTTTGTGCGTTACCCCATACAGTTTGCGATAGTTACAACTGAAACAATCTCATAGACACCCGAGGTGAGTTAACCAGCAGCCGCCGCAGAAGAGCAGAAGACTTCAGAAAACAATGCCTAACGATGCGCATTGCCATAGTGGCGCAAATTGCCATCTAACGTTTTTCCCTAGGGTAACATTTGTCTGTAATATTGCAAACGATGACTTCACCCAGAAAACCAGCTATGTTTGTCGTGAACGAGAATTAAACGCAGGTAGTGTCACACCCTGAAAAAAATAGAAGAGAAGAGAACCTAGATTGCTACTACCCTCGCGCCCAGATATTTGTGCTGTTTTAACAATGGACAATCTTGACCCCTTCTGTTTCAATCTTTGATAATAAAATTACGTTTAACTTGTTACGAAATACACAAAAGGATCCTCCGAAGATGGTGCCACTGTATAAGCAAACCATGCAGGCCGGGCAATTAAATGCGAATATCATTTGCTGAATGGACACTTAATCAACGAAGCCTACAAATTTTGAAACCCATTGTGACTCCAGCGTATGGTGACGCAGAATTCATGTAACTTACTTAAACGACAACTTAATATTCCTGTATGTACCTCGCAAACAAGGGTAAGATTGGCATTCATCAATCTCAGTCTCGCAGTATTTTCCGGTAAATCCGGCTGTGCATCTGCAGACATAATAGCCTCGTCCGCGTGGATTCTGAGGTATGCATTGCCCATTGTTGTTGCATGGGCAGACATTGACGGATATAGTAATGTTTAATGCTGCTGACGCTTGACATGCATCCGTGGCCTTGAAGAAAAACTGAGTTGTTTTATTTGTGGTGACGTTCCAAAGCAGGACGTTGTTTCTCACCAATGCTTCTTTGGGACTTCCTTCCATAAGAGCGATGGTGACTGGCATTCCTTCGGGATCGGACACTTCAATGGGTAATTCAAGTCTCTCCCCGTACACCACGTAGTAATCAGTTAGTGAGGTAAGGTTGGGTGGATGGTTTACTGAAAAAGATATATCATAAAATCTGAACATTGAAAAATGGAAAGAATCGGGAAAGTTGTATCTAAAAACGATGAAGAATGATTCCTTTCATCTGTTATCGTTTTCATGGTTACCATACAATCTGAGATCTCAAAGGCAAGTCAAGGAAAGTTACATGAAGACAGCTGTAGCTTTTTTAATTTTTTGGTTTTTTTTTAAATTTTGTTTGCTTACTTGTTTGCTATTTTGTTTGTTGTTTTTCTTTTTTCTGGCTTGTCAGTCAACAATAAGCCAGATGCTTGGTGAAAGGCAGGTTAACATTGTTTGCTGACTCACCAAATTTAAAGCTATTGTTTGGAGTTTTTACAACCGTTTTCCGGTACAGTGGGTGTTTCTCAATGAAAAACTGACGCCTATTTCATACACCGAAATAAAGCCTACGTTGTCCTCCTCTCTTCGCGTACATGTGGTGGACAAAAAGGAATTTTCCCGGGGTATCCAATCATTGCAATCGATAATCGATGAATGTTGTTACTAATCAATACCAATCGATATCAATTAAGCGATTGATATTGATAATCAATAACCAATCGATGAAGCAGATTTGTGTGACCTGTCAACGATTTCCAATGGCAAACGATAGCTTAATTGGTATCCATTGGTATTGTTTGGTCGCAAATTCTATCCCTTTTCACATGCACATTCTTCACGAATTGTATCGCTTGTTTTCACTTTACCTTGCCGTTTGGTCCAGGTGTTTGTGTCAACATCAGGGAGACATTGTTGGCACCAGTCCTTTGGGTTTGGCTCGTCCGAAGCAAAGCAATAACGATTAATAAAACAGGAGTTGTTCTAAAAAATGAAAAAGAAATGCATTCAAGTACATGGAAAATAGAAATAAATTCAAAGCGGGCTGATGTTCTTTTCAACGTCAATTCTATGTGTGTGGTGAAATTCATAAATAAGAACATCATTTATCTCTTATGCACATCAAAAAATATCCTGTCGATGGTAAACACAACGCGAATCGATCAATGGCAACAGTCACAGGTCTATCTTTTCTTACTCAAGGAACTTAAGTCGCCATAGTGTACGTATTTCTCAGAGTTTTACCTTCCCTATTTTTCCAGAAAAAATGATTCCACAGAGAGGTTATTCTTTGCTCCCTAATTAATGGTGGTGACAGAATAAACTTTTTTTGTAAGATTTCTTAGATTGCATGGAATTGCCGTATGGCCCACCGTAAATAAAAGCCATTAGATTTAAAGTTCATTTATTTTTGCCAACTGATGCTGATATTTTTTCTGGCCAATTTTCTATGGGTACAAGAATAAATCAGGATTGTTACAGCAATTATGCTCACTTTGCTGTAGTCCTGGCTTGATGATTTCTAAATTCTGAGTGCAAATCAAAACTCCGCAGCCCCATGTCTGGCAAGGGAGATCAGGGAAACGTGGCTTAACCCTTGGACGTACAAGTCACACCCCCACCGTGGTACAAGGGGAGACGATGGACCCCCCCCCCAGGTTTTCGAAATGTTACGATATTTTGAAAAGATTTTACCCTTAGTAGAACGCCTGTATTGTGCTCTACAATATGAGATACATATTATGGGTTGCCACACTGCTGGGGGGCCTGTGACGTCATCTAAGATGGCCGCCATTTTGGGCGCCATCTTGGATTTTGCCAATAATTAGAAATTGTCAAAAAAACGTTAAAAATTGGACATTTGTGATGCTGGACATGTACAATATGGCATAATAAAACAATTTGCTGCTTTTTTGTTGACATTTTTTGCATTTTTCACCTAAAAATGGCAAAAACAACGCATTTTTCTTGAAAAATGGCTTGGCCACCTGCTACTCATGACGTCATATCTTATAACCATAGCAACTGATTCTCACCAAACTTGTGTTAAAATGTGTCTAAGGGAAATGTGCACAGCTACTGGAAACGGCAGGTCCAGATAATAATTCGCCTTGGAAAATTTCAAGAAAAAAAATTATGGGGGGTGGCATCCACCCCCCCTCCCCTTGTACGCCAGAGGGTGAAAATGTGACCTAACCTTTAGAACGGTTTAAAATGTACCGTGCCTTAGGAGGCTAAGAGTGTCACCTTGTCTTCCGAATGGTTTAAAACGTGAACTTTCCATAAGAATTCATTAGAATGGACACTCCATTTATACTATTATCGTATTCACCACGCTGATTAATAATCACTATTTTTATTAAACAACAATGTAACCCTATCTTTACAATGGCTTGAAATGTAGCCTTGCCTTCAGAAAGCATCCAGTGGAAACATTGCACTCCATACAGACTGAGTCGTAGGATATTAATTTAAGCTTTTGTTCGCTTTGGTGGATGCCATTGTTTGACACAGATATCATAACTCCAGCCGCCGGTGCTCCTTCAATGTTCTCATCATACTGCATACGCAACACGGGTGTCTCAGGCAAAAAACACTCGACGAGGACCAGGTCTGTCATTATCCCTGGGTATTTTGTTTCATTCCTGTCTGGTGTCCACGAACTGTTGACAATCTAACAGTTACAAAAAGAAATAAACAGGGCATTATTCTGAGGACCAAACTAAGCCTGTTTCTCACTGCATTGCTACAACGGAAACATCACCACCAATTATATCCAAGAAGTAATGAATAATGTTGGCAACTCATAACTTGCTTTCAGGAACCGGAAATGTACCTATTTTGCAAATGCTTTAGTACAAAAGTTCGCGGGAGTAAAATAAACTATGCATTTGATAAAACCGATAATGATTGAGATGAAATGTCGGTAAATAAGAGAACTGGCATTTGCACAATTCCTAACGGTTATTGTTCACTTGTCTTCTTTACAAAGAAAACAACCAACTTAAACTGAAGATGGCGCATATTTGTGTTTTTCACTGTTTTAAACAGTTTTCCCAGTAAGTCAACAGCCAGAGGAGCAATCAATTCAGCAGGGGCTGGTAGAAAGCCAGAGCACTTGGTTTCTTGCGCGTCAAACAGAGGAGCTTTGACTTGTGCGGCTTTAACCGTTTAAATGATGCTTTCCGTACCAGGATGTTGCCTTTAAGAAGTTTCAGAGCAACCTCACCAATGGCCTCCATCTTTCCTTTGTTAGTAGGGGTTATCTGTCTTCCATTGTTTTTAAAACAGGCACAAAGAAAAGGTAGGTGTTGTCTGACTTTTTACTGCTACTTGTGCAGCATTCCACACTGTGTATCGTGTGATCTTAAGTGAGCTGAATAGTATTCATATCAATATTGCGTGCTCGATGAAATAAATAGAATAAACGGTAGCCCCAAAAGTATCTGAAGAACGTACCTGCAGTGGCTTCTCACTGTAGTGGGTAACACCTCGGGCGATGCATTCATCCATTCCTTAGGTTTCGGGAGGAAAACCGTAGCTGTCAAAAAATTCACCACACCATGGAGGCACAAAGTACACTGCTATCCAATGCGTTCCAGGTTAATCATGTGGATCTGTATTTGCAATCAACCCTAACGGATACGTACTGACGACTGACAGCTTATCACTATGGTAGACACCTTCATAACGGAGGCCAAAACAGGATCGTGTAGTGAAGCTTGCCATAACTCGTAGGTGGTATTCATCGTTGTCTTCAAGCGCCTTGTGATAGGTCGTAAGCCACTCTTCGGTTGCGGTCAATCTTTAAAAGATTATGGAATTCAGCGTACACGATTAAATTGAGAACCGTGCGGCTAGGATTGGCAAATTGGAAATACAGGTTGATATTCCCACTGCGATGTGGAATCGAATGATTTGGGTGGCCACTTGCTGCCGGTGTCGTGTCCAGGCGAAACAGAGCGTAACCCTTCTCCCAATCTTCTCTGACAATATCTATACCATGACCACAATTCATATCTCCACTGCCTAAGAAGAGTGTATTGGAGCCATCGATCATTTTACCACCTGTCAAGTCGAGGCATGAATATGGAAGTTCTTCCCCACTACTTATCACACGAAGAGCATTGAGATCAAACAACTGGAACTTAAAGGGGTTTCTTGGGAGGTGACCATTGTAAGCATCGTTTCGCACCATCCTAATCATGATGCATTGTGGAATAAGGCCATTAAATAGGTCGGTCTCTGTGTGAGCTAATACACCACTTGCGATAATCCTGGCATGCGTGGGGGTTCTTGTCAGCGTGTAAATGGCAGGACGTGCTTTCTGTCCCGTCATGATATTCGTGGGATCCAATTTGGTACTGTCTGATACACGAACGGCTTGGACACGGAGGGTGCTTGACACAATCTGTAACGTAGAATCGTTGTCCGCTTCACCAGACATCAGAACAAAGTCGTCAATGTTGAGATCTATCTTAATCATGATTTCTAAGTTGTCCAGCAGTAACTTGTCAATGTTGCTTAGATCACACAAGGGTACAGCGAACATTCCCACTTCGCCACTTGTATTGGTAAAACTGCCTCTCTTTTTGAGACCCATGTTACGATCTGCTGTCTTATCCACTTCATCCATGTGCCCTCCAGCGTCCTTGTAATTCAATGCATTTGTCAAATACCATTTCTTGGCCTGATCAGTGTAGTTAAGCAAAGTCTTAAAGTAGGCATTGTAGGCTTGTATGCCTGCCGATTGTTCCGTGAGGAGCGTTTCATTGATCTTGACGGTGAATTGTTTGATGATAGAATAAGGAGCGTTGTTTATCGATGTATACTTCTTTCCTTCTTCCAAGTCTTTTCCATTTCGTTTGGTTGTCTTCACCACTAATCGCAGTTCCTTTTTGTTGACGTCAATGTAATCTGATAGCGGCTTGATGACAAACACGATGGGATTGGCTGCGCTCTGATAGTACACCCATTTACGTTTAACAGTAGAAACATCTGTCACCGGTACTTGGAACAACTGTAAATATAAGTTTATACCCGGTTCATTCAGAAAATTTGCAGAAGCCATACTTAGTCAAAGATGGTTTCGAAGTCAGCAGGTGATGATCTCGGTTTCTTTTTCTGTCTTCTACTGACAGGAGTAACTATTCTCCCCCGCCCTTGCTGCGTAATGTCCTGAAGGGCGCCTGTGAACAATCTCTTACCGGCAGTCTTTGTTCTCGATTTGGCAGCTTTCTTTAAAGGTTGATCGTTAATGACAGTCAATTGTGATTTGTTTTCCTGTTTCTTATCCTGTATTCAGTAACCGTTTTCCTGCTTTCTTTACAGTTGTCTTGAGAAAAGGTGTGGCTGTACGTAAGAGTGAACGATACATTTCGCCTAATCCATTGCCCCGTTGTCCATAAGGATGTCTTCCTTGAAAAATGCTTATGTCTCCTTTGCCTCGTTGAGGTATCACTTTTTGTTGATGAGTGTAAAGTTGATGGTTCATCGTAGAAACATTTTAAAAATTGCACGACGTCGCAGAACCAGACGCAAATGACATTAGTTGAACCGTGACACCTCTTATATTGATCTAATAATAATAATCATTAATAATAATAATAATAATAATTTGTGAATTTGTATAGCGCATTTTCCATGACGAAATTATCAAATGCACTTTACAATTAAAAGATTATTAAAAAAGAATTTAAAAAATGACAGAAATGATAATAAATAAAGACAACATCATGAATTAATTACCAAAGGCTAACTTAAATTAGTAAGTTTAAAAGAAATGAGATTTAAACTAATCGACAGTTATATGAGGTGATAAGGAGTTCCATAATCTAAGGGCCACCATAGTAAACGAACGGTCTCCCAGTGTTCGATATGACCTACATACAGGAGTGCTTAGCAAGAGTACATTGGTTGATTGTTTCTGGTGCCATTGGATAGCTTAATTGCTATCAAATTACATAATTATGTAACTACCAAGGAAAAAATAGATTCCCACTATCATGTCATCAGATTGACCGCGACTAATATCATACGCAGCAGATTGGCTTGTACATCTCCCACAACTACAGAATCAATGAAAGCCGAATACGCGTACGTTGTTTGGAAGGAATGTCTGGTTAACATGCCCCACACTGATTCATTTTTTCGACGCATGCTACTAGTGGTTGCCAGAAGGGCACGTTGTCGTCCTTATTCACTTCAACAGGAGTAGCAACTCTGACCTTGTAAACAGGTGGTATGCGACCTTCATGATTCAGGTAGCCCAAAGCCTTTGGGTAACGTTAGTTGAAATCCTGGAGGTAAGTAGAATTCATAGTAATACTTGGCTTTTTCATCAATGAAGAAGCAATCCTTGCCTCCAAGATGTTTCATCTTTTTTCTACTCGTAAGATAAATGTTTTGAAATGCACTTTCTAGCCCAGCCACCATTCCACCGATCAAATCATCATTGTTTGATAAGTTCCACTTGGTAGATAGATTGATACCTTCCATTCTATACCAGTGTTGCATCGTAAAAGGTAGGATACTTGTTTACTGTGTACATTTTGCCAATTATGCGGGTAAATAGCGTGCGTCATGGCGACTTCCCAGTCCGCGCTTAAGTGCACTTAACTTGGACGTTGCATCTTGAAACTGAAAGGCGTTTTTTTCGGTATACTGAGCAATGCTTGCATTACTAGTCACCACGATGTAGAAACTATTGGTCATCTTGTTCCACTTTGTAAAATTGCTCGCATATCAGAAATCCGATCAATATGCACGATCGTCCCTCGTCGTGGCATGATTCGATGTCGAAGGAAAGACACTTGACCTTCTTCGTTTCATTTCTTTCACTCTCATCTTCTTCTACCTCCTCGTCCACAAACTCTTCTTCATCTTGACGACGTTTCCTACCATTTCTTTTCTTTTTTCCTTCTTTTTCTTCTTCAAACTCAGTGGGCTTCATGTAACAGCGGTCTGTGTTGGGATCTACGAATTCTTCAAAGTTGTTACTTATCTGACACCACAATGATGAGCTTCCGGTCGTCTTCGTTGGTGTGACGTCACCTTATTACATTTTCTGCACTTGTAGTACTTTTGACAGACCGATTCTCCCTCTTTATTGGGCTGGCAGTGATTGGCACAGCATTCATCAGCCGCAAACATTCTGTGGCAACTGGCACATTCTCGCCAGGAAGCTTTCTGTTTCATTCCATTACACCCCTCTGTGAAACAGCATTTACACACTCTGTTACAATGATCGGCTGTTCCTTCTTGTTGTACCCTCTCTTACATTCTGAGCACCAGTAGCTCTCTCCCAGAAAGGCTAATGGCATTGAACTAATGGCATTGAAGTGTTTGGAGAAAAGGACAATGATTTGCGATTTAGTAGTCTTCGATGACTGCCTGGGACTTGGCGCCTTCAGGTAATGCGCAGAGACCCTCTGGGACAGCAGCCTTCTGGTGCAACTTTTTGGCGAGGATTTGCTAAGCCTCACGTCCTAGACGAATTGAGTTCCAGTCGTGATGTTTCTCTTGGGGAGCCATGTCTGTCACCAACGCACGAGCGAGACACAAGGAATCTTTATTCCCGCTACGGATGACACAATTCTTGAGACCCGGGAACTTTGACCAATTAAACACAAAATGTTTTCCTTTACGAATAGTTACTCCACCTTGAGGCATGCCAACATGGACTAAATGGACTTGCATACCATCTCTCTCTCTCTCTCTCTCTCTCTCTCTCTCTCTCTCTCTCTCTCTCTCTCTCTCTCTCTCTCTTTCTCTCTCTCTCTCTCTCTCATCTTGTAGTGTGGCGTGAAAAGACAATTAGCCTAACTCGGGACGAATTTAATTATTCAAAATCACTTAAACATTGTACTTGTAACAGTACCTCAACCTCCTCGATATGGCAGGTAATGTTTGTGGAATTCAGGAAACCAGTTCCTAGCACAGAAACCTTCTTACACGGTCTTTTCCGTCTATCACACAAACCATTTGCTTGAAGTCTACAAATTCATGGAAAAAATGTTTGCTGATTATAAAGTAACTTTTAAGTTTATTATTACTATTTACCGTTGCCCTGACAATGAATTAATTACCACTACTGCCCTGATCCATGTATCTCCAAACACTGACAAGAGCCTAAGCAATTGAAGTCAGTCGATATACGTCTCTATCCCGTAAAATTGCTCTGTCCACCATTACGGGTGTATTGTTACCAAGTTTTCCATTAACATAAAAACACAGTGGACGTTTAGAGGGCGGTTTTGAAGCTCTATCTCTTATTAAAGCTTTTACTCTAAACCTTTTATAACTTTTAGAGCCTTTTGCAAATAACAGAAGCTAATCTAGTGGATGACCCCAATAGAATACAATTACACACACCATTAATAAGAAGGTCTTTGTGATAAAAAAATATTTCTTAATGCGCTAGGCTAGATAATGAACTAGTATAACAATCAAGCATAGAGTTCTTAAGGGCTTAACGAAATATTGTAAGAGAATATCAGTTAATGATACTTGTAGGCAGGGAATTCCAAAGGCGAGAGCCAGTAAATTTTAGAAAAATAAAGGTTAGTATCATCAGCAAATAAATGAAATTTTAATAAGCTAGAGGTATTAGGCAAATCATATACACAATAATAAGAATAATAGTGGTCCTAGAATGGATACTTGTGGACCACCACAAGTCACCGGCAGGGAAACTAAGTTATGGCTGTTTACACTTACAACATGCTCCCTTTGGGACAAATAAGGTTTAAACAAATCATGTACCACGCCTCCTATTCCATAATGGTTACGCCTCGCTAAAAGAATGTCATGACTTCTGTCTGGCTACTGGAGTCAGGCCAGTTGGAAGAAAAGTGACCCAATCGCGACGCTAACTGAGAACAAGAGATAGCAAAGGTTTTTCGTAAACGACCAGCTGGGCCCAGTTGTTCGAAAGCTGGTTAATGCTAACCTAGGATTAAAATTTAACCAAGGCCCGTTTGTCTCTTATTTCAAAAGAGTTTTGACAGCAAATTCCAAATAGCCGTTCGAAAGCAACCAAAGTCGAAATGTAGGGCAAAAACAATTTACAGGAATCCGTATCGTTTCGCTATGAAACGGAATTA
>Ga0126336_10002311_pt1 | contig 10751 bp, 2 predicted proteins | sample SidCmetagenome_FD_92530 | JGI IMG/M metagenome (GOLD analysis project Ga0126336, IMG submission 92530) | Coral microbial communities from El Islote,Puerto Morelos, Mexico - Siderastrea C C metagenome | ecosystem: Host-associated > Invertebrates > Cnidaria > Coral | place: El Islote,Puerto...
ACACGCAATGTTGCAGACGACGGACACACGGTGAAACAGTTGCGCGCGATGTTGCAGAAGTAGTAGCCGATTCTACTTCTGCAACAGTTGCACGCAACGTTGCGCGCAACAATTTCAAGGGTGGACAAACGATGCAACTTTCAACTTGCGCAAGATGTTGCGGGCAGTGTTGCATCGTGTGTCCCCGCCTTTACTCGCAAAATTGGTAGCCGATGAACAAGATAAATAAATAGTTTATCCTCGGCGAAATGGGTGGATAATTCTTCGATAATCGCTCGAATGGTCACCTCGAATGACCCATCGTGTAAGTTCAGCCCAAAATTTTGCAATGACAATTTTCTGAAGACGAAAGAAGTCAAGAGGCGAAATACCAGGCGTTATAAAAGCAATCCGAAACCGATGAATAATAAATAACTTGATCCGTACGAATATATACGGCTTTTGCAAAACAAAACGAGGTATAAAATAAACCAAACAGCAGTGTAACTCTTCACAGATTTTTCGGGGAAACTATTACTTCTGTATAATGATTTATATCAGCCAACCAGCAAGTCAGTCAGTCCATCAGTCAGTCAGTCAGTCAGTCATTCAGTCAGTCCAACAGTCAGTCAGTTCATCAGTCAGTCAGTCAGTCAGTTAGCAAGTCTATCAGTCAGTCAGTCAGCTAACCAGTCAGCCAGTCAGTCAGTTAGTCAATCAATCGGTCAGACAATCGGTCAGTCAGTCGGTCCGCCGGTCAATGTCAGTCAGTCAGTCAGTCAGTCCGTCAGTCCGCCAATCAGTCAGCTAACCAGCCAATCAGTCAGTTAGTCAATCAATCGGTCAGACAATCGGCCAGTCAGTCGGTCCGCCGGTCAATGTCAGTCAGTCAGTCCGCCAGTCAGTCAGCTAACCAGCCAGTTAGTCAGTTAGTCAATCAATCGGTCAGACAATGGGTCAGTCAGTTAGTCATTCAGTCAATCGGTCAGCCAGTCAACCAGTCAGTCCATCAGACAGCCGGTTCATCAGTCAGTCAGTCAGTTAGCAAGTCTATCAGTCAGTCAGTCAGCAAACCAGCCAGCCAGCCAGCCAGCCAGCCAGCCAGTCAGTTAGTCAATCAATCCGTCGGTCAGTCAGTCAGTCAGTTAGTCAGTGAGTCATTCAGTCAGTCAATCAGTCAGACAATCGGTCAGTCAGTCTGTCAGTCGGTCAAAAGATAAAGGAAGCTGCGGTAACGATCAGTAACGAGTCGATGAGGGAGTGAAAATTTTCAATTTCATGTCAGCTGAGTTCGTGATAAAAGGTGAACTGGTCACCGCCGTCCGTAGCCCTTCATCAGAGCGAATTAGTCAGTTAGCCCGAGAGTCAAGCTGTAATTCAGCCTGCGAGTCAGTAACATGAATGCTGTGTCGTCGTGTCGTGCAATACTGCAGAGTTAATTCAGTAACAGTGAGGAAAGGGGCGATATGGATGCCGATGGTCCCGACACGCTCCCAGCGGTCGAAATACTCGCTAAGAAAATGGACACCGTTCTCACAAACTTCAAAAGCTCGATAACATCGTAAGCAGACTGGACAACCTGTTCAAAGCTGTGTCCAACATAGAAGATACTGTTGCTAGCCTTGACAAGGAGGTTCATGACCTGAAGGAGAAAGGTAAAAAAAAAAAAACGGCAAAGGAACTCGAAGATAGCGTTGACTTCAACGATGAGGAAATTGCCAACCTGAAACGCGACGATAAAGCTACTCAGAAAACAGCAGACGATCTGAGCAAACAACTGCTGTATCGAGAACACTATAGCAGAAGAGAAAATCTTCTGTTCCTAGGCATTGAAGAACAAAACACCATGGAACACGACGAACAAGGCACACACCGTGACGCGGAGAATACGAAAGAGATTATCTACAAGTTCACGGAAGAAGTACTTCAGATCCGCAACCCACGCGACAAAATTGAATTTCAAAGAATTCATCGAGTAGGAAAACCAAAAGATGATGGTCCTCGTCCAATTATTGCAAGATTCTTACGTTACGCTGATCGTGAAATGGTTCTCCATCAAGCTAGGAAAACGTTGAAGGATAAAGATTTTAGCGTGTTTGAAGACGTTCCAAAAGAACTTTACAGGCTAAGAAAATCTCTTATTACATGATGGTGCGCATAGCGTTGTGGGATAGGTGCACTGCAGTCCGCGTTTTCCATCCTTCCCACGACGCCCCGCGCTCCCTGTTTGCCCGCGCTAAACCGGCCCTGCGAAATACTTAGGCCTATTAAAAACATTCCTTGTTCGGGAAAGCATTAACATTGTGTAGCCGGAAGAAAGACAACAACAGGGAGACTACGAGCAGTCTCTCTTTCCGCTCAGGGATAGTCGAGGAAAACTAACAAGCGAGCGAGCGCGAAATCGTCTGAAGCGTTGAAACGTGACACGGGTGTCAAGCCGCTAGTGGATATAGTGAGTCTGAGCAGTAATAGAGACTGCTCACAGTCTACATGGTTAGTAAAGAAGTTTCTCTTTCTCATTCTGTAGCATTTACTTGAAATGGTTTGTACCCAGGAGCATATCATAAGTCGGTGAAGTATTTTCGTCCGAGTAAGTGTAGTCCTGAGGTCTGTTCGTGATGACGTTGACTGACGTTTCGTCAACCTGAGCGGAAGTCATCATCATAGTCAGAGTCTGATGAAGAGTTCCTTTTAGGTGCAGAAAAACCATCACTGTAGCTGGCGGGAAATGAACACTCTACGAACACTCTCTCTGGCGTCCAACAACAAAACTGTGGGAGAATTAAGCAGAAAGAGAGCATCGCAGTTGGTAAGCACTTCTTTCTTCCACAGTTCATGCGAATTTTATTCATACACACAACATGAGAATCACAATTTCAAGGAATAGTAAACTTAAAGCCTGTTTCAGGCGTTCACACAGTGGAGCACAAACAAAAAAATACCACAAGCGAAAGATATTGAGAGCGGGAAAAAAACGTCTTTTTCCCTCGATCTCAGAATGTTTCGCTCGCGATATTTTTTCGCTTGCGCACCACCATCTGAAAGACTGAAACAGCCTACTTTACTTGGAACTTCGATTATCTCATTCTCTTCAGTACTGAAGAATGACTAATGAGTCGTGTCCAGAACTATAAAAACTAGTACATTTAATTCTATCTACCCCTAATTTGCAAAATACCTCCCAAAACACCATAATGCAAATGTAGTAAATTGATTGATAAGGAAAATATGAAACAAAGATATAATGAAAATTGGTCGAAACAAAAACATGGTTAAACATAACAGCTTCTTTAAACTTTTTTAAGCCCCGATAGTGATCATTCTCTAATTTCTCCTTACACTGACACCTAATAATAAAACACATAAGTCATGAGAATGAAGGGAACAAATTCCCGCAACTTGTACTATAAGAAATATATGGAAGTCTCTTAGGAGAACATGAAAGTTGATATTTGAGCTTAAAGGGTTAACGTACCCTTTCACTCCCCGAGTCAAACCTGCGCTTGCGTGTTCGTGTATGAAACCACAAGGCGTGACCATTCAAATGAAGGCTCAAGAACAGCGCTTTCGTGTGGTGCTCGGTGTTTGTTTTTCAGTGCATTACTAAATGAAATTTGGGCTTTATCTTGAATATTGATTATGAGCGCTCTTGGGAATGAGAGAGTTAACTTCAAAACAAACCACAGAAGGCTCACAAAGTTCCTCCTTCGGTTTATAGGCAGAGACTAAGTCCCACGGAACACTTGCTCTTGGCTGAGTAGAGAAGTATCCCAAGGAAGTGGAATTCACTCGCAGAGTTTACTACGTTACAGATTTCAACTTCAATCCTTAACGAAACCGTTGTTTGCCTTTACTGGATCTTCGTTTCTTCACTCTAACAATGACATCATTTCTCGGGACTTCGTCAAGTGAAAGTTGCGTAAACAAATGTAATGTTCGTTCCACCAGACTGGAAGCATCAGGAACTTTTTCCAGGGGAAAAATACGATGGCTGTAAATAATTATGGTCCTGGATTCAGAATCAATGTTGGCCAAAATGCAAGCTGCTTTCATGTTCATCATGTGGTCTGGAAGATTATTTCCGTACCTTAATGTGAAATCGTGAATGACTTTGGAATTAAAAACCGTCCAACGGTTCTGCTGTGGACACGCTAGAAGACAAACGTGTCTTACAGGCCAACTGTGCTGCGAGGAACTTGCAGCGTCTGGTTGAGGGGCCAAGGATACCTGAAAAATAACAGTAATAACAACACACAGCGAAAGGGCCGCTCTGTTAAAATCATCTTCTTGTGGTAGTCGTGGTGCATTGCGTAGCTTGTTGAATTCGCGACAGTTCACGCATTGCTTGTTTGCTTCAAGAATGGATTTACACACTGGATTATGAACAGTCTGCGCCCTGTCAAAGCACTGCTTGCTACAGTACCTTGCAACACGGCAATTAGGGCATTCGACCACAGCACTATCCATCTGCAGATGTTTGTAACACGCGGCGCAGAAATTAGGCTCCAATTGCCACGGAACGTCCGAAACAGCAACCCATAGTCTATTGTCAACAAGCACAGGGGAGTTGAATTCCCCAGTGCTCTCACCGTTTAGACTTGTATTTTCTAGGAAACTCATTACGTAGAGTGAGACGGGAACCTCTCGGGGCGCTATGAGCAATTGTTTCCACTCCAGATCCGTCTGGCAGAGTTCATTTGCAGCCGTGGGAAAAACCTCAGGACCTAAATTTTCCAGAAAAGTGCATCTCTCAACCAAAACATTTCCTTTACCATTAAACATGATGCGAAGTCCGCCACAAGAATTGTTATCAAGTATATTTTCCTTGCACTGTAAATAACTTTCACAACAACACACCATTCCCCAGGCCCAATTACTAGATACTACATTTTCCTCCACAACTGCGTTGGTTTTGTTAAGCAAAATGCCATGCTTTCTGTTAAAGAGCAACGAATTTCTCAGTAACCTTCCCTCAGATGCACGGATGGCCACAACACCGGAGAGACGGTTCCCTGAAATTACGTTTTTTTCCAAGAGGAAAGTCGACGGAGAATCCATAACTATACCGTATAGATTGGTGTCTATCCTGTTGTTATGTATACAAATGTGGCAAAATGGTGCATCTCCCTGAATGTGAATTCCACTTCCACTACAACCCACGATTATTGATGAACTTACTGAAACACTTCTTAGATCATAAGAAAACTCAGTAGATTTAACGACTATTCCTGAGCAGGTGGAACCTGATATAATGCAGTGATCAATGACTAGCGAGTGGACGTCATTGGCCTCTATCAAGGCACTACGGTTTCGTTCAGCTGCGACAGTCAGTGCCGTTTCAGTACGGGGCGTTCTTCCCAACGTTAATGTTTCAAAGTTTTCAACGCCACCAAGTTTTTCTTGACCTTTATCACATGCCATTGCAGAACTTGTTTCTCCCAGTTCCGTACTGTTGGCATCAGCAGAAGTTAAGGTGTAAGGATTCACGAACTTAACATTTTCAAATAAAAAAGACCCCTGTGATAAATGAAGCCCATTATTGCAAGTTATAGAGGCATAACTTCCAGGAGGACAAACAAAATAATACTGCCCTCCCAGAAGGTTCACCTTCTTCAGGTCATAGTGGCCATCAGCTAAAATGATGGTAAGAGAACAATTTGAACAGTCATTTCCGATTCCAGAATGTCGTTCCAGTTCCTTAAGCTCGCTAACTTGAGACACGTACTTGTACTCAATTTGATCAACTAATCCAGGAAATTTCCTCTGCAATTTCTGTACGTCAACTACCTTGGAATGTGCAAATTTGAAATGTAGCAATGCAGCTGCAGCTTGAGCTCTGCTAATGAACTCAGTCCTACCACTTTCAACGAGTTTGCACAGTGCATACGCTTTCCAGTAGTACCCACGGTAGTGTTGAATGTCTAGGGACGTACACAAATTGAAGTCTTCAATAGCTGTCTCAAAGTTTTTCATTTGTAAATGCGCAATGCCACGGAGACAAAGAATCTCTCCAAGGGGGACCAATTGTAGCCGCTCAGGATTGAGTAATTTCAGCCCACGAAAATCATTGAAGTTTGCTGTTTTAACAACGTCAGTATATAACTCCGCGGCTCCTAAGAAATCGCCCCGGCTAAAGGCTTCTTTTGCCTTTGGTGCAATTACTTTGATCGCCTCTAACAATCTGTCAGTTTGAATGGCATCTACTGCGACGCCTGTTCCCTCACTGACTTTTTCACTGGCATCATTCGATACCTCTAACTTTTCCTGAATTAATCCCGAGTCCGATAAGGGAAATAAGATTCTTGTAACCTTCATTAGGTCGTTGTCTTTGTAGTAACGAATAGGCTCTTTAATTCCACAAAGAATTTCGAGGACCAGCTGTTGTAATCTATATCCTCGGCTTTCCATTCCTACGGAATAGCAATAGAAAGCTGCTTCGCAAAATACCCTGGCAGATTCCTCACAAAAGAAGTGGGGCTTCAAGGATGTATTCTTGGTGAGAATACACGCAAGATGGAAAGCATTTACGGAAAGCTTTTTCCAACGTTTAGCTTCAAGGGTGGCCCCTTGACATGTTTTAAAACAAAAGGTCAATTGTCTTATGACACCCTCTTCCTTTCCACGCAGAGGCAGCAGTCTGTCATGCACCTCGCGAAGGAAGTCTGTTCCGCCTACACAGTTGAGGAATGCTTGGTGCATCATTCTTATAGCAGAAGATAAGATTTCGTCAGTTTCCCCTTCACAATCACAACGATCTCTTAAGGTCTCTTGAACAAGACGATGAATACTTAAAGTATCGCCTGACTTCCGCTTAAAAAGTGAAAACCTAACCAACAAATCAACAATTTGCTCTGCACCGATAGGCATTTCCAAACGTTTCTTCAGGTCCTCTTGTTCAACTTCTGGGGCGCCGACGTTCAGAATATCAATTGGTATCTCGTCTAGAGATAAATATGCTGCAGTTTTCATGAAAAAAGCAGCTGCCTTTCCAAGTCCTTGATCTTTCTCATCATCTGCAATATAATTGAAATTGAGAAGCCAGGTAGTTTGCACTGCCAGGCGTTCCTCACTGTAGACCTCTGTACTTGGTTTTGCCTTTCTTGCATTTAAAAGCGTCGACTTTTGAGAGCGATACTGCTCGAGATATAACCGAATAGAGCATTCCAACGCCTTAATGTATGCGGCAGCTTGCTCTAAGGCTAGAGGTAATCCGCCTAGCTCTTGGGCAAGTTCTCTTTCTCCTTTGTCATGAGCGTCACAACTGGATGGTATCCCTGTGCGCTTCTTTAGGAACTCCACGGATTCATCCACAGAAAAAGGATCCAGCTCAAAACAGTTTTCAGGCAGAAGATCCAGATCCTCCGACAAAGCTTGAGATCTTCGACGGGATGTAACAAGAATGTCACCTGAGGCTTTGGTCTTCCACTGGCCGAGCAAAACTGTCCTTGCACAGGGGCTAAGTTCCTTTTGATCCATGTTGTCTACAAGTAAGAGCCACTCATCTCTCAGATTACCAAGCCACGAAAGAGTTTCAGTCAGCAACTGCTCAAACGGTTTAGCTTCTTGTTGCTGTTGAGACTGTGCACTGCCTACGAACTCGCCATGAATTCTCTGAAGGGATGCCCTCATCAAATTATCACTCTCTCCGTTTACCACAAATACGCCCCCAGGATAGCGTTCCAAGTTGCGCCAAGCATACTCGAAGGCAAGGGAGGACTTTCCACACCCTCCAAGACCACAAATACCAAGCATGTTACCCTTCCTTTTTGCCACTTTGAGGACATCTGGTGCACTGTTTACATCTGCAAAGACCTTTTCAATGGTATCCAGTTCTTTTACCCGGCCTGTAAAATACTTATTCCTGTCTAGCGCCCCAAAGAACGTCGGAGACTTCGCATTCTCTTCAGCTTTCGAAGAACTGGTGCTTAGATCTGCCATCTGTTGTTTCATTTGTTTAAGGGAATCCTGTTGGTCTTTATGCTGTAGTTTCAAGCTCTCCACGTCATGCTCTATTTGTACAACTTTCTGAGGAAGTTCCAGGAGCTGTTCAAGGGATCGCTTGACTTCCAGGATCTGGGATTCCAGCTGGTTTTTTTCTTCTTTGTGCTGGCAAAGGAAGTCATCCAAATCTAAGGAAAGTTGCGCCGCTTCATTGTGAACCAAGGTTAACAGGGAAGGGTCAACCGGAGAATTTCCACAGAAGGTTGTGCCTGAAAAAAGAGCCATTGAGAAATGAATGACATTACAATGAAGATAGTTTACAACGTCGCTCAAAAAGAGTTCGTGCTACGGGCAAACAAACACCTGACTACATATTCAAGTGCCGGGTATTTAAACGAAGTCTAACTTAGACTGCAGTTTAAGACAATGACTTGACCTCCAAATCCAGATGGTTATTAATGGGTCATTTTAAGCAGACAAACGTTGTTCCAGGTTGTACTACATTCCTTCTGGACACTGTTTACCAGAAACAACGTTTAAACGTTAGGGTTGGCCATCTTGAAATTGCTTGAGACCGCGGTTTTGTTAAACGCCGTCTAAACTTCGTTTAATTAATTGGCCTACTATCCATTACCTTCCACAAGCATGGTTGATTGCCACTAATTAATGAGGAATAAAGGTGCTCTCACATTCTAGACATTTCACAGTTTTTACAACTCTGCATAAGTGTTTAGATCATAAGCCTATACTATACCCTATTCTACCATTAATTTAACAAGAATAGAATTTAATACTTGACTTTAAATCTCTTAACAACTCCGTACAGAGGCACGGTGATCTATTGTCTAGCACGTTCGACTTTCGATTCCAAGGATGCTGGTTTGGATCCTGGACTCTACTGCCACCCCCCCTCCCCCCCCGCATGCCCCCTTCATCCCCCAGACTAATGTAGGGAAGCAACTCAATAAAGCTAGACTATGAGCAGTCTCGCTTTCCATTCAGGGATAGTCGAGCGAAAACTGCTCGCGTGTTCCTTTTGCTTGACATTTCTCGGAGCGGAAAGAGAGACTGCTCGTAGTCTAAAGAGATGTATCTTTAATTCACAATATAACTCCCCACCCATAGGTATACCATGGGTACCAAAAAACCATAAGGGACACCTTAGGCAACTGCCAATCCATCAAGGAAGGACTAACACAATTGAGCAGAGTCCCCTTTGATCAAACAGTCCATACCCAAGTGGTAATAAATTACAAATAGTATAATGGAGTTCAGCTCGCAGAATTAAAAAAAAACTGGGATTATGTCATCACGATATCATCATTGAATGTACTTGAAGAAAAAATAAAAACCTTTGGTCTCCCAGTCATTCAGCTCTGACAAAAGTCTCGTCTCATCTGCAGTGGGCAGTCCAATGGACTGGACAAGTTGCTGCATCTCCAGGAAAGAGCTCTGGAACTTGGCAGCATCCCAGTCTGTAAAATTGCAGTGAGCCCACTCATTTCTCACATGTTCTCTCACTGACTTGGCTGATGTTTGTATGGCAGAAGAGAACACTGGCACATCACCAAGGAGCAAAAGGACAGCGGAGCCATCGCACTTCCCATCAAATGCATTGAACTTGGCCATGAAAGGCTGAACGTAAAGTTTGGCAAAGTCAACATGACTTGTTACTTTGTAGTCAAACTTGCAAAAGTCGAATTTTCCAGAAGGAAGTTTGTGGTTTACATTGTTATTAATGTTCTCATACTTCAGGTTTTTGGGATGCTTCTTTAGAATTGGTCCAGGTGCAGTTTGTACGTGAATGTTATGGCTGGATCTCAAACTCAGGTATTCTGCCTGCAAAGACTGTTCCACAAAAGGGCGAATTTCCTGTACAAGCTTGTTGAAGGCGATCCCAATAACCAACCAATGCTTTTGATCTTCAGATATGTTCATGGTATCTCCTAGCAATTAATCCAGAAATAAAATTAATATTTCAAATTACTGGTTTGAAGAGAAACCTTTCCATCTAATTTAGGCAATGAAACGTCTGTGAAACTAGATTAGACTCCATTCCTTGTTAACATTGTGCCTTAATACTATCCTTCAAGGACAAAGAGTTCCTTAGCACTATGTTTAATAATTTTATCCTACAGAGCAAACAGGTAACCAAAGCACCAGTAAAAACAAGAGTTTCGTTAAAACATGCATTTACCATAAAGTATAAAGCTGGACATGACACAGAGCAGGGGGCTTTAAAACAGGGAGAAACTGTTCTAATTTCTAATCACAATTTTATGAGAAATTTCCAGTGTTGTAAGTACCGCTAAATGACCAGAACAGAAATGCCTTAAATGTGTATCACTTACTCTTAAAAATACATCACTTTAATTTAATATATTGTTATTATCGTTGCACGTTTATACCAATCGGACCAGGGAACTTATGAGTTGGAATTTAAGAAGAGTCAGAGTTAGAGTTGGAATGTAGTAGTTGCCCCTGCTGGGTTCAGAGGCTGGAAAAGCTTTTTGTCAATTATTCTGTCTATTTTAAGTGATAGTGCAGTTCAAGAAGCAATGTTTTGCAAACATAGACTAAATCGCATAAGTGGGTTGCAAGGCATTCCCGAATCAAATGGGTTAATTCTTTACATCCCTAATTGTTGCATTTCTGTATGTTTTAAAAATACAGTTTCGGGGTGTGTTTCCTTAAACTGAAGGAACAATGGATACACAGTGAAACACAAAGATATAAATCAAGTCCACTTGCAGTTCACATTCGATACCTTGAGGCAAACTTCCTTTGCACATACTTCAATCAGTTTGTTGTTTGTGCCTATTGTGTGGCTC
>Ga0126336_10002312_pt1 | contig 10750 bp, 10 predicted proteins | sample SidCmetagenome_FD_92530 | JGI IMG/M metagenome (GOLD analysis project Ga0126336, IMG submission 92530) | Coral microbial communities from El Islote,Puerto Morelos, Mexico - Siderastrea C C metagenome | ecosystem: Host-associated > Invertebrates > Cnidaria > Coral | place: El Islote,Puerto...
ACGGATGTACGGACGGACGGTCACGTGACTACTACGTCACTACCAAAATTTTTTGGCTTGATAGATTACCAAATTTCCTTAGCAATGGAGCTCCGCTGACGCGCTAGGGCGCTGGCTCCGCTAATAACGACTTTGTTATAAACAGGAAGTCACAACTTTAAACAAGAAAATTAACTCTTAGTTTATTAAAGTCCGAAGTATTTGATTTTGGATAAGGAAATACCTATACAAATAATGAAAAGTATTTATTATTTAAAAAATACAAAATAAAAATAATGAAGACTCATGGTCTGCTAATTCAGACAAAGTTTCCCAGGAACCTATCTGTAAGAACAATTTCCATATTTTTTATCCTATTAGCCTTGTACTGAGATTGTTGCTCCTGTAATTCTTTTCATCGTAATGCTCTACTGAGCGCAACCTTGTTTTTTCCGCACGACAGCCCACTATTCTTATAACGATTGCGGAAAATTCGACTCTTTGCTATTACAATCATTTAAATATGTGACTGTCTGACTCTCTCCCCTTATCAACTTCCTCAGGTGGATTGATGACCTGAAATGGCTACAACTGAGACGCTTTGTATTTCGTCAGTTGGAAAAACTTGATATTTCTTTGCAAAGATCCCCTCTAATCCACAACTGGATTAATTTTCCACAAGATATCCATGCAAGTTGTTTTTGTAAGACAGTGGCTTTTGGAAATTGGTCAATATCTTCGTGGCTGTGCCCTATTGTCTGCGGCATCTAATAGCAAACTGGGCTGCGTGTTAGGCCAGGACACTTCATAAAGTTTAACTAATTGAAAGGTAACGCCGCGAATAGTTCAGTTGTCTTGCTGACTAATATTATATATTTCCTTGTACTCTTGTTGCTGTCCTTTCTCCCAAAGAATTAGCCCTTTGTATTTAAAGGTGTTGCATTTCAGATGAATGAGATTAATCCATTCAAAAGGAGCCTAGAAGCTCTGTTCGTGATACCCTGCCTGTCTTTATGAAATGTTATTTGAATACTAGAGTCTTTTTTCCTTTGGTGAATGCCTGGTTGACACATTCTGTCCCCTAATACCACATTGTCAAATGCACCCCTCTACGGCTCGTTGGGTGGCTTTTGCTGTAGTTGCTATCCCAACATGGCGACGGGCATCTGACGTCATCTCAAGCTGTAAAAAGTTATGCCGTGATTTTTGGGGGTACTTCTCAGTGTAGCTTGTTCTATGTGCCGCGTTAATTTGACTACCAAAAAGAGATTGTTTTAACAGGTCTTTCCTTTGAAAGCTAGCACGCTGTGCCATGTATATTACCCGAGGAATAAATTCATTTTTTTCCTAGAACTCTCTTGAATCAATAATAACTATGCATTTAAGGTAGCTGCAGCTGCGGTTGTGAGATGAATTCGTTAGCTTTCAATTATCGCTATTCCGTTTTAAAGTGTGACTCGTGCAGACTTGGGTTTCTTTCTCCACTGTATGAGTTCTCAACAAAACATTACAAGTTACAATACTACTGAAACGTAAAACTCAGAAACTCAGACAATTCTTGGGGTCACTGGTTAAGAACACAACAAATTTATTTTCTTAAACTCTAGATCCCACGACGCAAGTCCCTGTTCGACACTCTGTAAGTGTGGCCATAAGGTTTACGTTTGTTGAAGGGCTGGCACTGTTTTGCTAAGCCTATACAGCCTACGAACGTATGACAAGATTGTTTCCGACTGATGGTGCTGAAGCTGTTTTCCTTTTAGGTGCCTTTGGTTATAGCTTGTATTTCTTTGGAGCCACGTTGATAAGCAAGGTGTATGACCTCATTGACTTTGAAAACTGAGCAAAGAAATAGACTTTAAGAATAATTTTGTACTACTGAGAAATAACCCCTTTCTTATTTTTTTGGGTCCCACGCATTAAAGACATAACTCGTGTAAGATGATTATATCTTCTTTTCTTCTTCCGTTCTTCGTGGTTCGTATGAGCTGGCCTCGTGGGAGGAAAGATGATTGAAGTATTTGTTATTTAAGAAATAAGATAGTCCAGTTTGTTAAGGAATACAACTGTAACCAATACTTGCAGCTCGCAAGTAGTATATGACAGCGCTGTGGGTCACTTTTATTTAAATATGCTAATGAGTTATTAGTTTGGGATGGCTCAGTTAATGAGATGCAAAGCACATTGGTACTGGAGGGATGACATGAAACGCAAGCTGCGTTGGCATATGACAGATGGTACTCGCAAAAGACATCCAATATTTTCTTGATAACCAGCGACGCCTTTCACAATCATCCATTCTTTTTTGTCGTCATGTGCTGCTGCAAAGACACCTTAAATAGGAAGAAAGGTTTACCGAACAACCGGTATTTAAACACCCTAAAATGATCCTAGTCTAATTGTGGACAATCATATAATTTCCAGTTTGAAAAAAAAATGTTAAAAATACGATCGATTAGTTAAAAAGGCAGAAAGCTAAGGGAATTTTCAGCGGTGATATTTTTACTTAAGCGCCCCCGGCATTTAAACGAGATTGTCATCATTCGGTGTTAATTCCTGCAATAAATAGAAAGATTATCAGTTTAGTTATCCATCTCCAACACTATAATGTTGGATCAGAAACTTCCTACAAAGTTCATTATTAACGGGGATGTTGATGATTACCGCGACGAGCCTACACAGCTCCGGTATCGGATCAGGCATTCTGTGAATAAAATGTAGCGATGTTAGATTCCTTTTCTAAAAGTATCTCTTCTTTCTTTCTTTCTTTCTTTCTTTCTTTCTTTCTTTCTTTCTCTCTTTCTCTTTCTCTCCTTCTTTCTTTCCATGAAGATCTCAACTTAGTAAACTTACTTAAGGTCATCCGAGTCATCCAGGGTTAATTCCTGCAAACAATGGAAAAAGATTATAAAAGATTGTCAATTTAGTTATACACCTACAACACTATCATATGGATCAGAAATCTTCTGTTAAGTGTATTTTTTGAATTGAAATTTGAGAACGGAGTGTTTTTATTTACACTTAAGAGTCTGCAAAGCTCAGGAATCGGATCTGGCATTCTGTGAATGAAATATAGCGATGAAGTAACAATCCTTTTCTAAAACGCATGGCATTATTTACTGTAAAATACTTAAAATTAATTCCAGCAACTAAGGTTTTGTTTGAAGTTCTTGCAGGTGTTCATTTTTGATGTATGTATTTTATGCACTTTCGAAAACGGAGTAATGTTATGAATTGATAAAGCAGAAGAAACTTATGGCTCACAAATTAACTCCAGCTTGTATGGATACGTGTTTTATAAACCACAGGTTTTCTTGTTTCATTCATAATTTACCCTTGAGTTTATTCTTTCTTTCTTTCTTTATTTCTTTCTTTCTTTCTTTCTTTCTTTATTTATTTCTTTCTTTCTTTCTTATTCATTATTCAGACATATTCCGACGGGAAAGAAGCTGTCTTACAAAAACAATGTAAATAAACACATATAGACAAAAATACACTTACAATATTCCTTCATCTCCTCTCTAACACTCCTCTTCGACATTTTCGACAGGTTCCCTGGCAATACAGTGGAAATCCATATTCTATGCAACGTATACTGCAAATAATCTTAAAGAATGCAACAGTTAGCAATTGCAAATAAACTTTAACCCACCAATTTTCTATTGCAAATCTCTACTCGTAACATGATATTTTAACCAGCATCATTGCAACACGTGCATTGCAACACACATCTCCACCACGAATATGACATATCAATTTCACTTTAATTTGAGTGTAACCCTCGTCTTGAAGAAAAACTTAATCTTCTCTACAGGCTTCATTGTGCTGGAAAGCTTTGCACATTCAATTAAAACGTTATTTGTAACCAGACAATTTTGTTGAAGGGTTTAACCAAAGAGAACGTGCGGTATGCATTGACTTCATTCTGTTTGTATTTACCGAGTAGTTCCCCGAACCTGAACGGGAGACGGAAGTATCACTCGACTGACTGCAGAAATTCAGTCAAGGTACTGGTTGAGAAAAACATCTGTTATGAAACTAAAAAAAATTGTTACAGTAATGTGCTACTCAGAGCTCTGAGATATACAAACGGGGCTCTGGCTGACAGCTGTGCTTGCGTGTTCTTCTCCAAACAGTTTTAGACGAATGTGTAAAGCACGCTGCTTTAGTCATGCAACTCACATTCCCTGACAGCCACTTCTTTGTGGCCTGGTCTTGTATTTGTACAGGTTGTCCTGCTGCCAAGGGACTGAGTTCATGCGCATTCATGCTTCATGCGCTGTTGGTGTTATGTCAGGCGCTGCGTTATTGCGTCCCTGTCGGGTACTTGATTCCCGACCCTGATGGGAAGGTTTGATTGACGTTTACGCTGATACAATAACCCAGCAGGAGATGGGAGCTGCGAGTCAATGGGGGTGGATGTAAGGCAGAGCATTGACAGGTGAGGGTCCTGCCCAGTCTTCTTAGCCTTGTCCAAGGTATGTTTAACAGTCTGAACTTGTTTCCCAATGATCCCGTTGGACTTCTGGTATATTGGGCTGGACGTTATGTACTGATTACTCCTTAACAGCGTCTGAAAAGGAAAAGTCTCACTAAGCGCATGTCAGTGAAATTTGAAGAACTTAATGCAAACCCCTATGAAATGAAACTTTTGGTAAACATCGATTTAATGGAACTATTAGTTCCGAACCAAAAACAAATTTAAACTGCAACATATCCTTAAAACGATGATTTTCGACATTTGTATCCTTAATCGCTTTCAGTAAAGAACAGAGTGAAGTTCCTTTGGCAACTGTAAGGGAATGTGATTTTCTAGCAAATCTATTTACGTTTCCCAAATTTTTCACTTGCACACATTTGACCACTTGGAAAAACAAAGTATACATAAAAAAGTACATAAACGTTGATCTTCAACAGCAGTGTTCTGACCATTTCTTCGTGGACCTATACAATCCACGTCCATTTCCATTCTTTCGCCGTTCAGTCGAGATGCATTTCCTCGACTTCATCGACGTCAATGTCAGAAGAAGAAAGAAAGAAGGGTTAAAGCCAAGCGTTGGTATGTAGCATAAATACGTTCTTGCAGACTCTCTGTCGCTTTTTAAAAACCACTTACATGCATTGTTAACGCCCTGGTTTCTTCTTGTTCTGCTGGCTACCTAACCCTAAAAAAAAAACAGTGGGTATACACAATGACAAAAGTTTTGATGTCACGAAGAATGCCACTCTTTTTTCAGTTTTTGTATCATACTAGTTCTATGGAAAAATATATAGATATGCTTAGAGCCAACTTTATACCAACTAAGTTAATTTTCTACCTCAGTGTTTGTTTATGCATCTTGTTTTACCTCAGTCTTTCCAATACCCCTGAGTATCTTGTATGGGTACCCGACAATGTTGTTACTTGACGGTAACAATATGGCCCAGGCGAGGCCAAGGATTGTGGTTGAGAAAAACATATCTGAATAAAAAAAGGATATGACCAATTCAAGTAATACTCAGTGCACCATAAGCCTGGGTGAAAGTGTTTTTTTAGATATATTTTTAAAGTGCTGCAGTGAAATTCAAACCATTGAATTTAATTTCTTTTTAAGCCGTAAATGTGCTTGCCCGACGAATGACGTATTGCAGTTGGGAAGATTTGAGGCTTGCAAGTTCACGTGTATGTTGCGGTCACGCGTTTGTTGCTCACTCGCTATGTAATGTTAACTTGAAATAAAATTAACATTACCTTATATACCACTTACAAAACGCGGGATATGACACATCTGCACACACGAGTGATTCAGACTAGTAAAAAAATTGAGCTAAAAGTAAGCGCATAATCTGTGGACTTTTATGCGCACTGGCTTTTTTCTGATAGCTTTTATTTATTTTTCCGAGATAGTAGATCAAAGAGAAACAAGGACAGTTTAACAACTTCTTGTCGACAAATAAAAAAAAATACTTTTAGGGATTACATCAGTATCAAAAGAAGACATGTGCACGCTGAGCAGAATCACAAGCGAGTTATGTTCTTCAAATTGTCTAGTGATCTTAATTCTAAAAAAAAAATCACTCAGATCGAATAAGATCAATTTTTAACACGCTGTTCACCTGAAATAACCAAAACGTTCGCCGGAAACGTCCGGGTACATGCATATAAATTAGTTTGGAATGTGCAAATCTCTGGGAAGTATATGTTTTGTTTTGTTTTCATTCAACTCAGCCTTTTTGCAACCCTTTTGTAACGTTGCACTTCCCCTGAGCTTTGATTTGTGACCGGTACTTAATTTCAATGTAAAGATTAACTTTCCTTTCTTCGTTCGTTTATCCATCCATTCGTTCTTTCTACCTTTCTGTGCCAAAAGGTGTCCAAGGTATCCAGGCCACTGAGGCCACCGAAAGAAAAATAGTGCCTTGGTTGGGGACTTGAACCCCGCACTTCTCACGATCAGGGAACAGGATTGCATGCCAATTTTATACTTCAATTACAAAAATAGATCTGTTATCACTGTAACAATTGAGTAGTTAAAATTAGCCAATTCAAATAGTTGGGAAATGCTTAGGAGGCAACCACCTTTTTTTAGCTCTTTGACCAGTTTTAAATAGTTTAAATAACCAGGTTCTTTTGGCGTGAAATAGCTAATTATCATTAGCTAAAATAACCACTGACAAGGTTATTTTCAATTGCCTTTTCTGTTTAGTCGTTTTGTCTCTGTAATAACTAATATCTTTAATGAAAGTAGCTCAATTCATCTGGTTATTGACAATTCTAATTGGTTAAATTAACTTTTTATAAAAGTACCTGGGATGCATCTGAGAAAACCCACTTTTTAGTTACTTTTTGTTATTTTAACTAAATTTAAATTTAAACACCTTTATTTATTCAGGGAAATCCCGTCAGAGTCAAGGCAGACTCTGTTATCAATAGGAGCCCTGAAATATATTGGGTTAACCAAAACTGTTAGTTTAACCTTTATATAATCAGTTGATTTGACCATTTCAGCAAGTTAAAACGGCACTTTAAAATAGATCAAGATGGCAAATAGTTTGGGTTAAATGCACATCTTTATTAAGCTTACTCTAAAATGTATAACTGGCTGTTTCTGGTGGTTGTAACAGGTAATGATCTTTTATAGTCTTCTTCTGGAGAAGAATGTGCGGCATGTTACAGCCAAGATACGTTTTTCTGTTTCTGAAAACACTGATTGAAATGTAATTATTACTGAGAAATATAATAGTGATTCATGATAAATATTAGTTATTTTGCAAAACTAAAGCTTACTTTGGAATTAACCTATCTGCGTGCCATTAAAAGGTACCAGTAGATAATATAACTGAATTATTATATTCTGACCAAGTTATGGATGTTAGCCTACTTGAACAGTTGTCGAAGGCTAAACTTTCCTGCGTGTTGTTGTTGAGCTTAATCCACATTCTTAAGTCTTATATTTCATACATTTCATATAATTTTACAATTTTACCTATTGTGTTGTCGCTTATAACCTTTGATCTCTTTTGCACTTCCCCTTGGCTTTCGTTTGTGACCACTGCTCAAATTCTTTCTAAAGATTAAGTTTCCTTTCTTCGTTCGTTTATTCATTCATTCGTTCCTTCTATCTTTCTATGCCATAAAACATCCAAAGTATCCAGGGCACTGAAATAACTGAAAAACTTCAATGGCTTGGTTGGGTATGGAACCCACTTCTCAGATCAGGGAACAGGATTGCATGCCAATTTCATACTAAAATTATAAATAAAAATAGATGGGGTAATTTGTTGTGGTTGAGTTAAAATTTTATTCCAAGAAAGAAAAATTAACACAATACAACGCTCAAAAAATTGTAGAGGCTTCTTTTTGAGATGCCTCAAGGCAGGGCAGATGCTGATCCGAATCACAGAAAAACAAAGCAGGCGGCTCTGGCCAGTTTGGGGGGATCTACGAGGATCGGCAGGACTACGGCCACTAAGACGTCGGCCAGGACTACGATTAAACCATGTATTAAATTATTATTTGTTATTATTATTTTGCGGTTGGGGCTGTGGAGGAACTTGCTGAGCAGCTTACAGGACAGGCAGAGGAACGTGCGGAGGAGGAACCTGTGGCGGAAGAACTTGCTGCGAGGAAACCTGTGGGGGAGCAGGAGTCGGGTTCTGGTCGGTGTGGGTCCAGTGGATGAAAATGACACAAATGTAATATACGCGACGGGAGGGATGAAGGAATATCTCGTGTTAAGCAAACACTCTTCTTTATTTTCGGTCCTTAGAATAGTCTTACGAATAGCATTACGACATTCAACACACTAATGTACGCGTTAACACACCCTTGCCGAAATAAAACAAACAAACCAAAAATAAAAATAAGCACTTCTTACTCTAAGGAGTGAGAGTATTACAAAATAGCCATACGGCGTTTTCTGCGATAGTGGTCAAAAGTATTAAATTATAGTCTTGCTCGACGCGTTACCTGGAGGTTTCAACTCGCAAAGTGAGGTTAAATTCAGTCTGTTTTACCAATCCAAAGGTTTGTTTTACATAAGATCGCTTTGAAGTCAATATATAAAGAACATAAAATATTACACGACAGAAGGGGACAACATACGCATCAAGACCCCAGACACAAAATCTGGCATTGAACAGCGATTTATCAGCTCTTCTCAGGATCTGTTTACCTTTGCCTTCAGAGAGCCTTGCATGGTGTACTTTTCTTATCTATACTGAATCCCTACTATTTGTCTTTGTTCTTCTTCTTCTTAGTCTTATTCTTATTCCTCTTCAATTATCTCCATTCTTGAAAAGAAAAGTGCAACACCATGGTTATTCAATTAAGCACAGCCAATTTCTGCGATTTGCAATATTAAATTGGAAGACAATTTAAACTGTCATTATACAAATGCCCTTCCTTCGGAGGTAGCGAGACTACACTGTCAGACATAGGAACTAAATCTAAGTAGATAAAAGGCGTTCTGAGTCAGTGGAATGGGTAACATGTTGATAACAAAATTGAATAATCATGTTTTTTGTTTTAATATGGTAAATATGTTATTTAACCCCTTGTCATCTACTTGGCAGGAATGTCGTCATTCTGCTGCTGCTGGCGACAATGATAATGATGATTATAATAATAATAATAATAATAATAATAATAATAGTGATAATTATTATTATCTTTATTATTATTATTATTATTATTATTATTATTATTACTATTATTATTATTATTAAAGGTTTAACATTTCTTGGTCAGTAATGTCATGAAAAATAATAGCAAATCTAATGACCGGTTTACTGATAACCAAAAAAAACAACAACAAACCATACACAGCAACTTACTCCTCATCTTCGTCTTCGTCATTTAGATGGAAAGCCTGCAAGTCAGTAGAACAGCACGTTAGGTATCAGTTTGAGTACAATATCATTTTTTGATTTCTCTTCAAAAATATATCTTGCTCATCTGTCTTTGATTTTCTTACCTCTAATTTTTGAATAATTTCTATTAAAAGCGCATCTAAAGGGTCCAAAGGCATTCTGAAAATCACATGAAATGAGTACGTTTGTTAGTCTTTGTTTCTCTTTTTCATTAATTAAACGCAGGTCAAGTACAAGTTAACCAAAACAGTACTTTTGATATCCCCTGAAGACCACTTAAAGAAAGTTTTCAATACTCTCTTCTTAGAAAAAGGGTGGGGAAGGTGAACAAAAAACGTTCAAACAAGTTCTTTTCTGTTTCACTTAATACGCTATCTACTTAAATTTATGACATTAATCTCAGATTAGTTTTCTATACTTGTCAAGAAGCTTTACACTTCATCTTTAGTATACTCAGGAGCCACTTCATCGTTGTAGTTGGAGAGCAATTCACTGGTTCATATAGTGTCGGCAGCTTCGGCAGGATCAATCAAAGGGTGATAGTTTGCATACTGAATAGCGGCTGCGCTGTTGAGGACATTCATACCGTTGTCCTCTGCTGTGCCAGGGCGTCCTCTCTTGTGGCCGTCGCCTTTCCTTTGGTAAAGGTCTTACCAAACTTCTGAACACCTATATTTGCCAGAAGGCGTGGCGTTTTGTATGCGCTCACAGTCATCAGCAATGCTGATTGCCACCCTGTAGGTTTCGTAGTAAATAAGGATCACATTTATTTATAGTATTACAATGGTGAGAGCATTATGCCAAGAGATTCTTGCAAAGCAAGTTTTCAAGTTTTCAGTTGTGTCTGTCTCATTCTGATTGTAAGACTTGCCCTCAAGTCCAGCGCAGAAATGTTTTCTCGGGGAGCGATAAAACAGGTTTCCAGACGCGAAACGACCAGCAAAGAGAAGTGAAGGACCTTGTGAATGAAAGTCTATCTGTTTGTGTCTGAAATCCTTGACATTATGACCATCATGGCATTTTACTTACATGCAGGACATGTTTTCGTTAAGATTTAGTTAACCGTTTTGTTCAGCCAAAAGTGAAGGAAACAGACTAGAGGTATCTACTCCCTGTTTGGGAGGAGGGAAATAATTGCCTGACATTGAGATTTGAGTGAAATTATACGTTCCGTATTGGAAGTTATCTTAATAACACTTAATTCACTTCTGTAAACTTACCATTGAAGTTTATAAAAATTACGTAATGTTTAATAAACGAGCAGGAGTGCTTTATCAAGTTTAAAACACGAGGCGAAGCCGAGTGTTTTAGACTTGATAAAGCACGAACTGCGAGTTTATTGAACGGCTTAAAAAACCTCTGATGTAGATCTTTTCATTCTTGCACTGATATTTAGATTTTGGCTTATTTTGGCCATGAA
>Ga0126336_10002313_pt1 | contig 10748 bp, 5 predicted proteins | sample SidCmetagenome_FD_92530 | JGI IMG/M metagenome (GOLD analysis project Ga0126336, IMG submission 92530) | Coral microbial communities from El Islote,Puerto Morelos, Mexico - Siderastrea C C metagenome | ecosystem: Host-associated > Invertebrates > Cnidaria > Coral | place: El Islote,Puerto...
AACAAGCCTTAACAAGGCAGCCTATTACGTAACATATCAAACCAATGCCTAAACTTCAAACATTTTCAGATGTTCAAAACCAGACGTCTGAAAATATAAACATCCAAACAAATTACGCATCCGAACATCCAGTATTTGGAAAGGAACATTCTCTATCAGATTATGAGATGGGTAGGGAAGGTTGGAGTTGGAGAGGGGGAGGGGGAGGGGGAGGGGGAGGGGGGGGGAGAGGAGTCTACTGTCTACCTCAATTCTTCCTGTACATGCAATATTGCCAGTGTCTATTTAGGGTTAAAAACATTTCTTGTTTTCATTTCTCCGCAAAAGGTTTACAACAGGTTTAAAACTGTAAATTTAAACCACGTTGGACTGTAGGCTAATAAAATCTGTTAAATTCCAAACAGATTTCCAGTATCTATTAAATATTTTAATGGATGCCATTTCCTTAAAGGTTAAAAACCCTCTTAAAGAAAAAAAAACTTTTTACTTTGTGGCCTTTGGGAAAAAAAGAAAAGAACTATGAGAAGATTAAAATCAACAGAAGATGTTTCAATCTGAGAGAAAAGCTAAGGTCAAGAAAGATCAAATGACACCCACACAGGAACAAGCCTGAGCAAGACTGCCTATTACATACCACATCAAACCAATCTTCAAACTTTGAACATTTTCAGATGTTCAAAACCAAGTGCTTGAAAATAAACATCCAAACAAATTAAGACGGATTCTGCTCAACATTCATTCAAGCAATAACAGCAAAAATTATTTACTAAAAATCTACCTATAGCACGGTAACATTTTAAATGCTATTTGAAACATCTCACTTTAATTTGCATCTCCAAGTGACCCCATGATTAAATTCTCAAGAATTCTCGAGAAAATTATTGTCAAATTTTCGTAAAAATATGCTAAAAACGGGCGCCATTTTGTTTTGAACCGACATGAAGTGTCTTTTCAATTAAAATATGGATAACTTCAAGTTCAATTTTCTCTTGTGGGGTCAATATAATTTCTTCTTTTCTTATTCAAAATGTCACCATGCTATGAGTATTTTTTGGTAACTTTATTTTTGCACTTATCATTTTGTTGCTCGAACGTTTAGCAGAAACCATCTTTAACATCTTAAGGAACATTAAAATGTCAAAAATGTGTAAAGAAGCATTCTCCATTGGGAAAGGGGAGTAGGTGGGTATGTCCCTTTGGAGGGTGAGGAGGGAGCGGTCTGTTAAATTTCTTCCTGTATTAGCATCCCAACAATGGTTTGCTCCTCTGGAAACTTGGTCTCTAGCATGTCCATTCATGGCTTACCAAAGGTTTGACTGTTAAACCATTTTTGAGAGTGGGCAAAGAAATTTTCTTTGATTAAACTGTTTTGCAGTGCCCATTAAGGCTAGTTTACATGTACTGATTTATCCACCCAATTAGTTCACTCCCTGGTATAGGCAAGGGGATAAAAATCAGCCTGATTTATAACATCTGCTGCACTTCGACTTTAATAAATCAGCCTGATTTTTGTCCACTCACTCATTTTCTTAATCAAATCAGGGTAAATTGGCCTGATAAATCCACATATGTAAATTGGTAGATTTAAATATCCACCTAAGTGGATTAAGTATGCAGAAGACAGTTTCTTGTCTAATGAAACAACAACATGTTAAGACAGGAAACTGAACCACTGAAGCTACACTGACCACTTAGAATCCTCATGTTCTTGGTACAAGGCCTGCAGTAAACTGTTTTAATCAAGAAAATTTTATGATAGACATTTATTTCCACTGCCAAGCTGGCACTAATGTTTTTCTATTTGCATGCTTAGCTGCACTACCACTTACTGAAGTTAAATAAAGAACATTTCAATTTTATTTATTTTTATCTTAGCCAAAAACAGGGTTGACAAAAGACTTCCTTCTCAGCTAACTGATACTGAACTAATATGCAATGATCACTGAGTCCAGAGATGAAATATACAAGGAATTCTACAGCAGCTAATTAACCTGAATATTGTGTACTATCTTTAATAGTAACAGTCCACAGACAGCTGCATTCATTGTTAGTATCTATTTTGAGAGAAAAACCAGGAAGTGGTCTAATCTTTATAAGTTTGATCGCAATGCTAATGATCAACTTCCTGTATTAGTGTGCAGGAACAACAATTTTTAAGAGCAACATTTTCAGTTGTGTCCACTGATTCATATAGCCCATGCCATGCAATGTAGTCTGTTGAAAACTGTTTGACAAAACACTATCAACATGTAGAACAATTAAAACGACAAACTGAAACAAAGTAATGGGCTATTCTGAAGGCACTTTTAATTTATATGCAGATTAACTGTTAATTTGTCTTGCATATATTTAGGTGTCTGAGCATCACGAGTTGTCAATCTTTCATGTTCGATCACACAACGTTTTAGTCTGCACAGTAAGCTCACATTTTATATCTTAATATTTTCTACAAAGTTAAAGAAACCACACATCACTTGAATCATAAACACATTTGTGCGCATTTACCACAAAAGTCACACAAAAGAAAAATTGCATAATTAGTGTTCCATGTTCCGGAGACAATTAAACAAAACAAAGCAAATTATTTCAATGGCGGCCTTATGCTCTGGAACATCATGAGAAACTGTGCCTAGTTGTCGTCGCCAAAGACTTCACCTCAAGCTTTTATTTTCCACAAACTGTTCCTTCTTTCATCAAAATCAGCAATTTTTTCTGCATGTTAGTTTTTAAACTACAGCTTGTTTGTAGTTGAAAAAGTTGTATCCATTCATTGTCATTGCATCAGACAAAGGAATAGTTTTGCAGTCATTCAAAAGACACCTCAGTGATGACCCATGGATAGAAGATATGAGCAACTTTGAAAACTAAAAAAAAGAAATTCATTACTGCATGGGCTACATTCTTAGCAGCATAAATAAAAATTAACTCTACAATTTGTAAAATTAGCATTCTGTCTTACAGGTTTCCTCGTGCATGATGAAATATCCTAAGATTAAAAAAAAATTTTCTAGTTTTTTCCAGAATCCACAAACTTCATACACTTCGCTTAAAACTGCATTTTGAATGAATTAACGAAGAGAATATCCCTTTTTTTAAGAACTGAAGAATAAATTAATATTAAAAATTCTGGATGAATGTAAATGATAAAAAGTTCAAGGTTTATATAAAACAATCTTTGTTGATCTTAGACTGACAGGTTTGTGTTTCATAATGTTCTTTACAATAAGTCGATTTAAACTGATTGACTTTTGGAACTGTAGAAACAAATTTCCCTTCTGAAAATACTTTTTTGTGAACTGAACGAAAACAAATTCTTAGACATGGCTTATCATCAACTGCCAACAATTCTTGTAACATTTTCATGACTCACTTGACTCTTCCACCTCCAATGATAATTTTTTTAGATCAGTAATAGCATTCTTTAATTCAGTATGGTCAAATTATCAAATTACCTTTCTAAATTTCAACAATATCCTTATAAAGGAAAAAAAGAACAATCAAAAGCATAATATTAACACAACATGACTGTTCTTATTTCTTTTTATTTAATTCACAAAATATTCTCATTATCTTGATTGTGCAAGGTATTGTTATTTTTCAAAGCTGCAAGCACATGGATAAACAAGCAACTACAGTACAGTGTATCTTGACAATTTACAACTGACTCCAAAATGAAGGGGCTTACAAGATGACAAACTTTCTTAATAATTTAACCTTCCTTCTCAAACATACATTGCTTCAAATTTCCTCTTTGCAACTTTTCCCGTTCCCTAATGGCGCACCCAAATTGACAAAGCCAGTATTTTATTTTTCAACATGCAATTAGAGTGATTATCTCAGAATGAATCTTAATGAAGTGATTTTGAGATAATAACACTGAAATGTATGCTAATAAAATGCTTTAAAAGCTAATGCCTGTCAGTCCAAAAAACTGGCAAAATGTACAAAGGGTGGGCAGGGAGGAGGAGAAGAAGGCGTTCACGCAAAACAAAACAATAAAACGGGATTAGGAATAGGGTATTCAACACAAGACAAAAGCTTCCACTTCGAGCCAATTTTGGGGGAAAAAGCCGCTATTTCAACCACAAGCAGAATGCAATATACATTTCAATCTCATTACAGGAAATCGTGACTTAGAGCATTTTCAATTGTTGTCAATTAAACCGGTTTCCCATGAGATAAAAGTTTACAAAAGGAAACACGAACAGTAGTGATTGCGGATTGTAAACGATGGCAATTGAGTTGTAAAAAGTGTCGTGTTTGCACTTCTTGGAACGGTATCAGTTTTGTGTATGCTTTTCAAATCCTTTGCGGTCAAAAATCAAAGCCGATTTATAGGTCACCCGTGAAAATAACAAGACAAATTTAACCTTGTCGGCTGGTACAATAGTGGACAACGTTCTGATTTAATTCTTGCAATGATCATTGTAAAACCCAACGCAAATAGTCTGTAGATTTTCCTGTAATCACGCATAAAAATATATTCTTTCCTTACTCATGTGCTATGCACTGCGACAACTAGTAATAGCATACGGATCATTAAGTGTCCACCGGCAAGTCACAATTATGAATGGGAAACTTTCAGAAATGAATAGATAACGACGCCTGGCGGTCACAGAACAACAATAGACAATTCTGTTCTACTTCACTAGTTCCATAGTAAATAAAAGAGAGCGAATTTACAGCGTGGAATTAAAACGTCTTAAGCACAACATAACACGCCTACCGAAACCCAACTCAAAAACTTTGATTGCGCTAGTAATTTTCATTTTAACTTTACTCCGTTCATCAGAAAAAAGCACTCGTAGTTACAAATACTCTGACGAAAATGGCACTTCGTTCTTGATGTATGCAAAGGAATGAATGAAAACTGAAAGTCTTCAACACGGAATATTTCATTCATTCATTCATGAATATTCTTCGTGTTGTCTGGATACTAAAAATAAGGACGCGTAGAAAGCGGTCGCAAACTAGATGTCGCAAAAGACATCTACGCTAAACTTGATTTCTAACTTTCACTCGTTAAAATCTCTTACCTTGTGGGCATTGGCAAGCGCTTCTGCCTCGACCTCCGTTTGTGTAGCTTGAAGTAGAAGGAGAAGTAGGGCTGACTTGATTTAATAAGAAACTTATATCCCTTCGTACAACCTTCAGTTGCTTCCTCACGTACCTCTGTACGTACTCTCTATAAGTTCTGGGAACTTTCTTCAGTGGCCTCGAAGGTTTGGTGGGTTGTGTGTGAGAGGTGCTTCTCCGAGAAATGTGTAAAGAAGGCATACTCTGTGAAGATGCAACAAAAAAAAATTCCGCAAGTAAGCATCTCTCGGGTTACAAACGTCAAAACTTGTGAAGTGTGTAGTGTGTAGATGAAATCACACACCAAAGCCGACGCGTTAAAAATGTCGGATTACACGTAGACCGCTCATTTGATTTCCAACCTTCGCAGATATTACGATCAACTTAGCAATGAGAAATCGCACGTACCTGAAGAAGAAGCGGCGGTGTAGTGACATTTGCCGTAATCACAGCAAAAGGAGAAAGCGTTGAATTAACTCTTCGAAGCACAAACGGGTTCTCGTTGGGCTCTCTCGCAGAGAGTTTATTGGGATCTCCGAGTTGCGCTAAACGCGTTTGTACGTTGTCCAACTTGATAAATACCACCACAAATAGTACAACAAATACGATATTAAACACGAAAGACAGACACAGCAAATTAGGCAAAGTTAGCGTAGATTTGCCACAAGTACAAGGTCTCCTTTCAGACAACTTGCTCTGTTGACCGATGTGGTGTTCTGTAGATCTCTCCATTTGTGGAGATAACTAAGCCACGTGCAAGAGTCAAGCGTATTTTTCCACTTCAAAGCATCGCTGCCAAGTATACAGTCTTCCATGCGAATTTGCACTTACAAGGGAACTTGACAACCAAGTTCGCGATCGCGAACACAAACTTCCTCCCACAAGATTTCCCCTGTACTAGTACCAGTTAGTTTCCCTGAGTTCACGTCCACATACGCGCCAAAAATCTGTTGTTGAAAACAATGGTTCCTATCGTACGTCAACTCTTTCTCGAGACACGTGTGAACCCATCAAAACAACCCTAAGGTCACAAGAGATTCGCGTTCCACCAATCACAACACGAGCTGGGTAGATAACGATCTGATATAAATAATCCCTGATTGGTGGAAGACAATAGGCATGATACATTTCACACTTCTGGGCCAATGGCATTGTTGGTTCTATGACGATAGAAAACACTAAACGGTTTATTTAATTGATCAATTGTCATTCAAATTCATCGCTTTCTCATGGGTTGCCGAGCTGAGAGAGAGAAAGCCGCATAACCTTGCCTGATGTGAAGGAATGCGCGAGATTTGCGACGAAACACGAGTCGAGATTGAAACCCTCCACCATTATGTCACATCCGCTCTAAGCGGGCGAATCGACTTGAGATCCAATCATTTCCGAGCAAAAATCGCCATAGCCTTGACCCGAAAAAGCGAAAACAATTGGAAGGCTGCCAAAAAAGCACATGGAATTCATTAACCAGTCTTACAAACTATTAAAAAGTGGCGTGACATTGCTGTGTTGTGTCGACTTGGGCAGTCAGTTGCATATGGATGATCACAATTGACAGAACTCCAATAGGGCGTCGCCAATTGATCAGGAAGCAACGCACATATACTACTGCATCCCTCGCTCGTTGCCCCGTTTTCCCTATGTTATACGCAAGATAAACAGTTAAAACAACGCGAGATAAACAGGAAATGGTTAATCAAGAGTTTTTGAGAAAAAGATGACAGAATGCTTTTGCCCACTTATCGATTTGCGTGTGTTACCTAATATTTGTTGAGCAAATTCCTCGAGTGTTGCGCAGCGCATTCAATGGAAATTTTCGGTTGTCGAAACCCTGACTGGGAATGTTCAAATCTTTGGCGACGCCTGCCCACGGACAAGCACATTTCCGATTTTAAGCCACGGGAGCGGAAGTGAATGTTGAGCAATTCTGAGCGCTTTTCATCAATCATTGTCAAAAAGATTTAGACCGCTTGCAAAACTGCTCTAGCACGCGCCGAACGCGACCAACACGCACGATAAAGTTTCAATTGTGACCTGTCGCGATCGAGATGGAGAATACATTAGAACTCTTTAACACTTTGTTTCATAAAAGCTTTTACGTTGAAAGAAAATTTATTATGCAATATCAAGCTTCCTCGCCTATATCTGTTAGAAAAAGGCTTTATCTAGCTGTGACCTTTCTTCACGGCAGCCACCACATGAAGCACATGAAATGTTGCGACAGCATGTAAAATCCTTTCCATTGTTGAACTGAAACCACATTAGCCTCTCGAAATAAATGACTCACTTCATAAGCAAGGAAATCGTTGAATTTTCTCGGCAAACGAAATCACTAAATGAAAAGTTAAGCTGCTTGACACAAATCCCTAAAGCAAAATCTGTTCGTGTTATCTCGCTGAAATCACTTCTTTATGCTTCAAGAAACTGTTTATAAAACACCGAGAACTAACGTTGCAGCGGACAAAAAGGAAGACTGCTCAGTTTGGAGACAATTTCAAACGAATTAATCCTCAACTCTCCCTATGAATAGATCGCCGCAAAACTAGATTGCTCCACGTCTTTATACAACCAAGTAAATAAACAGTTAAAATTGAAAAGAAAAGCCGATCATTTTGCAAAACAACTTCGCAAAATCAATTCTAGTCGCCACTTGGGCGTTAACAGGTTTAAAGAAAGAAGCATGTTTTGAATGCCCCCCTGAAAGATCCAAATTCAAATAAATATATCACAAAAAAGTTATAAACGCTCCTCAATCCGCTTCCATAAACCTTCGAACCAATATCTAGCCACCCGAAAAAACTCGACTTTCTGAGAACGAAATTAAAATATTCTGTTCGTGATGTCTGGGAGCTTAACTGTTCCCTGTGCTTAAAACTCCGGTTTTAATAAATAGTCGTTAATCCCGTTAGGGCGTCTGGGGCTCGCCATTTCCCAGGACACCGAAAGGACATTGATAATCTACCTTTACACGCAACAAAGGACACTAAAGTGTAGCCAGGAAATAGGAAGTTGGTTGATTTTTTCCCTTTCAGAAAAAAAAATGCGGAATATGGTTGAACACACCCTCGATTTCATTGAAGAGACGAGACGTACAAAACCCGAAGGTTTGTGATGCTGCAAGTGTAAATGCTTGTGGTGCGCTAATTCGCGTTCACATCATAAAAATATATATTCTTCTAAATTAACAGAGCGATGAAACCGCAGCATTACGAAGTCGGGACAAATGGGAAGTGAAATACTTATGTCATCTTTTCCGAGAATTGTAGTCTTCATATGAACTTCCGTCTTTTTTGCGACCAAACGTGACGACAACGAAAGATTGCCTTTCTTTGACGATAAGCCTTCTACTCCAATGACTACCGACTACCGATCCCAAAACTGGAAACATTTCAAAATTTTACCATTTTTGTGGAGTACGAAACAACAAACTTCACCACATGAAAGTGCTGCTGCGGGATTTTATCCACAGACTAAAAATCAAACAAAATTTGAGAGGAAAATTTTACCCGCACCGGATTATCGTAATAAACCATACAACGCCCATTCCACGAAGTAATCTTAGCGATTTCTGATTAACATAATGTATAGGAAAACAAACTTTGGAGAACAAGTTGTATCCGGATATAGAGGGCAGCGATAAGGTGATAAAAAGGGCCACCATTTAATTAATACCATCTAAGTTAACAGAAAAATTCGATCTGGAACAAACTTCAATAGTTCAAATTGTACACCTTTATGTTTTGGAAATTGTACCTATTAAAACAACAATTCTAACATAAAATATCCGAATCGTGATTAGTGAAATTCTAATCCTGATTACTAGTATCAACAAGAACAAGATATTTGCGTCTAGTAATCTAACATTATCCGTAGAGATGTCTCAGATAAGATATTAACGAAAAGAAATCTTTGAAGAGCTAAAAAAATCGCCTAAATTTAAAAGCTTTTTTTCTTTTCAAGCAGCATCGAAAAGAAGTATATTACATAAAGTTTCTTTTGTTTTGGAGATTAATACGCTCTCCAGATAGGACTGAATTGACTATTTACACTGGGCCAATATTTATATTTACAATAACGAAGCTTTTGTGTGAAATTGTTTGATAACTCCATGGGGCTCATCAAGATGGCGGGCAGCCAGGTAAACACGGCTCAGTAATAAAACACGCCATACGCGGCCACCACGCAAAACAACGTGTCCTGGTGAAAGAAAAAGAACGTTTTAAAACTCAATGTCGTACCTCATACGAAAAATCATTTTAAAATACCTTTATTTTAACAGGTTTTGACATATCTAGGACGATTCATTTGTTTATGTCGAACAGTCAAAGCAGAGAATGACGTGATTGTTCTCATTGACTTCATCAACTCTTTCTCTGGAACACTTTTTTTAGTTAATATATCTATTATTGTTAGTATTTTTCTTTTATTGGTTATGCCTTATCTGGAACTATCTAAAAATGAATTAAGTTGTAGTCAGCTGTCCGTCTGTCTGTCTAAAAATGCCTGTATAAACTGAAACTTTATGTTGTGTTCCAACGAGTACAAAAGTGCAACGCATTAAACAAACTTTCCAGTTGAGACAAACAGAACAAAAGTATAGTTGAAAAGCACACCCTACGTAGTAAAAAGTTCCTATGAGGTTTCTTCGGCGGGTAGGAAGAGTGTTTTTTGGGCTCGAGAAACAATCAGTTTCAGGACTTCAACCACACATGGTTAAGTTAGAACGACCTTGTACAGCACAATAAACAGTACCATAGGAAGAGACTCCTCAAATAGCTGTCATCTGAGTGGTCATATTTTAGGTTTTCGACCACAGATTCCAACGCGATTAGTGACAAGCCTTACGATTGTTTTTCCCTTACAAGAAATTTATCGCGACCAAAAGAGTTTTGATACTATCCGGGGGAGTATCACAACCAGTGCTAATTCATTACAGGTTAACCGCGGTACTCTGCTAGAGTGCAAAGGCATTTTTTTAGTTTTCAGCGCCAAATCAACATAAATGTGGAACTAATTATATCCTGTTACAATATCTCCGGAACAAAAGCAGAGACCCAAAAGGGAGCGGAGTCGGAGAAACACAAAACCACATGGTCTTGATTGAGAAAGATATTCAAAGACGCATAAAAGAACCTACCAGTTGGCAATCAAACTCTATAAACGTTATTTCACTATTCTTCGTCCAAGTGCCACGCGGCGAAAAAACCTTTTGACGTAGCCTATGGGTTCATTCCATCTGTTTGCTTTTGTTCATTCGTATGGATTTATTGATTTGGGATCAGACCAAAAACAGTGTAATCCCGGGATGAAATTTTGTCCTTGTGCCGATATATGGGAAGAAATTGTCCGAGAGTGAGCTCCTGTCACCTGGTCAATGACTCCGAGAGAAAAGTGATCAGGCATCGAGAAGAAATTCGAGCCGGATTAAAAAAATTCAGAAGTCATAATCCTAAAGAGGCGTAAAAACATATACGAAGAGTTGTCGGGTTCTTAACCCTTAAGCCCCAATATTAAAAAGCATATTCTCCTTACTGTTTTCTCTACATTTTTTATGCTACCAGTTGAAAGAATTTCATTAAACATCAAGGCATTTCACTCTAATCTCATTAGCTGTAGGTTTGATTAAATTGTGATATTGTAAGGAGAAATTAGATGCTTGTCACTGTTGGGGC
>Ga0126336_10002314_pt1 | contig 10746 bp, 5 predicted proteins | sample SidCmetagenome_FD_92530 | JGI IMG/M metagenome (GOLD analysis project Ga0126336, IMG submission 92530) | Coral microbial communities from El Islote,Puerto Morelos, Mexico - Siderastrea C C metagenome | ecosystem: Host-associated > Invertebrates > Cnidaria > Coral | place: El Islote,Puerto...
CCATCCGTGCCATCCGTAGCAACAGACGACAGAAAATAGTTTCAGTGAAGTAATATAGTCTTTGGTAACAAAACTAGACCATTATTTGTGGGTGTTCATTGATGTGAGGACATATTTTTGATTCTTAAAGTAAACTAAAATAGCGTGACCATGCCCCTTTAAGGTCAAACTGCGAGGGAAAGGGAAATTACAACTACAGATTTCAAACCCGAGAAGCCTGGGTCGTCATTCAAAGTGACTGCGTGAGATCTGAAAAACGTGGGGAAAAAATCAATTTTGAAATGGCATACTCCTAGCAAATGTTGCCAGCATCACGCCCACGTGTTTTTGAAAACACGCCGCACACGGTCTGTCGTGTTGTAATGGGAATAACAGAGCAGCCGAAAGACGTGTACTCACTACAGTGCAAATTGAAAACGACGTAAAGTGACACGGTGCAGTTTTCTCAGAACCAAGTGTCTTCTCAGAAGGAATAAGGGTTTTCTCTGCACCAAGGTCCCTAAACCAAGGGTTCAAGGGCAGTAATTTCAAAAGCAAGGGTAAAACAACGCTGTCTAGAAACCGACTTTGTTCATATTTGTAACTGATTCGAGTCAACATAGGAAGCGTCTGCTAAGCTGTTCTTTTGTCTCTTTCTCGGCTGCTGTTGGGTGGCAAAATGCTGCAATGACGTACGTTGTCCGCGGGCTGAGTTTGCCTGATAATTTAGCCGATTCCGTCAATTTATATGTTTGACCTTCCCAGGCGTTTGTCAAGCATATGATCAAAACTAACTCTAAAAATTACCAATAGATCCGGATACTAAAATATCATGCCTTTTTTATATCCAAACAATGTTCAGTAGTCTTGATTTTAAACACCAGTAATTTAGACTACTATTTTTTCCTAAGATGTACACTTGCAAAACAAAAACTGTTGAATACGTTCAGCATGGACAGTTTACGAGATTTCCTTCGAATTACAAACAACTTATCGCAATACCTCCTCCTACAATCAAGGATTCATTTTCAGGTGTATTTTCAAAGTTTTCTCAAACTTGCCGAAAGCTAAACTACCGCCCACGCCCTCCCTACACAAGACTATTGGTCCATCGGACAAGCTCTCATCTCAGGACACTCTAACAGAGCAACATATTGATACGCCAACTAGAGGGATTAGCTATTGATACAAAGAGATCTTTTGTTTAACAGTTAGCAAATATGAACAACAGAAGTCAATGTTTGCAAACAGAGAATATCGCTTTAGGGACCGTCTGTGAGCATCAAAGAAAAAAATCGAAGACTCAGATTTGCCTCTGGAAGTAGAACGTGGTACACAAAGTTTTCCGAAGGGGTTACTTTCCAAAGAAACTGTGGTGCTGCTGAAACACGAAAATTTGGATTTATCAACTGATTTGATAAGGTAAATTGACCACCATAAAGAAATTGATGGCCAGTTTACCTCAGGAACTCAATTGATAAATCACCAAATTTCATAGTTTAATTACTTTTGTTACAGCTGATGGTTACCTGGGGTATCAAGTGAAATCACGACACTACGACTACAAACTTCTTTTGCAAATTATCCTGAGCCAATTCCTGTGCAAATCAATTTACAAAGAACGAAAATGCCAAACCATAAGCTAATAAAGATGTAATGGCCAACATGTGACGAGCGGGGGACAAACAAAAAACTTGAGTCCCCGACGGGAAGCGAACCCACGTTCTCTCATACACCGGTCGGATGCTCTAACCATTGAGTTACTGAGAGACTCATGGAAACCCTATTTACTAGGTTCATTGTAGTTCTTCATACTGCGAGGATATCAGCAATCTTCAAAGCTCGGTCATGAAATAATAAAGATCTAATATCCCTGATGTCATTAGGCTGTTTGCAGTCCCCTATTTTGCCGTAAGTTCCTCGAGATCGAACCTTCAATTCAAGCGGGCAGCATCTTGTTTAAAAATTACGAGTGAAATCTGGAGAAAGTATCAAATAACGAGCGAAATCTTGGGAGTAATTCAAATAACGAGTGAAACCTGGGGAGTAATGTCAAATAACGAGCGAAATCTGGGGAGTAATGTCAAATAACGAGCGAAATCTGGGGATAGTACCAAACTTCTTTCAACTCATGACTAAGTAATACTCATGCACCGTTCTCACTAGCTGAACCATCAAACCAAATAGAAGAGCTAGCCAGTTGCCAGTTTCTATACAACTGTTCATGCTGAATAAATGAAACTGAAAAAGAATGATGATGATTGTAGGTATGAACCGAATTTTATGCACGGCGTAATTATCTTGAGAGAGAACAAAATGGCGCTAATACCAAGACCAATTACAGATGCAGTCAAGGAAATACCGAGACAGGGATAGAAATTATAAAATTGAAAACTAAGAAACATGAAGAATTTTGACAGATGAGGAGCACTGTGAATCTTGGCAGACGCTGAAAAAAACTGAAATCCACTCAACCCTAAAACTGCAGGTAGAGTTCCTGCAGGTGTAAAGAGACAGTGTAAATTGAATCAAACTGAAAGAATCCACTTACCAAAATACAATAGATAAAATTACTCCTCAGAAAGAACTATCCATACTACCATTTGGCATTCTTATGAAGCGTAAAATGAGACTTGTGTTCTAACTTCCTAGTTGTTAGTTGCTGATAGGCAAGAGAAGTTCTAAACTTTAACTAGCCACCTACACAGTTCGAAAATTGCCGTAACAAGAGATCAGGAACACTTTCGCTTCCTTTGTTGTCCATAACACATCCTTTTTGTCGGTCTATACTTCCCACGAATCGATTGGCTCGCACATACAAGCAACGCAGTCAGTTTCTCTTTCAGATCAGTCCTTTCATTCGGCCGAGAATAACCACTGTCAAAACTTATAAACTACTCCTAAATTTCACTGTGCAAAAAATGAAAAAAGAAATTTTACCAAAGGAAACAACACTAAAAAATCTTTCATTTGATAGCATCAGTTCATCCACGCACGTTTAATTTAGTTTTACACGAAACAGTTTAATAAGTTTAACCAAAAAAAATGGCAAGTGAAGCCAACTCTTTAATCAAAGTTTTCTTTTTTTAACACGGTTGCGAGTTTCGTGGCGCCTTTTTTGCATTTACTGATATTATTGAAGGTAACCATAGCTTTACATAATTAACTGAACCATCGTCATTAATTCGCACATGACACACACATGCAAAAACTTATTGGCCCACGCCTACACAGCGCGTTACGTCACGACCTGGTTACACTTCCTTTTCTAGGAAAAGCAGGATGATGCAGTGGTTACAAAAACCGTGAAAGCACTGCTCGGCTGATATAACCTACACAGGTGTATGCAGTACCAGCAACACACAGAGGCGATTTCAAACGTCCATTGTGGCGAATCTGATCACCAGCGACCGGTCTTGATTTAGTTTGCAGCAAAAGGCACAATGGGTGATTGTCGGCGATTTTGGCCGGGCTGCTGGCAAGCTGAATTTAATAGTCAATGCCTGACATGCCATGCAGAAAAAGGCGATTCTGATCGTTCGTCGCTGACAAAAATCGCCGTCGCATTAGGCGGTACACCTGACGATTTTCGCCAGTCGTCACGACGGGCGCATGAAACTGCCAAGTGAAGTGTGTTGTTGGCGTAACAGAAGGAGGCAGAGTTTCTGGTCAAACTTTACCTCTACATTGCTTTCCCAATACTTTAGAGTATTGTTATTACTTTAACCTGTAAAGTTATTAATACGTTCTTATTATAATGTAATACTGAAGATTTTACCGTGTTAAAATAAATAAAGTATGTATGTATGTACCTCCTCATTTGAATGGTCACACCTTAGGATTTTATCAACAGAGTCAAGCGTTAAATCCGCCTTGTACAGAATAATTAACAACATCAAAGGAAAGTACTGCTCAGTAGCTGTTATTTGAATGGTCACACTTCGGGATTTGTATACCAACAGACTTAAAAGTTGGAACCACCTAGTACAGCATAATAAACAGCACCACAGGAAAGGACTGCTCAGTAGCTTTCATTTAAATGGTCATATTTTGGGATGTCATCGACAGACCTTTGAACAGCATACCAAACAGCACCTCAAAAAATATTGCTCTAGAGCTTTCATTTGAATTGTCACATTTTGGGATTTAAGCCATAGACAGACGCAAAAGGTAGGACTACCTTGTACAGCATAGTAAGCATGAAGCACCATATATAACTACTGTCAAAAAAAAACCTTGCATTTGAATTGTCATATCTCAGAATTTCATCCACAGCCTCAAAAGTTAGAACTAAGATGGTCAAATTTTGGGATTTCATCAACAGACTCACCTTGTGCATCATGATAAACAGCACCTCAAGAAAATACTGGGATTTCATCCACAGATTCTTGAATATTCATGATCTAGCTTGTGGAGCGAACGTGTTTCCTTGTGGTTTGAGATGAGCACAAGTCCAAGGTACGCCGATAAGCCGACAGCAAGGCTAAAGCTGCTACACTTGAGCGTCATATGAGTATAATAGCCGTTCAACAGTTCCTGTTTTCAAGTAGTCTTCCTGGCGTCAAGCCATAAATGGTCGTCCTAAGGAAATCCTGAAGTGTGACCATTCATATGAAAGCTACTGAGCAGTACTTTACTGTGGTGCTGTTTATTATGTTGTACAAGGTGGTTCTAACTTTGGAGTCTGTGGATGAAATCCTGAAGTGTGACCATTCAAATGAAAGCTACTGAGCAGTACTTTACTGTGGTGCTGTTTATTATGTTGTACAAGGTGGTTCTAACTTTGGAGTCTGTGGATGAAATCCTGAAGTGTGACCATTCAAACGAAAGTCATTGAGCAGTACTTTACTGTGGTACTGTTTATTGTGTTGTACAAGGTGGTTCTAACTTTAGAGTCTGTGGGTGAAATCCTAAAGTGTGACCATTCAGATGAAAGCTACTGAGCAGTACTTTCCTGTGGTGCTGTTTATTATGCTGTACAAGGTGGTTCTAACTTTTGAGACTGTGGATGAAACACTGAAGTGTGACCATTAATATGAAAGCTATTGAGCAATACTTTACTGTGGTAGTGTCGATTACGCGGTACAAGGTGAGGCTAACTTTTGATCCTGTTGATGAAATTCTATATTGTGGCCATTCAAATGAAAGCTACTGAGCAGTTCCTGCGGCACTATTTGTTACGCTAAATAAGGTGATCCTAACTTCCCAGAGACCGTTGATGAAATGCTTTATAGTGTGGCTATTCAATTGAACGCTACTGAACAGCACTTTCCCGGCTGTGGCACTGTCTACTGTCCAGTACAAGGTGGTTGTCCACCCAAGGTGGTTCTAACTTTGGAGTCTGTGGATGAAATCCTGAGGTGTGACCATTAATATGAAAGCTATTGAGCAATACTTTACTGTGGTAGTGTCGATTACGCGGTACAAGGTGAAGCTAACTTTTGATCCCGTTGATGAAATCCTATATTGTGGCCATTCAAATGAAAGCTACTGAGCAGTTCCGGCGGCACTATTTGTTATGCTAAATAAGGTGAACCTAACTTGTCAGAAACCGTTGATGAAATGCTTTATAGTGCGGCTATTCAACTGAACGCTACTGAACAGCACTTTCCCGGCTGTGGCACTGTCTACTGTCCAGCACAAGGTGGTTGTCCATGGTATTGTTTACTTGTAATTGTTAGTGTTAAGTCTAAATTGTAGATCATTACTTTTGTCAGATTTATGTTTTGGTACCATAGAAGTTGGGTTTAAGAGTTTGATCAGTTTAAGCCACAAAAACCTTCGAGCCATGGAATGATCTAGTTGGTGGAGGGGTAAAAATTACTGCATGCGTGAAATAGAGCAAGTTATTGAGAAGTTTGTGCTGCCCAGGGTTCAAATAATCCAGATTCTACTGTCTACGGTAAATCAGTGATGATTTGCTTTCTACCGGAAGTTATAGTATGTATCAAACTCATTTCACAGCAGTTGAAATGTTGTGGAAAATATTTAGAGATTGAACAATTTATCAGTCTAGGTTAATGGGCTAAAAAGCTTAACTCACCACGGAAATTTTTTCTTTTTGGTAAGATAACTTGGTTAACCTGGTAAGATAAATTAACTTAATATCTCTTTTTTTTTTCCTTTCGGACCAGGATGGAGTTTTTGACTGGAAATACAACTGCGAACAGAACAATAAGCGAAACGATAGGAGCAGCAATTGTGAGTAAGTGAGAAATCCTTCTGCCAGTATTCCCCCCATCGTTTCTTTCGTAAGACCGGATATGAAACACTTGTTTACAACGAAACTTTGATTTACTTTACCTCGACAAGACTTGTTTAAAAGTTCTTCCTTTTCGCTTCTTTTCGGTACAGTACTGTTACAGGTTGTCACACCAATCGAATAAAATTCTTATTTCTTCTTCAAACAGTTGAACAAATTCTCAGTCCCTTCACGCGCTCCACACACACGTGTTTTACGTATATAGGGCTGACGAATCGAAACGAGGAAGTCGGGAAAACGAACTTCGTTGACAGTGTCAACTTAACGCCTTTATCATTTATTTACCTTCCAACAAACGAGTTCCTCGTAGTGAAAGCCCGCTTCAACGACGAAACCACTTGACAAACACGTGGCCCAATTATAAATAACAAAGTGAATTAAAATATTTTAGATAATCATCTAGTAAATGCAATGATGTAGCGAGACATTTTGCGGTTTCTCTGTGACACGAAACATTTCCTTAGGAGCTCTCGTGACAAGAATATATAAAATAAGGGAAGTGACATCTACGCTAAAAAAGTTAAGAAGCACGTCCTGCAAATATGAGGGGGAACACTGTAAATAACGCTGCAAGGTGTTGGTGTATTCACTCACGACATATCCTGGAAGCCTTCAAGCAGAGTTATTTTCGTTTCGCTTAAACGACGCACTAAGCGATCCTAAACTTGGCATGCCCAAACGAATTTCATTGATGACTCAAGAATATTAATGTTGATTTTGCGAAGAAATTTTATATATGGCAAAATTGTGCCATGTATAAAATTTCTTCAAAATTCAACTTCGTCTTCATTTCCTTGGCAAGCTTCGTCCTTTTCTGACCAAATTTGACACATTCACATTCTAAGAATTCCCTCTGGAAGTCTAAAGACGAGATGAATTGTAAGTAATTAACTATGCTCAAGCGGATTTTTCTTTAAGGCCCGGTACAAACGTCGAACTTTACGTGTGCCGAACCTAAAGCAAATGAGCAAAAGCTATTGTTTTTGCTAATTTGCATTAGGTTCGGCACATGTAAAGTTCGACGTTTGTACTAGGCCTGATTTATCATAATCAAAGTTTTCCCAATCTAAGTAGAGTTGAACCTCTCAGAATCATTCACGGACTTCGTTTTCGTCCTCACGACACAAATTGTGGCACTTTTTAACTTGTGACATCTTGACCGAAGCAAATGCAGAATATAGGGCCACTTCGATCCACCTCATGCACACGAGTCCGTCTCTTTGTAGAACAAGGCATATCAATGGTACAAATAAGTGCCCTAATTGTACTCTGTAGTTTAACCTGCCATTAAAAGTGGCCCTGTATTGTGCATTTGCTCCAACAATTTTCATGCCGTCACTGACAGAATTATCCGCGCCGGCATAGTTCCGATGACGACAACTAACCGCTTCAAAACAATTCAAAAGATTTTTTTTATAATTAAACTGGTGAAAACATCATGCAGGTCGCATGCGTTAGTCACAGAAACAGTACAAATTTGTCGAAACATTGCTACTCGAAAGCCCATCACATCTACGAAAGCCTTTAAGGGAAGGATTATCGCACAATTTTAAAGAGATAAGGGATTAATGTAAATAATTGTGACATTAAAGATAATCCAGTTTATCAAATTTGTTTCAGGGTTACTGTAAACTGTTCTATGTGATCCTCTGACCTCGCACGTCTTTTCTAACTACTAGCAAATGTGTATCTCCTCCATTCACAAGTCTTTGAATCAGGCTAATTTTAGTTTCTTGTAGCTTTTGCTCTCGATAACTCTACAGGTAATATCAAGAAGGATAAGTTTAGAGATGTCTGCCTCGTTTAATTTAAAGCTTGACAGCTGTACTCAAGATTTTGTGGATGTGTGATGAACAAATCTTCCCTACCTAACAGAGCTTCATCTACTAAAATCAAGAACTAAAAGTTAACACCTACCTTCAGCTGTTTGCAATCAGCGTCAAGCGCTCAGCCGTTCATTTGCGGAACTGGATCATGCTTTTGCTTGAAAATGTTCTAAAAATAAAAATAACAAAGAATGCTTTTTTATAAAAGTGACCTTTTCATGCCTTGTACGCATTGTTTTTACGCCAGACGTAACCATAAATGGCGTAACTTGCCGAGGTGCAAAAAGACCAAAAGGGGTTATACTATTAAGGCTTTACTGGATATCCTAACCTAATTCCGGTATCCGGAAATAGGAATCTTGACGGAGGTGACCTGAGAACTAATGCCAATGCATTGGAAATTTCCGGCCGAGGCAGTCATTTCCCGCAAAAAACAAATCAGGAAACAACGCTGTTTCACTTATCGCGAGTTAACCTTGAGCTCTTTGCTTTCCACCAAAAATTATGCTTTGAGGTTTTGGTCTTACGTTTAGGTGGCCAATGGAATAGACTTTTCCAGTTGACTGCACCTGTCAGGGAAAAAAATCGTCCATTCACAAGTTTTCCTTTTCAATTGTAGAGGCTCTAACCTGTCACCATCCGGTGTGTCGAGACGGAAATATAAATGGATCAGAAATTTTTCCGAAGTAGTTTCGAATTTTTGTGAAAAGAGGGCAAATTCGCGGGGTATACCTAAATTTTGAAAAATTTCTTACCGGAAATTTTTGTTCCATTCGGTTACACTTCAGGAATGTTCCGTTTTTTCGACCGAATGAAAACTCAAGCGCCTTAACGGTTATTCCAAAGCGAACTAAGTATAGGTAAAAGGAAACAGCTATCCCGTGCGTAATTCCTTGTTCGAAAAGTCCTTGAAGAATGCTCTGTAAACTACGACGCTGCACCTCGACGCTCAAAGGAAAAGGGAAAATCTAGAGAATTTTTTCCGGGTTCACCAGACGAGATAAAACTTTTTTTAAAAAATGGATGAAGGTCTTAATTGAGGTGCGCCATTGAGTTTCACAGCTGGCCATACAAAAACAGCATTTTGACGGTAAGGCAATCCATTGGACCTTTGATGGTTAAAACCCATTAACTCCATTAAGAGGTTCTCAATGGGTTATAACCGTCAACCGTCAAAAGGCCTAAAATTTCACAGTCAATCGTCAATGGAGGAAGGAACTATGAGTCATCACTCAGCTCCAAATCGACGATCTCAGGTCGTTCAGCGACTTCGCTGGCCCTCAAAGAATTCGGTTAAATAGTCAGTCAGAAGAGCGTTTGATGCAAATCGCAGTAGGTAAAATTGATGATGACGATTATAGCAAAACTTTACGGTCTTTTAAGAGTTTGGCTAAAAGCATTGTATTTTTAGCTGACAAACATCTAAGCTTCATGAAGGTACTCCCCCACTGAGACCCTCCATTAAGGCTAAATGTTCGCCGTTGGCGGTAAAAATTACTCTCGTCGGTCTGTTGACGGTTGAAAATTTCATCAATTTGATGTTTTATGTTCCACTGATGGTTGAAATAATCTTCAAACATCTTCTCATTTTAAAATAATTTGACGGTTCATCTCTAAACCATTTGACTGTTGATGGTTCATCCATGAAGGAACCTCTTAGACGAACGCGTTTCGGGAAATTGAAAGACGCAGACTCTACGCGGAAAAAGTGACTTTTGAATCCAGTCAGGCGGATATTGAACTAAACTAATATACGTTGATTATATCAATTGAACAAACCAGTCAATGAGTCATAGGCTTAATCCGTGCAATATTAGTAAAGAAAAGCAATTCGTCCTGAAGTGCTTCCTAAAAAGCTTATCACATGATAAGTTTCTGAAATACACCTATATAGACACCCACATGATTTTAATATGTTAGAACGTCACAGTCTATTTTAAACATCACTGGGAGGTTCCACATGTTGTTATAGTGGAAACGTCTGGTGACGAACTCTTTTTCCGTTTTCGAGACATTTTATTCCTTGTTGCATTTAAAAAAAGCAACCAGTGCTATAAAAGCTGTACACCCGAGGCTAAGTACTAACTTCGCACGTTAACTCAGACGTACATTTTACGTATGATACTCCAGTTAGAGACGTATCTGGACGTCAAGCATACTTCAGACGTTAAATCTACGTCATTAGGGAGTAGCCGAAAAGTGGTCGTAATGCTGTTTTATTTCTTCTGACTCCAAATCCGGTTTTTGTTTTTTTGTTTTTTTACGATTCGTGTTGCAATTGTTTAGATTTATGAAGCAAAACAGTCCAGTTTTGCTCATAAAGGTTAATCACTGGCCAAAGTTTGCGACCAAGAAGTTTGAGTTTTTCGTTGCCTTTGTATTCGCCATTTTTTTACATGTATTTTCAAAACTAGAAGGCGCCTTTAGTTCCCAGTATCAGCGCTTTTTGTGGAGGCGCGGTAGTGTGGTGGTTAGCGCCTTGGATTTTGAAACGAAAGTTCGCTCGGGAGATCTAACAGGGTTCTATCTACGGTATTTGAGGGGTAGAAGCTTCCCCCCCAAAATGCCCAGCATCCCCCCCTAAAAAAATATTTCTTTATCATTACAGCAATAAGTAACTATATCGGAAATATCATCCAGATGCGACGAGGTCACATGAAGTACGTATTGCCTGTCTAA
>Ga0126336_10002315_pt1 | contig 10745 bp, 5 predicted proteins | sample SidCmetagenome_FD_92530 | JGI IMG/M metagenome (GOLD analysis project Ga0126336, IMG submission 92530) | Coral microbial communities from El Islote,Puerto Morelos, Mexico - Siderastrea C C metagenome | ecosystem: Host-associated > Invertebrates > Cnidaria > Coral | place: El Islote,Puerto...
AGAACATTTAGGTGATGAACATTACATTTCAGTGGTTTTCCGTGGTCAGATCTACATTTAAAACGGACATCTTTGGACAAGAAGAAACAAAATTGAAACAAACTGGCGGCTACATTCTCTTCTCCTTCGCAAAAGGAGATACCGAAACTCGAAACTTATCGATCACACGAATTTCAGGCGAGAAGAAGGCGTTAACTGACATGACGGCCTGTTGATGTTCTATCTTGGCCGGCCTACGATCCCTTTCCCGGAGAAAGCCGTGCAAAGTCACAAAGTGGACATAAAGATGTTTTAGCAAAACAGGTACGAGGGACTGTCAGTCTTTTAAAATACTCTAAAGCACATCTACAAATAATGTTTGTTGTTTCACACATCAGTGGTCTCGCAAGCTGTACTCATCAGACTATTAAAAACGTCGTTCCAGGCGGCGTCGGGAAGGTGAAAATTCTAGCTAAGTGGACGTTAAGGAGAAGGGGGGAGGGGGGGTCTGACCTTAACGTCCAGTGGACATTATTAAGCGTTGAACTTGTGAATATGTCGACGGCCCCTTAGTGTGACCTTTTTAAATATTTTCACCCAGTTTTAAAGATTCCTTATTTTAAAGATTCCCGTTTGTAAAGATTTTCCATGTTAAAGATTCCTCATTTTAAAGATTCCCTGTTCCCCGTTCCTCATTTCTCGATTCCCCGCCGCTCCTCGTTTTACAGATAACCGTGACATTGAAACAAAGAAGTGCGTTTTCAAGAAATCAAGTTTGCAGTCTCAGGGAATCAAGTTTGCGTTTCAAAGAATCAAGTTTGCGTTTTGCAGGAATCAAGATTGCGTTGTGCAGAAATCAAGTTTGCGTTTCAAGGAATCAAGTTTGCTTTTTGCAGAAATCAAGTTTGCGTTTTGCAGAAATAAAGTTTGCGTTTCAAAGAATCAAGTTTGTGTTTTGCAGGAATCAAGTTTTATTTCATAGAATCAAGTTTGCGTTTCAAAAAATCAAGATTATATTTCAAAGAATCAAGTTTTATTTCATATAATCAAGTTTACGTGTCAAAGAATCAAGTTTACGTTTCAAAGAATCAAGTTTCATTTCATAGAATCAAGTTTTATCCCGTCGAATCAAGTTGTTGTAAGATTGTGAATGATCTCCATCGTACACCGTACAACCGGCCCTTTGCTGATATGTGTCTGACAAATCAAGTTTTGTACTGATTTAGACTCTACCCTGTACTGTTGAATGGCCTTTGTATTCAAAGACATCGACTGTAATGCAAGATACTCACCCTTGAATTGCAATTTTCTGCAGACGAGCAAGACAGCTTTGGTTGTTTGTACGAGTTCCAAGGCGAACCAATCTCATGGCTGCCAAAATTTAACCCAACATGTACACCACCTGAAAAACTGTTTTGTTGTTGCACACAGTCTTTTACATTACATTCCATCACTGAGTTTAATTCATTACTTTAAAAAAAAAAACTTTGGTGAATGAGAAACATGAATAAAAAATTATGTGTTGTGAGCATTATAAGCTACATCACAAAATCTACTTCAAAAATGTTAGAGAAATCGCTATGAACAAGATTTAATATCATCAAAAGGCGGGGGCAGATATAGTGAGAACTATTTCTAGTATTAGGTGAAATTAGGATCTTTTAGGTCAGTAACCTTCAATTACCTTATATAATGCAAAATGTATCTTGCCGGTCCAGTATGCCACTTCAGAAACGAAGACACTTCCTAAACGTTTTATGCATTATTCACATACGCTATGTATTTTTTTATAACCTTTTTTTAACTATACTATCACCTGTTTGAAATTCACATTAGGGTCTTATACATAATATATAAGTTAAGGTTTTATTACAACTCGATCGTTTTCTAGCAGTCGGGACGTTTTCTTCCTTTTTTTTCGAAAAAAAATTGGCGCGTTTTGCCCAACAAAGATGCCGTTTAAAGTCTTCCCGTTTATCTCGACTTTTCGTCATCTCATGGCAGGAGCTGCAGCTGTACAACAACAACTGATCTCTTTACCGAAACGCGGATAGTAAATATAACTTTGTAATTTTCAAAGTGGATCTTTTCCAACACTTGTCTGGGACAGTGAGCAACTCCTTGTTTGTGAAATACAAATTAGATTGCTCAATCATGTGCATCACAGAGGCAAAGTGCATTTCGTTCAACTTTGCGGTGTATCCAGACTCTAATGATCTTTATCTGTGTGAGTTACTGGACACAGACATGAACGCACCGAAAAACAAGCTGCAAGAAAACGCCTCCTTCCATCATTACAGCCCATTATTGGTGAGTCAGATATTCTAGCGCTCAAGGTTAGTCATTTATGTCTTACACCGCGTAGAATCTTATTGATAACTACTGATTGATGGATGTACTTCAAGCTTAAGACCCTTAAGTGACAAATCAAATGAGGTTTCTTTAGGCTTAAACCATTGTAGTAACGTTTTAAAATAAATTATTGAAAATAGGGACACAAGATTTTATCTAAGGTAAGGGGAAAGGAGGCGTTGCTTGATTTCTACGATTAAGTTTGAAAGTAACACTTTCCCCTCCTTTAAATCCTATTTTACAGTCGCCGTGCCAAAACAGTCCCTGCCTGAATAAAGGAGTCTGCATTTCCGACTTTCAAATGAATTCCAACCACTGTGTCTGCTAATGGGGCTCACTATGAAGGTAAAGGGATGAATTAAGGTGGCTCGAGAGGGTTTTTAATCACTATAAATCCTTTTAAAAAAGCCTCGAGCCTCTTTGAGTCAGTTAAACACGACGTCTCAAGAGATTTGAGTAGTGTCCATGGCCATGACAACCAGAAGTTTACGTTGTTTTTGGACCTTTTAGGGCTCAACTGTTGATAAGGGAAAGACATCAATGTTCCTTTTAAAAAGCAAACAAACCAAAGAAAGTGGAAATTGGTCCAATGTCGAATAAGTTTCGCAAAATTTTACTAGTAAGTTTAAGAATGGTAAATTTAAGCTGCTAGACCAAAGAGTTTACTGATCGGTCACGGGAAGAGCGTAACTGTACTAGAAAGTCACGATTTTAATTTCTGGATACATTTCTCTGCCGAGACTTTTGCAATTTTCCTAGAAAAAATGTCAGTACATCTTTGTTATAGTGCCTCAAGTTTACGTATGTCTTTTGTTCACAGTATGAACGTCGCGATTTTGCACAAATCTTGGTTTTGTTTATTTGTTTTTGGACGAATGAAGTTTCATGTCAGAACCGAATTGCTGCTGTTCATTCGCTACTGAAATTGTTTATTATCACATGGTTACAAAGTATGTAAGAATGCATTTTTTCTAGGAGCATCGGTCCTAGCCGATTTGCAAAATTTATATTGCTTGCCAAAAAAAAAAAGGTAATTCATCTGACCACATGGTTGAACATGAACGTGTTCTATACACATGGCTATAAAACAGTTGTTTTCTCCCAGTTTACGTTCGTGATCCAGCATTGTTATTCTCCTTCTTATTGACACCCACATGAAAGCTTTCGTCTAATCCGTTGCTTTTGAAGGACTCATTAAGCCGTAGGCAACCGTTAAAAGCGAGCTTTAAGCTTTACAGCCGACTTCACTGCTGTGCGCAGACCAGGCGTGCGTTTCTCGAAAGCCCCGAAACTTTTCGGGTCGATTTTGGGCACGATAATTCACACTGTATCTTGAATCATGGCAGACAAATCATAGCCAGCGAATTATGTTTCTCCCGGCATGATCTCAAAACAACGATGAACTGAAGTGAGTTTACAGAGAGAAAAACTTCCAGAGCTTCAAGCCATCGTGAAGAATAGTAAGATTTGCAAATTTTCTTGACCTCTTTTTGATGAAGGATGAATGATGATGGACGAATGTTTGCAGAAGTCGGTTTCGCACATGACTGTGAAACCGGCTATCATAATCCCTGAATTACTTACAAACCTTACAGCACGCGGGCTTTACCTGTTCACTTAAGTCCACTTATTTTTCTTTGAAGCTTGCAAGTTTGACTTGCAGATGGCTGGATGAAGACTGATACAGCGTTTGATAACCAGCCGACCCTTGGTGACAATCTAACAGCTCGCGACAAGGGTCAAAACCAACAGGGAGACTGGTGGATTGGAGGGGCGGAGGATCGAGCCTCCGAAGAATCACTAACAGGAGCAATGCAGGGAGACGGTCCCCAAGGAACACTCCTTCCCCCATCCTTTAATATCGTAGGTGCACAAATCACGTTTCTGATTGGCGGGTGGTGTGACGTCGGTGTTACTCGTGCAGAGTTGATAATCAGAAATCAGGTAAGATGTACCTTTCTCGCAAAAACTCACCATGTACAACGAAAGAGACTTATGTACATTTGTCGCATAAATATACACCAATCGCTTTGCAAATGTCTTCCTAGCATCTTAGAATTTCAAACATGAACATAAAAGAGTTGTAAAAAAGTAGAAGAAACATAAAAGCAAGAGACGCAAACACCAATCCCGCGGTCTGGCAATCTCGTTCCCAAAGGTCGCATTCCTTTTCTTGGTCAGCACGAAGGATGCAAAACCTCTGGGACAATCATTGTTAAAAAGCTGACGAATCGAACTCTGTTTGGCTACTATATTTTTCCGGATGTCTACGAGTAGGACGTTTCAAAACAGGAAATGATCACGTCAGAGACGGGCAATGGGAAAGAAATCTGAGAATGGACGATACAACCCCCAAAGACTCGAAATACAGTCAAATTCAAATTCATGTTAGAGAAGAAGTAAAAAGGTAACAGGTGTTGGTCACATGATTAAAACAAAAAAGGCGCCAAAACCTTGTGATATGTTGCAGCGGTTCTTGAGAAAGCTGAATGAATACCTGCTTCAAGATAAACGACGCAACGGTCGAAGGAGCACAATTTTCGGATGGTACATGGTCAATGGCGGCTTGAAAATTGTTCGCGACATTGTCTAAAGCGGATGAAAGTTGGCAGTCTTTCCAGGGCAGTCGTACAAGTTAAAATAAGCGCCTTTGTATGAAAAATCCGTTCACTTGGCAAGGAGTCGCCATGGGCGAGTTTGATCGAACAAAAGACTGAATTTTAGCTTACTAAGTTGAACTGGGGCAGGTAATCTTACTGTAGCTGAAAACTGAATGGTGAAACAAGAGAATAGCTAGCCTATTCTGAATGACAAAAAAACGAGAGCAGCGATCCTTTGTATTTTTGCAAGACATCGTCGCTTGAGTCGCTATTTGTAAACTTTGAAAGTTTGCAGCTGGAAGGACTGATAAACCTCTTTGAGTGTAGGTAATAGGTCTTTCTTTAGTAGTAAGTTACTTCCACCATCAACTTTAACTGTCTTCTTAAGAAATTGTTTATCTTTATGAAAGAAAAATTCGCTGTAACAGTTGAAATAAATAAATAAACAAAAATTAACACAAAGATCGAGAAAATGGCCTTTTTTGTATGTTAATGGCAATTTCATCAGTAGCATCACTCCTGTAGTTCAGTTTTCCATATTTCCTGTTTCATTTAGTATCTAGAATGTGTTGTATACGTAACACTTAACTGTAATTTTATATATAACAGTTAACAGCAAAAATTCGGGCTGTATAACACTTCAGTAACTTTGGCAATAAAGACTATTATTATTATTATTATTATTATTAGTAGTAGTAGTAGTAGTAGGAAAATTAAAACTAATCCTGTCCGACGTTTCGATGGTTCTACCTTTATTATCAAAGCAAACCATCGAAACGTCGGACAGCATTAGTTTTAATTTTCCTACCGACGTTTTTCAGCAAACCTCTTATTATACGATGTATAACACTTAACAGTAAAAAATATAAATGTAAAGAAGATCCTCAGCAATCTTTACATTTATTTCTTCATTCCGCAGTTCAAATATATGAATTTCATATATTCATAATTTCAGTAAAAAATATATGGCCCATAACATCTAACAGTAAACCCCAACTAGGTCCTCTTTTAGCTGTAGTGGCTGTTCAGTTTTGCCTTGATTCTATGAGTTGAATTATTTACAGGCCCGTCTCATACTCGTTATTAAATGTACCTATGCCATTTTATTGTGTTAACTCTATGTAATGTTTTCAGTGGTATTTTAGGTAAAAAAAGCTTTCCGTACAAAACCTACCGTTGTAAAATATTCATCAACGTAAAACACAACACCAGCACAGCAGAAGGCCACGACATAACACCAGCTCAGTTACGTTGCATAAAGAAATGACCTCTCTACTAGCTATGTCCAAGGCCGTTATTAAAAAACAACAGTGCAGTTGATTTGCTTTGATAAATAAACAGTCGCACTCTATAAAGTAGCTAATTTTTATGCGTATATGCCCTTTTTTGCAATACACTGCGCGCCAAAAACAAGGTTAATTTGATTTCTTGCTCAATTAGACTTCCCAAGTTAGTAAGCTTATAGAACACAAAGAGGTTCCACACTCTTCGACTACTAAATAAACCTTTTCCATGACTATCGCTTTCTTTCAAGATGTTCTTGAAAATTTGTTGATTTTGTAAAGGGCCGAAATAAAATTTGCGGCGGCACTTCAAGCTGTCTTCACAGTGGCTACGTTTTAGTGCCCTTGAAAACTTTCATGTTTCATATGTGTTTTTCCATCAAAGAGTTCTAAAATAAATACAACTATTATAAAAGAGTGGTTTGTTCTTCAGCACTGTTGCTAGAAGCACACACACACATTCACAAACGTATGAAGACAACTAGTCACTGAGACTGAATGGCTTTCCATATTCGGCTAGCAGTATACAAATGGCATCTTTACCCTCAATAACAACAGGCTTCGGCGCATCGTGTGGGCGTTCTTTTTACTAAAGGTCCAGTATCCTTTCTGAACTGAAATTTCTAAAGCGAAGTGAAACAAACTCTAATGGAAGCCGGTGTGGCCATTGTCGCGAGGAACATTTTCATTTCACGCGAGTCTCGCGTGAATGACAAAGGCGCCAAAAACGTCGTAATATTTCGCCCATCTTTCAGTTTGTTTTTACGCAAGCCATAACGCATGCTCTGTTCGTAAACTTCGCACATGCGCTTTGTAACCAGAAGCCGCCAAAGTGGCATCCGGTTTTGATTATCCCAGAGCCCGTGTTCACAGTAGTCAAACGCAAAAAGTTACGTCAGTTCCGGTCTTCCAGAGCCTTGAAGTTTGAATAATTTCAAACATTTACGATGGAAACGATGCAGAAAATTTCCTGATAAACCAAAACGTTGCCGATAAAACTTGAGGATGTCAGTTACTTCATTTTCAGCACACACTCGACGTAAAAAACTTAAGTTTTCAGAAAAGGCGTTAAGATTTGCGGTTAAACTGAAACTTTCAACATTTGTAGGCATTTTCCTTTGTAAAATTATGGCGGGAATTGCACACGCGTCGTGAGTTTGACCGCCGTGAAGAGCGGGTGGCATTTTGATCCCGCCGACCTTAAATGCGCGCGGGCTCTGGGGACGAGATTTGCGGTCTGGTAGCACCTTACGCATCGCACAACCACATCACCAAGGCTAAAGCCATATATGGCTACGCGTATGCATATGGTATGCATAAGGAACGGTGTAGAGAGTGTCTCTTGTTGTATTGTTGTTTAGTTAAAATTTTTGGGCACACCGATAGGCAGAAATGCTGATCCACATGCCATGGAAGGACTGTTGCAGCAGTCCTCAGCCATTGTTAGCGTGGAGCTGGCGCCTAAAGGGTTGCTTTTCCCCAACCTCGGCAATATAGGCCAATGAAAACGGCTTTCGAGTCGTACAGGGGAGCCTGCCGGCTAGTTCATGCTAATGAGTCTAACAAGGACGAAACAGCTGTCACTGCCCGGGTGGTATGGCTTTGTGCATGCGTAATATACTGGCCATACCGCGGGGATGGTGTAGCGTGTGCCTCTTGCTTCATTCCTGTTTGTAAATTTACCACATTCCTGGTAAGACATTTCAATTCTTTTTCGTACATACAAGAAAAGTGGATGTCACATCACCTCCGAGGCATGGGGTCACATTAACTTTGATGACCTCAAAGGCGACATCAGCTGTTCAACTTAGGCCTCATCTAGATCTTCATCGGCTAGAGGAGGAATCAAGATTATTTCAAAAATTAAGAGGCAGGTTTTGTACTTTCAATTTTGTCCAAGGTCGCTTCTGCAATCCTTTTTACGACTTTCCCAAGTAGTTCGCTTCCGAAAAGGAACGTCCAAGGTGACGTTTCCTGTACTATGAAAGGTACATACATTCCGCCAGGTGTTTTGGACTAGAAGTCATTACAATAGGAAAATTCTGGATCGCACAACGTACAAGAAAACATATATTTTAGCCTGAGCACGAAATTCGTTTTGGACAACTTCAAGATCGGAACACATGCAGACGGGAAATAAGATAACTTCGAAAATTGCTGTATTTTTTTAACGTACTTCCAATTTTGTTCAAGTTCTTTCACCTGCACTGAAACTTTTTTGCGACTCTCACAACTAGTTGGCTTCGGAAAAGGAATGTCCTAGGTGACGTTTCCTTCGGCGCCAGGTGATTTGCACCTAAAGTTATTAAAATGGGAAACATCTGGTTCGCTGAATTGTACAAAGCACAAAAATAGTATTTTAGCCTCAACACTATTTGTTTTGGACAATTTCAAGCACTGGATAAACTAAATTGTAAAATTAAAGTGATATATCATCACAATGTGTTTCAAGAACCCGTTTTAATACTAGACTGAATCGTGAGGAAACACTTACGTAGAAAACGAAGACGTTCCTGGAAGGCAATTAACAATCACACAGAATAGAAACATAGCAAGTGGTTTACAATGATGTTAACCGTCTGTAAGGTTCTCTCATACTTTTTGCATTTCCTAACATTAAACACTTGGGGTTGAAAATTCTGGTTAAATCAAAATGAAGAACATTTTCTTTTACCCAAAACAGTATTAAAACTCGGTAAGAGGAAGATATATATTAATGAATTCTTGAAAGGAGAACAAAAATTTGTCAATTTGTAACGGTGTCTGCAAGACACAAGGGAAACTTGAAAAATTGGCCCGATTTTCTTTAAGCTGCAATCCATTTTCCGTGGCCAATGGCACTTATCTACAGTTTCACTGCACAAGGAGAGTAGTCCGTTATTTTGGGCCTCCATCAATATAGAAACCTTTATTTTGGTTTCAAATTTAATCATGTAAAGTTGATGACATAGCCCCTTTAAGAAAAAGTCATTAGCCTTGAAATGAATATTACAGTTGTTACACCGTAAACACCGGCATAAAAGAACAAGTGGATTAAGAACCTCCAGGCTGAAATTCGTCATTTTAGACAACTGTTATATAACAACCTTACAATAACTATGATGTATGAAGACTTATTAAGGCTGACCTTGAAAAAAGTAGGTTCTTAAATGTGGGAGTTTACTGTATTTAGTATTAATTTTTCGTGTTTCAGAGAAACAGCTTTCATACTCTGCTGTTTTATTTTAATTGTAATTGAGCATAAATATTTGTAAATGTGCTGTAAGGCGAATATTCCTCATGAAATGTAACGAAATTTTATCGATTTTGTGCTTTCCACTTTTTTAGCGTTAGCAGAAACTAAGGCGATGAACAATAAAAACGATCGAGCACGATGTTTATTGTGTATAATATTATCATTAACCTCAAGCCCACTGATAGAAACATTTGTGTAATGTAAATTTTTATTGCGAAGCGAAACACACTTTGCAAAAAACAAACAAAAAAAAAACAAAAAAAAAACAGAGTAAACACCTTTTAGAAGAGAGGAATGAACAAAAGTTACACTACAGTATGTTGCCCAGTTTTCGTACGGGCCCAGTTTTCGTACAAAAAGAACTTTATTTGATTATTTTCGTCGGCCATTTAAATCTTCGTCAACCGAAGAATTTCAAAAATAAAAGGAACATTTCAGCTATAAATTGCCGGTTTTGCGGGCTTTTTGGCCAATAAGCAGGTCAGTGCAGACAATTTCTTTCGAGGTGAGTAAAAGTTAAGCGGCTAATATTTGCACTTTTCACTGCACAGTGAACGTATTGTAGATGAACAAATAGCCCGTTTTGTAGGTAAATTTGCAAAGAACCTAGTGAGTTTTGGACAGATGATAGATAAAAGATGAAAGTGAAAGGAAAAACTTTCAACGCTAGCTTAAATTTAACTGCTCCTGAATTTTAGCGGTGAGAATCTTCGCATATATTTCGACCTGCTGTGCCAGTTTTCGTACACCTAGCTGCGCCTTTCTTAAAACCTATTTTTAAATACGTTAAAGAACTGAATTTTACACTTAACTGTTCGAAAACTAATAAGTCGCAAGTGCAGCAAAGATTACACAACAATCCTTGCAAAATACGATACACTACAAGTATTTGTTGTGGTACAACAGCGACGCTTTACATCCAGGTCATGCAAAGGTCACGAATATTTAATAAACGTAATCCCACGCAAACAATCTAAATCGTCAAATAATTAACTAAGGTAGATGTCTATGCATAGAATGTTGACATACATCTTGAAATATCGTTAGTTTACCGGTTTTACCGATTTTTTTTTTCACTCCTTTGCGATTCTTATAAACATTTACAAAAGAAGCTAAGAAAAGCAAGCGTAAGCGGAAACGGAAGTAAAGCGTTTGCTATTCTAAAGGCGCAAGCGGAAACGGAAGGAAAACGTCGAATCTTGTACAGGCCATTTCTTAACAGTTGTAACACGCAGAATAGTAACCTGTCAACTACCTTTACCAAGGCAGTAAATGACGTACGAGACAGTGGATTGA
>Ga0126336_10002316_pt1 | contig 10745 bp, 9 predicted proteins | sample SidCmetagenome_FD_92530 | JGI IMG/M metagenome (GOLD analysis project Ga0126336, IMG submission 92530) | Coral microbial communities from El Islote,Puerto Morelos, Mexico - Siderastrea C C metagenome | ecosystem: Host-associated > Invertebrates > Cnidaria > Coral | place: El Islote,Puerto...
AACCCCTTCCTGGTCTAGGCCTTTCTTCTCTGTCATGGACAGATCAGTCAAACGAGCGATTGGGATTATGCCTTTAACGAGGGCTTGCTGGATTTTGAACAGCTGCAAATCCCTCTTCTGCGTTGGCTCACGGAGCTTACGCCAGATGCCTGGATTTACCCTTGGGGGTTTGGCAGTATCGCAATTTTCCGGTCTAGCTTGACACTCAAGCTTTTCTTTCAGCAATTTATCTGGCAAACGGTTGCGGAAACATCTTGTTAAGTAGTTTGGCAAGCTGTGGGCTGTGAATATTTTGGCCAGTCAGGTCTTCAGACTCGTACTCCTTCTCCAAGTCCGTTAGAATTTCGTCTTCCTCTGGCTCTTCAGCCTCAAGCTCGCCATCTTCACCAGCTACTTTATCCATGAGGGTCAGAATGTCTTCTTCGCTCTCTAAAGCATGCTGGTCGCTCGAGGAGCTCGAGCTGTCTTTGGCGGGTTTCTTGGCGGGAAGACCGTGTTGATGTTCTCGATCACCACTCAGCCGTTTACCCTTGCCTTTTCCTTTCCCTTGCAAAGGGAGTTCCTCGAATTTATCGATTTTCTGTGACAAGGTCAGTATCGCTGACGAAAGGAGCTTTACGTCAGCGTGCGACATCGAAATGTTCGAGTCGCTCACGGGGGCCTTGGCCACCATGGCACTTGGCGTGTCGAGATGTTTCTCCGGATATTCCGGCGTTGTTGTCCTCATCCTGATCGAAAGCCAATAACTGGTCTTCGTTCACCGATTCTGCGGAATCTTTTACTCCAGACATGTTAACCGTAAGACGTAGAGAGGTCTAAAACACTCGAAAATAGAACTGCGAGAATAAACCTTAGACTGCTTGCTCGGACAGCAAACTTGCACTGAGCTCGGATATCACATGCTTGCTATCTCTCACGTGACCTCCGATTGTATGCAAATGCAAGGTAGAATAGCTAACAGGACGGATTGCAAACTTTTTTAACCAGGTTGATATCAAGATATTACAGGTTTTCGGGTGGTATTATCAAGAAGTATAAATGAAAGCGAAACAAAAACAAAACTCCTGGAGACGAAAGAGAAAAGGAAGTGAAGATCAGCTCAGCTACATGTCGACCAAAAATTGGATATTCAATACATCGCTTGTTAGGCCATCGTTTTGCTTCTTGTGTGCCGGGGTAGACTTAAAAAGGGTATAGTCACGCTATTTTAGTTCAATTTAAAAATCGAAAATATGTCTTCACATCAATGAACGCCCACAAATAATGGTCTAGTTTTGTTACCAAAGACTATATTACTTCACTGAAACTATTTTCTGTCGTCTGTTATTATGGATGGCACGGATGGAAAATGGATTGAAATTTAAAAAAAAGGAGGCTAAACTTTTCAAATTTTTTCAGCGTGTTGACATCAAATCGATATTAAATGGTAATGGTTTGTTTTCTCTCAAAGAAATTAAGTTAATGTGTTCCTTTAAATGTTCAAACACGTTGGGCATAGATAAAGTTAGCTACCGATAAGTTCAGCACAGTTATGACCAAAAATCTAAATCCTCGTAAGGCAGTGAGGCGAGCGAGCGGGAAAATCGCTTCCTGCGAGGAGACGTGACGCGGGGGTTTCGGTTGCACGTGGCAGGCGACGTTGGTGCTGTTTGTGAGCAGATAATAATGAACAAAGATTCGTTTGTGAGTGTTCGCGTGTTCTTCTCGCTCAACCATCTCTGAGATGAAAGCGTATCGGTTGTTTTTATAATCTAAGTGTCTCAGTTTGAAAAAAAACAAGACTCCTGGAAGAATGTGGTACCCAGGGTAACTTTCATTTTTACCCCGGACGCCTTATAGACGGAGGCATGTGGCCAAAAGAGAGTTGTTCTTTCGCTAAAATCACAACCAATTACTTGGAAGCGATGTGCTGTATCTTTCGTTTGAATCATCACACTTTGGAATTGCACCCAATCAAACTTTAAACCACTGTTTCAAAACATGAAAATGACTAACATCACATATCTAGGCTCGTGTTTCTCGCAGGAAAAAGTAAATTTGAGAGAACCATGTGCTTGGATTCACAACATTTTAGTTCACCGAAAAGGCGAAATTGTTGCAGAATTATCAAGAAGCATGCTACATGTTTACGCGTTTAATTTTGTTTTCCTATGCACGTGTTTCGAAAGAGAGGAATTTGTGATACGTCAGCCAAGTTCGGTTCGTTTGTCACTGCGATATGGAAAGGCGTGTGTACTACCTCTCATCGTCCCCCAAAACACAGTATTTTCAGTACTTTCTAGAAAGGTTAATAGTGTAAACATAAACATTTTAGTTAGCAAATTATTTGGGTGCATCTACGTAAAACAAAATTGTAAATACTCACATGCTGAGGCCGTCAATCCTCTGGACATCCAGGAGATACCCGCTGTATTTCCTTAAGTTTGAGGGAAATTCCACAAAACTGTCCACGGAGAAGTGGAAATTCGCAATGCTTTGGTACTTTTTTCCCCTCTTTTCATATGAAGCGCTCGCTTTCCATCTTTGTCCTCATGGACGGAGATAGACTTAACCGGTGAAGAATGCGTCGACATGACTTTGACCAAGAGCGGCTCATCTATGAGTTCAACTGGTGTTTTACCACTCTTTACGACACAAAATACAATGAATAGGGCATTGATAGTAGTCTGGCACGTATCGGAAGGGGGTGTGGCTAAAAACTGTGACCATTCCAGCCTTTCATGGACAAGCGAGAAAGAAAATAAGACCAAAAACCAGCCTAGGTACTTTGTTTCTCGTTTCGAAGGCGCCAATACAGGGCAGAGAAAAATTTAAGAAAAGATAAAGGAAAAAATAAAAAAAAACACAAACAGCACAGCAAAACGGAGACCAACTCAACCACATAACAGTGTAACTCAGTGAAAAAAAGAGTTTTTGTTTTATCAGACAGTATGAATGGCGAATAGATAGTATTAGAATTGTCCATTGTTTTACAGTGTTTAATAATATTCGACACCGGAAATTTCGGCCATGTTTTACCTCGTGAAACGTGAAAAGTAGCCAGTTTCACTGCATACATGAACAGTGACAGATGCCTGTCAAACAATATTATGTAATGACCTGCATTACATTCGGCAGACATGTTATGAATGAGCCACGTGTAAAAAACAGCCTAGGTAAAGGAAATTTTTTCGCGTCTCACTTTGGTGGCCAATCCGCGAGAATATCTCGAGAAAAAATAGAAGTACCCAAGGACCCTTGATAGGGCCCTCGTGAATCACTCGTACAATTAAGGTAGAATAAGCTTGGTCTTTATCACAAAAGATCTGGTAGGCTCTTACGTCAAAATAACACCATTTTTCGCTATTCTTCGCGTCATACCTGTGTTATTGGACATTTAAAAACTCGAATGATGCAGGAGTACGAGTGAGAATCTCGCGAGGAATGACGTCGAACAAACTTGTGTGGACGAAACAAATGCGACAAGAAAACCAACATTTATCAAGTTCACACATGAAAGTACATAGAGTACTATATACGTTCACCATACTGGAGTAATCTCCAAGGAGAAAAGTGGGCTAAACAATACAAGCAAAAGCAAGTTAAGGCGCTGTTACACTAGGCAATTTTTCATGCAGCTTGTCCCGCAATTTTGTTACGCCGTTGCGAGACAAGTTGCACGCAACGTTGCCTAGTGCAGCACCTCTACGCAACGCTGGAAAAATTTGCTGCAGCGCTGCGAGGATCGTTGCGAAAAGTAGAACCGACTTCTACTTCTCGCAACGATTGCTGCCACAAAAAAGTTGCGAGACATGTTCATTTCAGGGTATGTTACGCTGGGCTATTTTTTGTGCAATTTGTATTGCAACAAAATTGCGAGACAAGTTACACGAAACATTGCCTAGTGTAACAGCGCCATTAAGCAGAAAGGCAATTCGTGAATTTCAACTCGCTAAAACGCACGCCACCCTCATAGGTGTACAGGCCCGGGGGTTGGGGGGGGTAACAGCACTTGGGAGAAAACTGAAAAAAAGCAAACACCAACAAAGAGAAACGAAACAGCAATCCAAAACGTCAGTCTAAATGCGAACATGCCAACTACCGAACGTCGAAGGAAGGTTTGTGGTCTCATCAGGCGTCATCAACTCGTGACCCCATAGGTTAAGGAAAGATGTTGAAAAACCTGTCGATTGCATTCATTCATTCTGTAACCTCAGTGTGGGAACTATGTGAATGTATCAGTGTTATGATGAAATCGTGAATAGCTCAAACGGTGTTTTCATTCCGCGATGCTCGTGTGCCACGACGACAAGCCTCAACGCGATTCCAAGCGTTGGTCGTGGAAAACTAAAACGCCAATGTTGCTCCTCTGCCATCAAAACCAGAGGATTGCCATCGTATCAACATCTTGACCTCTCTGGATGAAGTCCTAACCGAAATTGAGAATGGCTTCAATGGAAATGACCAAGATGTAATTTGTGCGTTGGGCAACATCACCACGGTGATGTCAAATCACCACCAGTGATAGCTTTGACCTGGTTGTCAGGTGCTATAACGTCGACAAGGAGCTACTCCAGGCAGACCAACGCCTTTTCAGTCAATTCAAGACAGCACACTTGCAGGAATCAGTATAAAAGAAACATGCAGAAGTCATCGAAGCATTGCACGAAAACAGCCGCTATGAAATGACCAGCAGAGTTTTCGAAGGTCGCATCCATTCTGGCCGTTATCCCTGCAACATCGTCATCTGTAGAGAGCGCTCCTATGGCAACTAAGTCATTGCGAACGATAGGGTCAACATAATAATAAACATTTTCGGTTGGCCGCGGAAAGAATAACTTTCTTTCAATAAGTTACTGATTTTCACTAGTTCCAGTAGACTGTAGATAGAGGTCATAGAGTATGCGAGGTTTTCAAATTTCTGTTTCATTACACTTGAGAATGGGTCTTATGGATGATTACGTCACTAGCCCAAAATTCACCACCAAGCCTTGTTTGCACTAAATTATTCTCATCCTCTGGCACGTTGCACGTGGATATTCTTTTCATTTTTGCTGCTTTGGGATTTTGTTCGTGGTTTCTACTCTGAAAGCGAGACCTGGTGGTGAAATTATCTAGTCTGACCTAAACACAAATAAGGGTTATTGTTAACGTTTTTTTTTCTCTTATTTGTTTTTTCATAGAATCTGAATGCATTTGTAGCCCAATTTCAACACTCACGCATTCGGGCGTTGTGAATTTTTTTTCTAGCGAGAAGGTTACGCGCCCCTCTCCAAGTCCGAAGGTGCTCGTATGCCTATGGCCGACCTGCACCGGTAGAAAACAAAGTGGTCATTGAAGACCGATTGCTCCGAAACCTTGTGCCGCAAGCACCTTTAATTTGTAAAATTTAAATGAAAGTGTTCAAACAACTGAGCCTCGGTTCGGTAGCGAATATGTTGAATTAAACAATGCCGCATCCTCTTCAAGACAGAGCGAAAGAGCGCGTTACGAACTTTATCACTCTGATGAAGGTGGACGAAGGGTAACGACAAAAGGAAAAAGAGCGCGCATTTTGCGAACTTTGTCACTCCGATGAAGGCGGACTGCAGACGTCACTGAAAAACGGAAAAGAGCGCACGTTGTGCGAACTTTATCGCTCCGATGAAGGTGGACAAAGGTTTCCGACAAAAGGAAAAAGAGCGCGCGTTTTACGAACTTTATCACTCCGATGAAGGTGGACAGACGTCAGCGAAAAAAGGAAGAAAAGGGAGCGGATAGGATAGGTTGATAGACGTTACATTCAATCCTTAAGTATAATTTTTCACGCTGGATACAACAGCAACTCACAAAAACCTCTTTTTGCATTGGCGTTCTGTAACAATAGACTTCACTGTTTTTAAAGGTTCGTTCTTTGTTCCATTCTATCGTCTCTTCCACAGCCACTAGTATAGCCGCTCTAATAAGGTGCTGTTGGACCCATCAATCTTCGTTGAACATCAAAGAGTTCCCTCAACAAGGTAACATTCTAAAAGTTTCTCATTTCATGTGAAATCGGCTATCCAACTTGCGCAGCTTATGATTTGAAACATTTGCACCAAGCATTTACTTTATTCAGTTCATTGAGTAGTAAATTCGCAAACGGCACGAACGGGTCAGTACGGATTGGCGCTTTGAAAAACAATTTGTCTGCCCAGAACAGACCTGGTAGATAGTACAATAAACGTGAAATAACGAGCAAGGAAAACTGATTTGTGCGCGGGAGAAACAAACTGCAGACTTTTGCGAGTTGCACTGCCGGATAAACCGAGACTGATTATGTTCTCGATTTTACGATGAGACTCTGGCCATACGCTTCAAACTGTGATACCTACTGGAGTTTCTTTTCCAATAGAAATGGCCTCTTGTACCTAAGAATGACAAATTTCTAAAGGTTTTTAGACCAATCATGACCTCACTAATGTTTTATCCAACAAAAATTACGCCATCCAACCAAAACCAGCTTTAAATAAGATTCAATTGCCAATTGACATTATGATTCGACTTTGCAAGGCTTGCATTCTGCCCTACCTGGAGTACACATACATTAATTTTAATGGTTTAAACACTCTTGGGAGCGGTAGTCAGTTCGTTAATAAGAGTCATTGTATTATAGTTCTATTGTTTGTTTGTTTGTAAATAGTAGAGTTTATTGTGCACGAACACGTTTTAACGAGTTTTTGTAAGCTCTTCAGTGTTACGTGGATAAATAAACTATAGTATTGTATTGTATACAGGTAAATAACTTCAAATGTCAAGACTTACTTCAAAACCGAAAAATAATAGTTTAAAAATCCGGAAAAAATAGAACCATGAATCCAAAAAAAAAAACTATTTGTACGATACATGATTAGTTAAAGGGTAAAAAAAAAAACAGTCAGCACGCACCTGCAGTAATTTGTACACCTAACTTTTTTCTTCAGACAGAGTGCTTCCAGAAATGCACAAAACGCTAAGTATTGTGATCATGCCTGTAAGACCGCTCAGTAGTAAACGATAGGTAAAGAATGGGTAAGGAAATATAGACGGCGATAAATAATGAGATTTTGAATTATCTTACCGATTGTTTTTAGGAATAAACGTGAACGATGTGCTCATTAACAACTCCAATGAAGATGGAAAACCTCCATCGGAAATTTCATGAAAGAAACCGAAATGAAATCCGTTATGTATCAACAATAAAGATATTATTTTATAAAGAAAGCATTTAGAAGATTTAGAAGATTGTTTATTTTTTCTTGTAAAGAAATGGAATTCTTTAGTTATATTTATTCTAAGTGTGCGAGCAGTCGGTAGTCCACAAAACCTGTAATCTGATTGGTTTTGGAATTGGGCGGAATTCTTCTCTGAACACGGTCGCAGTAGCATCAAGTGAATAGTTAATCCGGCAAGTTAAGGGACATAATGATAAGAAAAGTTATGGGAGGCGGGGGGTGAAGTGTAAAAAATTCAGACAATGGAAAATTGAGAGAAAAAAATTAATGGAAAACTCCGAGCAGAACAAAGAAAAGTTCTTACATACGGAAAGAAATATTCCTGCAAGGGAAACGTCAAAGAAAAAAATTATTGCGGCTCGAGATTCCCCCCCCATAATTTTTTTCTAATGGTCCGTCCCTCGTTAAATTATTTTAGTTTTGGAGCAAAGATACAGCAACGAATGTACCCGTCTTTAAAAGGACGAATTTAAAGAAGCATTACCAGACAAACGTGTTTCTAGTGCAGTTCTCACAGTACACCAGTAGTCATGCATTAGGTATCTTCTGCCCTTGTCCATATCCCATTTGTTGTGAGTTAACATTATTGTCGTCGGGCTACAACACAATTCTTGACCCCTTTCAATAAGATTTTGGGGTTGGGAGGGAACCAGGGGTGAAGGGACACGAAGGATATGGCCGGCATAAGATAGGGCGGGAAACGCGACACCCATAAGGTGGCAGGAACCGGGAGTAGTAGTCAAACATTTTGCAACACGTTAGCTCTTTTCAAGGTTTCTAACCCTAAACAATCTCTGAATCAGGGCCCGTTGACGATTTTTTTTTAACAGGGAGCCTGCGAAAGAGACGGGACCCACCACTCTGATGCAGATCTAGGATTTAGAGAAAGGGAATTCCAACAACGCCTGGCAACTTGGAAAGTTTAGTGCTCGGAAATGCGATTTCTAGCATTCTGAGGTTCGTATGAAAGTGTTTTAACTGCTGTAAATTCAATCGAAGGTTTTCGCTAGTTACATATACGCTAACTTCTATATGAAATAATCTTTAATCTAACTGATAACGTTACTTGTGTCAGCCATGGGAACGTCAGATGAAGTCAAGTGGTCCGTCTCTGCAAACAACCGTAAAAGACGCACAAACCCTCTGACAAGGAAGTCGCCGGGACTACTTACACGAAGGAGAACTAAATACAGGTCATCCAGAGTTACAAAGATTACTACGGTCTACTTTTTAGCTGTTTTAGCTGGCCTTAACCCATACTGAGTCGCAAACACTGACATTTGAATACAGCATTTGCGATATTCATTATTCCGCCAAACGTTCAAACTCTAAATATTCCTTGTTCCTTCACTGTTTCAACTCGTTATTCATTATTCCACATGCCATAAACCCGCATCCACCTTAATACCACATACACTGTGCTGTCTCTACTATCTATGCATAATTGTGACCGAATCAAAGGCAGGACGTTCTTCCTAAGTTTTAAATGTCTTCATTAACATTGGGCCGGTGCTTATTACGCCTATTCTTCCATCGTTCTAAAACATCTTGTTACATTATAAGGTTATTCCGGCTATACTGAGGGTCCACAATAGGGTTCTCGGATCCCGCCATCCCGCCTATTTTTTCCTGTTAATCCCGCCATCCTGCCCTTCTTGACGTCGAAATCCCGATCCCGCCTAAATTTTTAAATAGTTTTCTACTTTCATGATGAAAACCTCACATACCTTTATTCAATGGATAGACGGCAGTAAAAGTAAACACGTTTTTATGGTCGATTGTCTCGATATCATCTAAAATTAGATATCGCCACTATAAATGACCATAAAAAGTGTTTCGTTTGTGTTCTTCTGTTTTAGACCTGTTTTACCGTTTTCTTCTCCAGGTATGAGTGAAAGGTAAAAATTGACAAAGACTGCTTGCTAGGATATTATGCCAATTCTCGGTCTTTCCTGTTTTTGGAAGACAACCTACTGAGCATGTAAATGAAATGGTGGTTGTTCAAGTTGTGGGGTGGTAAGCGCGACTTGGGAGTTTGATCTGAAGGTCGACGTATCCTTAGAGACAAACGGTTTTTTTTTTCACATTGTTTCTCTATGTACATCCAGCTGTATATAAATGGGTTGGGTCCTTAGACAAGGCTAGGGGCACAAAGGGCATGCAAGATCGGTCCAGTTGTGAGGTACGCAAAAATGAAATGTAACAAAAGATTTATAAAAGTGGACTCACATAACTCCCAGTTTATTTTAAAGCTTTTAGCGTCTTCATATTACTTACTTTCAGTAAATATCTGCTCGGGGATCTTTTTTTTTTCGAAGAAAGGCATTCCTGCTCGCACTCTTTTCATAATATTTAGCAACAAAATTTATGATGCCGAATACCGCGTTTTTGGCGACCGCCAAAACTTGTTGTCTGGTTAGACTAACCATAGGTGATCATAGCTGCTCCAACAAACGCTCAGTGGAAAGGGTCGGAAAAGTTAAGAAAGCAGACGAGGCCAAGAAATGCAACACGGCATGTGACTTGATACCTCTTTCAGATAAAACACAAAACATCACAAAAGGACTCATAATAGCTTGACATGCAGGCTACTCTTCCTTGACCAATTCATTACTTGAAAGCCAACACACTTCATTCACAAACAATCCCTTTCTATCAGCCTGAGCTGGTGAAATCATGCAGTCTAGCTCGTAAAAATTAAAATACCGTATCGCGCTACTTTCCCCTTGCGATTCTCGCATCTCGACCCCTTAATAACACAAAATCCCGCTCCCGCTCTCAACTGAAATTCCCGCTTCCCGCTCCTGTTTTCAGCTCCCATCCTGAATATCGCCACAAAAATTAGCCAAATCCTGCTTCCCGCCAAACCTATTGTGGACCCTCTATACTTCCATCATTCTAAACATCTTGTTACATTATAAGGTTGTTACAGCTATACTCCCACCGTCCTAAACATCTTATTACGTTATTCCGGCTATTCTTCCACCGTTCTAAACATCTTGGTGTATTCATTATTGTCTGGCCAGTACATATTACGTTATTACAGCTATTCTTCCACCATTGCAAACATGTTGATGTATTCTTTATCGTCTGGCCGGTACATATTACGCGCTGATTTATAGGTACGCTATGAGTTATGCGTGTGGAGACGTGGTGGTGTAGTGTTTAGCGTGTTGGACTTCACATCTGTCGGGCGGTGGTTTGAGGCGTGTTGCTTTCTAAGACAAGAACTTACATCAAATTGTCTCTCTCCACCCAGATGTATAAATGGGTACCGGCAATATATACTGCTGGGGTAACCCTATGATGGACTAGCATCCAAGGGGGGAGTAGCAATACTCTCATTTGCTTTATGCTACAGAAACCGAGTTAAGCTCAGACATTGTGGGCCGCCTTTGCATTGTACGCGACTTTGCAAATGAGAGATGTGTGCGTATAGGCTCGCTTTTTGAAGTGACGTTATATTAAATTGAACTTTACCGTCGAGGTGCAATTAGAAAACTAAAAATTTCAAGCGCAATATGGCACAGTGAA
>Ga0126336_10002317_pt1 | contig 10740 bp, 7 predicted proteins | sample SidCmetagenome_FD_92530 | JGI IMG/M metagenome (GOLD analysis project Ga0126336, IMG submission 92530) | Coral microbial communities from El Islote,Puerto Morelos, Mexico - Siderastrea C C metagenome | ecosystem: Host-associated > Invertebrates > Cnidaria > Coral | place: El Islote,Puerto...
ATAAAAGAGAATTTAATTTCGCGCCGTTTGGTAAGACAAAGGGGTCAGATAAAGTTTCTTCGAAAGAGAAAGGTATATTATTAATAAAAAGGTTAAACAGTAACGGACTTAAAATGCAACCTTTATTTCATTTATTGCACGTTGGATTTTCGTGGATGTCAATAAAAGAAAGGCCATTACAAGGAAACAAAGGAGTATATCTCAAGTGATGGTGCAACAGCCTTGTAATACACCCTCGTTGGCTGAGGCCAGTCATGCATGTGTTTAAAACGTCTTTCTTCGATTAGCAGTCACCAAAACCCAATTTGAAGTAAATGGAATCAAGCCCGCTGGGCGCGTGAGAGTGGAAAACAATTCATCACGATTGCAAATATATATATCGGGCTGTGTAATTATCATTTTCCCCCAATAAACCTCAGCCTGGAGAACCAATTTGGTCTTCTAGTCTGAATCCGCTGCTTTAACCATATAATTTGTGGAATACCTTCTGGCAGAGGGAGGTGAAACCCAGGAGGGGGGGGGGGGAGGGAGATATGCAAGTCCACTGGTGACGTCATCACAACAAAATTGAGTCGCATGGTTTTATATATGTTCCGTTTCTATAAGTATGGAGCGCCGCTCTAGCGGGGCCTTTGGCCCTCGAGGAAGCTCCGCTATAAAAATGACAAGAACATCTGGTAGAAAAATACAACGATAACAACTACTACAGTACACCCCAGTACATGCTCGTCATTAGAGCTACGCGGCTTTTCTAAAATTACGTCTTGTGTAGCTCTGGTAAAGGCCAAAAATTCTTTTTGATTAGCCGATTCAAACTGTATGCGCAATAAAGTTAAAATGTTTTGCCTTCTACGCACGTTTTATTTTCGATTAAATTAATCAGGACATTAGTTAATATATTGACGTGATTAATGTCCACGCAAAGAATGTGGCTTAGGGCAGATTAAGCGACCAAATTTTGCTGTTTGGTTAAGCACGTAAGAATGCACCTGCTAAATTTCAAAGTGTCAGAGTTGAATGTAAGTGATTCTTTTCTCGCTACAGCATTTTCTACAAAATTTTAGCCTGTCCATAAATAATCTTACATGTAACTGTCTCATCAACTTTTGTAATGACCTCTTGATGTCGATGTTTAAAAACTTGGGCGCAAAGTGCTTCTGGATTTCAATCTTCTAAGTGGTGAAACGTAATACAACGTAGCGTTTAGTGGCGAAACGGCAAATACACAGTTGACATTCTCACACAACAGAAACCAAACGAATGCAAAAAAATAACTATACAATTTAGTATAACGTAAACGCAATACGCAAACACCATACCTTTATTTGTGAACAACTACGGCACGAAAGGTTTTCCGCTAATTGCAGGACATTTAGAGAGTCCCGAACAGTTTTACACTATGACCCCACCGATAGGAATTCAAATTTCTCGGTTGTTGCTTGAATGTAATGCCCAGAGCTCCACGGACGAGAATACAGCATGCAGGCGCAATAGCACATTAACGAAGTAGACATGCGCTACAGGATGTCGCGGATTTAACGACATCCAGGGTCCTGCGATCCCACCGCTGACCGAACAGAGAGTAGGCTCTGGGAACGAGAATGACCCCAGTATACAGGTAATTGTACGAAACGTTTTCGGAGCTAAGCTCTTTCATCAGCGTACGATGTAAAAATAGTAAAAATATATTAATTACCTGTTGTAGCGGTTAGGTTTCGAGGATCGGATCTGTAGTGTGCTCTTATGCCACAAGGACTCTCTCCACACTGATAAGACGTAAAACCATCTCCAGTAACATTTACGTGGTTCCCATCAATCAACAGGGTCTTGCTCTTGAATTTTCCACAAATTTCCAAATAACCAGGCTTACTGTTTATCTCTGACGCTGGGGTGAATAGGCGAACTCCTCCCCTAATTTAAAGGAATAAAAATACAGAACACAGTCGATATGAACATTGCTTAAAGGGCAGAGTAGAGTATTTTTGTTGCATTTCTTCTCGGCATCTATTTAACCAAGTGACTACTATACTATTGTACCTTGCTATTGTGTAGCTGTTACTGTTACTATTCTAAGCTTGTAGGGACAGGGATCAGTGAAGAAAACCTAAAAGAGATCATAGGTCATCATGTTTTACCAACTTAAACTAGCAAAACACATCTCTGCTGCACTTTTATTCAACCTTGCCACCGTGCCTTTAAGTTATGAATTTGAAATAGGTTGCCATATAGTCGCGGCAGTATTCCAAGTAAACTAATATAATGTATTACGAATGTGGCAACATTTAATTTTTAGTAAACAATCTGGTACGTCTTCTATGAAATAAGGTTATTATTTTGAGTTGACCGCTTAAACGGTGCCGCTTAGGGCTTGTGATAACATGCAATACGAAACTGCAGTTTTTATAAACTACTTACAAGCAACTTTTGACGTTAAGTTTAAATTTACCGTGGTATTGAAGCACTAAAAAATAAGGAACGACATCACCTCCGCCACCCCCCACCAAAAAAAAGGAAACAAACAAAAAAAAAGCACTTCCCACAAAACTAAATAATCCTGAAAACTGAAACCTTTGAATTCTCCTACAACCCTCGCATATCAGTATGTTGGAGTAGACTAGAAAAAATGGCCTGCGTGTGTTTTTACACTGTACATTTCTATGACCACTTGTCAAAAAGTGATCTCCAGCTAAACACAATCTTTTGCATTTGTTTAAGTCTGCGCTTGTTTTCATTGCTTATTATTTTGAGTCGAGAAAATTACCCAGGGTAGCCTCTAGCGTTTGTGTTCCTTTTTATATGAGCGACAATTCAAATGAATGAATTGGCATATTCTTTTTGAAGTCAATGACAGACGTTTCAAATTAAACTATCATAAAAAAGCATTAGGAAGTGCAGGACCCGAAATGTATACCTCCTTTTTCACTCACCCACATTCGGATAAGCCTTTTCCTTGAGAAAAAAAAACTATATTTTGTCCTCGAAGAATAGCCCTTTTCACAGTTACCTTTTCTCATTTGCATGACAATGTGTTTGAACGTGGATGTGAGGCAATTTTGGGCAATTCTGAAGTTTTTGCCCGAAATATCCTCACGTCCACGCTCAAATACATTGTCATGCAGATGAGCAAAGGTAACTCTGAAAAGGGCTATTATTCATTGCTTTGAGCCTTCCTTGAATAGCCTGCCATTGAAAAAAAAAATCCGTCACAGAACTAAACACGGCGCACAGGCAGTCAAGGCCTGTGCCTATCCAAATTAATGGCTTACCCGCAGGACAAATCAAATCTGAAACCAAGGGAGAAGTCTAAAAATGTCAGCCATATCGTGGATCCGCTGGATGGGGGATTAATATTCCAGAAGCAGCGCTTGGCAGCCTCATGGTAATCATATGGGATTTTGCTGTTGGAAAAGTTCGCACTCAAAAACGAGCTCTCAACTGCTGTAAGGAAACCGCCACACACTGAAATAAATACCAGAAATATAAAGACTCATATACAAACTATGATGCTTAGTTACTAATTTACTAACCGACTACGAGTATTGAATGTAAACTTATGATAATTTTAAAAAAGCCACCATGTGGCTTTCGTGAGTGTTCGCAAATTTAGGACCAAGTTGCTATTCGGAATTGTTGGTTTATTCAAGAAGGAGGAAAAAAGGAATCTATAAAAACTCCAAGATGTTTGCCAACATTTAGGGACGAAATTGCCGGTAGAAAAGCAGACCCTGTCTTCACGGAGAACACACAAGTTTCATGGTGGAAAGACAGCGTTTCATGCCGGACGAAGAAAATAGGTACACAGAGATCCACTCGTTTCTGGGAAATGCAACATATTTGAATAAATGTAGCTCTCAGAAAGATTAGTGCGACAAAATTCACGAGCCAACTGTTTATTTTTGTAAAATCGAGAAAGCAATAGAACGCCTTTAGTAAAATACCAAGCATTCTGTATCCATGCCAATTATTGAAAAAAAAAAAAACATTTTAACCGCTGAACTTACGCGTGGTTGGATACTTTCTGTATGGACCAGTCCCTTTACTGGTAAATCCAGCGATGCGAATAACGTATGTAGTTCCTCCCTTCAATTTAGTCAAGGTAACTTGGGTAGTCATGGCATTGATCACCTTTGTTTTATTATTCTGTGGCTCCTTTACGGGAAAGTAGACAATTTTATAGCCAAGAAACACGCCTGGTGTATATCGGCGATCGAGGGTTGAATCCAGCTTGAAATGAACGCTGTGCTCTTGTACGTTAATGTACCAGTTTTCTGCAGAAGGTTCGCGGTTAGGTACTGGTGATAGAGAGTTTTAAGTGTGAAGTTGAGAAGCAAATCAAGAACTAACTTTGAATGAACTATTTATGTAACTTGTACAATACTAGTAATGCACGCCGCATAAATATAAATAAGGGTCCTGTTTATTTTCACGTGCTGTCAAAGGGAAATGCATGTTACAATTTTTTTGAGGGGAGTCTCAGCAAATGATAAAGTGATGATTGAAGAAAGATTTTGTTATTAAAGAAACTGCGTGTCACTAACGAAACCTGGCTTGCATGCTCAACCAGACTTCTTTAGGTTAAGATTTCGAATTGTATTTTTTAATTTGACGACGTCTGAATGTCTGCTTTACTACAATATCAAACTTTTTATACAAGGATTTCAGTTATTGTCATCAGTGAACCTGGTATTCTTTGATTAGATGCTTAAGACAAAAACTGTCTTTTTTTTTAAAGTCTGAGGGGTTTGGAATTCAACAGTTTTACTGATGAACATTACGCTAGCAGAAATCGACCTAAACACCAAGAGAGCTTTTTGCTCAAAGGGTAGAATTACAAATACCGAATGTATATGGTGAACATTAATGTTATTCAGTAATAATAAACTTACCACCTTCATCTGTTTCCACAACGATTTTCTCACTTTTGTAAATTTGACCTTTGGAATCTACTAGATAAACACAGATTTCGTACTGACTGAACACTGGGAGACCCGACACATTTAGTGACGTGTGCGTTGAGTTTAATATGGGCATTACAGTCGCTTTATACAAAGACGCCTCGTAGTAGCTGTAGTAACTGTATATGTATGGTCTTGTTTGATTCATAGACAAAACATAGAAATCAGCTTGTAAGCCTCCAGGAACATTGCTCCAATCTACCATGAAACTCGTTCTGCTGGTGTTGTAACCGATGATTCGCCAAGGGGTTGGAGGCAAAAGTGCTAAACAAAGGAGATCGAGAATAATTAGTACATAGCAAATTTATTGAGTATAATTATATAATAAAGGAAGAAGGACGGTTTCTCATTCCCATTCCCTTTGTCAATGGGCTTCACTATGTTAAGTATCCGGGGATATTTTGGTCAGTGTTTACAGGTGAGAAACTAGCGTCACATTCAGGTAAATAAAAAGCTTCTAGAACAGCACTTATCAAAAACCGTGCAATCCAAATTTAATGTGGCTGAGTACTAAATGTTACTCTGACCGTTTGGATGTTCAGTGAGAAATCAAAGGGACAGCATTTTATATGTCCCAGTACATCAGATCCACACCAGTAACTATCACTATTCACTGGCATTCGCAAGTGGAGCATGTTTGTCACCTGTCCAGGGGTACTTCAACATCTTGGCAAAGACGAATGCCCAGATGATGAAGTGCTCTCTGATACCGAAGCTTTTGTCTGGCAGCTCCACACCCGAGGGAGTCCCTAATAAGAATTGAAACGATAGAAAAGCAGCACTTCGGCGAGCAACGAAAACTTTTTGTGCCTTCGATCCGTTCAACTCAAGATACCCTTCACCTTCACATCAAGCGAGCTCACTTTCAGACCGTTTGCACGGGAGAGGGCTCTGAAACCCTTGCCCTGTCTTTCCCATCGCAGATGGAAATAGATGGAGCTGTGAAGATCGTGATATAATGCCTGTGACCCAAAAACAGATTTGACTCTGCCAATCTGCTTACTGCGGGCGCATTTTGGATGCACTCGAGAGGGTACTAATAGTGCGTGGTACAAGGCAAGGGGTGCACAGTGATGTGTGACTAGCTCTGAATTGCGCGATAGCTTGTAAATGTGCGGACTTATGAAGAAACATAAATGTTGTAACTTACAAACATTTCACTTAACTGGGTCTCAGTTTGGATTTCAAGACCAGACACGTTTGCATTCCACAGTCCACTCAGTTTCATCACAAATTGTATTTCAGTATACTAAGAGGCCTTTTAGGTTGTGTGATTTACTGAGGATGACACAGCATGATGTATGTTAAGTCATGTGATACTTCAAATAGTTAAGTTATATTTGAATACCGGCTTACAACCAACCGAAAAAGTTGTCAAATGGATGATTCATTTATGTTCATATTTATTTTTGCATTTTGTACTCACATGTTTAGGTTTTTTTCTGAGATTTTGATTGCTTTATTGCCAATTGTCAGGTGACGAGATAACTTGTCGTGTGTCTTCTACTTTATGAAAAGTTACCACGGTGTGGAATTAGCTGCCTGATTTAAACATTTGTCGCGGTTTTTGTGCAATTGGCCACTGTTTTGCTAGGTTTTATAAAGATCCGTAAATCAGCCTGGTTGCCATGTTGCAGGAACAAGCCTCTGAATGAAACACCCCCTTTTTCGCCATATCCGCTAAAATCGACGCGTGAAACCGGAAAATACTTTAAAAGGCCCACAAGACGAACATTTTAAGCCCTGTTTCTTGCTCCTACTCAAACATTTCAGCGAAAGTCATTTTTTCTACTTGACTATCGTTATTCCAGTACCTTTTGTTATTTGCATGCGTGTACGTCAATTTTTTCAGTGAAAAAAAAAGAAGCCTTAGTAAATACAACTGGATATCTGGCTGTACCTGAATGGAGACTTGTTTTCAGTATAGCGTATTGAACCACCAGATGCTTCATGTCAATGTCGTCATATCCCCAATATGGATATGGATTCCTACGTGCCTGCAGAGTGATGACGTTTGATGGCTCGAAAGGGACCTCCAGGACGACCGGAAAGTAAATTCCAGATTTATATGGAAGCACGACCTCTAAACGACGGCCGGAATAGACTTTTAGAAATTGACGTCGTGTTCTATAGCTGCAAAGTACACACACAACTAATGAGGCAATGGAAGCAAATTTAGCTATTTAGTGTAGTTGGTATGGAACAAATTAAAACATATATATATCTAAGCAAAGAAACGTGTGGTGGAAGCCAAGTTACCGCTTTAAAAGGTAGAATGACACCATTATCATTTTAAAAGAATAGTTCGACCTTATTTTTTCTTCACAATTACTGAGCCAATTCTAATTGGCTCTCGTTTACAGTAAATAAGGTTGTTGACAATAAAATGAAAATGTCACAATGCCGAACTATTTTGCATTGCCGGTTTTTCAGAATTTTCACTGTAAGTGACAGAACCACATAAAAACTGGAATGTTCAGTGAAGTCACAATCATCAAACGGTGAAATTTAATATTTAATGGACCAAATGCCTGCGATCATGTGCCAGGCATAAAATAATAAATTGCTTGTCGTAGTTTGAACGCGAAAAAGTTTGAATGGCGGGGGCCAGTAGCCTATTCGTAGCTAGGAAGGAAGTGAAAGCGCACTTACGAGAACTCAGAGAAATCATTGAGTGGATTTAAACACATCTTAGAACAGAATTCACGTTAGTCTAACAGAAACTCGCTTCCAAAGTTTATCTATGTTTAAGGAAGCTTGTTGTACCTATTTTCAATGAGGTTGCGAAGCCTTAGCCTTGCTCGATTCGCTGAATTTCTTGCATGAAAGCCTGGTTTTGTAAACTTTGACTATGTTATGGCGAAGTCGATTATCAATAGCATTACAGACGTATAAAAACTGGCGTGAATTTGTTTATTCTTAAACTTTGTTTGACACAGTTTAACAAACTTTGTTAGTCACAATTTGTTAGGCATAATAATGACTAGCCACAATTGTGATCAGTTTTCTGCGGATTATAGCAATAAATAATTGCACATGTAATGCACTTGGAACATTGTTTTATGCATGTAATAGCTATAAGCTGACAATAAAAAAAATAAATAAAAAAATGAAATGTTTTTGTTCACAGATGGGTGTGGCTAATTTGTGTCTAAGACGTATCGTTGTATTAATACTATTAACAGCAGAGCACCACTAGAATGTATAGGTCTATGGTAGTCGATTTTAATGGTCACGACCGTTACCCTCGTATGCCTAAACGGTCGTCTTAACCCTCTTTTTTACGACCTCAATTAAAAAAGATGTGCTTTTGTTATTATTGACAATAATAATAATAATAATAATAATAATAATAATAAGTAATGGTAATAGGACTGAGTGGAGTTCAATTCAGCGATCAATCGGGCAAGTAATTACGCGCTCGGCCGATTTGATATTCAGTACGAGCACGATTACCTCTGAATTGTACGACATGAAGTCCTATTACCAAATAAATATATCAATAGAAAATGCAAGAAACTTGATGTGGAAATATTTAATATAACAGTAATTTTTAGATACAATATAAAACAGTACAACTTTCAACACAATCTTTAATACATCAAGTTCCGGACAGTGCTCAACGTTTCTATCAAATATTTTAAACCATTTAATTTTTCCCAAAACGTTAATGTATAGAGTGGCCTGATCTAGATATGCAATCGCTCAAAACTCTCGGTTCAGAACGCTGTCTGAACTGGTACTCTAAAAACATCTAAATTTTGTATACAAAACGTCCCAAGCGTATTTTAAAACGAACTTCCGGAAATCTATTTCACAAGTTAAATATTGACAACTGAGTGACAGCTGACAGCTTACTTTCCAAATATGGTATACACGAGTTTCTGGTCAAATTTCGCTTCATTCGCGAGAAAAAATATTGGTAAACATTTCTTCAGCTGCAAAACTTACTCTGAAATCAATATACATTTGAAAATATGAAGCTAATAACAAGTTCAATTTTCATCAGAGTCCAATGATATAAGCTTTTCTTCGTTTTCGAACGGGACCGCTTTCATCACTTGCGATTTGCGATTCTATACGTGAACCAGCAGTCAAACCAAGTTGAGAAGATTGTGGCCCAAAGTAGTTATGTATGTTAAGAGTGCAATGGTTGAAGTGTTGAACCGATGGATCGTAGTTGTGGCTGGCTGAGGTGGATCGTGTGAAAAGCATCTTCTTTCATCTTTGTCGATTTCGTCGTAATCGTCAAGGGAACTCTCGCTTGCGTGTCCCGTGATCTGGATGATCTTGTGTCTCGGCTGTTCAGCCTTCTTCAATTTCGCCACTACGGGTTTTCTGGTTGGATGATTTAAACTTTCTTGCCATCAATGATCAGAGTTTGTGCTTAATTCCTCATTTATACTGCCGACCATTTGCACCCACGCTACTTCAAAATCTTGAACGTAGGCATCGTAATGGTCTTATCTCCCACGGAAACCAAAGTGCTCCGATAAGGTTTTCAAATTTGCATTTGTCAAAGATGTTCCGTCGTGGTCGTCCAAAAAAGCACTGGACCAAAATGATTCTTCTTCGGACGAATTGTATGGCTTTGCCCGATGATTTCGTTTGCCATAACCGTTCATGCGAAGCTGTTTTGCTTTGGCATTTAAGACTGCTCTTGAATAGGAAAATTCCCCTCTGTTAATGGTGCTTGACGGATATTTTTTTTGCTGTGAGGTACCGTTCCAGGGCAGCTGGCATGATTTTAAGCGAGTCTGGCTCATGTTTTGTGCCGTCTTGCTTTCGGACCTCGAGATAAAATCTTTTTAACACACCGTCTAAAGTTGCGGGTGTCAGTGTTTCTCAGTAATTCCTGGACTATATTTCGTGACTTTGCCCAGGAGGACCAAACGTTCATCCATGTTAAGGTGCTCCTTTTTGTGTTTTTATTTTCCCCTTCTTGAAGTGTTTCGTTGATAAGCTCGTTGATAGTCACTGGAAACCTACAGCTTCCCTGCAATCTAGGTTTAGGCTTTGTGACAAGTTGTCAAATTATAAGGAAAACAAATCTGAATAAAGCTCGTTAGACCAATTAATTTCGTCCATTTTGTGTTTTGCAAATTGTAGCCTAGGGAACCCATTCAGGTGATGATTTTTCCTTGATTTTGATTGGTTAATCCATCAAAGCAGTTTGATTTGATTGGCTAGAAAATTTTTCTGCTCAAATTTAATTGCCTGCTTAACGGTCCGATTTGACCTGTCCGATTACAAACTTCTTGTAATCGGACAGGTCAAATCGGACAGTTTGGATAATGCTGTAGTCAGATTAAGCAGCAAGTAAGGCTTTTGAGAACCAATGAGATTCGAGCATTTTGATATTGATATAATAATAATAATAATAATAATAATAATAATAATAAATAATAATAATAATAATAAATACCCCATATACTGGACAGCCGAATCTGTTCAGCTATCACCAGAAACATTTGAACTCAAGTCAACAGTATGACCGTTTAATTCTCGTACGCTCGATTTCCAATACAGTACATCTTTGGGATGAAGACATCCTATTTGGTAACTCTACGTTAAAGTGCCACTGGGACGAAAATTCATAGGTTTATTTCCGCCAAATTCTGTCGCAGAATATCGCGTTTTGTTCATATTTCCCCAGAAAACTGAACAACAAACCTTTCATCTTAATATTTTTTAGCTCCAAAGTCGCGTAAAATGTGTCCGCCATTACTGAAAACGTGTTCCTGGGTGATTGCGCAATTTAATAGCGTGTGACGTCAGAGGCTCA
>Ga0126336_10002318_pt1 | contig 10740 bp, 8 predicted proteins | sample SidCmetagenome_FD_92530 | JGI IMG/M metagenome (GOLD analysis project Ga0126336, IMG submission 92530) | Coral microbial communities from El Islote,Puerto Morelos, Mexico - Siderastrea C C metagenome | ecosystem: Host-associated > Invertebrates > Cnidaria > Coral | place: El Islote,Puerto...
AGAAAAGGCTGGTATTGCAATTAAGAGATTGCTCCAGAGATCTGATTCGTGTAAACCGCGACAATGTGAAAGAGAAGACTGCCTGGTATGTAGAACGGATGGAAAAGGACCATGTGATAGACAGAGAGTAACACATGAAATCAAATGTACCGAGTGTAACAACGTCTACGTGGGAGAAACATCAAGAAGCGCGTATACCAGAGGGAAGGAACACGAGAAGTCACTTATCAATAAGGAAGAGCGATCGGCCTTGTAGAAACATTGTAAAGAGAAGCATAACAATGAAGTGCAGAGATTCCAAATGAATGTTACCGGTCTTTACTCTAACGACGTTATGGTGAGACAGATATCTGAGGGTGTTAGGATAGACAGTACCCGAAGACTCCTTCATTAACTCTAAGAACGAGTGGAACTTTTTCCACATTCTGCGCGCGGTAATCCCGCATGGCCTCGCGCTACCATCAAAGTAGGACATCCCGTGACGACTAACATGGAGTCACTGAAAGAAGATATGTGCTATTCCAATGGTTCTTACATGAACAGTTTTACAATTTAATAGTTCTTACATGACCAATTTGACAATTTTATTTAGCGGACGGCTGACGAGGCTCGAGGAGCGAAATATATACGGGAATACCGCAATTTTAACAGTGTTTATATCGTTTTAGGGCTTTTAAGTGCGTCGAATTTGTATCAAAGACGTGATGTCTTGTTGTTCTTCCCGTTATTCAAACACATTCTTAGCCTCGGTGGTTAAAATTTCCTCACTAGTTGGGACTCGATCGAGAATATTGGATGGAGATTCAAAGTGACGAATGTATATCTAATAATGTCCAAATACGTTAAAATACGACGATTTCGTAAACATCTCGTGCAAAGATCAGGGGCACCCAACGAGAAAATTTAGCAAAATGCTTGAAATATCATTTTCTGCTTTCCTAGGTTGTTTCAGAGCTTGTATTTGTGTAAGCTGATATGGATTGATCTGTTCGGATTTTTTAGCTACAAATTTAGGCCGGAGAAATTTTAGGAAACAGAATCCTATCTGTCGAATTTCGGAGCTGCTGAAGGTTCTCCGAAAATGCTAGCTGATCTTATTTTGCACGCTGAACGACACATTTGTCTCTCCGAAAAAAATAGGAGCTATTAAGTCCTCTTGTTACGAAAGTCCGACGTGATGTTTTGCCGAAGAAATCTCTAGCTTCACTGCACTTAAATCCGAAAATCTTAGGCGATTTTAGGCCTTCCGAACAGATATTCCCGAAACGCACCGTTGGGTGCCCCTGAAAGATGGCCAGCAAAATCAGCATTCCTAGGTATATCTGCCACAAGAGATCAAGTTAAATTTTTCCGCGAATGGGTAATCACCTCGCGATGGCGAAATTTCGCCGCTAAGGTTCACTTCACCTCGCAATAGCAAAATTTCGCCATCGCGAACTTTCGTTAACTGTTTCGTTTTACTCAGCGAAATGCCGCGAATATTTCACCCAAATATCGTTTTCAGGCGATGCGAAATGTCGGCGAAATTTCGGCGATATTTCGCGAGTCAGAGCAAAGCGCTAATTTCGACGAATTTCGCGTGCATAACTTTTGCACAATACTGTAACTACATAAGTCAGTCTGTTTCTTTTTTTTTCTGTTTCTTGTGCACTAAAAACAACATCAATAGCTGTGGTTACACCACCCTAGGTAAATACATGATTTCTCCAGTGTAATTTTCCCTCGGTAAGATAGCTGGGTTTTATATTCGCCTAGGTAACAAAGGTTACATGTATCCAGGGAGTTCTTCTGTCTGGGTAACTTTCGCGGGAGAAAACAGGGACAACTGAGAGATTACCGTTTATTGCTCCGTCATACTGTTACGTCGACGCTTAGCTCTTTCATACGTAATGTTTTTCTCTATGAACCAAATAAGAAGACGAAGAAACTATTTCCAGCGGATACACTACAATATCCTTAGTCAGCTACGTTTCCTGAAGAAGCAAAAATATTCGATACGCATAAAATAAAGCGTGTTGTCAGTGTTGTGAACCTCAGGTTTCGTTAAAAGGAGTCGAGGCATCTTTTGAGAAGAAGCCATCTATTATAGTCTTTAACACATTTTCGACGCCACATGTAAATTATGTCAACTAAAAATTAGCTGATCAACCATTGACGTGCAGCGTCCAAACCTCGGCTTCTTATTGGTAGGTTTACTTGGGAAAACTAAACGACCCTTCAATCCAACTAGGGTTTTGCTTGGGGCATTTTCTTTTGTTCTCACTCACCTCACCATGAAAATTTACCTGCGTAAATTTTCCTGGGGTAAAATAGGTTACACGAGACAACGAAACTTTCCCCAGGAAAACCTCTTATTTACCTAGGTAAGGATAAGGATTGTTGTTCACAGTTGAAGTGCAAGAGGGAATGTGTGAAAACTAGTTACAAAATTAGCGCTTAAGTGTTTTTTAATTAAACTCGTGTAGATTTCCAGGGTGCATATGGTCCCCTAATGCGTGCACTAAAATCGAGCCTGTGGCTTGTAGTGCTTCTCCGAAAAGCATTTCCTTTTTTAACGCGACAAGAAAAAAGCTGCAGCGGAGCAGGAGGTCTTGAGCGCCTTTCAAAAAAGTTTCTTTTCAGTGCAAGGAATCCTAGTAAATTCACACGTAAAGGACACGACAACAAAATTAATTAAATTAAATTTCTCACCAACCAAACGTGAGTCCTTGTTTTGCATGCCGTATTTTAATATACATTTTCCATTTAAAACATAAGGAGTGAGTGACAAATCTCCCACCAACTGCAATACGTCGTTCATTGCCAAAGCACATTTATGACTTTAAAAAGAATCTAAATTACCCAAACATTTCCAGCGTTGTTTTCCTTGCTCCTCATTCCTCATAACCGATGAAATTTCACGTTTTTACTGCGCGAGCTTTTTTCCAAATCGTGAAATTGTGTCCCCTGATTTGTCTAATGTGGCCAAACTATCCACGATCTGAATTCGTAGAGGAGGCATACTCTTTCTGATACAGAAAGGAAAAAACACCGTCGTGCGTTCACGTTCTCCATAAAACTTAGAATTCGGTTATTTCACGGTGAAGTTTTGCAGAGGACGGTAAAAATGTGTACCAAGATGTAGAACGCACGAGCAGTCACTGTTTTTCTAATTAAACGTTTTGTGTCAGGCCCGTAGCAGGGGGAGGGGCGGGCCCCCCAGATTTTTCGGAAGTTAACAAAGGTTACATTTAATGTCCAAAAAATGTATAATTAAAACAAATTAATGTGCAACAATCAATCTTGAATGCTGATGCTAAAAGTGCCTTTTCATAATTTCACAACCTTAAACAGGGTTCGAAATCTGTTGAGTTGAGTCACTAGCCACCGGGCAAGTGAGCTTCAAAAATCTATTATCCCACCGCACATTTCAGTCGCCCAGGTTCCTTACCAATGTCTTTCTTCACCCTTATCACCTTGACTCTGTCAGTATAGCTTAAGACTGTGAAGGACCTTAATACCTTTAATAGCTAAGCGACTGCTGTGTATTTTCTGCAAGCTTCAAGCCCATTGTTGTAAAACAAGTCTAAGGAACAAAATTGTATTTATCTCACCAATCGAGTGACAAACGTTATAAGCGTTTACGAGAGTAAGGTAAAACAGGTCCGAAATTCGTAACCTAGCTGTCGAAATGTTAGAATTTTATTTTATCAAACCTTGTAACTTTAAGGATACTTTTTTAAAACTGATGCTATAAATGTGATCGATGTTGCCGGCGAAAAAGCAAACAGGAAGCAGCTTTTTCGCAAATTTTCAACGTGCGATGTCCCCATAAAGGTGTCCTTTTTGACGAAATCGACCTAAACTGTGGCATTGTGAACAGTGTTAGTATCTATCTGCCATGAATTTTTGTATGCCTTATGACCTATTTGTTAACGTCTGTATTTTGACGAGGGGGGGCTTTGACTTGGCCAATTTGCTTGCCCCCCCCCTCCCTCCCAGTTATTTCAGCCTTGCTACGGGCCTGTGTTTAGGGACGTTCTTGTTGACGCCGCCATCGTGGTTGCTTCCCAGTCCATGCCCAGTGCTCCATTGGTCACCATCTTGGTCTGTGATCGACGACAAAAGCCCTGGCACAAGGTTTGCAAGTCAGTCGCCAGGCCAAGTTGCTCCTTAAGCATCAGTTGTCTAACAATATCGCCTTGATAACAAGAACAAAAGTTCGAAGCCGCAAAATCTACAAAGCACTTTTTTGTTTAATTTGTTGGCAGATAGTTGTTGTGTTGTTGCACGTCATTGAAGGTCTCATTCTACACTACTAAGGGCAGGAAATGCGCTACACTTTTAGAGGATGGACACTTGATACATTTTCGTCATTCTTCGCAGGGTTGCTACTTGCCGTCTGTCCGGGTCTTTGGGCGCATCAGGTAGAGAATCAGAAACAAACAACCCACACATGATGCTGAGTTCAGGACTCAAACCCAGTCCAGTCGAGTGTTCTTACTGACTGCGCAATCCCTGCTCCCCAAATATAGGAAAGAAAAACTCCACTGTTTCAAAGACGTATGATGTCTAGTTTATTGGCGCTTCTCAAACTAAGGTAAGTTTAATTAAATGCAGTATATAGTGTAGCCAGCTAAGCTGGTTGATAAAAATCATGTATTGTATAAAAGTGAAGGATTTTACTTGAACGTTTAGTTCGCTATGTGTGCATAAGACGTTTCGGCTTAATTATCTCAAAAGCGTTGCCTATTCACAAAGCGACATAATATCTACATTGCACCTAAAAATCCAATCCTGAGAAGGAAAAATGCAATCAAAGAAGCTGGGCATTTGACACTGCACTAGTGGTGAGAGCCATCGAGAAAGTGGAGTATTTACACCAAAAACTGAAATTTATTATGCAACGTATCAGATGTCCCATGCATTTTCCGCTTAGGGATAAACACTTTTGGGATGACCATACGTATTAATACATTTCAAGTAACGGTGAAAGAATGCATAACTCGAAGTCCGAATCCTGACACTCTTAGTAAAATGATTAGGAAGCCATTGGGTGCATGTCACCTCGGGCAACCTTTATAAGGCGATAACTGTGTCCATGTCGCTGTGTAAAGACATCGAATAGACCATCTTGGTTTGTGATCCGCCTTTTGTAAAATCAGGAGAAGAGTCTGGAGACAAGGACTCTAAACACAAAGTAATGTGACGATAGGTTTTTCCTAGTTGAGTGTACCTGAAGGCTTCACAGAACTTCTCGGGCACTTGAGCAACAACAGCGGGGGAAATTAACTCTAAGCAATTCGTTCGCTTGCGGAAAGAAGCTCGTCACTGACTTCAGGGTACACGGGATTTAGCTAACTGGAACTCGTCGAGCAGCAAGACAACATCAAACTTCAAACCAGCATGAGTTTATTCTGTCCTTTGAGATACTAACCAACTTGTAGGTGAGACGTACATCTGCACGCTTGATGTAACGTCTAATGTAGCCAAATTACAATGTATAAGATACCTGCTTTAATATATACCTTAAATATTACAATGACTAAGCGATTTTTTTGTTCGAAAAAGAACAGTGGTGCAATAACACGCTTTGAAATCAGAAAAGTTACTTAAAATAACTTTATTTCACGTGCACAGTATTGTTCCGGCTTCCCCTGTTTTAGGGCAATAGTTTTCGGTATGACAACAGAATTGCGAACTTTGCTCATGGAACAGTGTCAAAACAAAAGAACTGCTGACTCCTTCATTTAGCGAGTCCTAAGGTTAGCGAGATGTCCAAAGTACAAATGTACACGTACACAGTTACGAATACAATGTAGTTGACAGATTGAATACCGGCAGTAACCGAAATCTTTTGTTTTGAATTCTTATGCGGGTTTAGTAAGAATACTGAATATAACAAGCAAACTATATGGGATAAAATGGCTAAAAATGACCTGGCTGCTGTTTCCAGACTAAATAAATAATGCGATTAACTATACTTAATTGCTGAGACTAAACCAAGTCTAAATACGGCGACTACAGCCCTTACACAATCACATGTGGTAACTGATTGAATATTCTGTTTATAAAAACAAGCTATTGGGCATATGTTTATTGTACGCCTAAAGAGTCTTCAAAGAGTATCCAAATTTATGTATTTCTCGAAACACAAGTAAAACTTTCCCTGACAGTACTAGGCTTGTTTTTTAGTGTAAGAAATGATAACCCTGAAGTCCACAAACGTAATAACATTACTACTCTTTTAGCAAAGTTCGAAAATACTATATTAGTCGAAAAGGCAGAAATAATTGTTGCGTTATTGCACAGTACTGAACAAGATTCTCTTTCTGCACAGCAGCACTAGGAAAAGTTTGTGGGCGACAATTTCTGGGGTAGATAATTTAATCTGCGCATCGTGTGAACCGGCTTTCAGTGAAATTTTCTAAAATAAAATTGTGCATTATGATAAGCCAAGCAGTCTTGATATGCAGCACATCTTAGTCTTTGTCACTAGTGAAACACGCACACACGCAGCACAAGATAACAAATGGCAGCAAAATAACTCCGACGAGCAGATAGAACAGCAGAAGTAGAAGGACCCAGCAAATTCCTGAAAAATAACGGTAACAGAAGTGTGAAAAACCACCAACCTCGTTCTCAGGGCTTTTCCCTTTTTTTAAATTTGACGCGGCGTTAAATTTAAAAAAAGGGAACGAGGTTGAAAAACCGCAGCAGGAGAAGAGATCGGTATACCGACAGCTATTCAAGTTAACAATAAAGCCGGATAACGTTGGATGATACAGTCGATATTAAGGTCGATCTTTTACTTAAAACACGTTTGCATAAGATTCTTTTGAAGGCAACTGAAAGGTGCGGTGTTAAACTAACGACGTTTTTTACACTTAAAAAGGTTGGCGGGTACCTAAATCAAAGGCGGCTACCTATTGTGACCTTTGATAATAATAATAATAATAATAATAATAATAATAATAATTATAATAATAATAATAATAATAATTTAAGAATAAAAATTAGCGAAAGAACACAACGTTTCGATGTCGCCATGACATCATTTTCAAGTGAGAAAATAAAATTCAAATTGTCTAAAATTCGTAACGAAATTTAATCTGATTCAAATAATTTAATCTGATTCGAATAATAATGATAATAATAATAATAATAATAATAATAATAATTATAATAATAATCTTTATTAGATACTCACAGCTAAGTACATAAGAGACTATAAGTAATAGATAAACGCCCTCGTCACACCGGGTTACCTGTGGACTGGGGGCTATATCGTGACACAGGAAAAAGTGATCAGAAATGCAAAAAAAGAGTACACCCAGAAAGAACTAGAGTGTAATGGCGGTCATACACACGACCCGGGACACCACCTTTAAATGTGGTCTCAAAGGCGTAGGTTTTTTGTTTTGTTTTTGTTATTGTTGTTGTTGTTGTTTTCTTTGTAGTACGTGTTCTTACCTTTTCCTTTTAATTCGTACCACTCGTACCCACCGTCGCAAGCACAACAATAATCGCTGCAGTCCCGCTCTGGGGGATCAGCGATCACGATTCGAGAGGGAGGCGGTAGTGCTGTCTGCTGCGGGTAGCTGGGTAATGCTGCCATTGGGTTATTGTTGCCATAACCACTGAAATAGAATGATGTAGAATTTCTGTAGTTAAAACATCTTTCTTCTCTTGACTTTAGATTTAAACTTGGTACAACTTCTCACCAAGCATCATAGCTCTGATGTCCTCTATTCCAATGTAAGTTTTCAAGTAGCGAACACTTCTTAATTGCAAGTTTATAAACAATTATTGGATGAGGTTTTTGCGATATCCGGAATAATCAAGGTCGAGGTAACTGTTATTAGCCGAAGTCGGAGGCTGAGGCTGATAACAAGTTACCGAGACCTTGATTACTCCGGATATCGCAAAAACCGAATCTAATAATTGTTTTATTTTACATTGTTTTACAGGTAAACAAAATAACGGCAAACAATTTCAATATTTGTGTTCTTCTTGTCTTCAGGCTTCTGAACGCTTTCTTCCTTAAGGTATTCGTGGAACAGTTCCTTCGCAATTTTTGTCAGCCTTCTTTTGTTTTCCAAGTCTTTTTGTTTCAGTAATTTTTCAATTTCTTGCTCGGTTGAAGAAGCGAATCGACGAGCCATGAATTTACTTCGCTTTCAGATGCCTCCCACATTGCTCTTGGTAATCATGCATTGCGCGCGCAACTAGCAGATTAGTGAATAATCTGTAGGTTGCGCTGATTCCCAGAATTAACTGTAGGTTCTTAGGCAATGAAAAGACAGATAGTGACTACAATGTATAATAATAAAAGTTATTAAACCAGAAAATCAATTTTACCTGCCAGCTACCTCCAAAGTATTAATCTCAAAGGCGATCACACTGAAAACAGAAAAGATTTTCGATATGGATGATGATGTTGATTATCATAATAGTAATAATAATAACATTGTTATCATCAATAATAATAATAATAATAATAATAATAATATTTTGTCACTTGTTATGCGCAGATTAATTAATAGAAAAGGATATTTTGTTTCAAATGTTTCTTTTTTTTTTTTTCATTAAACCTGATTAATCAACCAAAATCTGTCTCAAAAAAGTAAGACTTGCCATGATAAACGATTTTAGATTGTTTGGTTAATAGACCTTTGTTCAAGTAAATTCTTTGCAGGTTTTTTAAAGCCTTTTCGTTGTTGTTGTTGTTGTGGTTGTTGATCAAGCTTTCTAGGGGTCCCCCGCTTAATTAGTCATCAGCGTGTCCGCAAAGCGTGATTAAAGCCGGAGTCGAAAGCGAAACCTTTTTCTTTGTTCGTCTGTTGCGGTTGAGTGGTGTAAACGTCATGAAGTGGAATAAAGTGTTAAAGTTGACAAAAATTTGAATAAACTCCCTGCCTCCTAAATTTAGCCTGTAATGTTTTCATGATAGGATATATCAAGGAAATGCGTTTTTTTAGTTCACTACCAAGCTTGTATTTTTTTGTTCCAAATCTGATAAGTAAACTGTCAGAGAAAGTTCAATATATGTCAAATCCTGATGTCAAACTATCCAAAGTTTACTCAAGGGTGGAATTTCACGCTGAGTTTCACAACTACCAAAGTGCAACTTACTCCTTTTGAGGAAACAGAGTCAACTTTCCCCGTTTTTATCCCTTTAAAAACATTTCCTAAAACAAGAATCGGTTCGATAGCTGTTTTTAATGCTCGAAATTTTTTTTGGATGTGTGACGTCAAGGGAAAGCGTTACCTCAATCACAGACTGCGTCCAAGCGCCTTGTATCACTTCCGCCTCTCGCATAAAATAGCTCCGAATTTTGAGTTATGCAGAGTTGCACAAATCTTCTTTCAAATCATTTAGCGTTTCAGGCTGCTAAGCAATCTGTATTTATGGCAAAAAACATTTCTGGACAGAGATAAGCACACGAAAAAGTATCAGTTCGAGAACATTTAGGGTTTTTGTCTAACCTCTTATTTAACTTCCCACTATAGACACTTGCTTCGTGTCGCAGTGCTTACCAGCAGTTGTTTTGGTCCCAAAGATACACATGAATATCTATACCCTATATATTCAAATAACAATGTCTCCCTTTGGTGTATATGCTGTTCTGAAAACAGAATTAGAAACAACAACAGAGAGTAAAGGAGCAACATATAGCTCAACCTAACCCTTCATCCGTAGCAGCTATCACTGTTTTCTTCACCGCTTCAATGCCTCCAATCCTGGCACGCTCTTCTCGAACAGCGATCACGGCGTCTTGTCCACGGCTCATTTTCACCTTCTTCTTGTTATCTGAACCACTCGCAACTATCTTTATCCAGGCACTTCCGCACGGCTTGGTGCTAACAATTTATTCGCTGTGACATCAGTCATACGTAGCTGTGGACACCTGTTCTCAGTCCACTCTCCTCTGTACGTTTCTTTTCGAGGAGGCCAATTTGTAGTCAACTATCTTGGGGGAAGGGAGAGAGAGTGGAATCGTGCCCTAAGTGAACACAGAATTGTTACAATCTTCCCAGGACGAATGACCCTGAAAACGGGGATAAGTCTGGAAGTGATTCGGGAAAAAACAAATGTTTTAAATTTTACAACTTAGCTGTTAGTTTGCAACTAAAATGAGCTGATCTAGAGAGAAATTGACAGCAGCTCATCTTATTATTATTTTATCCGACTGAAAGCTGAAACTGGCAAGATATATGCATGGTCATGCAACAACAGTCTTAGTCGTGTCAGGACTAACTATAGTTAAACATAAAAGAGATTTGCCGTCTTAACTGAATTACGGCCCGCCAATACTCACATTTGAAACTGGATGGATAGTAACAGGGTATCTTGTTTTGGGAAACGCTAGAACCACCGACGTTATCCACTTTGAAAACGGCTTCTCTTCCATCATTCGGTGGTGTACTGGGAAATCAAAACACGTTAAAAGAATTCATTAAATGTCTCAAAAAGGGCTCTCACTTCCCCACCCAGTTTCGAAGTTCACTTTGACGTGGTTTCAAAAACACTCACCTCGTTCGAAAAGCATTTCCTTTTTTAAGCAACAAGATAAAACCGCGGCAGAGCAGGAGGTCTTGACGCCTTTGAAAAAAGTTTCTTTTTAGTGCAGAGAAACCTAGTAAATTCACAAGTAAAGGACACGACAACCATTTAAATAAAATTTCTCACCAATCAAACTTGAGCCCGCGTTTTGCATGCAGTATTTTAAAATACATTTTCCATTTACAACCAGGAGG